>ENA-OZAV01000010-OZAV01000010.1-human-gut-metagenome-genome-assembly--contig:-NODE-10-length-95743-cov-17.712388_pt1 | contig 95743 bp, 72 predicted proteins | sample MGYA00243307_ERZ653511 | MGnify/ENA primary metagenome ERZ653511 (study PRJEB26926, sample SAMN06165165) | human gut metagenome | biome: ENVO:00009003; feature: ENVO:2100002; material: ENVO:00002003...
AGCGAAGCGTCCCTGCCAGTAACTTTGCGCGTCCGCAGACGCGCCCCAAGCTGCTTTACACAACATCTGTGCTGTGTCGCGCCAGATGGGCGCGACCGACTTATCAATTTGATGCTGTCAACAATTATCAAGTGCCATTGTTGGTGAATTTGCGTAGCATATGCCGGAAAACAAGAAAATGCTTAGCAAAAGAGTTCGGCTAATAATAACAAAGGAATGAAATAAAAATGTCAAAAGGAATAATTTATGTAATGTCAACAGTTGTTCCGGGACTGATTAAAATCGGGCAGACAATGACTACTAATTTTGAGAATAGAATGCGAAATCTTGAGCACAATGGCTATTCAAATGTTACTGGACTAAAAAGAGTGTTTGCGATTGAAGTTGATGACTATATTGAAAAAGAATCGTTGCTTCATACGATTTTTGAAAAAAGCCGAGTTGGTGACACAGAACTGTTTTCACTGGACTTGAATATTGCAAAGCAGCTTCTTTCGTCGTTTGAAGGCACTGTAATCTATCCTAAAGAAGAAACCAAGGCGCATATTTTTGAAGATGCAGTTGAAGAAGAAAGAAACACACTTGAAGAGAAGAAAGAAGTGGAAAACAAAGGAGTAGTCCCAGACGGAAGTTACTATATCAGAATGGAGAAAATATCAGATGGATACAAAAATATTAAAGCAACGGCAATTGTCGAGAACGGAAAATGGAAAATAAAAGCCGGAAGCATTATGGGAATTGTTGAAGATAAAGGGGTCACTAAAAAAGCGAAAGATATTCGCCAAAAAGCAAAAATAGACAAAAACGGGAAATTACTAGAAGATGTTGACCTTGGAGTTTGCACACCAAGCCATGCTGGGGTGGTTGTTCTGAATGCTTCAGTGAATGGATGGACGGCATGGTGCGATATGAATGGTCATCAGATTGACATTTACAGAATGCGAAAAGAAATGGAAAAAGAAGCTGACGAATAACATAGCAAAACGAAAAAGTCAACACCGCAAAAAACGCGGTACGCCCCCCAATCCGGGGAAAGCGTACCGCGCTTTTCATCTATACCAGCGTCTTCGTCTGCCACTTGCCGCTGTGCCAGCGAATCAGGAAACAGATGATGCGGAACACCCAGTCAATCTGCATGGCAATCCACACGCCGATGACGCCCATGCTCATCGTCGTCGCGAGGAAAACGCCGAAGCCGATGCGAAAAACCGCCATCGAGAAGACCGCGACCGTCATCGTGTACTTCGCGTCGCCCGCCGCACGGAGCGCGTTCGGCATCGTGAAGGACATCGGCCAGAAAATCACGCAGCCCGCGCCGTGCAGCGCCACAATCTGCCGCGCAAGCACCGTCGCTTCCGGCGAGAGGTTGAACGGCAGGGTAATAATCGGGTTGCAAAGCAGCATCAGGATGTTCAGCGTGCCCATGCAAAGATAGACAATCTGCATGAGTTTCTTGGTGTAGAATTTCGCCTGATCGTAGGCGTGCGCGCCGCAGCACTGCCCGACGACCGCAATCATCGCCAGCCCAATGGCGTTTCCGGGCAGGCACTGGAATGAACCGAGCGTGTTGCCGACGGCGTTCGCGGCGGTGCTGGCGGTGCCGAAGGTAGCAATCATGCTCAGCAGCAGCAGCTTGCCGAGCTGAAACAGCCCGTTCTCAAAGCCGCTGGGAATGCCGACGCTCAGAATCTTCTTGACCTCGCTCGGATGCCACTCGAAGGGGAACATGCCCGGATACGGAATCCGGCAGTGTGGGTCGCGGAGGGCGCGCTGCGTGATGTACGCGCCCACGGAGCGCGAAATCAGCGTCGCCAGCCCCGCGCCCATCACGCCCCAGCCCAGCCAGAAGATAGTCACGCTGTTGCCGATGAGGTTGACGATGTTCATAATGAAGGAGGAGAACATCGTTGCGCGCGGATTGCCAATGCAGCGCAGGAGCGCGCAGTAGGCATTGTAAATCGCCATGACAGGGTAGGAGAGCGCCGACATGAGGAAGTAAATCTGGCTTGCTGTCATGACGTCCTCTTCGACATTGCCGAAGATGGCGAACAGCAGCGGTTTGCGGAAAATCAGGCAAACCGCCATAATCGCCAGCGAAACGAGCAAAACGACATAGAACAGCATCTTTGCGGCAGTTTTCGCGGCATCCGGGCGCTTCTGCCCCAGATACTGGCTGACCAGCACCGCGCCGCCCGTCGCCAAGGCGGAAAACACGCCAATCAGCAGCACGTTGATGCTGTCCACCAGCGAAACGCCGCTCATCGCCGATTCGCCGCTCATTGCCGATTCGCCGCAGTAGGACACCATGATGGTATCCATCATGCCAATCAGCACGACGAGAAACTGCTCCGCCAAGAGCGGCAAAAGCAGCTGCTTCAAGTCCTGTTTGGAGAAAATCATCTCGGATTCAGCCGCCGGGAGTTTTTCAGGGGAAGTACGGAAGAAACGCATGGAAACCTCCTGAAAGAAATTCGGAATGCGGAATTCGGAATGCGGAGTAATTCGCGCGAACTGCGCCTGAAATCCTCTAACAGAAAACGCCCGACCGACGCATCAATGCGGCGATCAGGCGTTTCAAAGCGGATGGGGAAGCGATTATTCCGCCACAGGATAGACAGAAACCTGCTTCTTGTCACGGCCCAGACGCTCGAAGCGGACAACGCCGCTCACCAGCGCGAACAGGGTGTCGTCCTTGCCGATGCCCACGTTCTGACCGGGATGAATCTTGGTGCCGCGCTGACGAACGAGAATGTTGCCAGCCTGAGAGAACTGACCATCGGCACGCTTCGGGCCAAGGCGCTTGGATTCGCTGTCGCGGCCGTTACGGGTAGAACCCATACCTTTCTTATGAGCGAACAGCTGAAGATTCAACTTCATCATGGTAATACCCTCCAATTTATCTATCAAGGTCGTGGCTCAATGAACCTTGCGGATCGTGAGCCGAAAATACGCGGGGTACTGCTCCGCAATGGCGGAAAAGCCGATGCGAAGCGCCCCAAACAGCAGCTGCGCCTGTTCCATCTGCTTATCGGTGATTCCCGGCGGCAGCAGCACCTCCGCGAAGCCATCTTCACCGCCGTGTTCGATGGGGGAAAGCCCCACGAGGCTGCAAAGCGCTTGGTCGATGGTGATGAGCAGCGTGGAAATGCCCGCGCAGACGATGTCGCTGCCTTCCTCCGCATAGCCGGAATGTCCCTTGACGGAAACACCCGTGATGCGTCCGGCAGCGTCCTCAAAAAGCACAGCGCGCGTCATTAGGCGTTGATGGCGGTGATTTCCACCTTCGTGTAGGGCTGACGATGGCCGGCACGACGATGGTAGTTCTTCTTGGACTTGTACTTGTAGATCTTAATCTTCTCGCCCTTGACCTGACCGACGATCTTGCCTTCAACCGTCACACCCGCGACAGTGGGCGTGCCGACCTTGACATCGCCTTCATTGACGACCATGATGGCGTCGAAGGAGATAGCAGAGCCATCTGCCTGATTCACCTTGTCGATGTAGATGGTTTCACCCTGAGAAACCTTGTACTGCTTGTTGCCAGCGCTGATGATTGCGTACATGACAATAAGCACCTCCTATTATATACTCGCCGGAATCTGAGGTTGCGCAGATGCGCATTGTGACAGACCTCTCCCGTGCGGCTCAACGGTAATGATACCACGTTCGCAGGGGGATGTCAAGAGGAAAATGCGGAAAATTCAAGGCTTTGCGTTATTCCAAGCCGAAAAATTCCGTCAGCTTGCCGGGATGCGACACGCACAGCGACTGCCAGCCGCAGAAGAGCGCACCCTCGACGTTTCCCGGCGTGTCATCCAGAAACAGCACGCGCGACGGCTCGTGCCCCGTGGCGGAAATGACGTACTGGAAAATCTGCTCGCTGGGCTTCATCAGCTTCAAGCGCCCGGAGACGAATTTCGCGTCGAAGAGGTTAAAAAAGTCGTACTTGTGCTCGACAACCGCAAAGGCATCGTCGGCATAATTCGAGAGGACGTAGACCTTCTTGCCATGCGCCTTGCAGCTTTGCAGCGTTTTCAGCCCCTCCGGCAGCACTTCCTTCAAGTCCACCCAGTTGTGCATCACGCGCGTGATGTACGGGCGGAGCGGCTCGTCGCGCCCGATCATAGCCTCAATGGCCTCGTCGCGGGTCATCAGCCCGTGGTCGCGCATGAGCCAGTAGGGGGAACGGAAAATCTTTTCCAGCAAAATCGGGTGCAGGTCGGGGCGATCCGGCACATGCTCATCCAAAATTTCCTGCGGGTTATAGGACAGCAGTACCTGTCCAACGTCGAAGACGACGGCATCCACCGCGTCCCACGGCATGGTTTCGTAAATATCATCAAAAGTGCGGAGCATATGATTCACCTCATCTGCCATGATACACGATTTTTCGCCCAAAAACAAGCCTTTTCAAAGCGGAATTTCTGGTGTATAATAGCGATAGGGAATCCTAAGGTAACACCGCACAAATGAGGCGGTCGGCTGGCGAATGGATTTTTCGTCAGATGCAAATGCAAATTCCGAAGGTTTACTGGAGGTAAATCGAGGAATTTGCATGCCGCAGATGGCGGAAAAGACATCGTCAGACGCGCCGCCGAATTGTGCGGTGGTGCCCTAATCCGCCTTCCCCTGCCCCTCTGCTTTTGTCGGCGGAGGGGCGTTTTTTGTGCTTCCGCGAAATTCGAGATTGACAACTTCCCCCGATGGTGGTAAACTGGAAAAAACGGAAGTTTTCCGCCCATTTTCGTCGCTTGTTAGGAGGATTGCTATGAGTCCCATTGCCGCCCGGAAAAAGACCATCATCTGGATGATTGCCGCCATCGTGCTGGCAGTCTCTTCCATCGCACTTGGCGCCGGTCTCATCGTCAGCCACAATTCGCTGACGGACACCCGGAATCAGCTGACGGACACGCAGAGCGCGCTATCCTCCACCCAATCCACCTTAGCGGACGCCGAAAACAGCCTGTCCGCCGCGAAGGACACCCTCGCGTCCACCGAAGCGACCCTCGCGGACACGCAGACCACGCTGGACACGACCGCCGCCGCCTTGACGGATACCCAGACTACCCTCGCGTCCACCGAAGCCACCCTCGCCGAAACGCAGGGCACGCTTGCCGACCGCGAAACTGAACTGTCCGCCACAAAGGACACCCTCGCGAACACCGAAGCCACCCTCGCCGAAACGCAGGGTACGCTTGCTGACCGCGAAACCGAGCTGTCCGCGACAAAGGACACCCTCGCGTCCACCGAAGCCACCCTCGCCGAAACGCAGGGCACGCTTGCTGACCGCGAAACCGAGCTGTCCGTCACAAAGGACACCCTCGCGTCCACCGAAGCCACCCTTGCCGAAACGCAGGGCACGCTTGCTGACCGCGAAACCGAACTGTCCGCCACAAAGGACACCCTCGCGTCCACCGAAGCTACCCTCGCCGAAACGCAGACTGCCCTGAGCAGCCGCGACACCACGCTGGCATCCACGAAGGACACGCTGATGATCACCCAGACCAAACTGGCGGCAGTGAAGGACACGCTGTCCACCACGCAGAACGAACTGGACACCTTGAAGGCATCCCTGCCGGCAAAGGAATACGAGCTGGAGAACACGAAGGAAGCGCTCGCCGCGACGGAAGCCGAACTGGCGGTGACGCAGAACACGCTGACTGCCGCGCAGACGGAGCTGTCCGACACAAAAACCAGCCTGTCCGCCACTGAAACCGAGCTGACCGCGACGAAGGACAACCTTGCCGCCGCCACGACGGAATTGTCCGACACCAAGACGGCGCTGACCGCCACCGAAGCCGAGCTCACGACGACGAAAGACACCCTGACCGCAAAGGAAGCCGAACTCACGACGACGAAGGACACCCTGACCGCGAAGGAAGCCGAACTCACCGCGACGAAGGACAGCCTGACCACCGCGGAAAATGAACTCGCTGCGACGAAGGACAGCCTGACCGCCGCCACGACGGAGCTGGAAGCCACCAAGGCAACCCTGGCCGCGACAGAGGCGGAATTGACGACGACGCAGGAAACCCTCGCCGACGCGCAGGCGATTCTGGCGGCATCGAACGAATCGCTGAGCTTCGCGAAGCTGAACCCGGCGACGCGCGGCACTGACCCCGGCATTGCGCCCTCCCCGATGGCAAGCGCGGTTCGCGACCCGTCGGAAGCCGTCGCGTTCCTGCTTGTGACAGTCGGCACAAAGACGTACGAGCCGATTCCGCTGCTGGAGGACGGGTACTACCGGCTGATCCACGGCGTGTGCGTGAACATCATCCACGTCACGGAGACGAGCATCGAGATGACCGACGCCAGCTGCGCCGACCACGACTGCATCGCGCAGGGCATCGTGACGCTGGAGAACAAGGACACGCGTGAAGGCGGCAGCTACATCATCTGCCAGCAGAACTTTGTGACGCTGCGGCTCTGCACCCGCGCGGAGCTGGAAGCGGAAGGCATTGTGCTGCAATAATCGAGGATTTGACCGGGGGCGGCGCAGGCTGCCTCCGATTTTTTGCATAATCGGAAATATCCCCAAGGAGGAAAACGCCCATGCTGACGTATCATCCGACCACCGAAGCCGAGAAGGAAGCCATCTGCGCGTGGCAGTACCCCGGCGAATACGCGATGTACAACAATCCGCCGTATGCCGCGCAGAAGAAGCACGGATACGGTTTTGCGAATCCGGCAAACAATTTCTATTCCTTTTACGATGGCGAAACGCTGGTGGGCTTCGTGAACCTGTCCGATGAGGGCAGCGAGGTGTTTTTCGGCATCGGGGCGCATCCCGACCACTGCGGACAGGGGTACGGCACGCAGATGACGGCGCTGGCGTGGGATTTATACTATTTCCAGATAAAAATGCACCAAGATGCGCCGCGAATTTTTCATTCTGGCTAACGTGAATGAAACGCAGCGTAGCAGCGCTACGCTAAGTGGAATGAGCGGACGCCAGAAAGGAAAAGGCGCAAGCAGATGGTGCAGTTGAATCTGGAAATAGTATTATCCCAGCGGCTGTATCCGGGCAAGCCGATGTACTTGGAGGTGCGGACGTGGAACACGCGCGCCGTTCGCTGCTACGAGAAGGCGGGATTCCGGGTGGTGGGCGAGCCGGTGAAGCGGGTGACGCTCAGCGGAGAAGGGACGTTTTACCATATGGTGAGGGAGGTGGCGGGATGATTCCACGCATCAAGAGCGCGACCCCGCTGCCGGACTACTGCCTGTCCGTGTCCTTCGACGACGGGCGGCGCGTGCGGTACGACGTGAAGGAGGATTTTGCCCTGCCCGGCTACGGCGTTTTGCGGGATGTACACGGGCTGTTCCAGCAGGTGCAGCTGGACGAAAGCCGGACGTGCGTATTCTGGAACGAAGATGTCGATTTGCCGAGCGACACCCTCTACGAGTACGGCAAGCCGATGTAACCACAGCCGCCTTTCGGGGCGGCTTTTTTCGTGCGCGGGGTGGGGGCGGAGGGGTTGTCCCCCGCTAAAATCTCTATGAATCTGTAAAATTCAGTTGAAAACAAGCGCAAAGTGTGGTAAAGTAGGTATGTATGCGATTTTTCCCCGCACAGGCGGAATTCTGCTGCATTGCGGCACGCTCGGAGGAAACGAACCACCATGACGATTATGAATGTCTTATCCCTGTTCGGCGGACTGGGGCTGTTCCTGTTCGGGATGCAGCTGATGGGCGAAGCGCTGGAAAAAGCGGCGGGTACACGGCTGAAAAAGCTGCTGGGCATGGTCACGGGCAACCGTTTCCTCGCCATGCTCGCGGGCATCACCATCACGGCGGTGGTGCAGTCCTCCTCCGCGACGACGGTCATGGTCGTAGGTTTCGTCAACGCGGGGCTGATGTCCCTGACGCAGGCGGTCGGCGTGATTATGGGCGCGAACATCGGCACAACGGTCACGTCGCTGCTGCTGTCGGTGCAGATTGATTTCGCCGCCATCTTCACGTTTCTGGGGCTGATTCTCTCGAATCTTCCCGACAAGTACAGAACCGCCAAGCAGTTCGGCACCATCACGATGGGCTTGGGCATCCTGTTCATCGGCATGGACACCATGTCCGGCGCGATGGAGCCGCTGCGGACGTGGGAGGGCTTCCAGAAGGCGATGGCGTCCATCAACAACCCGATTCTGGGCGTGCTGATCGGCGCGGGCATCACCGCCGTCCTGCAATCCTCCGCCGCCAGCATCGGCATCCTGCAAACGCTCGTCGCGCAGGGGCTGATTGGGCTGGACAGCGCCATCTTCATCCTCTTCGGGCAGAATATCGGCACTTGCGTCACGGCGCTGCTGGCGTGCGCGGGCACAAACTCCACCGCCAAGCGCGCGGCGACGGTGCACCTGCTTTTCAACGTCATCGGCACGGTGATTTTCGTCATCATCGCCTGCTGCCTGCCGCTGGCAAGCTGGGTCGAGATGCTCTCCCCCGGCAACCTCAAGCTGCAAATCGCCATCGTCCACATTCTCTTCAACGTCACGACGACGGCGCTGCTGCTGCCCGCCGCAAGCTGGCTGGAGAAGCTGGCGTGCCTGCTGATCAAGGGCGACGGCTCGAGCGCCGAGGAAATGAAGCTGCTCTACTTTGACGCGCGTATGCTCAAAACGCCGCCGATTGCCGTGGCGCAGCTGTTCAACGAAGTGCAGCGCATGGGCGGCATTGCGATGGGCAACTTCCAGCGGGCGATGGAGTGCTTCAACGAGTGGGACGCGAAGAAGTCCGAAGAGCTGGCGCGCAACGAGGACGTGCTGGACTACCTGAACCGCGAAATCACCGATTCGCTGGTGGAAGTGAAGGGGCTTGACCTGTCCGAGAAGGACACGAAGCTGGTCGGCTCGCTCTTCCACGTCGTCAACGACATGGAGCGCATTGGCGACCACAGCCAGAACATCCTCGAATCCGCGCAGCTGAAGAATCAGGACGAGGTAAAATTCTCGCCCAAGGCGGTGCAGGAGCTGGAAAGCCTGTCGAACCTTGTGCGCGCGCAGGTGCAGCGCTCGCTGGACATGTTCAAGGCGCAGGTGACGGACAATGTGCTGCTGGGCGAAGTGGAGGGCGTGGAGGACGAAATCGACACGACGACCGAAGCCCTGCGCAGCCACCACATGGACCGCTTGAAGAACCACAAGTGTTCCGCGAAGAACGGCATGATTTATCTGGACATGCTGACGAACCTCGAACGTATCGGCGACCACGCGGAGAATATCGCCACGTCCGCGAAATCCGCGACGGGGATTTGAGTTATCCACATTGCTTCCACATAAAAACCTCGCGACAGGTAATGCCGCGAGGTTTTTTGGTTCTATTGATTATTCGCCGATTTCCGCGTAAATCATTTCCACATGATTCTGGCATTCCTTCGCGAACGTCGCCGCATCAAACGCGCCGTTCAGATAGCGCTGCACCAACACCTGAAGCGCGTCATCATACGTCAGCGGCGAACCCTCGGACACATACAGCGATTTCGCCATCTCCTGATAGTAGGCAATATCCTCCGCCGAAGAGCGGTAGCGGCGTGTCTCCAAATTGGCGTACTGCTCCTGCAAGTCGCGCAAGGTGTCCTCGTCGGCGCGCTCTTTGTCCGCCTTCTGTTCCAGCAGTGCGATTTTTTCCGCAAGCTCATCCAGCTGCGCCACCACCTGCGGATTCTCAATCGGGTCGGTCATGTTCTCGTAGATGAAATAGCTGCTGTCGTCCGGATGCGTCGCGCAGTACTCCAAGAACTGAATCGCGGCAGCCTGATTCTTGCCGTAGGGGTTCACCACGGCAATGGTCACATACGTTTCAACCGCGCTGTTCTGCGCCGGGAAGATGCGCGGCACGAAGCGAATCGCTTGTGACGGGGTGAACGCCGCGCCCGGAATCATGAAAATATTCTCAATCTTCATGCGCGGCGCTTCCTCTGCGGGCAGTTCGTCCTTGATGCGCTGGACGTAATGCAGAAACGTTTCGTCCGTAAAGTCCAGCCTGCGTCCCTCCTGCAGGGAGGTCATGATGTAATACTTCATGAACAAGTCCATCATGCCCGACTGGGTGTATTTCTGCATCAGAAGCCCTGTCTCTTCCGGCAGAAGCCCTTCTTCCAGAATTTCGTTGCACACATCCAGCAGTTCGTCGAAGGTTTCGGGCGACTTCATTCCCCATTCGTCCAGATATTCCGTCAAGACCATCATGCCCATCGGGGAAGCATCTATTATCCAGCCCATCAGCGTATCGTCATCCGTGCAGACGGGGCGCAGAGCGGGATAGACATGCTGGAAAGCGTCCTGCAAAATCGCGCTGCCGGTTAGCTGCGCGTAGTATTTCATGTTTTTGAGGGTATATAAGCCGTCGTAAGCAGTGAAAACAAACAAATCAATGTCGGGATTCTTGATAACGTAGGCGGTCGAAATCGTGTCCATGATGTCTACGGACTTTTCGCAGGTGATGCTGATGCCGCTTTCCTGTTCAAACTGCTCCATGGTTTCCATCATTGCGTAGTAGTTGTTGGTGGCAATTGTCAGCGTCTTTTCTTCCGCACGGCTAACCGAAAGATTGCATCCCAGCAGGAAAATCAGCATCAGGGCAACATATTTTTTCATTTTGCTCATCCTTTCGTAAAGTCAAGTAAATGGTCGTTTTATCCCCATCAGAAACATCTTTAGAATAACATATGTTTTGCGCTTTGTCAATAGCTAATATACGCTTTCACAATTTCCACCAGCGCATCCGCCTCCTTCGGCGCGTACCGCGGCGAAATCGCGAGCGTCACGAAGTCATACGCCCCCGCCGCGCGGAAATCGCGGTAGTCGTCGTACACGCGGAAGGGCACGGTCGGCTCTGCGCCGTTTTTCGCGGCGAACATCTGCGCGGTCAGCGAATTGAGATGGATGTTGCCGTCCGCGTCAAGCAGCACTTGCGGAATGTCCGCTCGCGAACGCGGATTGCGCACGTTGTCCAGCGACGAAATCCGCCGCATCGCCAGCGCGAACAGCAGGTAATTCGCCTCATCGAGCTTCTTCTGGGCATAGAACGCGGTATAGTCCAGCCGCTTTGGGACGGGCATGGACAGGACGTTGAACAGCACGAAGTTCGGGCCGGGATAGCCGATGCCGAGGTCGCTGTGGGCATCGACGTGGGTGACGTCGAAGGGGGCGGTCAGGCGTCCGGCGGCGATTTGCTCCTCCCAGAAGCGGAGCGCGCCGTCGTGCGTCTCGAAAATGCGGCCGGGCTTGGGCGCAGTGCGGGACAGGCCGCACTGGTTTTCGAGGAACGCGCGGACGGCGGATGCTTCCCACGGCTCGTGTCCGGGGAGGGACGGGCGGTGTCCTAATTCGGCAAGAGGGCAGCAATCAGCGAGGAAAAAGTCGAGGTCAATGTCGAGAACGCGCATGGTAATGCTTCTTTCTGCTGAAATCAGCGGGATTTCCGTTCTATTATACCCCATTCCCCCTCACGGCGCAAGGTCGATGATGCTGTTGTCGCTGCCGCCCTCGGCGAAGGAATCCGGCACTTGCCCGACGATGATGCTTTCCGCCATCGCCATCTGCGTGCTGGCCTGCACGTTTTTCGCACCGGTCGGAATGACAATCTGCACGTTCGCAGTCAGGACGAGGGAAATGCGGTGGCGTGTCTGGTTGATGCCGGCGGTGGTGAAATCAGTGCTGAACGCCGCCTGCACCGAGCCGACAGGCAGAATCTGCACGGCGATGCCCGGTCCAGCGCCCGCCAGCAGCGTCAGCCCGACGGCACTGCCCAGCGGCACGACGACGGTTTTCTGCCCCATGGCGGTCAATCGCTCCTGCGCAAGCAGGGACGCCTGCGCCGCCAGACGGTTCATCTCCGGCGTATTCGCCTGAATCAGGCGCACTTGCCCTTGTTCGTCCTTCTCGACGGTCATCAGGTCGGCGTAATGCACACCGAGTCCGAGCATCTCAGAGGCAGCCTCATTGAGCGCCTGAATCGCCAGCGACCGCGCCGTCGCCTGCGAGAGCGTCAGCACGACGTCGGTCACGTTGCGCTCGACGCGGAGAATCAGCAGCGTCATCAGCACAAGCAGCAGCAGCGCGCGTTTCCACCGCCGCCGGGGAGATTTTCGGCGCTTTGCAGGAATTTTCGCTTCTGATTCGTTGTTTGTCTGGGGCATGGTGCATCCTCCTTTCGTTGACCTGCCGTTGCAGGATGAGCGAATATGTGCTATAATATAGGATGCAATTTTGTTTGCTCTGCGGATTATGCTATTTTCGGATGAAAATGCGCCACGATAGCGCGGGTGAATCCGGAAATAGCACATTCCTTCATATTCCGCCGGGGCGCGCATTATGCCGCTTACGGCGCAAAGGGGCTGAAGCAGTGAAGAAACGCAGCAATTTCCCGGACTTTGTGCCGGAAAACGACGATTTTTCCTATCAGGACGGCTATCAGGACAACCCGCAGGGCGATTCTCCTGACGAGTACAACCCGAACTGGGCGGACGACGACGACCCCGTGGAAGTTGCGGGGCAGGCGGACATGTTCGCGCACGAGGACTTCTGGAACGCTTCGGCGGATGATAGCGAAGCGCTGCCGGAGGAGGAAAAGGTCTACAAGCACTCCATTTTCAAGCCGGAGATGAAGAAGCCGAACTTCGTGCTGTCGATTGCCGTCAACGTCATCCGCATTTTCGCGGTGCTGGTGCTGGTGGCAGGGCTGGCGGCAGTCGGCGCGGTGGTCGGCATCGCGAAAGGGTACATGGAAACTGCCCCGACGCTTGACCTCGCCGCGATTGACGATCAGGCGCAGACCTCCTTCATCTACGACGCCAACGGCAACCTCATCACCGAATACAAAGGCTCGGAGAACCGCGTCATGGTGTCGATTCAGGCCATGCCGACATACCTCCAGCACGCTTTTATCGCCGTGGAGGATGCGCGCTTCTACACGCACAACGGCGTGGACATCAAGCGCATTGTCGGCGCGTTCGTGTCGAACCTGTCCTCCTCCTCCACGCAGGGCGGCTCGACCATCACCCAGCAGCTGATTAAGAACACGCTCCTTTCCTCCGAGCAGAGCTACAAGCGCAAAATTCAGGAAGCGTACCTCGCCATGCAGCTGGAAACGCGCTACACAAAGGATCAGATTCTCGAAAGCTACCTGAACACCATCTACCTCGGCGAAAACTACTACGGCGTGTACACCGCCGCGCAGGGGTATTTCGGCAAATCGCTGGGCGAACTGACGCTCCGCGAATGCGCGATGCTGGCGGGCACATGCAACTCGCCCTACTACTACAATCCGCGCCGGAATTTCTACACGCGGCAGAAGGAGGGCGTGGATTACCCCGCCATCACCAACGACCGCACCAACTACGTCCTGCGCTGCATGTACGAAAACCAGTACATCACCTACGAGCAGTATCAGGAGGCGCTTGACCCGGCGACCGCGCATGTGCTGGAGAAAGACCCGAACATGTCTACCGGCATGTACGCTTACGCGCACTACGTCGAATACGCGGTGGATGAGGTCATCGACATCCTGCTGCAGCTGAACAACCTTGAGGACACCTCCGCCAACCGCAATGCCATGGAAAACAAGCTGCGCACCGGCGGCTACCACGTCCAGCTCGCCATCGACACCTCCATTCAGTCCACCGTCGAGGATACGCTGGAAAACTGGACGAACTACCCTTCCCTGCGCGACCCGTCGGATAAAGTATACCGCACGCGCAATTCCGACGGCACCTACGACGAAACGGTTGAGCCGCAGGCCGCCGCCGTCGTTGTGGACTACCACACGGGCGAAATCAAAGCCATTGTCGGCAGCCGCACGCGCCCGACCGCCATGAAAACCTTCAACCGTGCGGTGGATATGACCATGCCCGTCGGCTCGTCCATCAAGCCGATTGCCGTGTACGCCCCCGCGATTGAGCTTGGCGCATCCCCCGCGAGCATCGTGATGAACATGCCGCTGCCGATTTCCGGCTGGCGCGGGTCAAACGGACAGGATTCTTGGCCGCGCAACTACGGCGGCAGCTCCTACGCCGGCCCGGAGACGCTGCGCAAGGCGCTCGTCAACAGCCACAACACCGCCGCCGCGCAGGCGCTGATGACCCTTGTGGGCGTGGACAATTCCGTTGCCTTCCTGCACGCCATGGGCATTGACGATGCGCACATTGACGCTACGCCGTTCGGCTTGTCCCTCGGCTCCAGCGGCATCACGCCCATGCAGATGGCGGTTGCCTTCGGCGTGCTGGCGAACGGCGGCGTGTATCAGCAGCCCATCTCCGTCCTCGGCATTTCTGACAGCACGGGCAAGGTCATCTGGGACGGCCACCAGCAGCAGGAGCGTCACCGCGTGTTCAGCGAATCCACGGCGTACATGGTCGTGGACATGCTCAAGCAGGCGGTTTCCTCCGGCACGGGCACAAACGCGAAAATCAAGGGGCAGACCGTCGCAGGCAAAACCGGCACGAACTCCGACCAAAAGGGCGTTTTCTTCGCCGGCATGACGGGCTACTACTCCTCCGCCCTGTGGGTCGGGCACGACAACTACAAGGCGCTGTCGTCGAAATCCACCGGCTCCCGCTCCGCCGCCCCGCTGTGGCAGAGCTACATGAGCAAGATTCATCAGGGGCTGTCCAACCGCGACATTCTGGAGGGCAGCGCCAGCGACTACGGCTTGGTGAAGGTGACGACGTGCGCGGTATCGGGGCAGCTTGCCACCGACGCTTGCCGCAGCGACGCGATGGGCTACGGGGTCGTGACGGACTACTGGAAAGCCGGCACAGAACCGACGGTTTCCTGCCAGATGCACACGACGCAGACGATTTGCTCCGTCAGCGGCTTGCTCGCCTCCCCCTACTGCCCGGACACGGTCACACGCGGCGTGCTGACCATTCCGTCGGGACACCCGCTGGCGTCCTTCATCGGCACGGAATATGAGGATGTGCTGATTGAGTACCTCGGCAGCTACGCGGTCTTGGGCGCAAGCGGCACCTGCCCGTACCACACGAGCGCATCCAGCTCCGGCAGCAACACGATGGTGGAGAACACGCTGATTCCCGATGCGAAGATTCTGCTTTCGCAAGCCTACGCGCAATTGCAGAGCATGGACATTGTAAACGACGCGCAGCGCTACTCCGCGATTCAGTCCGCCATCACGAATCTGGAATACGTCATCTCCCTCCCCGCCCCGACAACGGCGGAAGTTGCGTCGGCGATGGGGCAGCTGACACAGGCGATGGCGGGTCTCTACTAATGGATACACAAACAAACACGGCGGCGGATTCTCTCGCAGAAATCCTCCACGCATTGCGCGGCATCCGCGCCCCCATCCAGCAAGGCGAATACGACCTGCACGACCTCGTGCGCGCCGCGCTGGTGGAATCAGGTATTCCCTGTGCGCACGAAGTCCCGCTCGCCCCGCGCTGCCGCATCGACTTGCTTTGCCCCGGCGGCATCGGCATCGAAATCAAGCGCGGGCAGCCTGACCGCAAGCGCATTGTGATGCAGCTGACCCGCTACGCCGCGTGCGGGCAAATCAGCGCCCTGATTCTTGTGACTGAGCGGACTGTCGCCGTACCCAATCGAATTCACGGAAAGCCGATTTCGTGCGTATGCCTGAACCGGCTGTGGGGAATTGCACTATGAATGAAGAAGAAGCGGAACTGCTTCCGCCGTACCTGCGCCCGTACCCGCCCTCCGGCGCACCGCTGGGAACGCTGAGCTACAACCGCCGCAGTAAGTGCTGGGTGGTGAAGGGCGACCCGTCGGTGACGGAGGTGTGCAAGCGGCTGTTTCCGGGCAGCGCGGGCAGCAGGCGCGGCGAAGCGCGGTTCACGGCGCATCGGCGGGCGGTGGGCGACCTCTGCTGGCTGATGATGCGCTTCCCGCTGGAAATCAAGGCAAGCGACCGCGCGTTGTGGGAAAAAGCCGTCACGGGCGCGCGCGAATACGCGGTTCGTCAGGCGAAAATGGCAACGATGCCCGTGCGCATGACCCCGCCCGACGGCGCGTTTCTGGGCACGCTCCGCCCATTTCAGGAGGAGGGGCTGGCGTACCTGTGCAGCCACGACCGATGCCTGCTGGCGGACGAAATGGGCTTAGGCAAGACGGTGCAGGCGCTGGCGTTTCTATCCGCCACCGGTTCATTGCCCGCGCTGGTGATTCCGCCCGCGCACCTGACCCGCAACTGGCAGGAGGAGACGCTGCGTTTCCTGCGGGTGGACGGCAAAGCGCCGCGCGTGCACGTCATCAAGGGCTTGAAGCCCTACGACCTGCCGGAAGCGGACGTGTACATCATGCACTATCTGCTTCTGCGCGGGTGGAAGAGCGTGCTGCCGACGCTGCCTTTTCGATCGGTCATCTTCGACGAAATTCAGGAGCTTCGCCACGCGGGGACGGAAAAGTACTCCGCCGCGTCGCTGCTGTCGGAAAGCTGCGAGCGCGTTATCGGGCTATCCGGCACGCCGATTTACAACCGCGGCGGCGAAATCTGGAACGTCATCAACATTCTCGACTACCACTTCTTAGGCGACTGGGAGTCGTTCTCGCGCGAGTGGTGCAGCGGCTACGGCAATCAGCTTGTGCTGAAGCCCGATTTGCTCGGCGCGTACCTGCGGCGGGAGGGGCTGATGCTCCGCCGGACGAAGCAGGAGGTGCTGCGCGAGCTGCCGCCGAAGCGCCGCTTGGTGCAGGAGCTGGACTGGAACGACAAGGTATACGCCCAGCTGATGGCGCCCGTGATGCGCGACGTGCTGCGCTGGAAACAGGACGACCAGCTTTCGGCGCAGGAGCGGGCGATGCTGGAGGAATCCATCAGCCAGCACGCGCGGCAGGCCACGGGCGTGGCGAAAGCGCCGTATGTGTGCCAATTTGTGCGCGCGCTGCTGGACGGCGGCGAAAAAGTGCTGCTGTTTGCACACCACCATCAGGTGATGGACATCTACAAGCAGGAATTGAAGACGTTTTCGCCGGGGTTCATCACCGGGCGGGAGACGACGCTCATGAAAATGAACGCGGTTGACCGCTTCCAATCCGGGCGGACGGATGTGCTGTGCATCAGCCTGCGCGCGGCAAGCGGTCTCAATCTCCAGCGCGCGACATGCGTGGTCTTTGGCGAACTGGACTGGTCACCGGCGGTGCATTCACAGGCGGAGGACCGCGCGCACCGCATGGGGCAGGAGGATTCTCTCCTGTGCTACTACCTCGTTGCGCCGCAAGGTTCGGACGCGGTGATGCAGGAAGCGCTGGGCTTGAAAGTCAGCCAGTTTGTGGGGCTGATGGGCGACGCGCCGCAGTCCCCGGAGCAGGCGGAGCAGTTTGCGAATCAGGCGCGTCGGCATGTGGAGCGGATTGTGGCGCAGATGGGGGACAATTCCGGTTCTCCCGGCTAACGCTTTCGGTTGTCGTCAAGATGGATTAACCCCAAAAGTGGCGGCGCCGAAGGTTTCCAAAGGGCGACCGCAGACTTCGTCTGTTTTCATTGCCCCCTCCTCGCCTCCGCAGAGGCGAAACCCCTGCATCGCAAAAAACAAATTGCGAATCGCGAAATCAATAACAAAACATCCACCTAAAAAACAGGGATGCGCTTCTCACGCACCCCTGCTTTTTGTTTCCAAGGATTACTTACTCCTGCCCAACCGCGTTGAGTTCCTGCGTCAGGCGCCACTTGGTCGCCGCTTCGCCCTTGCTCCATTCGAGGCAGTCAGCATAGCCGTAGTTGTTGCACTGCGTAATCATGTTGCGGATGTGCATGTTGAACTCGCCGTCCGCCTTCGCATAAATCGCCAGCCAGCTGTTGTTCTTGATGCTCTTGGCGCACTGCTCCCACTTCACCTTCAGTTCGTCATCCTTCACGGACTCGGAGTAAGGCAGATCGGGCATGATGGTGTACTTGCCGATGGACTCGAAGTACGGGTCAGCCAGCACCGCGCCGGACCAGTTGCGCCAGTCCTCCTGAATCGGGTAGGAAACCGCGTTCAGGATGGAAACCCAAGTATCCCTGTTGAACGTTTCGCCCAGCTTGCCGTCAGGGTTGATGGCGTCCTTGCTGTAAGTGGTGTTGTTCGCCTGAATGCAGCCGTCGTTGAAGTTGCCGGACAGGGTATACTGCTTGCCCGTGTAGGGGGACGTCCACACAACGCCGTTCAGGTCATGCTTGGTGTCCTTGTTGCAGATGTCGCCCAGTTCGGTGAAGTACATGCCGCCGTTTTCGTCATAGTCCCACATCAGACCGCGCGGGCCGTACCACATGGTCATCGAGCCTTCGGGAGTCGCGAAGAAGTCCAGAATCGCAAGGCACAGCTCCGGATACGCCGCCTTCGAGCCGACAGACCAGATGCGGTTGCCGCCCAGCGTGGACAGACCGTAAACGATGGGGTTCGCTTCGTCCGGCACACGCGCATACATCATCTTGCCTTCACCCAGATGCTTGTCCGTGTTGTAGACCATGGAGGAGGCATAGTTGAAGATGCCCCAGAACACGCCGCCGTTCTTGACTTTCTGGCTCATTTCGTCGTAGGTCTGCGTCATGGAGTTCGGGTCAAGCAGACCGGCGCGATAGAGCTGGTTGAAGAAGCGCAGCATCTCGATGTACGGGCCGTTTTCATCCAGCGCATCGTAGAATTCGCCATTCGTGGGGTTGTACAGGCCGAAGCCGAGTTCGTCATAGCCATAGTACGCCGTCGCCAGCGCCTTGACGTACATGACCATGTTGCCGTCCCAGTCAGGCCAGAGGGACGCCGCATACGTCTCGTTGCCCAGCTCGTCCGTGGGGCAGATTTCCTTCATCTGCTTGAATACCGCAATCAGATCGTCGAGGTTCTTGATTTCCGGGTAGCCGAGCTGAGAATACAAATCCCAGCGCAGATCCCAAGAGTACATGAAGGACTTATGGCCCTGACGGGAGGTCGCCACGTCCATGCCGAAGCCGTACAGGTTGTTATCATCTTCGGACACCAGACGATTGGACGCCAGCGCATCCTGATAGTTCGCCCAGATGTAGGGCGCATACGTCTCCGCAAGGTCGTCCTCGTCCCACTCCAGCAGCAGGCCATTCTTAATCGCCTGCTTGTAGTCTTCGCCGTTCGCGCCCCAGACAACAATGTCGCCGAGGTTGCCGGACTGCGTGCGGGTCTGGTAAGTGCCATCCTGATCGGGGATGATGACCAGTTCAACATTGAACAGATCCTTCATCAGCGCCGCGCCCCAGCCAGTCTGACGGCCGGAGTAGTTCGCCAGCTGGCTGTAAATTTCAATCTGGATGGGCGCGCCGTCCATGTCGATGAAATCGTACAGGTCGCAGGTCACCTTGTAGTACGGGATGCCGGAGGGATTTGCGGGTTCCTCTGCCAGCGCAGGCAGAGCGCCCAGAAGCATGGTCAGCGCCATCATCAGGGCGAAGAGTCGGGTCAATTTGCGCATTTGCAAGATTCTCCTTTCTGCATTTGGGATAACTATCACCAGCCGGGTTAGCCCTTCACGGCACCCAGCATGATTCCCTTAACAAAGAAGCGCTGCATGAACGGGTACACCAGCAGAATCGGGATAATCGACACCATGGCGACCGTGTACTTGATGACGCGCGTGTTGAGCATGTTCGCCGCCGCCTGCGTGGACATGCCGCCCGAACCGTTGACCAGCGCCGACAGGTTCGAGGACTGGTTCAGGTACACATACAGGCGGTGCTGCAGGGTGTACAGCTCCGGCCGGGAGGACATCAGCAGCAGCGAGTCTTGGAACGAGTTCCAGTTGCCGACCGCGCCGAAAATCGAAATCGTCGCCAGAATCGGCACGGACAGCGGCAGGATAATCTTCAGGAACACCGTCGGCGTGTTCGCGCCGTCAATGACCGCGGATTCCTCCAGCGACGCCGGAATCGACTCAATGTACGTCTTCACCAGAATGATGTTGTACGGCGCAATCATGCCCGGCAGGATGTAGGCGAGGAAGTTGTTCGTCAGCCCCAGCATCAGCATGTTCATGTACCACGGAATCAGACCCGCGTTGAAGTACATGGTGATGACCAGCGCGCGGTACATCAGCGACCGATGCCACATCTTCTGCTTCGTCACCAGATAGCCCGCCCACGCGCTGACAATCACCATCAGCGCTGTGCCCAGAATCGTACGCGCCACCGTCACGATGACCGATGAACCCAAGTCCGCCACGTCGCGCAGGGCAAGGTAGTTCTGGAAGTGGATGCCGACCGGCCAGAAGTTGACCAAGCCGCCCGCCACCGCGTCATTGCTGGAAATGGTGTTGATGAACAGGTAATAGAACGGGAAAACGCACAGAATTGTGAAAGCCACAAAGAGGATGTACAGGAAAACATCAAACGCGATGTCGCCCGCCGTGCGGTGAATCTTGTTTTTCGGGTGCTTGCCCGCCAGTTTGACGGCGGATTGCTTCATGACTTCGGTGTTGCTCATTGCTTCTCCGCCTCCTTAAATGATGCTTTCGCCGCGCACGCCCTTGGAGATGCCGTTCGCGCCGAAGAGCAGCAGCACGCCAATCAGGCTCTTGAATACGCCGACGACCGTGGAAAGCGGAATCAAGCCGCTCTTAATGCCGCTGTGATAGACATACAAGTCCAGCACCTCGATGGTTGCGCTGTTCTGCGGATTCTCGAAGACGAGGTACTGCTCCATGCCGTTGGAGAGCATACCCGCAATCGCCATCAGCAGCATGACCATGTAAGTGGGCATCAAGCCGGGAATCGTGATATGGCGGATGCACTGGAAGCGGTTCGCGCCGTCCACCTTCGCGGCTTCGTACAGCTGCTGGTCAATGCCTGCAATGCCCGCGATGTAAACGATGGCGCTCCAGCCCAAGCCCTTCCATGTGCCCCACAGCAGCATCTTGAGCCAGATGAAGTCCGCGCTGGCAAGATAGTCTGTCGTCGCGGTCTGCCCCATGACGTTGCGCAGGAAGGAGTTGATGAAGCCGTCGGTGGAGAAAATCGCGAACGCGATGGCGTACACCAGAACCCACGAGATGAAGTTCGGAATCGTCGTCAGGGTCTGCACAACGCGCTGGAACTTCGTCGAACGCAGTTCCGCCAGCAAAACGGCGAAGGCAATCGGCAGCCAGCTCGTTGCAATGCCCAAGCCAGACATGATCAGCGTATTGCGCAGCACGCGCACAAGGTCATTGCGGGTTGCGCCGTTGGAGAACAGGTAGCTGAACCACTTGAGGCCCACAAAGTTCTCGCTGCTCAGCGCGTCGCCGACCTTATAATCAAAGAACGCATAGCGCCAGCCGTACAGCGGCAGGTAGCAGAAGATGACCGTCAGAATCAGAACAGGCAGGAACATCAGGAACAGGCGGTATTTCTCCTCCATTTCCATCTTTTCTTCCATGTTCTTAGGAATTGTGACCATGCTCACGATGCTGAATACGAGCAGCAGCCCCCCCAGCACCGCCCAGAAGACGATTGCGCCGGTCGGCGTCATCAGCTTCAGGCGGTCTGCCTTTTCCAGCGCCGGCAGGATGCTGTTCAGGTACACCAGCGTTCCGATGCCGCCAAGCATCAGCACCGAGCCGATCAGCGGCAGTTTGACTGCTGCGCGCTTCATGCGGTGATTGCCCAGCGACATGCACGCGCCAACCGCACTCAGGATGATGCCAAGCATCAGCAGCGCACAGCCGCCCATGATGAGGTAGAAGTGCCACGGCTGCACCCAGCCCATACGCAGCGGACGGGCAAAGCTGTCCGTCAGCGTGCTGTACGAAATTGCGGCGGTGAACAGCGAAGTATTCGCGTTGATGTCCGACATCAGTCGACCGGGATTGACCTCCGGGAAGAAGATCATCAGCCCGGCAAACGCAGTCAGGATGCGGATGATAATCAGCGCCCAGTTCGTCTTTTCCCGGACACAGATTGCCTGTCCGCCGGATTTGGCCGAAATCGTCGCCTGCATGGTATCCCCTCATTTCTTTCTTCGTGACGCTCTTCTGCTTTGACCAGCCGCGCGTTGATGGATGAGCGCTGGCGGATGATGTCCAGCGTTCATCCATCAGCGCGACTATGGCAAGGGCAGGAATCCCCTTGGCGCGCTCCCCAGCCGAAGCCGAAGAGCGCGCCAGAGGAAAGTAGTGCAGGATTACTCCGCCAGACCGGAGACCGTGAAGGTGAAGACCGTCGTGGTGTTCGGGGCGGGCACGGTCAGCACAACGCCATCCGCCTTGATGTTGTTGTAGTTGTCCTCGACAATCAGCTTCACCCAATCGCCGGAGGTATCCACCACAACGCCGGACTGCGTCTTGCCTTCGCCAATCTTGATGGTCACATCAGAAATAGTGACGTAGCCTTCCTTGACCAGCTTGGACGGAATGTCGGTGGAGACGCGGAAAAAGTGGAACGCCGTATCCTCGCCGAAGCCCATGTCGCCCGTGGTCATGGAGCAGGTGTAGGTGCCGTTGCCGGAGATGACCGCATCCTCGAACGTCGCGCCGTAATCGGTAATCGTGCCGTCGTTGTTGGTCTTCGCCAGCTTGGAGAAGGTGTCGTTCTCCGCGTCGCGGCCGTAGGAGGGTTCCTCCCAGTCGTTGCGGAAGATGTAGTTCGGGTCAGACTGCACGGCAATGTACGCGCCGTAGGTCTTGGAGGTCAGTTCCTTCACTTCGTCTTCGGTCAGGGGCTGTTCGGTTTCCACAACCGGCGGCACACCGTAGATGTAGTTGAAGGTCACGTCGATGGTCTTAATGCCGGAGAGCGCTTCCGCCGTCGCGATCTTCGCGGTCACGCCTTCGAGGTTGCCGTCCGCCACGCGGGCTTCCGCCGGGATGTCCGTCACCCATTCATTCCAGATGTTGGAGCGGGTCACGATGCCGTCGTCGGTCGTGGTGAAGTCCTTGCCGAGTTCGATTGCTTCGCCGTTGACCTTGACTTCGGTGATGTCGATGAAGTAGCCGGGGAAGGTCGCTTCGCCGTTCGCAATGCCGACCGCCATGAACGCAACACCGGGGATTTCGCCGTCCTTAACGCCGGAGAAGTCAAGGGACAGGGTGTAGGTGCCGGGGCCGTCCACGGTCACAGCGTTGCCCTCTGCAAATTCGCCGGGATTCCACGCGGAGGTCGCCCAGTTGCTGTCGGCGAACATCAGGAACGCCGTGTCCGTCTTCGGCACGAGGGTGAAGTCGATTTCGTAGGTCTTGACGGACTCAAACGCCGCCTTGTCCACGATGACAGGAGACGCGCCCGTCAGGTCCTTGTCGTAGGAGCGGACAGAAGCGTCAGTGGGAACTTCGGCAACCCATTCGTTCATGATGTTCATGCGGGTTTCCACACCATCGTCAGAGGAGGTGTAGCCCTTGGTGAACGCAACGGATTCGCCGTTGATACGGATATCGTTGAGTTTGATGGACATGCCGGGGAAGAGCTTTTCGCCGTGCTTGATGCCCAGCGCGGTAAAGGCAACGCCAGAAGCCGCGCCCGCTTCGGTCGCGGTGAAGTCCAGACCCACGGTGTAGTCGCCCGCGCCGGTCACGGTCGCGTTGGTCGCCTTCACAGCGGAATCGTCCGTGCCCCAGTACTGGCTCGTCCAAGAAGAGTCGGCGAACATGATGTACGCCATGTCAGCGCCGTAGCGGAAGAGCGTGAAGTCCACCTCGACGTTTTCCACGCGCTCAAACGCAGCCTTGTCCACGGTTATCCAGTTCGCGTCCTCTGTCACGCCGTCCCAGGAACGCGCGTCGGCGGGCAGCTCGCTGACCCATTCGTTGTAGATGTTGGAGCGGGTAATGATGCCGTCGTCAGAAGAGGTGTAGCCCTTCTTCACTTCGATAGGCTGACCGTTCACGCGGATCTCGTCCACGCGAATCTTCCAGCCGGGCAGTGCCTTTTCGCCGTTCTCCAGACCGATGGCCGCGAACGCAATGCCGCTCGCCGCGCCTTCGGGCGTACCGGTGAAGTCAAGTCCTACGGTGTAGGAACCCTCGCCGGTAATCGCCGCCTCGGTCACCTTCACGCCCTCCGCCGGCTCAGAGCCGTCGTGCCACCACTGGTAGTGCCAGTTGGCGTCGGCATACATCAGGAATGCCGTAGAGAGCGGTTCGACTTCGCCCGCCACGGGAGATGCCACGGGAGACGCCACCGGAGATTCCGCCACAGCGGTCATGCCCAGCGCCATCGCCAGCACCATCAGCAGTGCAAGAAACTTCTTGGTGCAATTCATGATGATTCCTCCTTAGAGAAGCTGATTGTGCCTGATGCCTGTCGGCGAAACATTTTCGTAAGTCTCCGAGGTTTACGAAAGCGTTTTCGTCTTTGCCCGGATTAAGGGCAGACATTTCCGCACTTGTAAATCCATTATAGCTTTCGGCGCGTCATTTGTCAAGTTCAAACCATATGATATACAAGATTTGTGCAAGATTTTGCCGCGTTTCTTTATTAAAACTGCCTAAATCTATCAGAAACTGATCTGCAAGTTCCTTACACGGCAATTTTCGTCAGACAACGTTTTCGTTGGTATATTCGGTCTGTTGCCGCTCTTTTTCCGACATGAAAACGGTTGTTCCCCTTTGAAAACACCTGTCCCAGATGCAGATTTACGGCATTTTCCGATTTTTCAGCATTTCCAGCAGGCTCCAGCGCCGCCGCGCCGCTTCTTCCGCCATTTGGCAGAGGCTCTCGCTCTTCTCCGGATCGCTCCGGCGCAATGCCGCAAACCGCCCCTGCCGCATCAGGAACGCCTGAAAATCCCCGTCCGGCGCTTTGCTGTCCAGCATCAGCCCGTTCGCCGGATGATAGCGGTACAGCGGGAAATACCCGCACTGCACGGCTTTCTTCTCGATTTCCTGCACGTCACGCATGTCAATCCCGTGCGCAATGCAGGGCGCATAGGCAATGATGAGCGCCGCGCCGTCCCACGCCTCTGCCTCGCGCATGGCCTTCAGCAGCTGATTCGGATTCGCGCCCATCGCCACCTGCGCAACGTACACATGCCCGTAGGTCATTGCCATCAGCCCCAAATCCTTCTCCGCGCCGGATTTCCCGCCGGACATGAGCCGTGCCGCCGCACCCGCCGGGGTCGCCTTCGAGGCCTGTCCGCCCGTGTTGGAGTACACCTGCGTGTTCAGCACAAGCACCCGCACCTTCTCGCCCGATGCCAGCACATGGTCAAGCCCGCCGAAGCCAATATCAAACGCCCATCCATCGCCGCCGATGAGCCATACACTCTTGGCCGCCAGCAAGTCTGCCGAATCCGCAATTTCCTTCATCAGCGGATGCGAAAGCGTCTCGCACGCCGCCAGAAGCGCTTCCCCCGCCTGTGCCGAAAGCGCCGTATCCTCGCGACTGCCCAGCCACGCGCGGCACGATTCCGCCAATTCCGGACACTGTGCCGCCAGCGTCTCGACCTGCTCCGCCAGATGCGCCCGTCGGTGCTTCATCGCCAGATACATCCCGAAGCCAAATTCCGCGTTATCCTCAAACAGGCTGTTGCCCCACGCCACGCCCTGCCCTTTCTGGTTGACGGTATAGGGGCAGCTGGGTGCGCTCCCGGCGTAGATGGACGAGCAGCCCGTGGCATTGGCAATCATCAAGTGCGAACCGAACAATTGTGTCAGCAGCTTGATATACGGCGTTTCGCCGCACCCCGCGCACGCGCCGGAGAACTCAAACAGCGGCGTTTTCGCCTGCGCGAGCGGGATGGTGTCCGCCTCCCCCACCGCTGTTTCCGGCAGCGACACGGCGAAATTCCAGTTTTCCTGTTCCTTCGCCATTTCCGCTGCGGGGCGCATCACCAGCGCCTTTTCCTTCGCAGGGCACACCCGCGCGCAGTTTTCGCATCCTGTGCAGTCCAGCGGCGACACCTGCACGCGGAAATTCCGCCCGGAAAACGCCTTGCCCATCGCCCGAACCGTATGAAAACCCGCCGGGAGCCCCGTTTCCGCCAGCGGGTAGAACGTGCGGATGCACCCATGCGGGCAGACAAGGCTGCACAGCCCGCACTGGATGCACGCTTCCGCCCGCCACTGCGGAATCTGCCGCGCAATGCCGCGCTTTTCGAGCCGACTCGTGCCCAGCGGCGCGAACCCGCGCGCGTCCATGGCGGACACCGGCAGCATATCCCCTTGCTGGCGCAGCATCGGGCGCATGAAGGCTTCGACTGCTGATTGCGGCGCATTCTCCGGCGCATCTGGCAGTTCCGCCCATTCCGGCGGCACATCCACTCGTCGCAGCGCATCCGCCGTCTTCGCAATTGCATTCAGATTCGCCGCGACGACCTGCTCGCCCTTCTTCGCATACGCTGCCTGAACCGATTCGTTCAGCAGCTGCTGCCGCTGCTTTTCCAGCAAAAAGGCATTTAATTGGAAGAAAGCCGTCTGCATGACCGTGTTGATGCGCCCGCCTAAGCCGCACTGCGCCGCGATTGCGTCCGCGTCGATGGTGTAAAGCAGCGCATGGCGTGTCGCAATGCTCCGGCGCAGCTTCGCGGGAATCTCCATGCCGTCCGGGAGATTCAGCAGCACCGTGCCGTCCGGCTTGACGCTCTGCGCCACCACGTCCAGATTCATCAGCGTCGGCTGATGGCACGCGAGAAAGTTCGCCTGCCCAATCAGGTACGGCGCGCGAATTGGCGCTTCCCCTATCCGCAGATGACTGACCGTGTACCCGCCGGATTTCTTGGAGTCATACGCAAAATACGCTTGCACCTGCCGATTCGTCTGCGCGCTCATCATTTTTATGGCGCTCTTGTTTGCTCCAACCGTGCCATCCGCGCCCAGCCCAAAGAACTTGCAGCTGATAACGCCCTCGTCCGGCAAGGCAAAATGCGCGTCTATCGGCAAGGACAGGTGCGTCACGTCGTCGTCGATACCGACGGTGAAGTGCTGCCCGGTTTCCATCGTGTCCAGCGCATCAAACACAGCCTTGACCATTGCGGGTGTGAACTCCTTGCTGCCCAGCCCATACCGTCCGCCGCAGACCTTTGCCGTCCGCCCATCGGCAAACAGCGCCGCGCTCACGTCCAAATACAGCGGTTCACCGAGTGCTCCTGACTCCTTCGTGCGGTCAAGCACAGCGATCCGCTCCGCGCTCTCCGGGATAGCCGTCAGCAGCGCTTCTGCCGAGAACGGACGGAACAGCCGAACCCGCACCACGCCGACCTTCTCCCCCGTCCGCATGAGCGCCCGCGCGGTTTCCTCCGCTGTCTCCGCGCCCGACCCCATCAGCACCAGCACCTTCTTCGCGTCCGGCACGCCCGTGTAGGAGAACAGCCGCAGCGGGCGCCCCGTCAGCGCCGCGACGCGGTTCATCGTGTCCTGCACGATTTCCGGCAGGGCGAAATAATATGGGTTCGCCGCTTCCCGCCCCTGAAAATACACGTCCGGATTCTGGCTCGTCCCCTGCTGATGCGGATGCTCCGGGTTCATGGCGCGCGCCCGGAACTGCCGGATTTGCGTCCGCGGCAGCAGTCCGCGTAATTCATCCTCATCAAGCGCCTCGAACCGCTGGATTTCATGGCTCGTGCGGAAGCCGTCAAAGAAATGCAGCATTGGCACACTGCCCGCCATCGCGCTCAGATGCGCCACGACCGCCAAATCCGCCGCTTCCTGTACCGATGCCGCGCAGAGCATCCCCCAGCCCGCACTGCGCACCGCCATCACATCGCTGTGGTCGCCGAAGATGGACAGCGCGTGGTACGCCAGCGCCCGCGCCGCGACGTGCATCACCCCCGGCAGCAGCTCGCCCGAAATTTTGCACATATCCGGCAGCATCAGCAGCAGCCCCTGCGACGCGGTGAAGGTCGTCGCCAGCGCTCCCGCCGAGAGCATCCCGTGCAGCGCGCCCGCCGCGCCGCCCTCGCTCTGCATCTCCGTCAGCCGCATTTTCTGCCCGAAGACGTTGCGTTTGCCCATGCGCGCCCACTCGTCACAGTTCTCTGCCATCGGCGTAGACGGCGTAATCGGGTAAACCGCTGCCGTTTCGCTGAGCGCGTATGCCACCTGTGCCGCTGCCAAATTGCCGTCGCCCACCATCGTTTTCATCCGCTTTTTACACCTCCATGCGCCTGTTTCCGCGTATTGTATCCGCGCGGATGCGTTTCCATGCAAAAGCACGCGGAAATTGCGAAAAAAAGTGAATTTCCCTCTTGACAGGTGGGGAAAAGCGTGGTATAATTATTTTCGCAGTCAGCGAGTGGCGCAAGTTAATCGTTGAAGTGCCAATGGGGAATGGTGTAATGGCAGCACCTACGACTCTGACTCGTATTGTCTAGGTTCAAATCCTAGTTCCCCAGCGTTTGCCTCCGTTGTCTAGTGGCCTAGGACGCCGCCCTCTCAAGGCGAAAACACGGGTTCGAATCCCGTCGGAGGTGCATCATCCTTCGCTCCAGCAGCGGAGGATTTTTTTGTGTTTCTTTATACGATTTCCAGATTTGCAGCGCATCTTGACGCTTTCTTTTCGTCGTCTTCTTGCCTGTTCCCTGCTTTTATGGTATACTGAAGAAAATGACGTAGGAGGGCACCCGACGATGAACACAGACGTGCTGTTTGACCGCGCATTTGCCATCCGTGCCGCAAAGCCATGGCAATATTTGTTTGATACGCATATTTTTGCAGTTCGCTTTTCTGATGGTGAAATTGCGTGCTGCTCCGTCATGGGGCGCAACGGCACACATCTGGCGCTGGCGCTTTATTCCCTCACGGACGGTCTGTACGCGCTTGACAAACTCATGACCACAGACATGCGCGTTCTGCCGCGCCATCGAGCGGAGGAATGTATGCTCGGGCAGGACTGCATTCAGGTATCCTTCGAGAATGCGCAGGAAATCCTCGCGAAGGAGGCAAAGCCTGTCCGCGCTTACGCCAAAGCACACGGCATTTCCCTGCGCGGGCAGCACAATTTTCCGGTTTTCCATCGCTATCGTCCATCGCGCATGCCGTGGGCGCTGACTGACGAAACCGAGCAGCAGCATCTATTGGAAGCAATGGATGCCCTGCTGGAAATATCGCGTCGCCTCAGCACAGAAGAGCCTCTTGCCTTGGGGCTGATTGAGGGCGACCCATTCACGCACCCGATTCCCCTGCTGACCGCAACCCCCGACGGCTATCGCTGGGACTCCTACACGCTGCAAAAGCCCGACGTGCCGGCACTCCCGGCGGGCAAAATTGAGGATGAACTGGCGCTGGCGCGGCTGAAGAAGCGCAAGAAGCCCTGTGCGCCGTGGGCGCTGGCGGTGTTTATGTACCCCACCCCTGTTCAGGACAAACCACCCCAAGCGCCATATTTTCCTTATTCGCTCTGCGTTGTCGATACCGGCAGCGGCAAAGTGCTGACGATCACACCGCCGCGCAAAATCGACGAATACGCTCCCCATTTCTCCGCTGATTTCCTTTCCCTGCTCCAGCAGCACGGTCTTCCCCGTGAGTTTTGGTCAGCGGATGACCGCACAACGGCATTCATTACACCGATTGCCAAGCAATTGGGCATTCCCGTTAATGTGCAGGCGGACATGACGCCGATGGATGAACTGCTGGTCGAACTTTACGACCATCTGAACGATGCTTCATTCGAAGGTGCAGATGAAATGGGCAATGCGCCGGATGATGCCGAGGTGCTTCGGCTTCTTGCCGCACACATTGCCGACGCGCCGGAAACACTCCGCGCCATACCGGATTACATGCTGACCGAGATACGCGCCGCAATTGCCGCACTCCCTAACTCGCGGAACGCCTTGCGCGCACTGGACGAAGAAATAAAGCGCCGCCGTCTCCCGCCGCATCAATGAGGTGAAGCATGTCGCAGACCACAAAACGCGCCTTAGCGCAAAGCCTGAAAAAGCTCCTGCAAACGAAGCCGCTGAGCAAAATCACCATCAACGATATTGCTGAGGACTGCGGTGTCAGCCGGATGACGTTCTACTACCATTTTGCAGATATATACGACTTGGTAGAGTGGACGTGTCAAGAGGATGCGAGCGTCGCGCTTGCCGGCAACAAGACGTACAGCACATGGCAGCAAGGCTTCCTGAACATCTTCCATCTCGTCTTGGAAAACAAAACGTTCGTCCTGAACGTCTACCACTCTATCAGCCGTGAGCACTTGGAGCGCTATCTCTATCAGCTGACGTACGACCTGCTGATTGGCGTGGTTGAGGAAAAAGCCGTCGGGCTGTCCGTCAGTGACCGTGACAAGGCGTTCATTGCCGACTTCTACAAATACGCGTTTGTCGGCTTGATGCTGAACTGGATTCGCGAGGGCATGAAGGAAGATCCAACGGCGATTATTGACCGGCTCAGCGTGCTGATTCACGGTGATATCACCCGTGCGCTGCACAAATACAGCGCACGCTGACATGTAAACAGGCATCCGAAGCGAAAGCACATGCTTCAGATGCCTGTTTTTGCTTGATGAAAACTTATACTATTTCCAGATGAAAAGGCGCAAGCAGATGGCGCAGGTGAATCTGGAAATAGTATCATTCGTCCCCTGCTGCATCCAGCTCATCCAGAAACGAGCAGAGGTTTTCCTCCGAGTATTCGATTTCTGATGAGTACATCCGCGCCGCTTCGTTTTCGCCCAGCAGCGTCGACAGGCGCAGGAACAGCATCCCCGATACCGCACAAAACAGCACCCGCCCCGGCAGATCGTCATCCAGCAGCGCCCCCGGCACATGCCGATGCAGCAGGTACACCGTAAACTGCTCCACCGCCAGCGGAGAAAAATCCGGCAAATCGTCCGGCGCATTCGTCAGCCGCGTCAGCACCGCGTCCCATGCCGGGTCAAGGCGCTCCAGCGTCCGCAGGAAGTCCGCCCATTCCGCTGCCGTACGCGTTGGCATTACCGGGCCTACCGCTTCACACAAGGCATTCAGCCGGGCCGGAATGCCGCGTGTTCTGTCCTGCATGATGCGGATGAGCGCCGCCCGCGCCTGCAGCAGCGCTTCTTCCTCCGGCGACCCCTGCGGACGTGTGCCGCCGCCCTGCGTATGCCACGTCATCGGCTGTGGCCAGTGCAGGGTCAAATCCGCCGCCGCTTCACAGCAGAGCCCGAAGCCAACTTCGGTGAATGTCGAAAACTCGTTGCGGTAGCGCGGATGGTCAGCACAGATTTGGCACAGCGCCCCTTCGCCGCAAGCGGTGATGATGTCGCATAAGCCGCTGTCATTCAGCATCGGGCAACGTTCATCCTCCCGCAGGCGGAAAGAAGCACCGTCCGGCGTGTCCGCAATCGCGTCGCGCAGCCGCTGCCCGATTTCACCCGTCATGGCAGCATACTTCGCCCGCGTGTTCGGGTCAATGTCGATTTCCCAGCCCTTGCAGCAGGTGTGGCGGCAAGCGTCCGCAATACAGTGGAACGCATCCGCCGTCGCGGGGTAAATCAGCGTCATTTCAGCGCCTCCCACAGCGACCACGCCAGCGCGCGCACCGTCGGGTCATCTGGCTTTTCCCACAAGCGCGCCGTCAAGTGCCACATGCCGTCCTGCTGATAGAGGATGCCCAGCCGCGCACAGCGTTCCGTATTGTCAATCATCTGCACCGCCGGGTGAATGTCCGCCGGAAGGCGCTGCACATGCGCCGTTTGCAGGATAGCGTACCACGCGGGGGTGGTGTAATCCTCCTGCGCGAACCGCTTCAGCAGCGGCGACGCGGTGTCGATGGATAGCCCCATCGTCCCGACCGGCACAGGCTTGCCCATGCTCTCGCTGATTGAACGGAACATCGGGTAGCACCAGAAATCCGTGCAGTATTCCGCCGGAAGCTGCCCTTCCGCGCTCGGCACAACAATCGCCGCGCCGTCCGCCTTCTCTTCTGCGGATACAAACGCCACCATCCGCCCGTCCTTCTCGATGCCCTCGCGGGTGATGCGGATGTCAACCTGCGGAATCAGCCAAATCGGGTAATGATTGCGCGTGCCATCCTCCAGTGTCAGCGCGACGGTCAAGCCCGTGATGCGCTCCTGCATGGCGTCCCGATAGCACTCCGCCGGGAACGTGACGGACACTGCGTCCGTCAGCCGCCCATGCCGCGCACCCGGCGTCACGTCGCAGGCGTACAGTTCGCGCTCACCGTCCATGAGGGTACAGCGGATGCAGGTATGCTGCTTCTCCGGGTCGCATTCGCTGATTTGCACATCAAAACGGATGTCCTCGCCCATCATGCCCGTGAACGACGCAAATTCGCCCAGCACAACCGTTCCGGCGCAGAACTCGCGCCACTCCTCGGCGGAAATCAGCCCCTTGTTCTCCATCATCGCGTTCAGCACGCCGACAAGTGCCGTCCCCTGCCCGGTGTAGTCCTGCAAATCCAGCAGCTGGAAACCAGACACCTCCCGCGACCGCAGCAGCATCTCGATTTCCCGCTTATAGCAGTCCACCGCCAGATGCCCCGTCTGCCGGAAGAAGGCTTCATGCTCGCCGTACAGCCCCGCCCGTTCCAAATTCTCGCGCATGGCTTCGATGTTGCGCGGCTTCAGCGGCCCAGTGTAGTGCGGAATCTCCGAGAAATCAGGATAGAACACATACTGCCCGACCTCGTGGCTGATGACGGGCACATCCGGGATGAGGGCGTCCGCGGACTGCGCGTCCACTTCCTTCACGCCCGTGCCGTACTGAATCTGCACCTTGCCGGTTTCACCCGACTGCCCCAGCGTTTCCGGAACGATGCTGGCATCATAATTGCTGACGGACTCCGGCGCGGTCGTCTGCACGATGCCCTGCGGTGCGTCGCACATGGCGTAACTGCCGCGAATCAGCCGTTCGTGCCCCAGCCTGACGCCGACGAACACATTTTCCTCGTCCAGCACGTCCGGTACAAACTGGTAGTTGTTCGCGCCGCTGCTGTACAGCTTGGTGTCGTCCGCCTCGCGGTAGGCGCGCATCATGCGGTTCAGCACGTCCTTGCTGCCCCACAGCTCATTGCCCAGCGAAAGCCACAGGAACGACGGATGATGCCCGTATTCGCGCAGGATACGGAAGCCCTCTTGGAAGAGGAAGTCGCGTTCGCGCTCGTCGTAGCCTTCTTCGCCTTCTTCCGCCACCGTCCCCCAGAACGGCAGCTCCGGCGCCATATACATGCCAAGCAGATCCGCCGCCGTGAACGCCGCATCCGGCGGGCAGGCGGTGTGGTAGCGGTAATGGTTGATGCCGTACTCCTTCGCAATGCCCAAAATCGTCATCCACGACGCGACGTCCGTTGGCGTGTACCCGGTTTTGGGGTACAGCAGATTATCGACCTTGCCGCGCAGGAAGGTTTCGCGCCCGTTGATGAGCAGCCGCCGTCCGACCGTCCGCACGTCGCGCAAGCCGAATGTCGTTTCGTACACATCGCCGTCGAGATCAATGGAGATGGTGTGGATTTCGGGGTGCGCTTCGTCCCAGAAGGCTTCATTGCCCTTGAGCGGGCATTCCCCGTCCAGCACGCCCCGGCGGTACGGCAGCAGATGCTCCATCTGCCCCGGCAGCACGATGCCCGCCACACCGTCGGGCGCGCCGATGATATGCCCATGCACACGCAGGCAGCCGCGCCGCAAGTCCGGGCGCACGGTCAAATCCGTCAGCAGTGTATGGGCGACGGTCAAGCTGATCTCACCGGTGATGCCATTCCAGTTGCTCTGCGTATCGGGGCTGGTCAAATGCCCGCCGCGCGTGGGATAATCGGTATTATCCACACGGATGACAAGGGTATGCTCGCCAGCGTGCACAGGCGGCAGGAAGTAGCGGTGCGGCGTACAGAGGCTCTCCTGATGCCCGATGGGGCGGCCGTCGAGGTAGACGGTGGTTTTGCGGGTGCGTTCCAGCGTGAGCATCGTCTGCTCGCCCGTCCAGTCGCCCGCGGTGAACGTGCGCATGAACCACACCGCGCCTTCGAAGCGATACGCGTCGGTCAGGCAGCCCGTTTCCTTGGCGGGATTCGGCATTCCAAGCCCCGCCGCTGATGTTGTCCCCGGCAGCGTCATCGTCTCCGGGTACGCTTGCGGCATGGTCTCCTGTTTTTCCGCGTCCAGCTTCACCTGCCACTGTCCGCTCAAGTCGATTTTCATCATGGGTGCTGCAGCCTCCTTTCAAGCCAGAGGCTCTGCCTCTGGACTCCGCAAGGGGCATTGCCCCTTGACCCTTTCGCGCGATTGAGTTGTGCGCTTCTTCATACTTCTTCCGCGTGCTGATGCAGGATTTCGTCTCCGCAGAGGCGATTCCCCCTGTTCCAATCAAATTCAGCCAGAAAAAGAAAGACAAGTATGCCAAAACCCAAAATTTCCTTTACCCAAGGATTCCCTTCCAAGCGAAATTCTTCCCCCACCTTGTGAGGGGCGCGCCTGCCCCAACGCAAATCGTCCCGAACCCTGACGCGCCAATCGAACGTGCGGGATTCTCCGTGCAGATGCGCACAGCCGCTTCCGGCGTCTGCCCGTAGCGCGCCATCAGGTTCTGGAACGCCTGCCGCATCAGCAGCACCGAGCCTGCCAGCGTGCCGTCGTGCAAACGCGCCTCGTGTCCGCGCACCGTGACCGCCTGCCCGCCTAAGGCGTATTCGCCGTCCGGCAAACCCGCTGCTTCCATGCTGTCCGTAATCGCAACGGCTTTGCACGCCCCCTTGCAGCGTAGAAGCACCTTCACCGCGTCGTCGTGCAGGTGAACACCGTCGCCAATGAACTCCGCGAACAGGCGGTCATCCGTCAATGCCGCGCCGGGAACGCCGGGTGCACGGTGCGTGAACGGCGTCTGTGCGTTGTAGGTGTGGGTGACGCGGGTCGCGCCCCACTCCGCCGCCTGATGCACCTGTTCGTCGGTCGCTGCCGTGTGACCGATGGAAACGTGGATGCCGTTCTCCGCCGCCTTACGGATGAAATCTTCCGCGCCGGGCAGTTCCGGCGCCATCGTGATGACGCGCACTGCCTGAATGTCGCCGCCCGTCAGGTCAAGGAATGCCTCCCAGCTCGGATGCAGAAAGAACTCCTTCCGCTGCGCCCCTGCCTTCTCCGGCGATAGGAACGGCGCTTCCATGTGCGCCCCCAGCACCCGTGCTGCACGCTGCTCCGGCGTATCCATCACGCGGCGGACGGCGGCAATCACCCGGCGCGTATCCTCCACGCTGGCGGACATAGTCGTCGGCAGGAACGCCGCAACGCCCTCCTGATACAACTCCCGTGCCATCTGGCGAATCGCGTCCTCGCCCTGCATCGTGTCATGCCCGCGGAAGGCGTGGATGTGCGCATCAACGAACCCCGGCAGGACAAAATCCCCCTGCAGGTCTATCACAGCTTCGCCAGCCAACGGCGCTAAGCCCTCGCCCATCGCTGTCACGCGCCCGGTTTCCAGCCGGACGCACAGATTTTCCCAAAAATGACCATCCGCAAAGAACAGCCCATTCCGCAGCAGCACCGTCAACGCACCTCGCATTCATTTTCTCATGAAACTCTCATGCAATTATCATACCACAAAGAAGGGTTTTTTTCAATCGGCGCAGAATTTCTTATAGGTTGAAACCATGCGATTTTCGGATGAAAATGCGCCAAGACGCAGGCAGCGGGCGCAGGTGAATCCGAAAATTGCAAAAATGCGGGTATCCGCCGAATTTGTTGCGGTTTCTTCTTCATTTGTTCACATTAGGCTCAAATTCGGGGTGTATACTATGCTCCGAAAGCAAAGGAGGAAATCACCGATGTCCTTTTTCTCGAAGATGCAGAACGCCCTCGCGAACTGGATGCAGGGGCGCAACGGTCCGGATAATCTCGGCTTCACAGTGCTCATCGCCGCTATCGTTTTCAGTTTGCTTTCGCTGTTCCGCCTGCCGCTGGCGAGTTTCCTGTCCATGCTGTGCTATGTGTATGCTCTGTGGCGGATGCTGAGCCGCAACGTCGCCAAGCGGCAGGAGGAAAATCGCCAGTTCATGGACAAGACGGGACACGCTCAGACGGAAATCCGGCAGTTTTTCCTGCGGCTCAGGGGCATAAAGACCTATAAGTATTTCCGCTGCCCGCAGTGCAAAACGCGCCTGCGCCTCAAGCGCGGCTGCGGTGAAAAACACGTCACCTGCCCCAAATGCCAGCACAAGTTCGACGAAAGGGCGTAAACAATGTTCGGCTATGTCAGACCCTGTCTGGAATCGCTCGATGAGGCGCAGAAAAAGCGCTATCGGGCATGGTACTGCGGATTATGCCAATCACTGGGCGACCGCCACGGCTTCCGCGGCCGCATGACGCTCACCTACGACATGACGTTTCTGGCGATTTTCCTCTCTGCGCTCTATGAGCCGGCGGAAGCGCACGGGCAGATGCGCTGTCTGCCGCACCCGAAGGAAGCACACGATTTCGTCCGCACGTCAATGACGGATTACGCTGCCGATATGACCATCGCGCTGGCGTATTTCAAGGCGCTGGACGACTGGCAGGACGACCGCTCCCTGCCGGGCGGGCTGACCGCGCAGCTGCTGAAAAAGCGTTACGAGGCGGTCAGCGCGGATTATCCCCGCCAGTGCGCCGATTTGGAGAAGAACCTTCGGGCGCTGAGCGAGGTGGAAGCGGCGCACAGCGATTCCCCCGACGCGGCGGCAAACTGCTTCGGGGCGCTGATGGCGTCGCTGTTCGTGCGCGAGGAGGATTACTGGTCGCGCACACTGCGGCTGTTCGGCGCGTCGCTGGGGCGGTTCATCTACATGGTGGATGCCGCCTGTGATTACGATGCCGACACGCGCAAGCACAGCTACAATCCCGTGCTGCTGATGGGGCGTCAGCCAGAGGACATGCGCGACGTGCTGACGCTGCTGCTTGGCGACGCTTCGGCAGCGTTTGAGTCGCTGCCTATCGTCTCCGATGCGGATATTCTGCGCAACATTCTCTATGAGGGTGTCTGGCAGAGCTACAACGAGTCCCTCCACCGCCGCGCCGAAAAGAAGAAGAAGCACAGCGGCAACACAACCAAAGAGAATGGGGACGATTCCCCGGTGAAAGGAGGCTGACGAGCATGGTCACAGACCCGCGGAAAGTGCTGGGTGTATCCGAAACCGCCAGCCAAGATGAAATCAAGCGTGCGTATCGCCGCAAAGCCAAGGAGTGTCATCCGGATTTGCATCCGAACGACCCCGACGCGGCGAAAAAGATGAACGAACTCAACGAAGCCTACGACATGCTGATGAACCCGGAGAAGTACGCCAACCGCCAGCAGCAGCAGAATCCGTATAGCGGGAATCCGTATGGCGGCAGCAGTTACGGCGGAAATCCATACGGCTCTTACGGCGGCAATTCCTACGGCGGACAGCAGCAGGGCGGCTATGACCCGTTCAGCGACTTCTTCGGCGGATTCGGCTACGGCAGCTACGGCGGCTATCAGACGCAGGTCAACCCGCCGCAGGAGCAGGCGGGTGATTCCGAGCCGGTTCGCGCTGCCATCCGCGATATTCTCGCCGGACGGTACGCGTCGGCGTGTTCCATTTTGCAGAACGTCCCCAGCACGGGGCGGAATGCGCGCTGGTACTACCTGTCCGGCGTGGCGAACCACGGTGCGGGAAATCAGATTCAGGCGCTGGAACACATGAAGCGCGCAGTGCAGCTCAGCCCGAACAATGCGACGTATCAGGCGCTTTTGCGGCAATATCAGCAGGCAGGGCAGACGTATCAAACGAATGCGTCCGGGTACAACACTTGGGCAATGGATCCGTCGAAATTGTGCATGAGCTTGTGCTTCCTGCAGATGTTCTGTCCGCTGTGCTGCCGGTGCTATTAAGAAGCTGTGGCAATCCCCTTAATTGGGCGGAATTTTCCTATGCTGCTTGATTTGTTTTGTTGCAGGGTTTTCGCCTCTGCGGAGTGAAATCCCCTGCGCAGCACAAAAAACTGTATGCAATGCGCGCAACTGAATCGCGCAAAAGGTCAAGGAATCAGTTTCCTTGAGAAAGTGTAACTTTATGGGCAAAATCATCGGTATCGACTTGGGTACCACCAACAGCTGCGTCGCCGTGGTTGAGGGCGGCAGCGCAACCATCATTCCGAACGATAAGGGTGAGCGCACAACGCCGTCCGTCGTGGCATTCACCGACAGCGGCGAGCGGCTCATCGGCAGCGCGGCGAAGCGTCAGGCAGCAGTCAACGCCGACCGCACGATTGCGTCCGTCAAGCGCCATATGGGCACGGACTGGCGCAAGACCATCGCTGGGAAAAGCTATACGCCGCAGGAAATCAGCGCCATGATTCTCCGCAAGCTGAAGCAGGACGCGGAAAGTTATCTCGGCGAACCCGTCACCGACGCGGTGATTACCGTCCCGGCGTATTTCGGGGATATTCAGCGTCAGGCGACGAAGGACGCGGGGCGCATTGCGGGTTTGAACGTCCGCCGCATCATCAACGAGCCGACCAGCGCCGCCCTTGCCTACGGGCTGAACAACGGCGCACCGCAGAAGATCATGGTCTACGACCTTGGCGGCGGCACGTTTGACGTATCCATCATCGAAATTGGCGAGGGTGTTATCGAAGTGCTGGCGACGTGCGGCGACAACCACCTCGGCGGCGATGACTTCGACGAGCGCATCGTGAATTTCGTCTGCGATGCTTTCCAGCGGGAACATCACGCTGACCTTCACCGCGATTTGGCGGCCATGGTGCGCGTGAAGGAAGCCGCCGAGCAGGCGAAAAAGGAGCTGTCCGTCACCGAGATGACCACCATCAGCCTGCCGTTCATCAGCACAGTCGGCAATCAGGCGGTGCATTTGGAGCAGACGCTGACCCGCGCGAAGTTCAATGAATTGACGGCGGATTTGGTTGCGCGGACGGAAGGTCCTGTCCGCAGCGCCCTCAGCGACGCGGGCATTGCCGCCAGCGAGCTGGGCAAGGTGCTGCTGGTCGGCGGTTCGACGCGCATTCCCGCCGTGCAGGAGAAGGTGCGCCAGCTGACCGGCATCATGCCGAGCAAGAGCATCAACCCCGACGAATGCGTGGCGCAGGGCGCGGCGATTCAGGGCGATACGCTGAATGAACACACGACGCTGACGAACTCCACGGGCTTGCTGCTGCTGGACGTAACCCCGCTTTCGCTGGCGATTGAGACGGTCGGCGGCGTCGCGACCCGCGTCGTCGAGCGCAATTCCACCCTGCCTGTGCACTATCAGCAAGTGTTCACCACGGCGGGCATGTTCCAGTCATCAGTAGAAATCAACGTCCTGCAGGGTGAGCGCCCGATGGCGCGGGACAACAAGAGCATCGGCAAGTTCCGTCTGAAGGGCATCCGCCGCGCAATGGCAGGCGTGCCGAAAATTGAGGTCACGTTCGATATTGACACCAACGGCATCCTGACCGTCTCCGCGCGCGACCAGGACACTGGACGCGCCCAATCCATCACCATCACCGCCGACAACAAAATGAGCGAGGATGAAATTCAGCAGGCGATTCGCGATGCGGAGCAGTACGCCGCGCAGGACGCTTTCCGCCGCGACCTGATGGACACCATCAATCAGGCGCAGCACCTTTTGGCGCAGGTAAGTGCTGCCTTGAACCAGTGCAGCAAGCAGCTGGACAAGGACGAGAAGAAGCGCGTCAAGGACGACGAGGCTGCCCTTCGCCATCTAATTGGGCGCGCCAAGCCCGACAAAATGACGGCGGATGACCTGTCCGCCATTAAGAGCGCCATGGCAACCCTCGAAAGCAGCAGCGTCCACCTGATGAGCCTCTTCGACCCGAACGCGCAGGGCGGCGGGCAGTCATGACGAAGCCGCACCACGTCCGGCGTGCGCTGCTGATTGCCCTGACCATCGTGGCGGCGCTTGTCGCAGGGTGCATGGTTTACCTGACAAGCTGTGCCGCGGCGGAGCAGACCGCACAGACCGTTTCGGCGATTCTGCCGACGCTGCTGGGCAGTCTGAAGTAATAGTTTGTTTTTATAAGGTTGGTTTACCACTCGCAAAAGCAAATTCTGAAACGGAGTGAATGCTGTGAATAACTTAGGCGGCTATCAATGGTTCACAACAAAGGCAAAAAAGGTTGGCGGTCCGTGGAACTTCTTGGCAATAACGGCTGTGGCCGGATATAGTTCCCTACGACTTCTCGAAATAGGTGGTAAAAAAATAGTCAAGATTGTGAAGGCACACCATAGGCAGAAGCTAAAGGAAAAAGCCACTGTCTGTAATGTCACCACAAATGCGCATATCGAAGCAAATGTCGATGTAAAAACAGGTGATAAAATAAGGGTTTATGCAGTTGATGGAACTGCTGTGATGATTGAAATTCTGGGACATGAAAACAATCCGTATTTCATAGACATGGCGCAGTTAAAATCCATCACCGACTACAAATAATGTGAGATTACGTTGCTTCTACAACCCTTTTCCCTCTCCACGAATTTTGCCGCTCGTTCGGGGCAATATCTATCATAAAAGCAATAATTACATACCCTATAAAAATTAAAACGCAAGGGGATTGCGTCCATGATTTCGGACACAATCCCCTTTTTCGTTGCAATAACCATCAGAACAGCAGCAGAACCCCCTGCGCCGCCAGCACCGCCGCGCACGCCGCAAGCGCCACCGTCAGCAGGCTCTTCCCTTTCCACGCGAGGAACACCGCTGCCACCAAACCAACCGCCGCCGTGCGCATATCCCCCGTGGAATACAATACGTCGGGAATCGTCATTGCCCCCAGCACCGCGAACGGCACATAGTGCAGGAACGACTTGATGAACGTTGATTTGATTTCCTTGCGGAAAATCGTCAGCGGCAGCATCCGAATCAGGTACGTCACACCCGCCATCACAAGCAGGTAAATCGGAAAATTTGCCGTCATTGCGCATCACCCGCTTTCGTTTCTTCCTCCCGCACGGGGAAGAGCCACGCGCCCAGCGCCGAGGCGGCAATAGCACAGATGATGATGACAAACCCGCTGGACACCTGCGAGAGCATCGGCACATAGCGGAAGCACAGGCTCATCGCGACGGCCATCAGCACGACAATGCGCACAGGCTTCTCCTTGCGCGCGGGCGGCAGGATGATGGCGAGGAACATGCCGAAAATCGCGATACCGAGCGCATTGCGGAGGAAAACCGGCAGCAGCGTGCCCGCGACCGCGCCCAGAATCGTACCGACCGACCAGCCGAGGTACGGCGCGGTCATCAACCCATACAAATACCAGTGACTGACCTTCCCCGGCTGACTGGATGCGACGGCGAATATCTCGTCCGTATTCATGAAAGAGAAGAACAGGCGGCGCGGTGTGTTCATATCCGAATCCATCTTCTGGGAGATGGACAGGCTCATCAGCGCATAGCGGAGGTTGATAATCAGCTGCGTCAGCGCGACTTCGAGGTACGACGCCTGTGCGAGAATCAGCGGCAGCCCGGCGAACTGTCCCGCACTGGTGACGTTCGTCATAGAAATCAGCAGCGCTTCGAGCGGCGATAAGCCATCCGCCACTGCCTTCATGCCGAACGTGAACGCGACGGATAGGTAGCCCAGCCCAATCGGGATTCCATGCCGGAAGCCCTTCGCAAAGAGTTTACGATTCATCGTCATTGATGCCTTCTTGTCGAAAAAAGTCGGAACACAGCGTTTATGATAGCACGAAGTCCGTCCCTTCGTCAACGTCTATGCAGCAAAAGAACAGCAGGGGACTTCGTCCCGTTTCATTTGTCCCTGCACCCATTTCGCGATTGGCTGATGGCGGAAAAGACATCACCCGACGCGCCGACGAGTTGTGCGGTATTGCCCATGCAAAACCGGCAGCTGATGGCACTTCATCGACTGCCGGCTTGCGTCTGTTCCTTTTGCAAAAATAAGCAGCCACACACCGTAGCGCATGGCTGCTATGGATATTGATTCAGTTCGACAAACTGGAATTTAGCGCTTTCTTCATATAGACCTCCTTAATTTGGAATTTCTTTTCGAACATTCTGAATCATTTTATTAAAATCTTCATTCATTAAACACTGATCCTCCGGTGAATAATAAAAATGCCCAGAAGTTTGCAAAGACTTGACACATATACAAGGGTTATCCTTAAATAATTTACTACATTTAGGGGAAACCATTTCATCTAACATAGATAGATATATATGCGACGGTGTTAGTAATTTCCCTATGATTTTTCTTGTCTTTCGTATTTCAGAAAACAACTCAAGGTATCTTGGAATCCAACCAAAGTATCTTAAAATATGATTATCTCTTTCTATGCTATACGCATTTTGTGCTGCGAGAGACCATTTATCATCAGGTTTAATATTTCCCGTAAAAACTCGCCATGATGTTCTAAATAAACGAAGAGTAACTCTCACTTTTAACGGAACATTTAGAAGAAATAATTCTTCTACCGGTTTTTCTATCGCTTCTTGTATAGCAAACAGTGTCCCCATGGAATGAGCGACAATAATGATTTTATTGTTGGTTTCTGATAGTTCTTCAAGAGCATTCTTTACTTGCTGCTTCCATTCAGTCATAGAGGCTTGCGAAAAGTCCTTTACACTTCCTCCATGACCTTTTAACGATAGATTGCATATTGACCAATTTGGAGGAACAAGCGATAAAAAAGGTTCAAAATGACTTGTAGTTCCAAGAATGCCATGTATAAATAAAATTGCTATTCTCTCTTGGTCACTCGCCATAAAATCACCTCACCAAATCCGATTTGTCGCTTTGTTTATGATGCAGATTCTATCATATTGGTTTTTTCTTTATGGAACGGAAGCCCGAAGGCTGCCCCACACGTCAAGCTGCTCCTTTTTCCACAGGTTCATTATCACCTTCGTCGGCGGATCTATCCGCATCATCAACATCCAGATTAGGCTCTGTCGCTTCCTGTTCTTTTTATGCCAGCTGAAGCTCATACAGCTTCTTGTAAATGCCATCCTGCTTCAGCAGTTCCTGATGCGTGCCGGATTCGCGAATTCGCCCGTGGTGCATCACGATAATGCGGTCAGCGTGCTGAATGGTCGAAAGGCGGTGCGCGACCATAATCGACGTGCGGCCCTGCATCAGCCGCTCCAGCGCTTCCTGAATCCACTGCTCCGTCTCCGTGTCGATGTTCGCCGTCGCTTCGTCCAATATCAGAATTTTCGGGTCATGCGCCAGCGTCCGGGCAAACGACAGCAATTGCCGCTGACCCGCAGAGAACGTCGCGCCGCGCTCCGTCACATGCTCATCGTAGCCGTTCGGCAGCCGCTCAATGAACCGCGACGCATTGGTATATTCCGCCGCCCGGTGCACCTGCTCATCGGTAATTTCTTCGTCGCGCAGGCGGATGTTGCTCTTGATGTCGCCCGTGAAGATGAACACATCCTGCTGCACCTGCCCGATGGCGGCACGAAGCTGGTCGCGGGTCAGGTCGCGCACATCCACGCCATCGACGCGGATGCTGCCCTTCTGCACGTCATAATAGCGCCCTATCAGGTTCAGGATGGAGGATTTACCCGCGCCCGTCGCGCCGACGAACGCCACCTTCTGCCCCGGTTCGATGGTGAAGGACACGTCCTTCAGCACCCAGTTCACGTTATCATACGCGAACCAGACGTGGTCGAACTCGATTTTGCCGCGCACAGCGGGCAGCTTCTTCGCGTCTTCCTTGTCGGACAGCATGGGCTTTTCGTCCAGCAGGGTGAAGATTTTCTCGGCGGACGCAATGGCGCTTTGCAGCGTCGTGAACTGCTCCGCCAATTCCTGCACGGGCGTGAACAGCTGGGAAATGTACTCCGTGAATGTGTACAGCATACCGATGGAAATCACGCCGTCCAGCACCAGTGCGCTGCCGCCGCCCAGAATAATCGCCATTGCGATAACGGACAGGAAGTAAATCGACGGGCGGAAAATGGCGAACACCATCATTTCGCGCACGCCCGCGCGGTAGAGGGATTCGTTCTTTTCCTCAAACTCGGCGCATTTCTCCTTCTCACGCGCGAAAATCTGGATGACCCGCATTCCCGACAAATGCTCGCTCAAAAAAGTATTCAGCGCCGTGATGCGCGTCTTGACGATTTGGTACGTCTTGCGGCTCAATTTGCGGAACACTGCCGTCAGCACCGCCATCACCGGTACCAGCACGAACGACAGCATTGCCATGCGGAAGTTCATCACCATCATAATAATGGCAAGTCCGATGATTTTAACGACGTTTCGGAACAGGCGGACAATCGTGTTGGCATACAGGTCATTGACCGCCTCGGTGTCGTTGGTGATGCGCGTAACGATTCTGCCCACAGGCGTCAAGTCGAAGAAGCGCATGGAGAGGCTTTCGACATGCGCCATCAGCTCATTGCGCAGGGTATAAACGATGTTCTGCCCGGTTTCCTGAATCTTCAGGTACTGCAGGCGGTTGCAGATAAATTGCAGCAGCAGAATCGCCACATACAGCCCCGCCGCAATCAGGATGCCCTGAAAGCGCGTTTCCGGCGGCAGATCCTGCGCGCTCTGCTGGGTGATGTACTTGTCAATCGCGTCGCCGATGATGCGCGGGCGGGCAATGTCGAACACCGTCAGCAGCCCCACCAGCACACAGCACAGCGCAACCGTTTTCCAGTAGGGCTTGATGTAGCCCATCAGGCGCAGGAAGGCGTTGCCGTGATACGAAACGTCCTGCGGCTCGTTATCCCCGAACTTACTCCGCATGTGCAGCGCCTCCTTCCTCGTGAAGTTCCTTTTCCAGCTGCTGCTTGCGGTACAGGCTTGCGTACAGCTTGCCGTTGTTCAGCAGCTCCTCGTGCGTGCCGTACTCCTCCACCTTGCCTTCGTCCAGCACAAGAATATGGTCGGCGTCCTGAATGGTGGAAATGCGGTGCGCTACGATGATGGTCGTGCGACCCTTGCGCAGGCGGCGCAGATTATCCAGTATTTGCCGTTCTGTGTCCGTATCGACAGCAGAGAGCGCATCGTCCAGCAGCAGAATCGGCGTATCCTTCATCAGCGCGCGGGCAATGGAGGAACGCTGCTTCTGACCGCCGGAAATCGTCACGCCGCGTTCGCCCACCAGCGTCTGGTACTGCTTGGGGAACTCCATGATGTTATCGTGGATGCAGGCGTTTTTCGCCGCCTCCTGCACCGCTTCCAGCGACTTGTTGTCTGAGCCGAACGCGATGTTGTTCTGCAGCGTGTCAGAAAAGAGGAAGTTATCCTGCGGCACACAGGCGATATTCCTGCGCAGCGCCGCCAGCGGGATTTCGCGCAGATTATGCCCGTCGATGGTAATCATGCCGTCCGGTACGTCGTACAGGCGCATGAGCAGGCTCGGCAGCGTGCTTTTACCCGAACCGGTGCGCCCCAGCACCGCCAGCGTCTCGCCCGCCTTCACATGCACCGACACATCTTCCAGCACCGGCACGGTCGGCTGGTCGGGATAGGCAAAGGACAGGTGTTCAATGTCGATATCGCCCTTGAGCGTCTGAATCGAAGGGTCCACCATGTCGCCGTCCACGATTTCCGGCTTCGCGTCAAAAATCTCCTGAATGCGGCGCAGGCTCGCCAGCCCCTGACTGACGCTCGTGATGCACTCGCCCACCGCCATCATCGGCCACACCAGCATCGTCACATACGAGTTGAAGCTGATGAACTGCCCGATGTTGATTTCGCCGTAAATCGCCAGATAGCCGCCGTAAGCCAGCGTCAGCAGACTCGCTATACCGACAATCAAGTCCAGCAGCGGCATCACCAGCGCCTGCAGGCGCACAACGCCGAGGTTCTTTTCCTTCGTGAACAGCGTCGTCTTCGCAAAAGCGTACAGCTCCTTGCGTTCCTGCACGAAGGATTTAATCACGCGGATGCCCGACACCGTTTCCTGCACTTGGTCCGTCAGCGTCGAAAACGCCTGCTGCTTGGCCAGAAAGCGCTTGTGCATCACCTTGCCGTAGAAGTAATCGCCGAAGATGATGAGAATCAGCGGCAGCACCGCCACACCCGTCAATTTCGGGCTGACATACGTCATCATCTGCCACAGCACCAGCAGCAGCATCACCGTCGCGTCGAATGCGCTGATGACGTTCATGCCCACCAGCGTGCGAACCGCCTGCAGGTCGTTGATGAAGCGCGCCATCAGGTCGCCGGTCTTGTGCTCGTTGTAATAGTGCGGCGAGAGTGAGGATAAGTGCGCGAACAAATCGCTGCGCAATTCCTTCTCAATCGACCGTGCCGACCCGAACAGGAAAAAGCGCCACGCAAAACGCCCCACCGCGATAATTACGCCAATCAGCACAATCTTCCAGACCAGCCCCATCACGCCGCCCATATCCAGCGTGTGCTGATCCAGCCCGTTGGTAATTTCGCCTGTGAACCGCGGCACATAGGTATTCACCTCGTCCACAATGAACAGCGCCAGAATGCCCAGAATGTACTGCCACCAGTGGCGGCGAACATATCGCCACGCCAGCTTCATCTCCTTCATTGCTGCCTCCTTATGCTTCGTAACGACTCATTGTAGCACATTTCGGCGCAAAAAGACACACATTCGCCGAAAATTCCGCGCAGGTTTACAATCCGGGCGGGCGTTTGTTTCCTTGCGGGATGGAAAGGGAAAAAGATGCCCCGGAACAGCGGGTTTGCGCGTTCCGGGGGATTATTTTTTACTTCGCCACGTTGTTGCTCGGCATCCCATTCAAGAAGTTTCTTACATTCTCCACTGCCGTATCCATCAGCCGCTGGCGCGCCTCGTGGCTTGCCCACGCGATGTGCGGCGTAATGATCATGTTGTCCAGCCCCAGCAGCGGGTTGTCCGCCCGAATCGGCTCGGTGGACACCACGTCCGACGCGGCGGCGTACACCTTGCCGGACAGCAAAGCATCCCGCAAATCCGCTTCGTTGATGAGCCCGCCGCGCGCGGTATTGAGCAAAATCACGCCGTCTTTCATCTTCGCCAGCGCGGTTTTGTCAATCATGCCGACGTTCTCCGGGGTCTGCGGGCAGTGCAGGGACACAATGTCGCTGCGGGCGTACAGTTCATCCAGCGGCACATAGCCTTCGCCCGATCCGTGGCGGCTGTAATAAATGACATTCATGCCGAACGCGCGGGCGAGTTCCGCCGTCGCCTGACCGATGCGCCCATAGCCGACGATGCCGAACGTCTTGCCCGCCAGCTCCATCAGCGGATAATCCCAGAAGGAGAAGTCCCGGCAAGCCGTCCAGCGTCCCTGCTGCACCGCGTCGTTGTGATGGCCGATGCGGTGGCAGATTTCCAGCAGCTGCGCCATCACGAACTGCGCAACCGCCTGCGTGCCATAGGACGGAACATTTGCGACAACGATGCCCTTTTCTTTCGCCGCCGCAATGTCAATGACGTTGAAGCCCGTCGCCAGCACACCGATGTAGCGCAGATTCGGGCATTCATCCATCGTTTGGCGGGTAATGGGCGTCTTATTGGTGAGGATGATCGGCGCGTCGCCGATGCGGGGGAGAATCTCCTCCGGCGCGGTGTAATCGTAGACAGTCAAGTCGCCCAAGGCGGCGAGGGCATCCCAGCTCAGGTCGCCGGGATTCTCCACAGCGCCGTCCAGAATGGTGATTTTCATGGGTGTGTACCTCCTGCGGTGGTTTGTTTCGGTTCCTATTATATAGCAGGGTGTGACAGAATTGCAAGGGGATTTTGCGGATGTGCAAAGCAGAGAAGGATATACAGCCGCCTCTTGTGGGGGCGCCATTCCAACGTTTCCTCGGCGACCCATTCAAAGGGAAAATTCAAACAGGTCGCGGCAGCGAAGCGTTCTGTGCCAAATGAGTGCGCCTCGATAGCCTGACCGCCGCCGTCCATCCACCTAATTCGTCTTTTTACGCGAAAAATCCTGCTTTATACTATTTCCAGATAAGAATGCGCCAAGATGCGCAAGCAGATGGCGCAGGTGAATCTGGAAATCGTATTACGTCCATTTTTCCCGGACAAGCAGGGATTCCCATCATGCGCTCCTCCAAAGCCGGGCAGACTGCATCTCGGAAGGAGGAATGCCGCATGGACAGAAAACGACCCTTGCACCCCAGTCCGCTGGTGAAAACGCTCGCGGATGCTCAGCGCCGCATGAGCCACACCGACGTGCTTGGCTCGTGGACAGGCGTGCCGTGGGAGGACGCGGACGAAGAACCCGTGCAGGACGCTGATGACCTGTGACGTGCATTTGACGCGCGTGCTGGGGCTTCCCGCCGTGCTGCGCGGGCGCTCACAGGGGCATGTGGAACGCGCCGTACTCGAAAACGACGGTCACGCGCTGCGCGGGCTGATTGTCCGGCGCGGGTTCGGCGGCGCAAAGTGGGTCGCGAGGGACAGCATTGCCTTGCTTGGCGACGTGTCTGTCATCCTCTGCGCCTGCCCAACGCACCTGCCCCGCAAAACGGATTTCCGCCTGCGCACTGTCAAGGATACGCGCGGCTTGACCCTCGGCTGCGTGACGGATGTACTCATCAGCGCGGACAATCTGCTCGTCAGTGAGCTGGAGGTCTCCCTCGGTTTGATTGACGATTTCCGCGACGGACGGCGGCGCATCCGCCACTTTTCCGCTTCACCCGACGGCGATGTTCTCGTTCCGGAAGGCGAAATTCTCTTGGAAGGGAGGGAAACGCAGTGAACAAGATGCTGATTGGCTCGGCGGTCGGTCTGGCAATGGGTATCGGGCTGATGATGCTGCCCGGCATTCGTCAGGATGTCCAGAAAGGCGCAAACAAAGTCAAGAAAGCCGTGCAGGACATGAGCGAAGGACAGCAATAATGGAGGCGGGCAGGATTGCACCATCATGCGTCCTGCCCGTTTTCCCATCCGCTGTGAAAGGAGGAAAAGCGCATGGAGAAAGCCGTCACGCGGCGCAAATGGACAGCGGGGCTGCTGATCACGGGCACGGTCGCACTGGTGGTCGCATTCTGGTCGCTGATCATGTCGATGCTGTCGCTGCTGGCAGTCGCGGGCGTTTTGACGCTGCTGTCCCTGCCGCTGTGCAAAGTGCTGGAAAAGCGTCTGCCCGGCGGCGCGGCGGCGGCGATCGCCTTGCTGACATTGCTCGGCGCAGTGCTGGGAATGCTCTGGGGGCTGATTCCGCCCCTCTTGCGGCAGAGTGCGCAGCTCATGTCGCGCCTGCCCGCGCTGCTGGACAGCCTGCGGGAGCTGCTCACCCGATGGAGTGCTGCGCTCGAAGCGCGCGGTATCCCCCTCGGCGACATGCAGCCGGAGCTGTTCTCGCGCATCAGCGCCGCCGCGGGGCAGCTTGCCGCAACGCTCGTCAGCGGGATTCGCCGCCTGACCGGGAGCGTCAGCCAATGGCTGCTTGCGCCGCTGCTGTCATTTTACTTTTTGCGTGACCGCAAGCGCTTTTGCCTCCTGCTGTCGCTTGTTCTGCCCGTCAAATACCGCGCGCGCGGCATCCGTGCCGCCCGTGAAATGCGCCGCGAATCCGCCCTGTACCTGCGCGGACAGCTGATTCTCTCGCTGTTCGTCGCCGCCATGACCGCCCTTGCGCTGCTGCTCACGCGCACACCCGGCGCACTGCTGCTGGGGCTGTTCATGGGCGTGATGGAGCTGATTCCCTATATCGGCCCGTTCATTGCGGGCGTTCCGGCGGTGCTGCTGGCGCTGCAAAGCGGCTGGACGGCAGCGCTGTGGACACTGCTGGCAATTTGCCTTGTGCAGCAGGTGGAAGCGAACCTGCTCTCCCCGCGTCTGCTCTCCGGCGCGACGCGGCTGCATCCATTGGCGGTGCTGCTGGCGATTGCCTTCGGCGGCATGGCGGGCGGCGTGGTCGGAATGATGGCGGCGCTGCCGCTGGTTGTGTGCGTGCGCGGCGCAGTTAGAGGGTGGCGAGAGTGAGAAAAGCACCTTGTATACAACCAGTCCGCAAAAAAATTATCGCCGCAGGAGATTGTTTTTCTCCCGTGGCGATATTTGTATACAACCAAATTACTTCGCGATGAAGTTCACCAGACGACCCGGCACGAAGATGACCTTCGTCACAGTCTTGCCCGTGAGGATCTTCTGGATTTCCGGCAGCTGCTGGAGTTCCGTCTCCGCGCGTTCCTTCGTCATGTCGGCGGGAATCATCACGCGGCCGCGAATCTTGCCGCAGACCTGCACGGCGATTTCGATTTCCGACTTCACCAGCGCGTCTTCGTCCCACGTCGGCCACTTCTGATACGTCATCGTGCCGCCGAAGCCCTGATTCTCCCACATTTCTTCTGTGATGTGCGGCGCAACGGGGTTGAGCAGCAGGAGCAGGGTTTTGAGTTCCCCACGCGTCACGCTGCCAGCCGCGACCATTTCGTTCACCAGCGTCATCATCTGCGCGATGGCGGTGTTGAACTTCATGGCTTCGTAATCCAGCGAAACCTTCTTAATCGTCTCATGCATGAGCGCGTTCAGCTTCTCGCTGTACCCCTCGTCGGGCGTCACGTTCTCCTGCAAGCGCCACACACGGTCAAGGAAGCGGCGGCAGCCCTTCGCGCTCTGCGTGCTCCACGGAATCGCCTGATCGAACGCGCCCATGAACATCTCGTACACGCGGAAAGCGTCCGCGCCGATTTCATCAATAATGTCATCAGGATTGACGACGTTGCCGCGCGACTTGGACATCTTCTCGCCGTTCTCGCCCAGAATCATGCCGTGGCTGGTGCGCTTCTGGTAGGGTTCAGGCGCGGGAATCACGCCAATGTCATGCAGGAACAGATGCCAGAAACGGCTGTACAGCAGATGCAGGGTCGTGTGCTCCATGCCGCCGTTGTACCAGTCCACGGGCAGCCAATAGCGAAGCGCTTCGGGCGAGGCAATGGCTGTTTCGCAGTGCGGGTCGCAGTAGCGCATGAAGTACCAGCTTGACCCTGCCCACTGGGGCATGGTGTCGGTTTCGCGCGTCGCCGGGCCGCCGCAGCACGGGCAGGTGGTGTTCACCCAGTCATGCATGACGGACAGGGGGGATTCGCCGGAATCGGTCGGCTCGTAGTTGTCCACCATCGGCAGCGTCACAGGGAGCTGATCTTCCGGCACAGCCACCATGCCGCACTTGTCGCAGTGCACAATCGGGATGGGTTCGCCCCAGTAGCGCTGGCGGCTGAACACCCAGTCGCGGAGCTTGTAGTTGACCTTCTTCTCGCCCAGCCCTTTCTTCTCCAGATACTCAATGATCGCTTCCTTCGCCTGCGCGACCTTCATGCCATCAAGGAAGCCGGAATTGACCATCACGCCGTCCTGAATATCGGTATACGCTGCTTCCTCAATATTACCGCCCGCGACGACCTCAATCATCGGGATGCCGAACTTATGCGCGAACTCCCAGTCGCGGGTATCATGCGCCGGAACAGCCATGATTGCGCCCGTGCCGTAGGTCATCAGAACGTAGTCGCTCAGCCAAATCGGAATTTCCTTACCGGTCACGGGGTTGACGGCGCGGACACCCTCCAGCTGCACGCCGGTCTTATCCTTCGCCAGCTCGGCGCGCTCAAAGTCACTCTTCTTCGCGGCCTCCGCGCGGTACGCCATGCACGCGTCGTAGTTGGTGATTTGGTCCTTCAGCTTGTCAATCAGCGGATGCTCAGGGGACAAGACCATGTACGTCGCACCGAAGAGCGTATCCGGGCGCGTGGTGAAAACGCGCACCTTCTCGCCCGGCACGGTCAGGGAAAAATCCACTTCCGCGCCGACACTGCGGCCAATCCAGTTGCGCTGCTGCACCTTCACCTTGTCGATGAAGTCCACCGTGTCCAAGCCGTCGAGCAGCTTCTGGGCATAGGCGGTAATCTTCAGCATCCACTGCTTCTTGACCTTGCGGATGACCTGCGTGCCGCAGCGCTCGCACACGCCGCCGACAACTTCCTCATTCGCCAGACCGCACTTGCAGCTGGGGCACCAGTTAATCGGCATTTCGGACTTGTACGCCAGCCCGTGCTTGAACAGCTGAAGGAAAATCCACTGCGTCCAGCGGTAGTAGGACGGATCGGTGGTGTTGACCTCGCGGGAATAGTCGAAGGAGAAGCCGATTTTCTGCAATTGCTCACGGAAGTGGTCGATGTTCTTCTTCGTCACAATGGCGGGGTGAACCTTGTTCTTGATGGCGTAGTTCTCCGTCGGCAGACCGAAGGCGTCCCAGCCGATGGGGAAAAGGACATTGCAGCCCTCCATGCGGCGCTTGCGGGCGATGATGTCCATCGCGGTATTGGAGCGCGGATGCCCGACGTGCAGCCCCTGTCCCGACGGATACGGGAACTCAATCAGGCCGTAGAATTTCGGCATGGTGTAGTCGTTCTTCGCCTCGAAAACGTGACTGTCCGCCCAGCGCTTCTGCCACTTCGGTTCGATGGCTTTGGGGTCATAGGGTTTGAATTCCATGATGCTTCCTCCCTGCTTTTCTCGGACGGAACAAAAAAACGTTCCGCCCCTGCAAATTCTGCAAAGACGAAACGGATGTTTCGCGGTACCACTCTGCTTGTCCGGACGTGCCGAACCTCTCTTGCGCGTAACGTGCGCCATTCGCCGAACCCTTCGTCCGGTTTGCGCTCCGGGGCGAGCGGCTGACAGGCGTCTGACCGCGCTTCCACCAGCACGCGGCTCTCTGGAACAGACGGAACTTCCAGCGTTCCCCTTCATTGCGGGACAAGGTCAGTATAATGCTTTTTGCGGGCGTTGTCAAGGGTTTCGGTCTTTGCTTTTTCGGTGTTTTTACACGCAGAATGGTTCGCTTCAGCCGAATTTTGTGCTATACTGTTAGCAATTATGCTGCGGCAAGGAGGAAAGGCGTTATGCACCTGATTATCCCCAAGAATTACAATCCCGTGCTGAACCTGCGGGATACGGAAATCGCCATCAAACTGGTCAAGGATTTTTTCGAGACGGAGTTAGCCCGCGCGCTGAACCTGACCCGTGTGTCCGCGCCGATTATGGTCACGCCCGGCAGCGGTCTGAACGACAACCTGAACGGCGTCGAACGACCGGTATCCTTTGACGTTCTCGAAACCGGCGAAACGGCGGAAATCGTCCATTCGCTGGCGAAATGGAAGCGTCAGGCGCTCAAAACGTACGGCTTCCAGCCCGGTGAAGGGCTGTACACGGACATGAACGCCATCCGCCGCGACGAAACGACCGACAACATCCACTCGATTTTCGTCGACCAGTGGGACTGGGAGAAAATCATCACCCCTAAGCAGCGCACGATGGAGACGCTGCAAGCGACCGTCCGCGCGATTTACCTCACCCTGCGCAAGACGGAGGGCTTCGTCTGCGCGCACTATCCGCACATCAAGCCCGAACTGCCCGACGACATCACGTTCGTCTCGTCGCAGGAATTGGAGGATTTGTATCCCGACCTGCCGCCGAAGGAACGCGAATACCGGGCGGTACGCGAATACGGTGCGGTGTTCCTGACGGGCATCGGCGGCGCGCTGCGTTCCGGACAGATGCACGACGGCCGCGCCCCGGACTACGACGACTGGTCACTCAACGGTGACATTCTGCTCTACGACCCGCTGCTGGACATTGCGCTGGAAGTGTCGAGCATGGGCATCCGCGTTGACCCGGACGCGCTGCGCCGTCAGCTGGCGATTCGCGGCTGCGAGGAGCGCGCGGAGCTGCCATTTCAAAAGGCGCTGCTCAACGGCGAGCTGCCCCAGACGATGGGCGGCGGCATCGGGCAGAGCCGCATGTGTGTCTACCTGCTGCGCAAAGCGCATGTGGGCGAGGTGCAGGCGAGCCTGTGGCCGCAGGACGTGCAGGAGGCGTGCAGGAAGGCAAATATTCAGCTGCTGTAAGCAAAGCAATGAGGGCAAGCCTGAAATGCGGCTTGTCCCCCTGTTTTATTATCCCGTATGAAATTGCCCCATCATGCAGAGACTCTCGCCGCTGCCCCATCTGCTTCATACTGCACGATCCACCGCCGAAATGTTTCCTGACTTACGCCTGCCTCTGCTGCTGCGTCACGCATGCTTTTCTTTCCGAATTTGCCTTTTGCTGATATCCCATAAAATGCTCCCTCCATGATTGACAGTTTGGTTTTTTACTGTCTCTCATAGAGGGAGCATATCACATTCCCCAGCAGTGTCTTCCTGTCCGCGCAGGGAAGCGTTCACTCCCCTGCGCGGACGTTTTTTGACTGGCTTATACTATTCCCAAATGAGAATTCGCGGCGCAAGCAGATGGCGCGGGTGAATTTGGAAATAGTATTACTTCTTTTCCGACCCCATCGCGCCCGTCATCAGGACAGCACCCGAAATCACGGCGAGCAGCATCAGGATGAAGGAGAGGATGAACGGAACGCCCAGCGCGCCGATGGTGGACGTGCCGCCGAAAATCAGCACGAGGTCATCCATGCGGAAGTTGATTTCCGTCACCAGATAACGGAACCACGCAACCAGTGTGCACGCCAGACCAGCCGCCGCCAGCAGACCCATCTTCTTCACGCCCGCGACGAGGTAGCACACTGCCGACACGAGGAGCAGCACCAGCACAACCGCGTCGAAGTTCATCTTCGTGGTCGCAGCCGTGTCAATGATGATGTAGAAGATAGCCGCCAGCACCGCAATCACCGCTGCGACAATCGAAACCGTCTTGCGGTCAGCGGGCGCCGCCTTCTTCTTGACGTCCATGAAGTAGGACACCAGCATCGCGAGACCGAAGAGCGCTGTCAGCACAATCAGCACGATGCGCGCAATCAGCATGTCCGTCTCGACCCAAGACGTCGTGTGGACGACGTGGCTGGTTTCGTTCATGCCGTTCATAGCGGCGGAGTTCGCGTAGGCATAGAGGAAGTTCTTCGCCGAAGTGCGGAGGTTGTTCAGCAGCTTGCCGTCTTCCGCCGCCCAGCCTTCAATCTTCGACACCAGCCAGTCGCCGGAGGACAGCCAAGTGTCATTGCCCGCTTCCAGACCGATGGAAACGTCCATCCAGTTGCGGTTCGCCATAACAGCGTCCGTCAGCGTCACGCCGACGAATCCCCATTCCTTGCGCAGAACTTCGTTGCAAAGTCCGCTGTGCGCACCTGCCCAGCGCGTGCCGATACGGTTGAAGGAGGTCATGGCAGCGTTCGCACCGCCCTCTTCCACCGCGTACTGGAAACCCTTCAGGTAGATTTCACGAATCGCCTGTTCCGTCGCGAAGGTTGCAACCGACTGGCGGTACGTCTCAGAGTCATTGAGCGCGAAGTGCTTGATGTAGACGACCAGACCCTTCGAGCGAGCCGCTGCCACTTCCTGCGCCGCCATCTTGCCGGACAGGAAGCCGTCCTCAGAGTAATACTCGAAGTTACGGCCGGAGTAAGGCGTGCGGTGGATGTTCATCGCCGGGCCGTACCAGCCAACCACGCGGTTGTCGGAGCGCAGCGCATCTTCGCCCATCGACAGACCGACATTGTAGAGGATTTCCGTGTTGAACGTCGCCGCCATGACTGGTTCGGAGGTATACGCCACCGTGGAGTTGTTGCCTGCATACGTCGCCTTGATGCCCTGCGGGCCGTCCGCTGCCACCGTCGCGGGCAGACCGATGGAGTCGATTGCCCGCGTGCCGTAGCCGGAGTGGCCAACCAGTTCCGCCAAATCCGTCAGCGTCAGCTGATTGAGCAGATCCACCCACATCGGGTCGTCGTAGTCCTTGCCAATCAGGTTCGCCAAGGTGTAGTTCGTCGCGGTTGAACCCGTGATGACCGTCTCGTCGGGCGCTTCCGCCGTGTAGTTGAATTGCAGACCGTTGATGATGGCATCGTTCGCCGTCAGGCTGGCATAAGAAACCGGCCAAGTGCCCTGCCAGTCGCTGCGGGACAGGTACGTCACGAGCTTCTCGCCGTAGCTGTTCAGATCCGCATCACCGAACTGATTGGTAATCTTGTAGCCCGTGCCGGACACGCTGTACGTCGCATTGTCGTCGCTGTCGACCGTGAACTTATAGACCTTTGCCGCGTCGCCAGGGGCATCCATCGCCGCCGCGCCGTTCGCGGTCAGCGTTGCGGTTTCCGCCTCTTCTGCGCCTTCCGCAGCCGGCGTTTCCTGTGCGATGGGGGCATAGCCCTTCGCCGCGAGGATGTTGTTCACCGCGTCGTGTGCATCCAGACCAACGCTCAGGTAGTAGTCACCCGCTTCGAGAATGTAGGTTTTGTTGACATGCTCGTCGTAAACCGTCAATTCCTTGCGATCCACCGTCACAGAGACGGTCTCGGATTCACCGGGCTGGAGGACATTCGTCTTGCCGAAGCCGACGAGCTGCACAGACGCCTTCTCAATCGCGTTCGCGCGGTCGAATTCGGTGTACGGCTGCTGACCGTAGACCTGCACGACTTCCTTGCCTGCGACGTTGCCCGTGTTCGTCACCTTCACCAGCACGGTGAAGCTGTCGGTTGCCGCGTCGTAGGTCACGCTTTCCAGCGCCTGTTCAAACGTGGTGTAAGACATGCCATAGCCGAAGGGATACGCGACTTCCTCGCCGTACACCCAGCTGTCGCCCTTGGACGCGAAGATGCCCGCATTGCCGGACGCGTTGCCCTGCTCCATGACCGCATCTTCATAGCGCGTTTCGTAGTACTTGTAGCCGACATAGATGCCTTCGGATTCCACCAGATAGTGAATCGCATAGCGCACCTTCGTCTTGTCGCCCGGCACGCCGTCAATCGTCACGCCGCCGACCGTGCCCGTCTCTTCATCCGCATTGTTGTAGACATAGGAGCCGAAGTTCTGAATCGCCGCGGAGGACAGGGAGGACACGGAGTAGGTGTCCACCAGTCGGCCAGAGGGGTTCACGTCGCCCACCAGAATCTGCGCCACCGCGTTCAGACCGTACTGACCGGGGCCGCCGATCCACAGGCAGGCATCCACGCCATATTCCGGATTGTTCACCCAGTCCATCGCCATGGCGTTGGAGGAGTTAATCAGCACAATCGTCTTGCTGAAGCCCTGCGAAGCCACATACTTGAGCAGCTCGCGCTCGGAATCCTGCAATTCAAAGTACGACGTACCGTCGGTGAATTCGTCGGTGTACAGGTCAGCGCCTTCGCCGCCGGAGCGTCCGATAACGACAATCGCCGCATCCTTGTAGCCGTCCAGATTCACGCCGGAAGATGCCACCGCGTCCGCCGAAACCTCGGCAATGCGGGTCGCCGCCGGAACGTCCGCATATTCGGTGAACATGCCGGGCGTGGAGCGGTTGGTCTTGTCTTCCTTCATCTGCGCAATCTGCGCGCTGTACCAGTCCATCATCGCGGTGTTGACGTTCAGACCTGCCGCCGTGAGCGCGCTGGTCATTGTCGCTGCCTTGCTGGTATCAACCTGACCAGAACCCGTGCCGCCATAGATGGTATCAACTGCGCCGCGGCCGAAAACGGTCACGCCCAGTCCTTTTTCCATCGGCAGCGCGCCGTTGTTCGTCAGCAGCACAGAGCCTTCGCCCTGAATCTGCTCACACAGCGCCTTCTGCCACGCGGTCAGCGCATCATCGTCACGCGTACCGTCTTCCTTCAGGAAACTGGAGGCATAATAGGTAGCGTTCTTGCTGGGGTCATCCGTCACCACGCTCGTGGTCACGATGCCCAGTTCCTTGTTGATCATCATGGCGTAAGCAGCCGTGAAGTAACTGCCCACCAGAACAATCGTCAGGAGAATACAGGAGATGGATGTCAAGAGTGCCAAGAGTTTTGTGCGTTTCATGGACACCTTTCCCTTTCTATGAGGGCGCAGCGCCCCCTTTGATGTGCTGATTCTATCACAAAAAAACGACACGAAACGCATTCGTGTCGAAACTGGTTGTTTTTTGTGCGAAAATCGTCATGCGGACTGCTGCGGACGCGGCAGCAGAAGCGAGAGGATGAACATCTGGTCTTTCGTGTCGATGCTCATATGCCCGTCGTACTTCGCGATAATATAGCGGATGGAGCGCAGTCCGAAGCCGTGGTACTGTGTGTCCTTCTCCGTCTTCGGCAGTCCCTCGTGCATTTCCGGCGGCTTGCTGCAAAAATTCTCGAAGACAATCTGCGTCATGCCCACCACGTCGCTGACGCGGATATTGACGCTGCGGTTTTCGGGCGCTTCCGCCATCACCGCCTGAATCGCGTTGTCCAGCGCATTGCCGAAGATGGAATAGATATCGGACTTGTCAATGGGTGCGAGCAGCGACGCATCCAGCATCGTCGTCAGCAGAATGTGATTTGCGCTGCAATACAGGCTCTTTTCAGACAGCACCGAATCCAGCGCCGCATTGCCCGTGTGGAACGTGTACTCATAGCGCTGAATCTCCTGCTCCACCTCGTCAAAAAACGCCGCGTGTTCATCCAGCTGCTGTGCCCGGCGGTAGGTGTCAATGTGATAGCGCAGGTCGTGGCACTTCATGTTGATGCTGTCAATCGTCTTGCCCAGCAGCTGATGCCTGGATTCCTCCCGTGCCAGCAGGCTCTCGATGATTTCCTTCTCGCGGCGCATCTCGTCGGCGTACATGCACTGGTAAATCAGCACCATCACCATAATGACCGAGAGAATCGAGAACAGGCGGTCAAGCGGCGAAATATCCGTCGGCAGCGACACAGAACGCACGAACACCGTCAGCAGCGTCACCAGCGTCAGGAACAGCACCTTCCAGTTGCCGAGCTTCAAATCGCCGTTCTCCGGAAAGCGCCGCACGAACATCAGGTAGCACACGGCGTACACCACCACAAACGATGCGCCGGAGAGCAGATAGAACAGCGGATCACGCGGCTTGGCCATCCAGCATGTTGCCAGTCCGCCGACCTTGAACGCCAGATTCTGAATCGCATAAGAGGAAATGCCGATACAAAGTGCATTCGTCGTCGGAATGTCCATCGTCAGGCACAGCACCAGCAGCGATTCGGCAAAAATCGCCGCCACGCGCGCAAAGCGATGCCCCAGCAGCGGATGAAACCATGCCAGCACCAAGTAGCACAGCACCACCGGCAGCACAATTTTCAGCGGGCGCAGCCGCGACTTCATCCGCACAACGAACAGCCCCTCCGCCAGCAGAATCTGCACCGCGAAGAACATATGGAATGGAAAATCATTGTTCAGATAATTCGCCAAGTTCGTCAGCATCTTCGTCACCTCACGCCGTAATAGCGGTTGACCGCATTCAGAAAGTCCCTGCGCATCGCGCGCGACAGCGGAATCGCCTCGCCGTGAACCGTCACATCGTTCTTTCCGACCATCGTCACGAAGCCCAGATTGACGATATAGGAATGCGAGCTTCGGCTGAATTCCGCGCCTAACTGTTCCTCTGCCTCCTGCAAGGACGAGCGGACGGGGAATTCGCCCTGCGCCGTATGATAAATGACATGGTGATTGCTGCCCTCGGCATAGTAAATCTCGTTTTTCTCCAAGAACAGGATGTTGTCTTTCGTTTTCAGGCAGATTTTCGACTGCCGGTACTCCACCCGCTTGAACGCCTTGTTCAGCTTCACAGTCAGCCCCGGCAGCGTCACCGGCTTGACCAGAAAGCCGATGGCGTCCACCTCATAGCCGCGGATAGCGCACTGGCTGAGGCGCGTGGTGAAAATCAGGATAGCGTCCGGGTGACTCCGCCGCAGCTGCTCCGCCGTCGAAAGGCCGTCCATGCCCGGCATATCAATGTCCATCAGCACAATGTCCGGATGCTCGCACCCGACGAGAAACGACGCCCCATCCGGGTAGAACACCAGCTGCGCCATGCGTCCCGTTTCCGCCAGATACTGCGCCACCAAGCCCTGCATATACTGGCGCGTCTCCAATTCATCATCCACAATGGCGATGGTCATAGGCTGCCCTCCGATTGTTTGGTTATTCTATTATAACAAACTGCACGGCGGATGTAAAGCCGCCTAAAGCCGCCTTGCTGAATAAAAAACTGCCGCTGACGTGAAGTTCGTCAGCGACAAAAGTGCTGCGCCAAGCGGAACGACCAGACGCCTGTGCGGAAGCGGTGCAGGCAGACGGCGCAGGAGAACCAAAACAGCTTTATTTTTCCTGCTGCAGCCCGTACTTCTTCATCCGCCGATACAGCGTCGCACGGCTGATGCCCAGCTGCTTCAGCACCGCGTCCCGGTCGCTCGGATGCTCACTGAGGGCACAGCGCAGTTCCCGCTCCTCGTCGCTGCTGATGACCAATACTTGCTGCTGCGGTGCACTGCCCGTGCGCTCCGGGTACAGCAGCTGCTGCACAAAATCCGCGTCCATGCGGTTGGTGCGCGTCAGCAGAAACGCCTTCTCGAAGAAAATTGACATTTCCCGCTGATTGCCCGGCCACGAGTAGCTCATCAGCAGCTTCAGCGCATCGGGCGTGAAGGTCGCCTGTTTCCGCGTGTGCACACGCGCAAAGGCAATGTTTTCCTCCACCAGCTGGGCAAAATCCTGCTGACATTCGCGCAGGGGCGGCAAATCAATGCGGTAGTCGTTCAGTTTGTCCGCCAGCGGCAACAGAAATTCGCCTGCCTTCGCCATGGCCAGCAAATCCCGGTTCGTTGAGCAAATCACACGGATAGATGCCCAAATCGGCTTTGACTGCCCCGGCGCGTAGTACTGCTCGTAGCGGATGACGTTCAGCAGCTGATGCTGGCTTTCGGGCGTAAGCAAATCCACATGCCGCAGGTACAGCGTTCCTTTATGCGCATTGTATACAAGCCCGTTGCTCGTCGCGCGCCCAAAGAGCAGCTCGGTTTGATTCGCAATCGGCAGGGTGCTCACATCTGCCTGAATGAACTGCTTGTCGCGCCGCAAGCTCTCGTTGTGGATACACTCCGCCAGACGCGTCTTTTCCGTGCCGGGCTCACCGCAAATCAGCAGCGGCAGCTCGTACTGCGCGTACATTGCGGCATTCTCCAGCGCAAGGCGCATTTTTGGCGCGTGGGAGATGAACTTGCCGAATTTTCGCGTTGCGGCGTCGCCCTGCTGCACATGGTCTTTGCGGATGCTCTCCTGCATGTCATCCACCGAGCCGAACGCATACAGCGACAGAATTGTGCCGAAGTTCTGCCCGCTGACATCAATGCAGGCGATATTGAGCAGATACCGCTCCTTCTGTATCATCACGACGTGCGAATACAGGTTTTTCCGCTCCTTGAGCGACTCGAACACAGCACTGGTCAGCGTCAGACCCGGCAGTTCCGTGAAGCGCTTGCCGACCAGCTGCGCCTGTGTGCAGTGGAACGCGTTTTCCGCCACTGTGTTTGCAATTTCAATCACACCGTCGGGATTCAGCTTCAAAATGGCATCAAAGGAGTAGTTCAGCAGGGAGGAGAACTCCGCTGTCCTGCGCTGCTCCACTTTGATGGCGTCCATTGCCAGCCGTGCCCGGCGGAGCGCATCGCGGATGCACTCGTCCGAGCTGTCGACGAACACCGTCGTAATCCCCTGCGCCGCGGCATAGTTGCAGGCGTTTTCGCTGCCGATGATGGCTTCCGCGCCGTCCTGGATGGCATTCCGCGTCACCTGCGCGACCATGTCCGAGCTGCCCGCATAATACACCCTCACATCCGCGTTCGCCAGCGCACCGATGTTCTCCACGTCGGAATACATATGCCGGAAGCCGACGAAGGCGATTTTCGGATGCTTATGCGGTATCAAATCGCACGCCTGTTTGACGAAGCCCGCCATTTCCTGCCCGGAAAAGGTGATTTCCGACACGGGGTACTCCACATGCTTTTTGAGCAGCTGCGCCTGATTGCCGCGCGCAACGACAATGCCCGTGCAGCCCTCCATGGCTTTGGATACATCCTCCACCACCTGCCGCGACGTGGTCTGGATGACCTCGGCATCGAACTTCGTCGTCTGCACAATGCGGACGGTTGCGTCATACACCGTAGGGTTCGGCGTGACAACCAGCAGCTTCAACATGGCGTTTTCTCCCCTTGATTGAGCTTGATGCTGTTATTGTATCACGCGCGTCGATACCTGTCAAACGTGCAGCTTCTGCCCGATGCGCACAGCGCGGAAAAGGCGCTTGGCGGCATCCAGATACAGCGTCCGCGCGTTTTCAATCGCTTCTGACAGCGCCATGGGTTTTGATACCGTCGTCTGAATCGTGCTTTCGCAAACGTCAAACAAGCCTTCCGCGCCCGCGCCGATGCCGCCGCAAATGCACAGCACCGGCACATTCGCCTTTGCGCACCGCCGTGCCACGCCAATCGGCACTTTGCCGAACTGCACGCTCTGTCCGTCTATTCTGCCCTCGCCCGTCACAACCAAATTCACCTGTTTGAGCTGCTCGTCAAAGCGAACCGTTTCCAGCACCGCGTCTATGCCGCTTTTCAGCGTCGCCTTCAGCACGCCGCCCAGCGCCGCGCCCAATCCACCCGCCGCACCCGCGCCGGGGAAATCCGCAATATTGCGTCCAATAGTGTTTTCGACGACCTGCGCATAGTGTTTCATGCCCGCTTCCAGTTCCGCGCAGATTTCCGGCGTTGCGCCCTTCTGCGGACCGTAGGTGTACGTCGCGCCCGTCGCGCCCAGCAGCGGGTTCGTCACGTCGCACAGCACGGTGATGCGGCAAGCCGCAAGTTCCGGCATCAGCCCGGAAAAATCCGCATGGCAGACATCCGCCAGCGCCCCGCCTGTTGGGGGAACCGGCTTTCCCTGCCGATCTGTGAACACCGCGCCCAAGGCGCTTAGCATCCCCAGCCCGCCGTCATTCGTGGCGCTTCCGCCAATGCCAATCAGCAGTGATTTCGCGCCGCACCGAATGGCTTGCGCCATCAGCTCGCCCGTGCCGAAGCTGGTCGTTTTTCGCGGGTCGCGCTGCGCCGCCGGCACATATGGCAAGCCGCTCGCCTGCGCCATTTCAAGCACCGCCGTCTGTCCGTCGCCCAGCAAGCCCCACTGCGCATCCACGGGCATGAGCAGCGGGCCAGTCACACGCGTCGTCATCCGTTTTCCGCCCATTGCGCAAAGCAGCGCATCCACCGTGCCTTCGCCGCCGTCGGCAATGGGCAGCGATACCGTTTCCGCATCCGGGAAAATGTCAGCCGCGGCTTCCTGAAGCAAATCGCAGATTTCCACCGCCGTCAGCGACCCCTTGAATGAATCGGACGCAAAGAGCATTTTCATCAGCGGATTCTCCTTTCTTTCATCGGGTTCATCATACCACAAACGGCAGGCAGGAGCAATCTTTCCTGCCTGCCGAGAATGACTCTATCAGCGAATTAGTGATGCAGCACTTCGCCGGTCAGCTTCTGGTAATACTTCAGCAGCGCGCTATGGTCGCAGGCGCCGCAGCCGTCCTTGTGCAGCACCTTCATCATCTCCAGCACCGCCTGCGTCAGCGGAATCGGGGCATCCACCGCGCTCGCAGCATCAACGACGTTCTTCAAGTCCTTGATGTGCAGGTCAATGCGGAAGCCGGGCTCGAAATTCTGATCCATCATCATCGGCGCTTTCGCATTCATGACGGTAGAACCTGCCAGACCGCCGCGAATCGCCTCAAAAATCTTCTGGGGCTCAACGCCGCACATCTGACCCATCTGCATCGCTTCCGCCAGCACTGCGATGTTGACCGCCACGATGGTCTGGTTGCACAGCTTGGTCACATTGCCCGCGCCAATGCCGCCGCACAGCACCACGGACGAGCCCATGCTTGCCAGAACGGGCTTAAAGCGGTTGAACACTTCTTCCTTGCCGCCGACCATGAAGGACAGCGTGCCGTCAATCGCCTTGGGCTGACCGCCGGACACAGGCGCATCCAGCATGTCAATGCCGCGCTTTTCCAGCTCCGCCGCGATTTCGCGGGACGCAACCGGGTTGATGGACGAGCAGTCAATGAACACAGCCGTCTTGGGCATTGCATCCGCCAGCTTGTCCTCTTCCAGCATGACGGACTTCACCTGCGGGCTGTTCGGCAGCATGGTGATGACCAAATCAACGTTCTTCACCGTGTCAGCAGAAGAAGCGCAGATATTCGCACCCGCCGCCTTCATTTCCTCGTTCGCCGCCGGATTGCGGTCAAACACAAACAACTCATGACCCGCCTTGATGAGGTTCTTCGCCATCGGCTTGCCCATGATGCCCAGACCAATGAATGCAATCTTCATATCAAAAATCCTCCTTAATTACGCAATTCTATCTTTCAGCCTGTTTGAATCAGGCGGAAAAGCAATTTACAGCAGCCCCATGTCTACAAGGACTTTCTTCAGGCGCGCGCGCTGTTCGTCGTTCAGCGGCTGAATGGGCTTCACGCAGTCGCCGCAGTCGTGCCCGATGAGCTTGAGCGCTTCCTTCAGCACAACGGGGAACGTGCCCATATTGGTTGCGATTCGCAGGGCGGAGAAGCGGAACTGCGCATCCAGCGCGCCCGCCGCATCACCCGCGCGGAACTTCTCGTAGATATCCACCGCAATCTTCGGCGCAACGTTGGCGCAGGATGCAATCGCACCCGATGCCCCGTAGCACAGCGCGGCGTAAATCAGCGTGTCACGTCCCATCATGACGTGGAAGTTGTCCATTCCGCGCGTCAGGCGGAGATACTCTTCCGTATTCGTCATGTCGCCCGTGGAATCCTTCACGCCGATGATGTTGTCGATTTCCGCCAGCTTGGCAACGGTTGCCGGTTCAACGGTGACGTTTGTCTTGGGGCGGTTGTTGTAGATGATAATCGGCAGATTCGTCTCGGAGGCGATTTCGCGGTAGTATTCGGACACCTCGTACTGCGTCTGACTGACGAACATGGGGGTCAAGACGCTCAGCGCATCAATGCCGCCAACCTGCTCCACCGCCTTGGCGATTTCCACCGCGCCGCGCGTGGTGATATTGTTCGCCCCGGCGTAGATGTCCATGCGCCCGCGCACTGCGTCCTTCGTCACCGCCAGCACCTCGCGGTAGAAGCCCATATCATGCGCATAGAACTCGCCCGTCGTCCCGAAGGGGAACACGCCGTGAATCCCGCTGCTTGCCAGATACTCAATCAAATCGCGATACGCCTTCTCGTTGAACTTGCCATCCTGCGTGACAGGCGTTACAATCGGCACAACGATGCCATGAGGCTTGAATGCCATAAAACCGCTCCTTTCAGCAATCGTGAATCATCACCAGCGGACGCACATCCGGCCTTTCCGTCTGAATGACATTGTTCTCAAAGCGCACATCCTCGCAGAAGCGAAGCGTGAACGCCGCCCCGGAGGACAGCCCATGCCGGTCGTACTCCGGATACTTCTCCCCGATGGGCTGCGGCGCATCCACGCCATGCCGGCATCCGCCCGGCAGCAGCAAATCGCAGTCCGCCACCAGCACATCGCGAATTTTGTTCTCCGCGCTGTCGCCGATGAACAGGCTCTCATAGACCGTTTTGCAGCGGCTGAACAGATACGGTGCGCGATAGCCGATGCGCCGGAATACGATGTGCGCCATCGACCCCATTCGCACCGGAAACTGCGGCGCTTTGCGGTTTCTGTGCCCGATGGTCATGTACATCGGGCCGCCGCAGTCCGTCATGTCAATGTCCTCGAAGGTGCAATTGCGAATCGCCGCGCCGTCGACGGTTTCCACCGCAATGCCGCATCGGTTGACGTTTTTGAGGATACAGCGCCGCACTGTGACGTTCTCCACCTTCGCGTAAGAATCCGTGCCAATTTTGATGGCGCTCGCCAGCGACTGGATGACCAAGTCCTCCGCAAGGATGTTCCGGCAGCCCATTCTATCCGCCGTTTTCAGGCAGAAACCGTCGTCGCCCGCCATGATGCAGCAGTGGCGCACGCTCAGGTCGTGGCAGTCCACGGGGTCGATGCCGTCGCGGTTGGGGGTGTTCATGCAGTCCAGCATCAGGTGCTCCAGCGTCACAAAGCGGCTGGAGAGCGGAACAAGCGTCCAGTAAGCAGCGTTTGTGAACCGCACGTCGGACACGCGGATATCCTCGCAGCAAGCCATATAAAGGTTGTCCGGGCGCGACGTGTACAGCTTGTTGATGCCCTTCGGGTCGTTGACCTTGAAGCGGCAGCGGCCGTTTGCGTTCAATTCGCCTCCGCCGGAAATGCTGATGTTCCGCGCACGCTCGGCATAGACCAGCGCCCGCCCGGTGTTGCGCACAGCCACCAGACTTTCGCACGGCACGACATGCGGATAAGTTGCGTAATTCTGCGATGCCAGCAGCACCGCGTTTTTGTCCAGCCAGAGCATCGTATCCGAGCGGAGCTGCACCTGTTTGGTCAGGTACGTTCCTTCCGGCACGACGACCACGCCGCCTTTGCCTTCCGCCGCATCCAGCGCCCGCTGAATCGCCAGCGTGTCCAGCGTACTTCCGTCGCCCTTCGCGCCGTAGTCGCGCACATTGAATTTCTCGCCCGGCGGCAGCATGTTCCGGCTCAGGTTCGAGGCGTCCCACACGCGCAATCCGCACCAGTCCGCCGCGCCGTCCGCAGCCGTCAGCAGCACCTGCGCCGCGTTCTCCGCGTCAAACGCCATCCGGAATCCTTTCGCCCGAAGCGCGCCATCCACATTCACATCAAACGTGTGCGACGCAAAATCCAGCGAAATCGTCATGCGATACCAGTTTCCGCCGGGGAAATACTGCCACGGGGCATATCCGCCGCAGATTCGTCGCCATTCCTCGCCATCGGAGAGGAACAGACTGTTTGCAAAGAGCGCCGCCCTCATGATTGTGTGCCCGTCCGCATCCCGAACTTCCGGGAACACGGCGGATTCTTCACCACTTGCACGGCAGGTGATTTCCACCATTGCTTCCCGCCGGATCGCCGGGAACGTCACCGCGCCGCTGCCCGTCACGCGCAGGAAGCTGCCAATGCCGCGCTGCTGCAGGATGTTCCCCTGTGCCTCCGCCATCAAGCGGCAATTCATCGGCATCAACGTGAAGTTTTCCACCAGTATCGGCACATCCGTCTGGTCTTTCCAGTCCACGCGGTTCAGGCGGATTTCACCCGTTTCCGATGCTGTCAGTGTGAACGGCGTTTTCGCTGCCGCGTCGCACGCGCACATCATCGCTGGGCGATTATTCAGCCACACCTCGCAGCGCTGTGGTGCATGGAAGCGTTTGAACGCCACCACATAGCGGCTGTCCGCAATATTCGGCACGTTCTGCCCGTTGATGCTTGCCTGTGCGCTGCCCAGCTGCACGGTTACGCCCGCAAAGTTGAGCGCCGCCGTGCCCGCGGGAACATCCAGCACCATCGACAATTCATCCTGTCCGCTTGTTTCGCAGGCGCGCGAAATCCCCGCGCCGCTTTGCAGGCGGAGATAGTGCCGCTTGGGGTTGTCCGCTTCCGCGCAAACCCGCACGTCGCCGCGGCAGTCATAACCGGACAGATTCGCCTGTGCAAAGCATTCATGCACAAACCAGCTTGTTTCGCGCGTTTCGTGCCGTTCCGCCACGGAGAAGCGCTTTGTTTCGGGCAGCGGCTTTTCCGCCTCTGTTTCCGTCGGGCGGAAGACCACGAAGAAGTGCCGTCCGGGGCTGGAGAAAGCGTCCAAATGGACATGCGCACCGCGTGCGTAGGGGCGCATGAACAGGCGATAAGTATCGCCTGCATCCGTCCTGACGACCAAATCTGTGCGTGCAAAGCCCGTCGGAAAATCCGCAGGGGCGTCCGCGTCCAGCGCCGCGTATACCTCGCCTGCCTGCTCGATGAAGAAATCCACTTCCTGCTTGTCATCGAAGCCATCCGTCGCGGAATCGTATGTCACGATGTAGTCGCAGCCCATGAGAATTTCGGGGCATTCGGTCACGGTGATGTCGGCATTGCTGTAAATCCGGCATCCCGGCGCGAAATGCTCCGCCATGAAATACCAGCCGCTGGTATCCCACGGCGCGACAAAGCGGCTGATTCCCGGTTTTTTCGGGTACTCGCGTATGCTCATACGATTCTCCCTGTTTTTCGGCTGACCTTTATTTCTGCTGATGATACGCCGCCGCCATCAAGCCCTTCATGTAGCCTGTTGCATAGGCAAAGGAGGTCTTTTCGCCGCCGGTCTGCTCGTCGTAGCGCAGGACGTGATCGACGTAAATCGTCCCGTCGTAGCCGTTCTTCACCAGCACATCCATGATTTTGTACATGTCCATGTACCCGTCCTCCAGCAGCGTCTCCTCAAAGTAGGGAAGCGGAGAAGAAACGTTGCGGAAGTGGACGATGTGAACGCGCTTCTGCTGCACAAAGTCCGCCAAATCCGTCAGGACGTTGCCGAACTTTTCGCCGCCTTCCAGCCAGCAGCCGCAGCAGAACTTGATGCCCAGATAATGTTCGTCCGTCCCCAGCCCCAGCTCCTGCTGAATCTCGTCGGCGCGGCGCAGCGCCTTGTGGTAGTCGTCGCCGCTGATGATGATGCTCGCGCAGCCTTCATAGAAGCGCACGGGCGGATCGCAGGGATGGAGTGCCAGCTTCATGCCGACTTCCTTGCACACCGGCAGCGCGGCACGCAGAAAATATTCGAAGTTGTTCCACATGGTGTCGTAGTCGTATTCCTGACCAAAGGCGGGCTTGCGGGCATAAATCTCGTTCATGTCCACAATGCGGCCCACTGCCCCGTGGGTATGTTCGCCCGCTTTCCACCACGACGTGCTGACGCGCCCCGTATCCCATGTTGCATAGCCGACCTTCACCCCGGCGTTGCCCAGCCAGCGGTTCAAATCGTTATACTTGGCAATCCATTCATCCCGGTCGGGCAGACCCAGCTGAATGGACGGGTGCTTGTAGATAAAGCCGTTGCCGGCATCATCCACCGTCAGCCCTGCCGCCCGAACGCGCTCCAGCGTCCGGTTGACCGCGTCGTAATTCGTCTCCTCGTTGCGGAACATGACAAAGCAATGGGAGATGTTCATCTGGCGGAGATAGCGCAGATAGTCGTCCGTAGCATTCGAGCTGACACAAAGCTGGGGTTTCATTAACATCTCCATAGCCATTCTCCTTCGTTGGTTGAATCAATTGCATGTAGAGGAAGAATTCACCGCCGCCGCACCAAGAGGAAGAAAGATACGGCGGCGGCTTCCCTGCGCACCCGTTGTTAGCGGATGCACAGGGAGAAACGCTTGTCAGGAATGATTACTGTTCCTTCCACGCGCAGTTCGGCGTCCACGCTTCAGCAGTCGTGGTGCAGACGCCGGTGTCATGCACGCCTTCCTGCGCGAAGCAGTACGCGGGCTGATAGCCGGTCGCCACCACCAGCGCATAGTCGTGGCTGAACAGGCGGGCAGCGGTCTTGAGCAGTTCCTTCTTTTCTTCCTGCGTCTTGGCGGCACGCGCGCCGAAGAGGGCCTCCTCGTAATCAGCGGGCTTCGCCATCATGTTCTTGTAGTTGACACCCTCGGAGGAGTACAGGCGGATGTAGTTAGCGGTGAAATCCAGCTTGGAAGCACCGTTGTTGACCATGATGCCCAGATCATACACGCCTTCCGCCTTCTGGGCGTTGAAGTCCGCGCTGGTCAGGCTCTTGATTTCCGCCTTGATGCCGACCATTTCCAGATACGCCTGAAGAATGATGGCGCACTGCAGGTTCGCGGCATTGCCTTCGTTGATGGAAATGGTGGTGCTGAAGCCGTTCGGGTAGCCCGCTTCGCTCAGCAGAGACAGCGCCTTTTCCATGTCATAGGGATAGACAGACAGGGTATCGTCATAGCTCCACGCACCGGGCACAGCAAAGACAGGAGTAGAAGCGCCCAGACCGTCGTAGATGCCTTCCGCCATCGCTTCCCAGTCCACCGCGTACATCACAGCCTGACGGACGCGCAGGTCATAGAAGGGAGACTTTTCGTCGCCGGAGCAGAACATCATGTAGGTGATGCCCGCGAGGTTAGGCGCGTCGGAAGCCGCGTTCTCGTAGCCCAGAGAGAGCAGCTGCTTGATGTTGGAGGAGTTCGGGTTGCGCAGCACGTCCAGTTCCTTATTGATGAAGGACGCGTACTGGGTCATGCTGTCGTTGATGTAGAGGAGCTTGATGCTGTCCAGATAAGGTTCACCCGCGCGCCAGTAATTGTCATTGCGCACATAGGTGATGTGGGAATCCTGCACATACTCACTCTGGATGAACGCGCCCGTGCCGACCGCGTGCAGCGTCGCCCATTCTTCGCCGTTGGCTTCAAAAGCCGCGGGGCAGTAGATGTAGCACTCGCCCAGAATGTCCACCCATGTGTTGTTCCACGCGGTGTAATGCAGCACGACGGTGTAGTCGTCGGTCTTTTCGTAGCTTTCCGGGGAGCAGATTTCGGACGCCTTGCCGTATTCGACCAGCTTGTCGAAATTCCAGATGACCGCATCGGCGTTGAAGTCGCTGCCGTCGGAGAACTTAATGCCTTCGCGGAGCTTGATGGTCAGCGTCAGCGCATCCGCATCCACGGTGAAGGATTCCGCCAGCCACGGCTCGGTGTCACCGGTCTCCGCGTTGCGGCGGCCAAGGGCTTCCACGGCAGGGCTGAAGTTGAAGCGGTTAGATGTCGTGCTGGACAGGGCGGGGAACATGCTGTTGCTTTCCATGGCAAGCACGGTCAGCATACCGCCGTACTGGGGCGTCGCGTCTTCCGCCAGCGCCGCCGGCAGAACGGACAGGAGCATCAGCACGGAGAGGAACAGTGCAGTGAGCTTCTTGAGTTTCATGGGGGTTTCCTCCTTCAATGTGTCGTTCTATTTTCTCTGCTTTTCGCAGATTGGAACCGAAATTGGTTATTCCTGCCCGTAGAGGTGGCAGGCAACGAAGTGGCCAGGGAATGCCTCGTGCAGCTGCGGCGTTTCCTGCTTGCAGCGCTCCGTGCATTGCGGGCAGCGATTATGGAACGGGCAGCCGCTGGGGCGCTTGAGGATGCTGGGCACTTCGCCCTGCACCGTCGTCACCTCGCGGTTTTCCTCAATTTCCGGGTCAGCGACCGGGATGGCGGACAGCAGCGCCTGCGTGTAGGGGTGCAAAGAATGCTCGTACAGCTCCTCGCAGGGAGCAATCTCCATCACGCGACCCAGATACATGACCAAAATCCGGTCAGAAATATGCTTGACGACAGCAAGGTCATGGGCGATGAAGATGTAGCTGATGCCCATCTCCGCCTGAATCTGTTCCAGCAGGTTGATAATCTGCGCCTGAATGGAAACGTCCAGCGCGGAAATCGGCTCGTCGCAAATAATCAGCGACGGATTGGAGGACAGAGCGCGCGCAATGCCGATGCGCTGGCGCTGCCCGCCGGAGAATTCGTGTGCCACACGTTCCTTCAGCGCCGGGTCAAGGCCGACTTTGCGGAACAGCTCGTCCACGCGCTTTTCGTATTCCGCATGGTCTTTCACCAAGTGGTGAATTTTCAGCGACTCGCCGACAATCGAACCGGCGTTTTGGCGCGGGTCAAGGGACGAGAAGGGGTCTTGGAAAATCATCGAGACTTTCGGGCGATAGGGCTTCAGCTCCTTGTCGCTCGCGTGGGCGACGTCCTTGCCCTCAAAGATGATGCTTCCTTCATCCGGCTCGTACATGCGCATGATGCAGCGCGCCAGCGTCGTTTTGCCGCACCCGGATTCGCCGACGACACCCAGCGTTTCGCCGCGCTTGATGGTAAAGTTGATGTCCTCAATTGCCTTCACTTCGCCGACTTTGCGCTTCATGATGCCCTTGTAGACCGGGAAATACTTGCGAACGTCCTCCACCGCCAAGCAGTTTTCGCTCGACGGATGGCGTTCAGGCGACGCGCCGTAGTCCTTGTGGCGCAGACGTTCCTCGCCCTCCGTCAATTCCTCTTGCGTCAGGCAGCAGGCGGAGTAGTGGCCGGGGCGAACTTCCTTCATCGTCGCGTCCGTGTGCTTCAGGCACCGGTCACAGCGATATTCGCACCGCGCGTAGAACGGGCAGTACTCCGGCCGCTGCGACGGCACAGGCGGCAGACCGTCAATCGGAATCAGGATGCGGTTTTTCGCATCATCCAAGCGGGGAATGGCGCGGGTGTACGGGTGCTCGGTGTGGTGGAAAATCTCCTTGCAGGTGGATGTTTCCATCATATGCCCGCCGTACATGACGTAGATGCGTTCCGCATAGCGCGCCACCAGCCCCAGATTGTGCGTCACCATGATGACGGCAGTGTTGGTTTCCTTCGCAATCTTGCGAATCATCTCCAGCAGCTGTGCCTGCGTGGTCACGTCCAGCGCGGTGGTTGCTTCGTCAGCAATCAGAATATCGGGGTTGGGCGCCATCGCCATAGCAATCATGATGCGCTGGCGCATACCGCCGGAGAACTGCTGCGGGTAGTAGTCGTAGCGGGATTCCGCGTCGGGGATGTTGACCATCTTCATGGCCTCAATCGTGCGCTTCTTCGCTTCCGCGGGCGACAGCTTCGTGTGCAGCAGCACGTTTTCCTGAATCTGATAGCCCACCGTCAGCACGGGGTTGAGGCTGGTCATTGGCTCCTGAAAAATCATGGAGATTCTGCCGCCGCGCACCTGCCGCATCGTTTCGCTTTCCTTGCCGTAGGAAAGCAGGTTGCCCTCGACACCCTCCAGATAGACCTCGCCGCCCGCTACTCTGCCGGGGCTTGCAATCAGCTGGAGCACGGAGAGCATCGTCACCGATTTGCCGGAGCCGGATTCGCCCACGATGCCGACAATTTCGCCGCGGTCAACGTGCAGGTTGACGCCCTCGATTGCGTTAAACTCTTTTCCTTCGTTCCGGAAGGTCGTCACAAGTCCTTGGACGGACAGCAGATGTGCCATTTTCGTTGCTCCTTCCGTTTTGATTACACTTCACCGCGCAGGCGCGGGTCAAGCGCGTCGCGCACGCCGTCGCCCAGCGTATTCAGGCAGATAACCAGCAGGGCAATCGCAATGCCCGGCGCGAGGGAATAGATCGGATTCGTCAGCAGGAAACTGCGGCCGCCGTTGACCAGCGCGCCCCACGTTGCCGTTGGCTTGGAAATGCCCAGCCCCAAGAAGCTTAGGCCCGCTTCGCTCAAAATCGTATTGCCGACCTGCTGCGTCATGGTGACGATAATCGGAGAAATACTGTTGGGGAGGATGTGGTGGAACATCAGGCGGAAGTTGCTGTTGCCCTGCAGCTTGCCTGCCATAATGTAGTCGCGTTCCTTGATGGACAGCACCTGCGAGCGCATCATGCGGATATACACCGTTGTGTTGGAGATACCCAAAACAATAGCGAGGTTCAGGATGCCGCCGCCGAACACAGCGCACAGGGCAATGGCGAACACAATCTGCGGTATAACGCGGACGGCCTCGCTCGTGCGGTTGATGATGTCATCGACGATGCCGCCGAAGTAACCGGCAATCATGCCCAGCGTCGTGCCGATGACGCAGGCGATGATAACTGCCAGCAAACCCACAATCAGCGACACGCGGCTACCCGCAATCACGCGGGAAAGCAGGTCGCGGCCGTATTCATCCGTGCCCAGCCAGTGGGCGGCGCTCATGCCTTGATTGCGTTCGGGAATCGAAATCTGGTTCGGGTTATAGGGCATCAGGAAATCCGCAAAGATGGCAATGAGGATAATCAGCAGAACGACGACGGCGCTGACCAGCACAATTTTGCGGGAGAATAACGTTTTGAAGAAGAGTTTGCGCTTCTTGGAGCGATAGGCCTTGCGCTCTTTCTGCGCTTGCTTTTTTTCCGTCTGTGTTGCTTCACTCATATCGTTATACCTCCTTTTCTCAAGCAATTTTGATGCGCGGGTCAACCAAGACGTAGATGATATCCGTAATCAGGTTGACGACGCTGGTGAACAGTGCAATCAGCAGCACGCACCCCTGAATCAGCGGAATGTCCTGCATGGAAATGGCATTCACCAGCAGCGACCCCATGCCCGGAATCACGAACACGTTCTCAACGAACACCGATCCGCCCAGCATACCGCCCATGCGAAGACCCATCAGCGTGATGACCGGCAGCAGCGCGTTCTTCAGCGCGTGGATGTAAATGACCTTCTTGCCCTTGAGTCCCTTTGACTTCGCCGTGCGGATGTAATCCTGACGAATCACTTCCAGCATGGAGGAGCGGGTCTGGCGGGTGATGGAGGCGATGCCGCCAATGGTCAGGCAGGTCAGCGGCATAATCGTGCGCCGCACGCTCTCGCCGAAGTCCTCCCACGGCCACACCCAGCCGCTGGACGGCAGCCATTTCAGCACAATCGTGAAGATGTACATCAGCAGAATGCCGAGCCAGAACTGCGGCAGGCAGCAGCAGACGTTCGCCGTCAGCGTCACCGCGGTATCCGCCGGTTTGCCGCGCTTCACGGCGCTGATGATGCCGAAGAGGATACCCAGCGGCACGCTGATGAGGAACGCCAGCACGCTCAAGTACAGCGTCACCGGCACGCGTTCGCCGATAATCTGCAGCACCGGCACACTGTACGATGCTGAATGTCCGAAGTCACCCATGAGGGCATTTTTCAGCCACAGCACATAGCGAATCAGCACGGGCTTATCAAGATTCAGCTCTTGATACCACCAGTCATACGTTTCCTGCGAAATCTCACCGCCGAGCATCGCAGCAATGGGGTCGCCGGGCAAAAAGTCAATCAGCAGATACGTAATAAACGATACGATCAGCAGAATTAACAGCGTCTGCCCCAAGCGCTGGAGGATATACCGGGCCACAGTCTGCATCTCCTTCCACTGCGTTCCGAAACGCCGCATTTGCTTTCCGGTCGCTTTCTGACGGTATTATACAAGGAAATCCGCCTGCCGGTCAAGGCAAAACAACTGGAAATTCGGCCGTTTTTGTGTGATTTTTGCGTGAAAATCTCATTTTGCGATACAAACGTGCGAATCTTGTGAAATTGTCGCAAACATGAGACAGCTATGAAAATTGTGAAATCGAGATATGCAAAAAAGCCCGGCGGCAGATAGTGCATTCCTTTGCATTCTGCCGCCGGGCATGGGAAAACAGTTATAAATTTATTCTTCTTTTGTCATCACATAGGTCAGGTAGGCAGTCTTGCGGCCGTCCTCTTGCCCCTTCACGCCATCGTAGACCGTCAGATACAGGTCGGTGAAGATGTTCGGGCAGTCCCTCTGCCAGCAGACGACGTAACCGTCCGCCGTGATTTTCGCATGGATTTCCGCGCCGCTGCCGACATCCACCACGCCGGGAATTTCCGCCGCAGCCGTGCTGCTCACCACATCGTAGACGTGAAAGAGCGTATCCTCAGTCGGGATTGTCCCCGCGAGCAACTGCCGCTCACTATCAAGAATAACGTAATCCTGCACCAACAGCTGCTGTGTTTCCATGTCAGCGGCGAACGTCGCAACAAGCGTCTGTCCGTCCCGCTTCCAAATGCCGACGGTATAGTTGAGCAGCTTTTCGGGGCTTCCCCACTGCGCGGTGATTTCGTCCTGCGGCACGCCCGTCAGCGTATCCTCTGCCGCAAAGGCGCAGCAGGACAGTCCCAGCGCCAGCAGGAGGAGGAGGGAGAGAAGTTTCCTCATGGCACAACATGCTCCTTTCGTTTTTCGCGCCGCAAGCCTTTCGACTTACGCCGTTTCGGTCGCCGATGCAAACAAAAGCACCTGAAATTCCCTGTTTGATTGGCTTTCCGCAATCATTTCGTCGCTGTAAACAGGCTTTTCGCCCACCCACACCTGATGGAAGCGCAGCGTAATGCCTTCTTTCACGTTGATTTCCACATACAGGCGAAAGTTCCCGTCGGGGTACGTCATGCTGAGTTTCTCATAGAGATTTTTTCCCACTGCAAGTGCAAGTTCTTTGAGCATAGCAAGCTCCGAATGCTTGATTTTGCCCGTATACAGGTGAAAGTGGTTGCAGAACGATTCGTATGCCGTGCACCCGGATGCAATGCACACATCGGGAATCACCTTCGGCGCTCCCGTCATGCTCAATTCGTTCTCTTCGGCGGCGCGAATCAAGATGGCATCCTTGCAGCGAACCTGCTGGAATCGCATGGTCAGCAATGACGGCAACTCGCGCAGCATTCCTTGAATCTCTTTGCGCATACATCCTCCTTTCGATTCCATTTTTTCGCCCTCCCCTGCCTATTTCCCTGCTGATTCCCCATGCTGGCAGAAAAATTTACAATTTGCAGGGAAATTCTCCGCCACGCAAAAAAGCAGCCCTCCGGATCTTCATCCAAGAGGGCTGCCAATGCGCAATGCATCAGGCTTCCTGCTGCTTTTCGCGGAAAATTGCTCGGAAAATCAGGCGCACAAGCGGGCCGCAATAAAACATCTGGTAGCAGATTGCCATCGGGAAATTCATCGCCCATGTCTGCACCCATGTTGCAAACGTCTTTGTATCCTTAAACAGAATGGTCGCGACCAAGCTCATCAGCGGGCACATGATGCAGCAGATGCAGATAGAAATGGCATAGGTGATGAACTGCGGTCTATCCGTCGGCCGCATGACCGTAAACGCCAGCCTCCTTGCAATTTTCCCGACGGCAAAAAACTCCAGCACAAAGGCAATGGGCACCATAATGGGCAGTTCATAGAGCGCAAGCAGGAAACTTTCAGCAGTTAGTCCGCCTGTCGCCAGCGCAACATTGTAAACCACCATGCCATAGACCATGATGGTCGCCATGATAGCAGTCAGCACAACATCCTGAAACTTGTTCTTGGGCATAAAAAAAGACCTCCCTAAAATGATAGCAAATCAGCAGACGATGTGTTGTTCGTTATCATCCCATAGGAGTGTGCGTTTCCAATATTAACCACTATTCTGTTTGCAGATTGATTATATCACATTTCCTTTTTCTTTTCAAGCCTCCACGCAAATTTCCCCTGCACATAAAAGCAGCCCTCCGGATTTTCATCCAAGAGGGCTGCCCATTTTATCAGCTTACTTCGCCGCGTTTGCCGCCGCGAATTTCGCCTTCTGCCGCTTGTTGCAGCGCACCGTGCGCACAATCGCCAGCACCAGCCAGACACCCACGAGGGTGAATGCGCCGATGTTAATCCAGTGCAGGTATTCCTGCCAAATCGGGGGATTGTAGCCGATGACCTCCGCGTTCATGGCGTTGGAGTTCACCAGCGCGTACATCACATCCTTCACCGCGCGCATCAGCACAATCGCGTCGCCCGCGTCGGAGGTGTCACAGTCCGTCCACATGGCGCTCTGCTGCGTCGCAAGGTCAAGGCTGCCGCCGGCGTAGAACATCATGCGCGGAATCATGTACTGCGGAATGGTGTTGAAGTCGCAGATAACCAGCCCGTTGAAGCCCCATTCGTTGCGCAGGATTTCGGTCAGCAGACGGTAGTCGCCGCCCGTCCAGCGCGTTCCGATGCGGTTGAAGGAGGTCATGATACCGCGGGTTTCGCCCAGCTTGACGGTATACTCAAACGGCTTCAGGTAGATTTCGCGCAGCGCCTGCTCGCTCAGCCAGCTCAGGTCGCCGCCGATGGAGCGGTGCGTTTCCTGCTCATTCGCGACGAAGTGCTTGACCGTCGGCAGCACGCCGCGGCTCTGGATACCCTGCACTTCCGCCGCGCCCATCATGCCGGAAATGAACGGGTCTTCGGAGAAATACTCCGAGCAGCGACCGCCGAAGGGGCTGCGGTGGATATTGACGCCGGGCGCGTAAATGCTGGAATACGGCTGACCCGTCGCCTTATCGCCAATGGTGCCTTCTTCGCCGATTGCTTCGCCCAGTTCGTTCATCAGGTTGATGTTCCAAGTGGACGCCATCACGGGTTCGGAGACATACTGGCAAGTGCCGTTGACCTGCTCTTTGCTCATGAAGCAGGTGAAGCCCGACGGGCCGTCGCCGTGAATGGTCGCCGGCAGACCGACGCTCTCCATCGCCAAGGTGTGGTATGCGCCGTTGTTGATGAGGGCAATCATCTCTTCCTCGTCGCAGCCCATCATCAGTTCTTCCCAGCGTTCGTCATCGTAGGAGACAACCGGCTCATAGCCTTCCGCTTCCGCAGAGGGCAGCAGGTCGCGCAGGGTCAGTGTGGGTTCTTCGCCGAACCACGGGTATTCTTCCGAATCAAAATCAGTCGGATTATTGTGCTCTTCGCTGCGGATTTCCTCATATAGGCGATCCGTGCCCGCGTGCTGCTGCGCGGTCTGCGGCGTGGGCCAAGTGCCCTCCCAGTCCGCGCGGCTGAGCATGGCGTCCAGCTGCCAGTCGCTGTCGAGGAAGTTCTCGGAATCGGTGTAGCGGTTGACGACTTCACTGTCCGTCGTCGGGTCGGTGCCAATCTGCACATCCGCCGCCAGATTCAGCGCAATCGCCTTTTCGGATTCATGCGCGTTGCGGGAGATATACAGCGTGTACTCGCCCGCTTCCAGTTCATAGCCGCTGAAACCGTTGCTGTTTGCGTCACGGTAATCGTAGCTTGCCGCGGAATACGGGTCAAAGCTGACCGTCACCGTCTCACTCTCGCCGGGCTGAAGGAGCTTCGTCTTTGCAAAGCCGACAAGCACCTTGTGCGCCTTTTCAATGCCGCCCAGCGTGTAGGGCGCGGAGGCGTACAGCTGCACCACTTCCTTGCCTGCGACGCTGCCCGTGTTTTTCACCGTCACCGGCACGGTGATGGTCGTGCCAAGTTCGATTTTGCTTGCGGAGGCATCGCCCACCGTCCAGTCGAACGTCGTGTAGCTCAAGCCGTAGCCGAAGGGATAGACGACGTTGGCATTGTACCAGTCCTCGCCATCCGTTTCGCCGCGCGTCTCATAGTAGCGATAGCCGACGTAAATGCCTTCTTCGTAGTCCACGGAGTAGTACATGCCGCCATCATACTTGTCGGTCGTGTCCGGCAGGCAGCCCGTGCCGAAGTTTACGAAGGACGGATTCTTGGTGAAGTCCGCCGCCCATGTGTCCACCAGACGGCCGGAGGGGTTCACGTCGCCGTTCAGAATTTCGCCCAGCGCGGTGATGCCGTTCGAGCCGGTGAAGCCAATCCACACCGCCGCATCAATCTTATCCGCAAAGGCGGCGTAGGCACTGTCTTTGAGGAATGTCGCTTCAAAGCTGGAGGGCGTGTTGAACACAACGACAACGCGCTTGAACGTGCCGTCGGTGACAGCGGTCAGCAGATCAATTTCGTTCTGGTCAAGCTCCAGATAGTGGCTGTCCGGAGACACAGCGCCTTCACTGTCGCCCTGATAGCGGGGCAGGTCAAAGCCCTCGCCGCCGATGCGGGTGATAACGACCAGCGCCGCGTCGGAATAATCCGCATAGCTGTTCTTCACCGCGTCGGTGTACTTGTTCTGGGGCGTTTCAGCGGTTGCAATCTTCTGATTGTCGCCGTTGTCAAGGTCGCTGGAGTTCGCGGTGCGCACCGGGCCGGACTGGCTGCTTTCATAGAAGTTCTTCAGCGTCGGATTGGTGACGAAACCCGCGTCGTTCAGGCTCTCATACAAGTCCTTGTTATTGCTCGTATCGAAGCCGCCCGAACCGGAGCCGCCATAGGACAGGTTCACACTGTTCTTGCTGAACACGGAAATCCTCGCGCCCTTGTTCATGGGCAGCGCAGCGTTCTCGTTCTTCAGCAGCACAAAGCCTTCTTCTGCCAGCTTCAGGTTAACTTCCTGCGCATTCGCAAAGGCTTCTGCCTTGTTCGTTGCCTTCTGTGTGGGGTACACAGAGGTCACTTCGTCACTGTAAATCGGGCGCTGGCTGCCGAACAGCGTGTCCATCAAGCCGCCGAGTTCACCCGCGCTCAGTTTGAAGTCGATGGCTTCCCCAATCGCCGCCATCGGCTTGTCCAGCAGGCTGTTCATGCTGCCCGGCAGACCGACGACCAGGTAGTTGCCAACGCAGTCCGCCAGCAGCACGATAACCGTCACAATAGCCCAGACGACCAGTGCTTTGCTCTTCTTCGGACGATTCTTCTTTGCCATAGGTTTGTCTCCTTATTTTGCAGAAATGGCGGTGTATGCGGCGGAGTTTGCCGCATACACCGCTGCTTGAGGAGGAGCAGAGGGGAAATGAGGAGAATCCCCCTTGCTTATGGATTACTTCTGGTAGTTGCCCGTCGCCGGCTCGTTGTGGTTCTCGTCCCAAATCAGCACAGCTTCCGTCGTCACCTTCACGCAGTCCACAATCGGGGCATACGCCTTGAAGGTCGTGCCGTCCACCTCATTGGTGTTGTTCGTCATCAGCTGAATCAGGTTCGCGCCCTTGTTCAGGTGCACGCCCTTGATGGAAATCAAGTCGGCACACTGCGGCATACTGCTCTGCGTCGCCTCGATGGTCACGCGCGGATAGCTCTTCGCTTCGCCGTTGACAATCACCTGATAGTCGTTGCCGTCATAGGACATGGTAACAAATTCGCCCGTGATGCTCACGTCGATGGTCGCGTCATCCACATCCATATCGGACGCGATGTAGAACTCCAGCGAGATGCCGCTGGCGTAGAGATAGCCGACCATGCGGTTGCCGCTCGCGCCGACGGACTCATTGTAGATAATCATGCTTTCTTCCTGCGCAGAACCGGAGTAGCTGGGGCCAATCTTGCCGGTCAGGTCGGTATCCTCCGCCTCAAAAACATAGGTGTTCTGACCGGACACGGTTTTGTTCCACGCTGCCTTGATGGTGGTGTCGGCGGCAATCGGCTGGGAGAAGTCGAAGTCGCTGCCGTTTTCGTCCACCCACTTGTCGAAGGCATAGCCCGTGCGTTCGGGGTTGGCGACAGGCTGCTTGACCTGCGTGCCGACTTCAACGGGGTAGGAATACTGGTTCAGGAGAACGCCATAGTAGTCATAATCAAACGTCACGGTGACAAAATCCGCGCCAACCTTCTTCCAGAAGGCATACACGGTCGTGTCGCCCGTCACGGGAGCTGCGAAATCATAGGTGTGCGTGTAGTCCGCATCGGCGTACCACGCGACGAACTCATAGCCGTCGCGCGCGGGCGCAGCAGGTTCGCTGGCAGCGCCGCCCTTGGAAACTTCCTGCGTGGATGCAGCGGGCGCGCCGTCGTAGTTCAGGTCAAAGGTCACGACGCACATGCCCGCAACAACCTCAATCTTGAACACGACGCGCTTTTTGCCGACCGTCGCGGTCACATTCTTGGTGTTCGCGGTCTTCATCGTGGGTTTGGACAGCTTGACGCTGCTGTCCGTCATGGCGACGATTTCCGTTGTGCCATCGTCGTAGGTAACTTTCAGCGTGCCGCCCTCGGCAGAAAATTCTTCGCCGATGACGTACACCGTCTTGTTGGGCATGGTTTCGACCTCGACGGAGGTCACTTTCTTGTCATCCGCCAGCGCCGAGCCTACCTGCGCCAAGAGGCAGACAGACAGCACCACAGCAAGGCACAGAGAACCGAATTTCTTCAGCCAGTTCATTTTTTTCTCTCCTAATTGTAGATAGTAGGCTTGGCGAAAAAGCCAGCCGCCAGACCGCCGACGCGCAGCGTTCGACAGCCCGGCGGCTTTTGCCCCGCCCCGCGCCTGCGCCGCAAGAGGATGCAGCGTCAGGCGCGGAGCAGACGTTTGTTCACAAACCGTGAGGATTCATACTAATTCGATTCTAAAACATGGCATCGAGCATAGCAGATTTTTCGTTCTGGCAAAGCTGAGTGAAGCGAGGCGTACTGGAGGTACGCGCGAGCGGAACGAAGCAAAGCCGGGGCGGAAAAGATGCTGTGCGAATGACATGCTTTAGATGAGAATTAGTATCAGAAGAATTACTCGCCGATGGTCAGCGTGAAGGTACGGGTGACTTCCGTCGCCGTGGGAGAGCCCACATGCACGTTGTTCGGGAAGCGAGAGCCGAAGCCGCGAACCAGCGGGATCTGCAGCGTCACCGTGATTTCCACTTCGCCCGCCTTGGTCGGCGTGCCGGTGATGGCCAGCGCGGAGTTGTAATCGTAGGTGATGCCCTGATAAGCGGTGACAGGCGTCATGACCTTTTCCGCCGTCAGACCGTATTCCGCCAGCTTCGCAGCATCCTCATCGGAAACGCGGAACTCGTAGAGATACGCCTGATAGTAGTTGCCCGCTTCGACGTCCGCCATTTCAAGGTAACGGGCGTCAGTCGCTTCGATGTCCGCGAACGCCAGCGCGCCCAGACCGTCGTAATTGTTGCCCTGCACCTGAGAAGCGTCCTTCCAGTACCAGTTCTGGATACGGAGGGTGCCGCCGACGCTGTCGCCCGTGCCCGGCAGAATCGTCTTGCCGCCGAAGCCCTGCATTTCACCCTGCGCAACCGGTGTGCCGTCGGTGTGCTTGACCGTGCTGACGAAGCGCGGGTTGACCTTGACGAGGCTTTCATACGCATAGTAGGGAGCATCCACCGTCACATTCGCCGCTTCGCCCACCTTGAGGGAAGTGGTGCTGACGTGCAGCGCGTCCACCACGCGGATAACCGCCTGTGCGCCGAGGGTGATGTAACCGTCGATGCCGTTCAGCTTGATGTCAATCGTCCATTCGCCTTCCGCCAGAGAACCGTCGGACGTGACAACGCCCGCGTCGCTCATCGTGAAGCCTTCGGGCAGCTGCGCACCGTCCGCCAGGGTGATGGTCGCGATGTCCACGTCGCCGAAGGAAATCGGCAGAGACTGCGCGGCATAGCTATCGAATTCAAGGACACAGGGTTCAAAACCGATGTAGCCATTGTGCACCGCGCTGCTGTTGGCGTAGTTCCACAGGATTTCCTGCGCACTGCGGCGAACCGCGGCGTAGTGGGTCTGGGAAAGGAACGTGCCTTCCGCGCCGTCGCTGACGCGGACACAGTTGCCATCCGCATCCCAAGCGCCGATTTCCAGACCGATGTCCGGCAGCGTCGTGCCAGCGCCCAGCACCTGATTGTCGCCCTGACGCACCATCAGGTCAAGCGGGCAGTATGTGCCCTGCCATGCGTCGGTTTCAAAGATGGCGCGGTTCGACCATTCGTTGCGAACCAGCTTGTGCATCGCAAGGTTCAGCTGGCTGTTGACCAGACCGATACGGTTGAAGGAGCTCATCACGCCCGTGGAGCGACCGACTTTAAGCGCGTACTCGAAGGGCTTGGCGTAGATTTCACGGATAACCTGTTCGGTCGCCCAAGTGGACACGCCACCGTTCAGGTCGCGGTAGGATTCCTGATCGTTGAGCACCATGTGCTTGATATGGCAGGTGACGCCCTTAGAGGTCACGCCCGCAACGACTGCCGCCGCGAACTTGCCGCCGTGCACGCCATCCTGGCTGTAATACTCAACATTGCGGCCGGACAGCGGGCTGCGGTGAATGTTCATCGCGTTGCCCTGCCAGTAGGAGCAGCCCTTGAAGAGCGCTTCGTTGCCCATCATGACGCCGACTTCTTCCGCGAGGTCGAGGTTGAAGGTAGCCGCCAGAATCGGGGGGCAAGCCCAGAGCGTGCCGCCAGAGAGCTGCAGAGGCGTTTCGTTCGCGCCCGCGCCTACAACATCCACCGCGTCAATGGCTTTCACGCCGCCGCCGTTGTTGACGAGGCTCGCCATTTCTTCCCACGTCAGCTGGTTCATGAACGCTTCCCACTTCTGGGAGCCTTCGTCGTCGCCCTGCACAACTTCGCCGTCTTCAATCTTCAGGCTGAAGTCGATGCCCGCCATGTCCATAATGGAGATGGGCGCCTTTTCGCCTTCAGTGCGGGTCGCCGCCTGCGTCCAAGTGGACGGGATGCCGTCCTCATTCACGAACCAGTCTTCATAGCCCTGATCCATGTAGGAGCGGTAAGAATACTGACCGTCCAGCGTCGCCAGCGTATCATCAGAGATTTCACGATCCGTCTTGGACGCCGGTGCGGGCTGAGTCAGACCCGTCGCGCGGCTGATCATGCCGGAAAGCAGCGAATCGTTGACGGAGGTGAAATCATCAACAAACAGGGATTCAATCTCATTGCCGGTAATGTAGTCGGTGGTGCAGTTCATGCCCGCCGCCACGGTGTAGATTTCGGACAGCTTCACATCGTGCGAGTTGCTGCGCGCGGTGATGACGTAATCGCCCGCTTCCAGCTCATAGCCGGTGTAGCCGTTGGCGTTGGCATCGTTCCAGTCGTAGCTCGCCATGTCCTGCGCAACCCAGTCAACGGTCACCGTCTGCGACTGACCGGGCTGGAGCAGGTCGGTCTTGGCAAAGCCGACAAGGTTCGCGCTCGCCTTTTCAATGCCGCCCTTGGTGTACGGCGGATTGGCGTACACCTGCACAACTTCCTTGCCTGCCACGTCGCCGGTGTTAGTGACCTTCACCTGCATGGACAGCTTCTGGAAGGGGTCGGTAATCGCGGTATCCGCCGCGGGCATCAGTTCCCAGTCAAAGGTCGTGTAGCTCAGACCGTAGCCATACGGATACAGCACCTGAGAATCGTACCATTCGTCGCCGGAGCCGGGGTTTTCGGCGTTCATGTCGTCCGCCGCCGTCTCGTAGTACTTGTAGCCAACATAGATGCCTTCGCGGTACTCAATGGTGGCGTACTTGGTCGCTTCGCCATTGTGATAGAAGAAAGCATCCATCGTGTCGCCGTTTTCATCAACGTTCTGCGTCTGGTTGCCGAAGTTGGTGAAGGACGGGCCCTTGGTGAAGTCGCGTTCCCAAACTTCCACGGTGTGGCCGCTGGGGTTGACTTCGCCGGAAATCAGCTTGCCAATCGCCTCGATGGCATTGTTGCCCGTGTTGCCGACCCAGAAAATCGCGTCCACGCCGTATTCGCTGGTCGCCTTGGGTTCAGCCAGTTCGGGAATCTGCAGGATGTTGGAGGAGTTAATCAGAACGATAATCGGCTTGTTCGGATAATGCTCCTTGACGTGCTTGACCAGCGCCTTCTCGTTGTCGTCCAGCATCAGCTCATGGTCGCGGGGGTTACTGTGGTCAGTCACGTTGCTGACCAGCTTGTCGCCGCCCTCAGAGCCCGTGCGGGAGAAAACGATAATCGCCGCGTCGCCATAGCCGTTGTAGGAGCTGATGGTCGCCGCTGAATAGTAGTTCATCGGCAGTTCATTGCTGGTCGTACCGAGCGTCTTATGCTTGGTGTAGAGATCAACCAGCTTCGCATTCACGCGGTAGCCGGCATTCTCCATCGCCATTTGCAGGGTGCTTTCGGCAATGCCGTTCGCGCCGGTGGAGCCGCCTGCGGAGCCGCTGGTGGACGCAATCAGCGACACGGAGTGCATACCGAACAGGGACACCTTGCCGCCCTTTGCCAGCGGCAGGACATTGTTCTCGTTCTTCAGCAGCACGAAACCTTCGCTTGCCACTTCAATCGCGAGATCCTTGGCAATCTGCTGTTCTTCTTCCAGCGTCATATAGTCGGTGTAATACCGGGCATTCGTTCCGGCGAACCCGTAGGTATTGCCGGTCGGCGTTACGGTTTCTGCCGCCGCGAACGTAGCCGTCAGCCCAACGACTGCGCTCAGCGCCAGCGCCATCAGCCGGTGGCTCTTTTTGCTCTGGAACACGATGTTGTCCTCCTCATTGATTCGTGTTGAAAAACATGGCATCTCTTCCGTTTTGAGACGGAAGAGATGAGAAAAGAAACGTGAATGCTGCCCTCCTTCTTCGGGAAATTCCCATGATCCTCTATGTGAGCGTCCTTCGGCAGGGGATTCCGTCAGACGACTCATTGCGTTTTTGTTGGATTCGTTTGTTTTAATGCCGTTTCCGACATCCGCAAGGATAGTATACATGCTTTGTGAACAAATTGTGATTGCGCCACTTTTTCTGCGTTTTTTGCAACTTTATTTGCACCGGCGTTACCGGAGCATACAAAAAGCGCCCGGCTTTCGCCGAGCGCAAAGGAATTGCGAATCAATCATGTCGGGATTGGCAGCATAATCGACAACCGGAAAATGCCGTTTTCGGCGCTGATTTTCAGGTCGCCGCCGTACTTCTCCGTCAGCGTCTTGATGGAGCGTGTGCCGAAGCCGTGGTATTCTTTGTTCTCCTTGCTCGTCTGCGGCAGCCCGTCCACAAAGCGGATTTCGCCCGCATAGTAGTTCTGGCTGTCAATCAGCAGCAAATCACCCGTCATGCCGATGGTCAGGGAGATGATGCGTTTCTCCTCCTCCGTCACGGTTTTTGTCGCCTCAATCGCGTTGTCAAGGATGTTGCCGAACAGGGCGTAAATGTCGCTGTCCTCCATGAAGCCGATGCGCCGCCCATCCGCCAGACACGTCATCGTGATGCCCAAATTCGTGCACGCCAGCATCTTGCCGCTCAGCGCCACATCCAGCGCGGCATTCTGCGTGTGCGGCGCCGCATCGTAGATGTTGACCAGCTGACCGATTTTTTTCAGTTCTTCCTGATAGCCTGCATCGCCCAGCGCGGCAATTTGGTGGCGGATATCGTGGCATTTGAGGTTGATGGCGTCGTGAATCTGCCGCTCCTGCTCATAGCGCCGCTGCTCGCTGTACAGCATCTGCGCCGCGACATCCGCCTTGCGCTCGTTCTCCGTTTCCCGCAGATGGCTCATGCAGACGACAATCGTCAGCAGGGAGAACACGGCGCTCATGATGTTGTGGCAGTTGCTCAGTTCGCGGTTGCCCGACGGGGTCACGCGGTACAGCGTCAAGTCCAGCACGACCGAAATCGCCACCACGCCCACGCCCATAAACAGCATCATGCAGCTGCTCATATTCGAGAAGTCCATAACCGTCCGCTGACGCCGCTTGCCCACCAGAATCCGGTAGTAGCTATACAGTGCTATCGCCATCAGCGCCAGCAGACAGCTTCTATCCAGCAGCACCGGGAAATTCGGCAGCGAATAGCGTGGAATATGGATGATTCTTTCGCACATATTCTGAATCGAATACGCCACTGTGACCGAATACAGCGCTTGACAGAAATTTGCCCGGCTGCAAAAGGGAACGGACAGCATGAACAGCACAAACGCTGTTATATAGCGAATCATGCCCATTCTTGTGCCCTGCATGTTCAGCCCCACATACGGGCGGGTGCCATACATCCAGCAGAATGCCAACAGAAGCGTCAGCGCGACGCGCAGGTAGAAGTGCTTGCGCTTCTCCAAGCAGGATGCCGAAATTGCGCAGCCCGTACCGACGGAGAGGATAAACGGCAAATCGTCACGCACGGTGTCTACGAGGCATTCCCATGTCAGCATATGATTCTCCCTCCTTACTCCGCCATGCCCGCAAGGTGCAGCGCGGACAGGAACTCCTTGCGCCTGCCGCGGCTGATGGGGAAGGTATGCCCTGCCACCGTCGTGTCATTGCTGCCCACATGCGTCACGAAGCGCAGGTTGACAATCGTCTGATTGTTGACACGGAAAAATACATCCGGCAGGGCATCCTCCACCGCTTTCAGCGTGCCATACGACCGCATAATCCCTGATGTGGTGACAAATTGAATATGATGGTCATAGATTTCAACATAGTGCAGCTCATTCGGACGCAGGCGCGTCGTCGTGCCGCCGCTTTGGATGACGACTTCCTCTTCCGATTCTACCATGCAGCGGTTCAGGATGCGCGGAAGCTTCAAGTCCAGCGCAGCGGCGGTAATGGGCTTCAGGATATAATCCGTCGCCTCGACCTCGTAGCTTTCCACCGCGTACTGCGCCAAGCTCGTCAGGAACACCAGCACCACCGTGTGATCCATCTCCCGCAGCTCGTGCGCCGCCATCATCCCGTTCAGCCCCGGCATCCGAATATCCATAAACACCAGCTCATACTGGTGCTGATACGAATCCAGAAACGTATTGGCATTCGCAATCCATGTAATGGCAAAGCGTTTGCCGTTCTTCTGCGCATACGCTTCCAGCAGGGCAGTCAGCCGCTTCGCGTCGCTTTCGTGATCTTCCACAATGGCAATTCTCAGCATCTGCTCGCCCCTTTTCGCCGGAGGATAATTCCTCGTGATTTGGTACTATTATACCAGATTTTTTGCCAAAATCAAGGCAGGTTTCAACAAGGCGATGGACGAATGCAAGGATTTCATGTCACCCGATTCGCGGAGGAAGGCACAAAAAAGCGGCGCGCGTCCATTTTGGGGGATGTGCGCCGTCGGGGTGTGATGTTGCTTATTCATCCTCCGGCATATCCGTATCTTCGCAGAAAAGAACCGTCACATTCTCCTTCTGCATCACATATTCTGCGTTGCCCAAATAGCGGTCAGCGTCCGCATCAAATGGCAGTGTAATGCGGTATTCTGCATCATCATCATCTATGCTGAAATATTCGCTTCCAATGTATTGGGGCAAACTCCACGCATGGAACGTCAGCTCCGTCACTGGCGTTCCCCAGAAGAGTTGGTCACCAATGAACACAATCTTCTCCGGGAAAACGAATTGATGCAGCGGCATATAGGAAAACGCCGCTTCGCCGATGAGATACACCGAATCCGGCAGCCGGATCTGCTGCAAGGCATAGCATTCGCTGAAGCAGAAGTCATCCACAATGAGCAGCTCACTGTTCGCGCCGAATTCTACTTCCGCAAGATTCGAGCACGCCCAGAACGCACACGCGCCCAGTATCTTGCAGGAATCCGGCACAACGACCTTTTCCAGCGAATCATTGCCCATAAAGGCAAAGTCCCAGACATAGCCGATGCCGTCCGGAATCACGAAGCAGGCATCGGTGCGCTCCTTCGGGTACAGCAGCAGAATGTCACGCCCATACAGCACACCGTCCACGCAGGTCAGTTCTTCCTCCGTCAGCCCGAACGGAAGTTCCTGCCGCTCTTTGTAATATTCCGTGAGCAAGTCCGATATTTCCGGCGATTCCGCCTGTGCGGGCAAGGCGGACATCAGCAGGAAAAGCGCGGTGAACAGGGAAATCAACTTTTTCATATGGGGGAATCACCTCCAAATCGTTGTGTGCGGGGGATTTGTGCCGTGCCGCGCTTATTCGTCGCTCCAGACGCGCAGCACTTGCAGGTTTTTCGCATCAACGGCAATGTTCCAGCCGCCGAGTGTCATGTCACCGTCCTCGTCGAAGCCTGCATAATACACAAGCCACACATCCGCTTCTGAATCGTACTGCACAAGAAATGGAAGATACTGCCTGTTCTCTCGCTGATACGCCCGGACTGCAATGTCTGCAACCGCAAGCACCTCTTCCGATGTCGGATGAATCTTGCGCACGAAGAGATTTCTGCCGCGCTTTTCGAGCAGCGTGTTCCATGCGCCCGGCGCATCCTCGATGGTCAGATCCATAAAACCGCCCCTTTGGGGCTGATAGTAACCTGTTACCCCGTCTTCTGTCTGAACTTCAAAGCAGCCGTCGATTCTGGATTCTTTCACACTCACGAAGCTCGTTTCCTGCACATTGCCTTCCGCATCAACGAAGAAAACATGCCCGTCGCGGACGAATCCCGAATATCCGCCGGAAAACTCGGTGCAGTAGTCCGCCCATTCATCCAGCAGCATCTCTCCGCTCGGAATATGCAGCAGATTCACGCGCATGGTATCCTCATCCGCCGCCACCCAGACGACATCGTTCGCCACACCGCCCATCCAAAGCCACTGCATTTCCGTCACCAGCGCGCCGGACTGATCTAACAGCCCGTAGTTCCCGTCTTCCCACGATTCCGCAATGACGATGTAATCGCCGCTTGTGTACATCATCGGATATTCCGCCACGAACGCGCGCTTCTGCCAATCGTAGAGGTAGAACGAATCCGTCTCGTCGCTGTACACAATCGCGAATTTGCCCACCACCTCAATGGATGCAAACGCGGGCGGCAGAAGCGTTTCGCCGTCTACGGACTGCAAGCCCATGTAGTCCTCTTCCCCAAGGTTGGGGCGGAAGACGGTGATGGTCGTCACTTCGGGCACGGCGGGGGATTCCGCCAGCACCGCCGGGGCTGCGCATGAGACGGACAGAGCTGCCGTCAACAATACCGCTAAGAAAATACGCTTCGCTTTCATATTGTTTCTCCCTCTTACATCAGCCCAGCAAACCAGTCATCCATTCGTCACGCCCTCACTCCACCCGGTCGAGCTCTTCCAGCATGTCCTCCAGCAAATCTTCCGCCGCCGTGTCCGTCCAGTTCTTGCCATTTGGAAAGACGCGAATCGTGGCGTCCGGGTGCGCTTCCAGCAGGTCGCAGAAGTCATGCACGTCCATCTTGAAGAACGGCTTGTCCGTGCAGACGGCGGCGGCGAACATTTCCTCCGGCCATACGGAAATTACGCCCTCGTCTGGCAGCGGCTGATTCGGGTCGCAGTCCAGCCAGACCGATTCCCAATCCGCCACGGTCACAGCGAAACTCTTGTAGCGCTTGTGCGGGGCGGCGTTCATCAGGCCGTCGAACTTGTTGTTGCTGAGGCTTTGTTGTTTGGGGGTCTGCTTGCTCATGGGGTGTCCTCCTTCAATTATTCGTCTTGTTTTTTGCTTCCAGTAGTTTTCTTCCGTTATCCCGATACCATGTCATCGCATCATCAAAATACGACTGCACAGCCTGATCCATATTATTCTTCTGCAAGTTCCATTCCCCCACCTCCAAGCGAATTTGCAGCCGCTGTTCATCGGTCAGGCGGTAAAACCAGACATAATCAAGCTGCGCCGCGTGGGGAATAAATTCAAACAGCATACTGTCCGGATAGCGCTCTTTTGCTTCCTTAAAAAGCGTTTTCTTCCACTGCTCCACATTCTCCTGCGTGATTTCTCTGCCAAAGATATAGTAGAATGTCGCCCACGCATTGACATAATAGCAAATCTGCCACAAAAACCGCTTTTTCGCGCGATACTTTTGCAGCCCCCACGAAATCACATCCAGCAGAAAATCCTGATATAGGTCATACTCGTTTTCTGCTTCCCACGGTTCACCCAGCGCCGTCAAGTCATCCACATATTCCACATAGTCTACCATCTGCTGCAACGCCAGCACAGTCAGCCCTTCGGACGGCGGCTCTTTCTGCCACACCTCCCGCAGATAGCGGTAAACCGTGAGGCGTTTCCCCTGCCGCTCCAGCTGATACACGTCCGCTTTAATTGCGAGAATATCCAGCATCCCGATGCCCCTTCTCTCAATAAAAATACTCCTGTAAAACCAGCAGCGTCACCATCGCCAGAAACCCAAACGCCCAGAGAAGTCCGCGCGTCTGGAAGAGGTTCAGCAGGAACGGGCGCGCGACAAGCACCGTCTGTGTACCGTCGGGCATCTGCTTCATGATGTTCACGCCCGAAAGATAGTAGGTGTTCCCGTCGTCATCTTCATGCCGAAAGCCGTTTTGCCATGCGGTATCGTACAGGACACTCTGTTCGTCGTCCGTCAGCATCTTCACGAACTGGTCATCCTTAAAATAGTAGATTTCGGACTTGTCCCACGTATCCCGATAGTACATCTCATCGCCCTGCGCACAAAGAGAAGAGAGTCCGTTGCGCCGCCTGTTGGAAAAATTGATGGTATACTGATAATTTCCCTGCAAATCGTAAACCTTCACGATGTTCAGGGTGTTAAACAGCAGGTACAGACGGTTCTCCGCAACAATCGGCGCTTCTGCTTCGCTCCAATATTCGCTGTCCCGCCGGAAGATGGTCGGAACGCCGTCCCGCATCGGATGCAGCCAATCTTCAAACGACGTAATCGAAATTGCGCCCAGAATGAAACTCATAATCAGCGTCACCAATGCCACCTTGCCCACCACATCTGGCACATACCGCTTCGCGCGTGTCTTCGCCAACGTGCCTCCCTTCCTTTCATCTGATTTTCCTTTCTTCTTTATTCGCGGCGGCGTGTTTGTTCTCCTGCTTTTTCCCAGCGTCGGGGGCTGTTTTTACAATTCGCGCGGATTTTTTCGCAAGAAAAAGCGATTCCCGGCAGGAACGCCGAGAACCGCGGGGGATGATGTTCACTTTGCGCCGCGCGCATTTTCTTCCCTTTGGCGCACTTCCCGACTGTTGGCAATGAAGCGCGCAATGCACGCCGTCGCCAGCGCTGCGAAAGCAATTGCCCAGAAGATGATTTGATAATCCTGATAGATGTTCAGCAGGGGTGACCGATGCAGGATGGTTGTCTGCTCGCCATCCGGCGCTTCCCTCACGATGTCCACGCCCGAAAGCAGGTAGGTATTTCCGGCATCGTCCTCTGTCCGGCGGCATTCCTCCGCCCGGAGCGTTTCCAGCATTGTCTCTGCCGCGTCGCCCGTCAGCCGCTGAACGAATTGATCCGCCTTGAAGCAGTAGAGTTCCGACTGCTCCCGAAAGTACATTTCGTCGTCCTTCGCATAGAGCGCAGAAATGCCGTGATGATTCTTGTTGGTCATGTTGACGGTATACAGATAATTGCCCTGCAAGTCGTAGACCTTCACAAGCTGCAACGCATCAAACAGCAGATACAGGCGATTTCCCGCGACGATGGGCGAATTGACGCGGCTCCAATACTCTCTGTCCTCCTGAAAGACGTTCGGAACGCCGTTCTGCGCCGGATGCCGCCACTTTTCCAGCGTCTCAAACCCAGCCACCCAGAACATCCCCGCCACAAGCGCGATGATGACTGCCCACATGACTACACCCGTCAAGTCCGATTTTTTGCTTTTTGGCATCTGCGATGCTCCCCTTCTACTCAATTCGCACCTTGTACCCAAATGGTTCTTCTATCGTACCGTCCCGCATCTTGTCCCATTGCTTATCAGTCAGAATGAATCTATACGAGATGCTGGCGGCGGGTTTGCCGTTCTCGTGATATTCAAAGCAGGTCAGCAGCAAGCCATAAAACCACATTTTCTCGCCGCGACTGAAACACCAAACCCCCCGCGCCGTCACACGCTTGCGGTCGTCGCGAACATAAACCATCAGCTCGCTGATAGGTCCGCCGTTGGCGGAATAGCTATAAATGCTGATGTTATCCGTCCAGTCCAGCACGCGGTGCGCTTCTACGGTCACCAGTTCCTTTTCCCGAAGGCAGGATTTTTCCCTCATTTCCGCGCAAAGCAGTTCTCCCTCTTCATCCAGATAATACGCAAAGTATTCCGCGGCTTTTTCGGAAATTTCCCGGCGGAACTGCCCTTTCCGCACATTACCAACGCCCTCGTTGATGGGCGACGGCTCATAGTTGCCCATCGGGGTCATGTTTTTCCCCACCGTCGAATAGCGGATGCTGACGCTACTACCGATGTTCTTGTCCCGCAGCTCCTCCACCGTCAGCGGATGAAGCGCGTACCAGTCCGCAGCCTTTGTAACCGCGATAATTGCCTCTCGAAACATTCGTGCATTCCTCGTTTCTGCGCCTTGGATCCTCCATCTTCTGTATTCGCCGCCCACGTCCGCTTTTCCTGCTCACCGCACCTCTTCCATTGCATACACCCCCGCGAAGTACGCCCGAATCTCCCCGCTCCGCTTGGTGAAGGAACAGGGAATCCGCACAATATCATTCCGCCTGTTCGCCAGATTCATCTGGAACAGCCCGCGGATTCGCCCCGCCGTCAGCGGTTTTCTGCTCAGCACAACGGTTTCCCAATACTTCGCGTCTGTATACAGATACGCATACGGGAACGCATCCAGCGGGAACGTCTTTTCTACCTGCCCAAACGCTTCCCCGACGGTCAACCGCCCATCTGCAAGCACCACATACTGCCGCTTTGTGCATCGGCTGTGCATCAGGAGCGCAACAGTTGCCACAATGCCTGCAAGAATCGCCAGCAGGAATGCCCACTCGCGAATCCACATAATAAAGCACAAGGTCAGAAACAGCGACAACGCCGCCGCGAAAATGCCGAGCGTCCGAAATAGCACCCAGAATCCACGGTCATAGAGGTAGATTTTTCGTTCCATTTATCCTTCTCCTTTGCGCCCCCGCATTGACATCCGCCGCTTTGTGTACTATACTGTACACAGTAAATCGACAATGGAGGGAAACGCCATGCCGCGCAGAAAGTTTGACACCACCCAGCGGGGAATGTCCGACACTCACACTGATGCGCCTATCGCCACGAGCATTTGTGAGAACAAGCTGGTCTATGCCGAGCGAATTCGTACCCTGCGAGCAGCGGCGAACCTATCGCAGGGCGAGCTGGCGGAAGCCATGAACCTGGGGCGCGCGGCGATTTCCAACTGGGAGACGGGACGGACGCGCCCGGACATCGCCAACATCCCGCGCCTATGCAACGTGCTGGGCATCACCGTTGCGGCGTTCTTCTCTGACACGCCAGAGGAAGCGGGCTGGAACGACGCCGAGCGTGCCCTCATGCGGAACTATCGGAAATTGAGCGCAATCAATCAGGAGCTGCTTTCCGCGACCGCGCAGACGATGGTCGCGCTGGAAGAGCAGTATCCGGGGCTGCCGAAGCGTCCCGCCGCGCCGAAGCTGACGCCCGAACCCGCGCGCTTAGAGCTGCTGGAACTGCCATATGCGGATGACCCAGTCGCGGCAGGCACGGGCGACAGCGGATTTGCCGCCAGCGGGCACACGACGTTCCTGCACGCGACCCCCGACACGCGCGGCGCGGACATGGTATTCCGCGTCAACGGCGACAGCATGGAACCGAAATATCCCGACCACTGCAACGTGCTGGTGAAATTCACCGACGAACCGCTTGGTTCGGGCGACATCGGCATCTTTCAGGTGGACGGCGCGCTGTACATCAAGCAGTACCAGTCCGACGGTCTGCATTCGCTGAACAAGCACTTCAAAATCATGCGCCGCAAGTCCTACGACGAAGTCAAGACCATCGGGCGTGTCATCGGGATTCTGCCCGACAGCGATTTCGCCACAAGCGCGGAAATTCAAGATTTTCAGGCACAGGAAAGTCAAAATTGAATAAGTAAGAACCAGCCCGTCGGCAGCTTAGGCGTCGGCGGGCTGGCGGTGTATTGTGTTATCTTCGCTGCGCTTCCGGGGCGGAAGTGGTTTTTTCGTGCCAGCTCTCCTGCTCAATATAGTCCGGCATCACTGCAGCCGGATTGTACTGCCACGTTTCGCCATCGTATTCGTAGCACAGAATGCCCACGTCGCCGGATTTCACCCACAGATTGTAATTATCCGCTTCAAAGCAGATTCCCCAGAAGTCCAAACGGCGGACAGGGGAAAAGGAATACAGCAGCTCGCCACGTTCCTCGTCCGTAATGTCCAGCCGAATCATCATTTCCGTCGCGTCGATGTCCACGCGCAGGCGCCCGTCGAAGCTGTGAATCGTCTCCATCTGGAACACGCTGTCGTTCATTTTTTCGTCCTGCACCGATCCGCCGGTCGTGAACGAGAGGATGATGGCTAACATCAGGGTTAAAATGTCTTTCAGCATGGGATGTACCTCCTTGTTTTCCGACGCGCAGTCCTCCTCCGCCCGAAACGTGCTGAATTTCGACCAGATTGGTTGCTGTTCGTCCCTGTGCTATTCGACGCCCCCCATTTCCTGCTTTTTTCTGTTTCGGGCGAAAGAATTTACAATTGGGCATTTCGTTTCACGCTCGCTTTTTTTCGCAGCGATTGACAGTATGCATCAAACGTGATTTCAAACCGAACCAGCCGCGGCATTTCCGCCATCTGCTGAAATCCGCAGGCACGGACGCAGCGAATCGAGCGGAGATTCTGCGGCATCACTTTCGCAACAACCCGATCGGCGCGCAGATGCAGGAACGCCTTCGACAACGCCGAACGCACCGCCTGCTGACCAAGCCCATGACCCCAGAGCGCATCCTCGCCAATCACATACACAATTTCGTACGCTCCCTCCATCGCCGTCGGCAACAGTTTCACGAAGCCCACGCTCTCGTTTTCCTGATGACAGACCATGAAGAAATGCCCCGTCCGGCACAAATGGTACTGGTACATCGGTTCAGGCACAGACCGCACAAGCTGTTCCAGCGACCGCGCCACGTCGGGCGCTTCGTTCAGGTACTTGGTCACATTCGGATTTCTCATCCAGCGAATCATGCGCGTAATGTCCGCATGACAGATTTCCATACGCAAAAAAGCAGAAGCGGCTTTTTTCATATCGCTTACCTCACAGTAAAATACTTAAAAGCCCTTCTATGCGCAGTGCATCGACGGTTCTTTTATATGATGTTATACTGATTATAACACAGGAAGCCAGAAAAGTCAAATGCTGCCACGGGTGCAGATGGGCAATCAAAAGCAAAACACTTCTTGCAATTTTGCGTATATCTATTGACTTACACCCCCATTCCGTGAAAGCCCTTTTTTACTGTTCGCGCTATGGGGGATAGTCCAGAAAAAGCAGCCACTCAGAAGCAATCGGGTAGGAGGGGGTGACTAACCCCCGTCCTCCCACACCACCGCTCATGCGGTTCCGCAAGCGG
>ENA-OZAV01000020-OZAV01000020.1-human-gut-metagenome-genome-assembly--contig:-NODE-20-length-78219-cov-15.823768_pt1 | contig 78219 bp, 68 predicted proteins | sample MGYA00243307_ERZ653511 | MGnify/ENA primary metagenome ERZ653511 (study PRJEB26926, sample SAMN06165165) | human gut metagenome | biome: ENVO:00009003; feature: ENVO:2100002; material: ENVO:00002003...
TAGAGTTCGTCGGCAGCGTCAGATGTGTATAAGAGACAGATATAGCACCACCCATCTACATTGTATATTTCATATTTTCTCAATGGAATGTTGCTATATGCAATAAGATTAAACTTTATAATTCATATCCCGAAACATAGGCAGAGGAAATTATTGCCACCCCCCTTTTTGAAATATTGACAAGATACGCCTCTCGTGTTATACTGTTATACACAACAGCATAACAGTTAAAACACACGGAGGATGCAGCAATGAAACTGATTATTTCAAATGTATCTGGCGTCCCCATATACGAGCAGATTAAACAGCAGATCAAGGCGGCTATTTTATCTGGCGAGCTTCAAGCCGAAGAAACTTTGCCCTCCCTTAGAACACTTGCCAAAGACTTAAAGATCAGCGTCTTAACAGTGACAAAGGCATACACAGAATTAGAGCAAGAGGGCTTTGTTAAAAATGTGCAGGGGCGTGGATGTTTCGTAATGGGGTCTGGTTCAGAACTGATTAAGGAGCAGCTTATTTGCAAAGTAGAAAACAATCTCACCGAAGCAATAAAAGCTGCAAGAATGGCAAATCTATCCACAGAGGAATTACATCGCCTTTTGGACATTTTAACGGAGGTAAAAACAGATGACTAATTATTTAGAGGTAACGAATCTTTCAAAATCTTTTGATTCTTTTCAGCTTCACAATATCAGCTTTACTTTGCCAAAGGGATATATTATGGGCTTGATCGGCCCGAATGGTTCTGGCAAAACAACGACAATCAAACTGATTTTGAATATGCTCAAGCGCACCGGCGGCACAGTCAAAGTGATGGGGCTGGATAATATCGCAGAAGAACAAAAAGTAAAATCAGAGCTGGGCGTTGTTTTCGATACAAATTATTTCAGTGATGATTGGAAAGTGTCGCAGGTTGAAAAATCCATTTCGGTATTTTATCCAAATTGGGACAGCCAGAAATTTGCGGATATGTTACGGAAATTTCACATTGCACCAACCAAAAAGGTAAAAGAACTTTCCAAAGGTATGCAGATGAAGTTAATGCTTGCCTGTGCGTTTTCATACGACGCCAAACTGCTGATCCTCGACGAGCCGACCAGTGGACTTGATCCGGTTTCCAGAGATGAACTTTTGAAAATTCTTTCAGAGTATATTGAAGATGGCGAGCATAGTGTTTTGTTCTCCACCCATATCACAGGCGATTTGGAGCGTGCAGCCGATTATATTACCTACATCAGTTATGGCGAGCTGTACTTTACTGGCAGCAAAGATGATTTTGTAGATATGTTCCGCATTGTAAAAGGTGGAATTGAGGAACTGTCCGATGATCTGAAAAATAAGGCGGCTGGTATTCGTACATTCCCTACGGGATTTGAGGCTCTGATGAAAACCGAAGATATTAGCGGTTTCCCTAACCTGACCGTTGATCCTGCCACCATTGATGAAATTGTAGTGTTTACAAGCAAGAAAGGTGACGATTATGAGTAATATTTTGAAATCCACAAAATTAGATATTGCATTGGTAAAACCATATTTTAAGACGATTTGCTTTACCCTGCTCCTGCCGATTGTGTTTGCCGCAATCAATCGTTCTTTGCTGACAGGGGTATCATTTGCTATGTGCTTTATTGCCATGACGACGGGATATACCTTTTCCATCACAGAAAAAAACAGTATGGATCGTCTGTTTGGTATTTTACCTGTTCGTAAAAGCGAGCTTGTGATCGGACGCTATGTTTTCGTCCTTGCCATGGGACTTCTTTCCCTGATTATTTCTTTGATTGCACAGCCGCTTGTCTTGAAAGTGCTGGGTGAAACAGTTGGCGTATTTGATATTGTAACTGCCGCTATTGCAGGAGTATTCTTATTTGCACTCTATACCGTGTTCCAGATTCCGGGATATTACAAGTACGGCTCAATCAAAGGACGGGTATTTATGTATATTCCAGTGGCCGGTTTTTTGGTGACTTTACTTCTTCTCTCTAAAATGCCAGCTATCGGGAACTCAATTATTTCAGTCGTTGAATCTTCTCCGATACTTCTCGTTTTCCTTGCGGTTTTTGCTATTGTCGTGATGTATGCGGTTTCAATCTTCTTGTCCATTCGGGTTATGAAGAATAAGGAAATGTGAGGTGATTGTATGGATTTCACAATTTTGGCAGTTGTGCTTTTGATTGGTGTTGGCGTTCCTATCCGTAATAAACTCATACGGAAATATCGGGATAAGAAAAAGAATGATCGCAATTCGGGATGAACAATATGGAGAAAACAGAGTTCATCCGCTGCCCAGTCTGCGGGAATAAAACACGCGACAAAATTCGGGAAGATACCGTACTTAAAAATTTTCCTCTCTTTTGTCCAAAATGCAAAAGTGAGTGTCTAATCGACATTGAACAATTCCATATAACCGTTATCAAAGCGCCAGACGCACAGCCGCAGAGCCGATAACATAAAAAGAGAACACTCTTTTTATGATTGGCTCTGCTTTTTTATTAGCAACAGGAAGCCTTGAAAGGAGTTTTGAATATGAGCATTTTACAGACGCTTGATCAAAAATATCATTGGAGGTATAACTTATGGAAAAAGAAACAATGGGAACTGTAATTTCAGTTACAAAACAATGGTGGTTAAAAGTGAATCGTAAACCTGTCCGCGCTCACGCTATGGATGGCGCAGCCTTTCCGCATACTATCAAGGTCAAATATACGATAGACGGCAAAGATTACATCTGCCGAAAATGGATTGGCGCAGGAAACAAAGTCCCTGACAAGGGAACAACGATTAAAGTTACCTATTGGGAAGATAAGCCATCGAAAGCAAGAATTGAACTCTAATTCAAATTGACTGACTAACATGGTATGTTATGGCCTTTGCGGAATAAGACATACCTACATATTCAAACATCTGCCTCCACAGCGGGGAAAAGAAAAAAACCGCTGACGGGCAGAGGATTTCGTGCGCTTTCCTGTATCACTGACGGATACGGCGGTTTTGAGTAGATCAAGGCCGCCGTTTCTTTTTGCTTCGACGACCCCTGCACCGTGTTCTGGCATGGCGGCTTTAGGAGGGAGCCGCCATGCAACGAAAACCACTTCGACAAATTCTGACAGGGGTTAGCCTGTCAAAAAAAGCCGTCCCCCAGCAGCGGGGACAAGCGGCTGTGTATATGTACTATACCATGTAGGAAAAGAACATATTGCTTTTTGTTTCGCCCTGTGGGTCTTTGACCTGCCGGGCGAATTTTGTTGTTTCCTGCGGCCTGCTATCCGGCGCAAAAAGAAATTTCAAAAAAGTGAAAAAAGGAGGCGTTTAGCGGGCAGCCAGAGAGATTCCATTCGCTCTATTGGCGGAAAGGGAGAGAACCACCACATCCCCCACAGAAAGGGGGTGAGAAGATGGAAGCGATCCCCCGCAAATACGGTGAATGGGGCCAGTTTGACCGCTATTGCAAGCTGGTTCTGTACCATGAGGCGATAGATTATCTGCGGGAAATGAAGTGCCGCCGCGACCGTGAAGTGTCGCTGGACGCTGTTTCCCCGGATGATTGGGACAAGCTCTCGACCGTAGATCGGTATTCCTGCGACAGCTTTACATTCAGTTCGCATGGGTATGACCTACATATCGACAACGAGCTTGTGGCCGAGGCGTTTGCCAGCCTGCCAAAAGACGAGCAGAGTATTTTGATTCTCCGCTTTGTTCTGGATTTGACTGACGAAGAAATTGGCCGCCTGATGGGAATGTCCCGCAGCGCAGTCCAGCGCCACAGGACAAGCACCCTGAAAGACTTGCGTATAAAATTGATGGCGTTCATGCCGGAGGGAGGTTAAACGCGGATGAAGCAATCCAGTTACAAGGGCAAAAGCCCTCTGCCTGATTTTGTGATCGACGCGGCCTGCGCCGGTAACGCCGAAGCCGTGGAGCGTGTCTTGCAGCATTATGACGGCTATATCAATAAGCTGTGTACCCGGACGCTCTATGACGGCAGCGGCCAGCCTCATATCTGCATTGACGAGTATATGAAGCGCCGATTGCAAATCAAGCTGATCCATTCCATCGTTAGTCCCATTGGCGACTGACGGTTAAGGCCCCGGCCATAGACAGGCGGCTTTCCCTTTCCCCGCCTGCCTGTTTTCCCGGCGGCCCCTTTGTTCCTTGACAAATACGCCCGCAGGACAATGGCGGCGCGTCATAGGGCAGACGGATACATTCTGTCTGTGCCGAGCCGGGCGGCAGGTGCGCCAAGAGGCTTTCCCTCATTGGGATAAGCGGAGCGATTTTACCGGGCCGTAAAGCAGGTGTGGCAGCCTGCGGGCGACGACGCGCAGGCAGGACAATGATACGCCCTTGCCGTCGTAGTCCGAGCGTTTGAAGCGTCGCAGGCAACGAGCAGGGCCGCGTGAGAACCACGCGGGGGTGAGATTCCCGTGGAGCTGTGCCAGCAGCCGTCCGTTATTTTCTGCCCACTTTCACAAAAAACAACCTTTGTTTTGAAAAGAAAGGGGGCCATGTTATGAGTAATAACGATGTGCCTATTTGGGAGAAATACACGCTTACCATTGAGGAAGCGTCCAAATATTTTCGGATCGGGGAAAACAAACTGCGTCGGCTTGCCGAGGAAAACCCCACCGCTGGCTGGGTGATCCTGAACGGCAACCGCATCCAGATCAAGCGGAAGCAGTTTGAAAAAATCATTGATTCCCTTGACACAATATAGTGAAAAAGGGCCTTGCGCGTGTTATAATAGGTTATAAGCGTGTCAAGGCTCTTTCCGTCATGGAAAGGAGCATGACGAAATGCCAAGAAAAGAACGAGATGAAAAAAGACGGGACAACAAAGGCCGCCTTTTGAAGTCTGGAGAGAGCCAGCGATCAGATGGAAGATACGCTTACAAATACATTGACACCTTTGGAGAACCCCAGTTTGTTTACTCATGGAAGTTAGTACCTACCGACAAAGTACCTGCCGGGAAGCGGCCCTGTCTTTCCCTGCGCGAGAAGATCAAGCAGATACAGAAAGACCTTGACGACGGGATCGACACCATCGGCAAGAAAATGACCGTGTGCCAGCTTTACGAAAAGTACATCCGGCAGCGCGGGAATGTGCGGAAAGGAACCCAAAAGAGCCGCCAGCAGTTGATGAAACTTCTGTCCGAAGATAAGCTGGGCGCGGCCAGCATTGACAGCGTGAAGCTGTCCGACGCGAAAGAATGGGCCTTGCGTATGCAGGAAAAAGGCGTTGCCTACAACACCATCTGCAACAGCAAGCGTTCCTTAAAAGCCATCTTTTATATGGCCGTACAGGACGACTGCCTCCGCAAGAATCCCTTTGACTTCCAGATCAATGAGGTTATCAACGACGATACCGTACCAAAGGTGCCGCTTACCCCTACACAGGAAAACGAGCTTTTGGACTTCATGCAGAACGATCCCGTCTATGCCAAGTATTATGACGAGGTGGTGATCCTGCTGGAAACCGGGCTTCGTATTTCCGAACTCTGCGGCCTGACGCCCGCCGACCTGAATTTTGAGAAGCGCTTTGTGAATGTAGACCACCAGCTTTTGAGAAGCACCGAGGACGGCTACTATATCGAAGCGCCAAAAACAGAAAGCGGATTCCGTCAAGTGCCTATGAGCGCAGCCGCCTATGAAGCGTTTGAGCGCGTGTTGAAGAAGCGCAGGGACGGCAGGTGCATTGAGGTTGATGGTTATAAGGACTTCCTGTTCCTGAACCGGGACGGCCTGCCCAAAACCGCCGTCAACTATGACGCCATGTTCAAGTGCCTTGCCAAGAAGTACAACAAGTGCCACAAGGAGCCGCTGCCCGATGTGATGACGCCGCACACCATGCGGCATACATTCTGTACCAGAATGGCAAACGCGGGCATGAACCCCAAGGCATTGCAGTACATCATGGGACACGCCAACATTGTAATGACGCTGAACTATTACGCCCACGCTACTTTCCATTCCGCACAGGAGGAAATGGAACGACTGCAAGCCAAGGCAAAAACCACCGCAGAGGCCAAGCCGGAGCCTGCGGCGGAAAGCGCCGAGGAAACCAAGGCGGCATAAGTAGTACGCAGAATTTACTACTGCTTTTACTACTTTTGAGAGCGAAAACATAAGGGGTAATAAAAAGATTTGTGAGGTTCTTCCGATATGAAAAGTGCCGGAAAAGCCCGGAATAACGGGCTATACCGGCATATAAGAACATCTAAAGAGATAATTAGAAATCTATTAAATGATTTTAAATATTTCTGTCAATTTCTGCGTTGAGAGACGCTCTCTTTTCCTCATATTTCTGTATTAAATCTGCGGGTGCCAGAACTTCTTCTTCCTCGTGGGGATAACCGCAAAGGTCAATATTGCATCCCTGTTCATTCAGCAGATAATCAGCGGTAAACTTCTGTGACTTGAAATATTCTCCGTCGGGAATTACCTCTCTGTTGTTCCACCAAGCGATACAATCATCGAAGTGCTTCAGCTCCATCGGCTTGGTCTTGGAGAAGTGCTTTCTGTCAGACGGAATGTCCACTCTGTAAAACCATGTTTCTGTTGTCGGCTTTGTGTTGTCAAAGAACAGCAGATTGGTGGTGATGGAAGTGTAAGGACTGAACACAGAGCCGGGCAGTCTTACAACGGTGTGCAGATTAAATTCGCCAATGAGCTTTTTCTTGATGTTCACTTTCGCATTGTCCAGACCGAACAGGAAACCATCCGGCACGACAACGGCAGCTCTGCCGTTTTTCCTCAAACGGTAAAGGATCACCGACATAAACAGATCGGCGGTTTCCGAGCTTGCCAGATCGTCTGGGAAGAAGCCCTGAATGGACTTGTCCTCATGTCCGCCATAAGGAGGGTTCATCAGAATCACATCAAACTTATCATCATCCGTATAATCCAGCAGGTTATGCTTCAACGAGTTCATGTGATAGATATTTGGAACTTCAATGTCATGCAGCAGCATATTGGTTACGCAGAGCAGATACGGGAACGGCTTTTTCTCGATTCCGTAAATGCTGTCATCAAGCTGCTTTTGAGCAGAAGTATCGGTTACCTGCTTGGATAACTGTCCAAGCCAGGAAGTAATAAAGCCACCCGTACCGCAAGCGAAGTCAGCCATCTTTTCTCCCAGTTTCGGCTTGATCATCAGCGCCATGAACTCGGTGACTGCTCTCGGTGTGTAAAACTCACCGGAGGAACCGGCAGACTGCAACTCTCTCAGGATTTCTTCATAAACAAAGCCGAAAGCATGGCTTTCCTTTACGTCATCAAATTCGATTTCATCAATCACATCAATGACCTGACGGAGATAAACACCGTCTTTCATATAGTTGTTGGCATCTTCAAAGGTCGATTTCACGATCGCTTTCTTGATCGGAGTGTCAGGTGCAACCTTGATACCCTCATAGGCAATCGTGTCGCCTTCTTTTACATCATTGCCTTTCAGCACCGGGAACAAAGTGTTGTTGACAAAGCTCAGAAGCTTGTCTCCTGTCATAGCATGACCGTTGCTGTCGACCTTTGCCCAATTTCTCCATCTGAGGTCTTCGGGAATGATGGACTCGTAGTTGTCCTCGTTTAGTTCCCAGTCATCTTCTTTGGCATCGTATACTTTCAAGAAAAGCATCCATACCATCTGCTCAATTCGCTGAGCATCGCCGTTGATACCTGCGTCCATACGCATAATATCACGGATTCTTTTTATAAAACCTGACTGCATCGCCATAATTAACTTACCTCTAATTCATAAATGTTCGCTTCAAGCTCCTTAATAGCAGCCTCATACTGCGCTTTGCCGCCGAACAGCTTAACGATTTTTGCAGGCTTTCCAAAGTCGGCAAAGTCTGCAAGAGAAAGGACCTTAATATCCTCAACCTCAGTGATGCCTTGGTTCATATACTTGTCCAAGAGGATGGAGAGAACCGCCTGCGCTTCGACGGAATACTTGCTGAAAAAGTCCTTCTTCTTGACGTTGTTAGCCCGCTCTTTTCTCGTCAGCGGCTTCCTGCCGTATGCCACATAGCAGATAAAATCAAAATCATCGACATCAGACATTCCTTGTTCCGCTTTCAGAGCCTTCAAATCAATCCCCATCGCAATAAAGGATTGTTCAATCGTTTTCTTCTTATCCGATGCTTTCCACTTGTGTATAAAGTCAGAAAGGGACGCATATTCGCCTTTGATATTGGTTCTCGTGTAGTCGATAATATCTTCCTGACGAAGCAGCTTGCCGTTGGCATCATACACAGAAACAGTCTTATTGATAATCTTCACCCTGCACCCGTCTTTATCAACGATAGGCGTTTCAACGGGGTCAACGGTCGGTTCCTCTCCACTGCCGCCGGGTTCACCGCCTTTGGGTTTGTTTCCTCCGCTGCCGTGTTGGAACCCCTCAACCTGTTCTACGGGACCATCCCAATCAGGGTCGCTAAAGAGCCTTGTCACATTTCTAAAGTCCATAACGACAAAGTGTGTCTTACCTTCCTTTTCCCTGATACGAGTCCCTCGCCCGATAATCTGCTTAAAGGTAGTCATGCTCTCAACCGTCTTGTCCAGAACGATCAGCTTTGTCATCTTGCAGTCTGCTCCGGTGGAAAGCAGTTCGGATGTCGTAGCGATAACCGGATAAGGGCTGGACACGGAGATGAAATAGTCAAGTTTGGATTTTCCGTAAACATCAGAACCGGTGATTCTGACACAGTAGTCCGGATTTTCCTTGACCATATCAGCGTTATGGTTGATGAGGGCAATTCTCATTCGCTCGGCATGATCTTCGGAAGCGCAGAACACAATAGTTTTCTGCATCCTGTCGGTGCTTTTCAGATACTCGGTAATCTCCCTTGCAACCTCGTCAATACGGTCTTGGAGAATGATATTGTAATCATAATCCCTATTGTTATAGATTCGGTCTTCGAGCACATTGCCGTATATATCGGTTTGCCCTTTGTGCGGCCTCCAGCCGTCACCGATGTTGGTCGTGATATTGATAACCTTGAACGGAGCAAGGAATCCGTCTTCGATGCCTTGCTTTAAGCTGTAAGTATAGACAGGCTCTCCAAAGTAATCTATATTCGATACCTTTTCGCTCTCTTTTGGAGTAGCGGTCATACCGATTTGGGTTGCAGAGGAAAAATACTCCAAAACTTTACGCCAGTTGCTGTCCTCCTTGGCACTTCCACGATGACACTCGTCTACGATAATTAGGTCAAAGTATTCTGCGGGAATCTGTTTGAAGTGTTCTTCATCATTCTGCCCGACCATCTGATGATAGAGGGCAAAGTTTACTTCACGGGATGCGATCTTGCTCAAACACGCCTTGTCGGAAAAGTCCACTTTATAAATGGTCTTTTCAAGCGGTGCAAAATCCTGTAAAATGCTCTGGTCAACAAGAATATTTCTGTCAGCCAGATACAGGATTCTCTTTTTAAGGTCAGAGCGGAGCAGGCGATAGACAATTTGAAAAGCGGTGTATGTTTTGCCTGTGCCGGTAGCCATCACAAGCAACAATCTTTGCTGTCCTCTGGCGATTGCTTCAACGGTCCTGTTTACTGCGTTTCGCTGATAGTATCGTGGAGGGTACGTGCTTTGAGAAGAATAGTACGGCTGCGAGACAATTTTCTTTTCCATATCGGAAATGCCCTTGCCGCTGTGCAGCTCAGCGTAATATCTCGCCACAAGCATCTCTTGAGTTGGAAATTCCTCCAATGCAATTTGCTGCTCTTGTCCGGTCAAGAAGTCATGCTCATAGAAAGCATCTCCGTTTGAGGAATATGCAAATGGGAGATCCATCATCTGAGCATAAGTCATTGCCTGCTGCAAACCATGAGATACAGAATGATTATTATCCTTTGCTTCGACTACAGCGATGGGCTTCCCGTCATTGAGGTAAAGCATATAGTCGGCAAACTTAGGCTTACTACGAGCAACGATATTGCCACTAATGTTGATCCTACCATCCGTGATCTTGGTCTCCATCGTAACGTGACCCTTCCATCCATCAAGAATGACCGGAGTAATATAATTCAATTTGATGTCTTCTTCCGACATCTGTTTCTTGCCCAATATGGTCATGTCAAAACCTCCTAATCAAATTCTTTGGCGTTGGTTAGTCACGAACCGTTTCAAGAATGTCTTCAATCCGGCAATCCATTACCTCGCAGATACGAAGAAGAACATCCGTGGTTATGTTGTCTCCTTTGCCGAGCTTTGCAAGGGAGGCAGAACTGATGCCGGCTTTTTCTCTCAAATCACTCTTTTTCATATTTTTGTCAATAAGCATCTTCCAGAGCTTGTTATAGCTGATGCGCATATTGGGAAGTCCCCCTTATCAAAATACATAGTCACATTATAGCACACATTTGTGAAGATTGCTACCAGATTCGCAAATTGAAAATCTGTAAACGCAAATGAATTTTTGCATTTACAAATCAGATGTTTATATGCCATGTGCAATGCGTGTTCTACGCCTGCAACATATTTTGGATATTGAAGATATACCGGCGTGGCGGTGCTTCTATGTGTTGTTGCGGTCAAAACATTCCGATTATTGGTAAGCCCTGTTCTCATGCAAGCTCCTTTCTGCGTCCCTGTTACGCAATACGGGTGTTTTTCGGCTGTTTTCTCCGGCTCATGACTTGGGGAAAACGGAAATTTTCAAACAGGAGCACGCCGGACAACGCCCGGGTTCGTCCGACGCGCTCCTGTTGGCTATTTTCGTATTTTTACGGCTCTACACCGTAGTTGCTCACAGCTCCATGTCGCGCTTCTTGCGGCGCGGCATATCACGGTTTCCGGACTGTTCAGGTTTCTCCGGCTCGGTGTGGAGCATGAATTGTATGAACTCCTTGACCTTGCGGGGCGCTCGTTTGAGTGCCGCCATGAAGTCCTTTGTCTGCTCTTGCAGCTTTTCATATTTGCGTTTCCATACGCTGACATCGCGCTTGAGCGTTTCCACTTTATTCTTCAAATCTCCGATCAGCCCGCGAGAAGCGACTCCCTCCTTGGCAAGCTCCTTGAGAAACTGCGCGTCCTGCGGCGTCATGGAGATATTGCCGGAGATGGTCTTTTTCCCAATGCTGTCGATTTCGTGGAAGGAAGCTGCCGCGCCCTTTTGCTCCCTAATCTTCTCGTTGTACTTTTCCAGCGTCTGCTTCCTCCTGTCAATCGTATCCTCAATCGATTCCAACCGCGCCTGCTCCTGCTGCACTTTGAACTGCGTCACGGTCAGGTGTTCCTCCGAGCTGCCGCGTTCGCCGCGCTCCACATCGTCATACCCTGCCTTTCGCATGGCGGCGAAGAAATCATCTTGCAGAACGGAATAGGATTTTCGGAGCACAGTTTTCCCGTTTGCGTTCAGCAGCGGTTTCCCATGCTCGTCCAGCGCGGGCTTAGAATCCCACTTCTTACTCATGCTGACCTGCTGTATCGTTTCCTTGACCGTCCCCACCAGCAATTTATCCTTGCAGCGTTTCGTCCATAGAATCTGTTTTTCCACGACGGGGATATAGACCACATGAAGGTGATAGTGGTACACGTCCTGCCCCAGCGCATCGGACATGGCGCGGTTGCGCTTGTCGGCGTGCATGACCGCCGATAGGATGTACTGCTCGCCGCCCACAATTTTGATTGCAGCTTTGTAGGCATCGGCGTAAAATTGTTTTGCAAACTCATAGCCGCCGTGGTTGAAGAAGTACGCGGAGTTGACGTCGAAGATCAGCTCTCCGAATTTCTCGGCATCCGCTTTCAGACCGCGTGTGGAGATCACGCCGTCGGAGCGCATCTGCTCGAACATCTCCTTATACCCGGCGGTTGGTGTTTTGAAATGGACGTTGTATGGTGTCCGTTCGGAAACGATGTCCTGATTGACATACGACGATTTTTCGCGCTCGTTGTGTGCCTGCGCGTTGCCGATGTCTGCGTCTTTCATTCTCGCGTTTCTTGCGGTGGTACGGTGAATACCGTCGCCTCTTGCCATAGGCAGTTTACCTCCTGATTTCAGATTGTGCAGGACAGGTAGCTTTCGGGGAGGCACTTCTGCGGAAGTGTAATAATAACCCACTATGATACTTTCATCCTGCGGCTGCAAAGTATCGTGGGCTCTCCGAGGGGGTATGCGGCTTCTGCGGAAGCCTCTGCCGGTTTTGCAGTTTGCAGTGTGGATACAAACCGCAAAAACCGACGTGGTCAGCAGCTTATTTGCAGGCGGCTCCTGCGCATAATCTTCTGCCCACATCCATCTCAAACTCTGCGGATTTTTCGATGGGGACGGGGGACGCGAGGGGATAGCAGCCAATGCATTGCCTTGTCTGTCAGCCACAGGAGCGTGGCACGCTCCTGTCACAGTTCCCAAGGAGGAGTAGTCCATCGGTAGCTCTGCGGCACTCCACGCCGGTCAAGATACTCCTGCCGCGCCTGCTCCCGTTCTTCTTCGGTTGGAGCAGTCTTATACCGGGAATAGATCTGCCGGTTCAGCATGGCGTCGAGCTTTTGCTCCAAGCCCTGCCGGATTTCTTCTTCATAATCGTCTTCGCCCCGCAGATGGTACATGGCGAGGTCGATGAAAAGATCATAGGGAATTTGTACGCTTTTCATTTTCCTATCCTTTCCTATCCGCGACGGTCGCAACGATAGCGACGGTTGCTCTGACAGTATCATTTTCACCGTTGCAACCGTCGCAGCCGTCGCGCCGTCCTCATTCGATTACTTCGTACTCTACATTGTCGATTACCATATAGGTGAGTTTCACCTGCCGTCCGGAGTGTTTTGCTCTGTTCTCGTACTTCACATGATACTCGTCCAGCAGCCTGCCGGATTTAACGTTCAGGTATTTGGTGAGAGCGTTTGCCGCCATGCCTGTGTTGACCGTCTCCGCAAGCTCGGTCGGGCTGCCTGTCCATTCTCTGCTTTCGGAGGAAACAAGCTGGGAAACCGTATCCAATACCGGGTCGGGCGGCTCCTGATACGGCTCGTTCTCTGTCCGTTCAAGGCTCCATATCTGCGTGCCGGCATCTTTTTTCAGATATAGAATCTGATCCTGTTGATCTCGTCCCACCGCATCGACCGTGGCCTCCAATGCAGTCCGTTTCTTCTTCTGCATCAGGAATGCTCCGTCTGCACAACCGAGAAGTCCTGTTGTGCCGGAGATCGTTTCAAAGCTGTCCCCGGCTGGCTGCTTTCTTGTGTGATGGACGGTAACGATGCAAATGCTGTGTCTGTCCGCAAAACGCTTGAGCTTGCCGATGATCTCATAGTCGCTGGCGTAGCTGTAAGCCTCGCCTCCGGCTTCCCGAATCTTCTGCATGGTGTCAATGATAACCAGCTTCGTGTCGGGGTGTTCCTTTATGAAATTCTCAAGCTGCTCGTCAAGACCGTTTCCGATTTTGTTTGCTGCCGTTGCAAAATGCAGGCTGGCGGTATCCGCCACGCCGTACATCATAAACATCCGGCTCTGGATTCTCTGGAAATCATCCTCCAGTGCAAGGTACAGAACCGCACCCTGATGGACTTCATAGCCCCACAGCCTTTGCCCTGTGCTGACATGGTAGGCAAGCTGCGCTACCAGAAATGATTTTCCGATTTTGGGCGCTCCTGCGAGGATATACGCTCCCGCGTAGAGCAAGCCGTCGATGATGGGCGGCCTGCTCTTGTAGGCGGTCTGATACAGCTCTGTCATGGAAACGGTATGAAGATAATGAGGGTCTTTCATGCGTCGGATTTTCTCACGCATTTCCTCAATATTTTCCTCCAGGGGATTGCTTTCGCAGGTTTCATGTGGTATGCTCTGGTTAGTTGAATCGTGAGGCGGCTGCCCTCCATCTGCGCCAACAGATGGGATGAGGGCGGCGTTTTCTCATTTCCCGTCATTTCGCTCACCTCCGGGAATCTGGAAGCCGTAGAACTTCTGCTTGAAATACTGGGCAGGGCATTTTCCGGCAACGGTCAGATAGCCTTGGGCTTTCAGTTCTCTGTTCATCTCCGGGACAATCTGATATGCCTTGCTGCGGCTGATGCCCATGATCTCCGCCACCTCTGACGCTGTGATAAACTGTGCTCTCATAGTACCTCCTGTTTCAATGTGATTTTCCTCAGTCTGCGTATCTTTTGTTCACGCTCCTTTCCCCAGTCTCTCCGAAATACGCATCCTGAGTACATATTTTATTATACGCACACAAGATGCATCTGTCAAGCATTTAGAAAATAAAAATATGTACTTGCAATTCGCTTTATTCTGTGATATGATATGGACGAGGTGAATCAGACATGGACAATTTCGATTATCCCGCCATTGGGCAGAGAATCAAGCAGCTCCGAAAACGCAAAGGGCTGAACCAGACCGAGCTGGCACAAATGCTGAAAAAATCTCTCCGCACCGTACAGAAGTACGAAACCGGAGAGATTGAAGTGTCGATTGCCGTTGTCAATCAGATCGCAGATCTGCTGGACACGACCTCAACCTATATTCTTGGGTATGAATCCAGCACGACACAGATCAGGACGCTTGCCGACGTAATGGACTTCCTCTTTAAGCTGGAAACGGTAGAGGGCATCGACTTCAAGATCAATGTGCAGAAGCCGCCCCGCAGCAAGCAATGGGAGTGCTCGGTTTCCTTTGATGGAAAGAGCACGGCGGAGTTCAATGCGGATATGTGCCTCTTTCTTGAACAGTGGGAGGACGAGCGCAGCGAGCTTCGCGCCTATAACTCCACGCAGGCAGCATATAAGCGCTGGAAGGAGCAGACTTTGGCATATTACGCCGCGAACGCAGTCAAATGCACAGAGCCAGAGGAGCTTGACCGCGATGAGCGAATCGCAAAGCGGACGGAGTTTTTGGAAAAGGAATACGGTAAAAGCGAGAGTAACGAGTGAATAACCTGATCAAAGCCTGATTCTTGAGGGAAGGAGGTAAAAATGTCAGTAACAAAAGACGGCGACACCGGTCGCTGGATGTCCCAGATTCGCGTGACGGACTGGACAGGCAAGACCATCCACAAGAAGAAGCGTGGCTTTGCCACCAAGAAGGAAGCCCTGCAATGGGAACGTGACTTTATCAGCCAATCCACGGGCAGCCTCGGCATGACCTTCGGTGACTTCATCTCTCTGTATGTCAAGGATATGGAGCACCGCCTCAAGCCCTCAACCGTTGCCAGCAAGAAATGGCTGATCGACCTGAAGGTAACGCCTTTCTTCAAGAAAATTCCGCTGAACGAGATCAAGCCCACTCACGTGCGCCAATGGCAGAACTCCCTGACCAGCTACCGGGATGAAAACGGCAAGCCTTACGCCCAGACCTATCTCAAGTGCATCAACAACCAGCTCACGGCGATTTTCAACTACGCAGTCAAATACTATGGGCTGAAAGAAAATCCCTGCCACAAGGCGGGGAGCATGGGCAAGAAGAAAGCCGATGAATGCTGTTCTGGACAAAGGACGAGTTCCAGACATTTATCGAGAGCATGAAAGACCGTCCCGCCAGCTACACGGTATTCATGACCATGTACTACACGGGGATTCGGTAGGGAGAGCTGCTGGCACTCACACCGTCGGACATCGACTTCGAGAAGAAGACCCTGACGGTGAACAAGAGCTATCAGCGCCTCGGCAAAGAGGATATTATCACCACACCGAAAACGCCCAAGAGCAACCGCACCATCCCCATTCCCGACGGTCTTTGCACCTGTTTACAGGAGTATATGTCCCATTGCTACGGGCTGCAAAAGGATGATCGGCTGTTTCCCTACACCAAGAGCTTTCTGTATCACGAAATGGAGTATGGCTGCAAGGCATCGGGGGTAAAGCGCATCCGGGTGCATGACATTCGACACAGCCACGCCAGCCTGCTGGTGGAGATGGGCTTCTCTCCGCTGCTAATCGCGGAGCGGCTCGGACATGAAAAGGTACAGACAACGATGGACACGTACAGTCACCTGTACCCCAACAAGCAGGTGGAGGTAGCCAGACAGCTTGACGGCATTATGCCGTGAGCCTCTGGCTACAAAAATCGCTGCAAATGTAGCCAATTTGTAGCCGCTAAAAAAGAAAAATCCTGAAAAACGCTGTATTACCAACGTTTTCCAGGATTCAGAAAACACTAAATATTTATTCCCACTCTCTCAGACTTAACACATTCTGTATAATTTATGTGTGTCCGATTCCAAGTGATGGCTCTGATTCTCTGTGGCATTCCTATTCCATTGCCTGTATAGCCTCCGGTTATCATTCTGTTATCAGGGTGATAACAGGGAAGACTGCTTTGCTGTAGCGGTTTGAGAGATTCCACAAGTATAGTATAGCGCAGAACGGGTGCTGATGCAAGAGAAAAGACACTTCGGGGAGCAAAGCATTTGAAGTTTATCATGGTTTTGCCATTGAATCAGATATGCTTCTCTTGCATTTGAATGTGACCAGGAGTAGGGAAAAGCCAGTTAACCCTAACCACCGACTCGAACACGATACAGTTAGGATTGCTCATTCTGTTTTGATATGCTCTAATGTTCGTAAAATTATTCGTAAAGTATTGAACGAGATTTCTGCTCATGCTATAATGGAATCGAAAGGAGTGGTCTGCTCATGGCAATCATTAGCCCTGTGTCCGATTTGCGCAATTACAACACCGTTCTTGAACAGGTTTCCGCTGGTTCACCGGTGTATCTGACGGTCAATGGACGTGGCCGCTTTACGATCCGCGATATTGCGGACGATGAAGAATTCGAGAAGGCAAAGGCGATGCTCCGCCTAATGTGCGAGCTCAATACGGGCATCCGCTCGGGAGAGGAAGAAGGCTGGGTGTCCGAGGATGATGTCCGGGCACACTTCCACAGCAAACGCAAATAAGGATTGAATACTCCCCGATTGCCGTTCGTGACCTCGAACGCGTCTGGGCGGAGGTTTTTGAAGCTTCTGCCAGTGAAGAAACCGCAACGAAATTCGTGACGTTCAAGTCCTATATGGTATTCTACAAGGTGGAGACCGATCGGATGCTGGTCAGCAGAGTGGTCTATGGAAAGAGCGACTACATGCGTACCATTTTCCGTAATGCACATGAGAAGTGATCCATGAAACGCTGGCGATTATGCCGGTGTTTTTCTTCGTAATACATCATAGAAGGATATTCAAATCCAAAAACCTTTACAATACAGCCGGAATTATGGTATAATATTCATAGGGTTATCGGATTGTATCTCTCAACGCCGCAGCTCATCTGCTATCTTGCTCACAGGAATGGAGTTGAAAGCATGGTTCATCATTCGTATCCCATACAGATGGAAATCGCAGGATCAACGGCGATGTGGACCAGACCGGACAGCGGTGACAGTCCTGTCAGCTATCCGGCACCGACGTATTCGGCCTGCAAGGGCATCTTTGAATCCATCCTTTTCGGGCCGGATGTGGAGATCATTCCAACCAGGGTTGAAATATGCGCTCCTGTTCAGTTTCATTCATACGCAACAAACTACAAGGGACCGTTGCGCCAGAAAAAGAGCATTGACTTTGGAAATGCATATCAGATGTATTCGACCGTTCTGATTGATGTATGCTATCGGCTCTATGCGGTGGTTGTGCCCAATCACAGGAAGGATACGCTTTCTGAAAAAACTCTGGAATGGGACAGGCGGACAACGTCGCCCGGTCATGCATACCAGGAGATTTTCAACCGGCGCTTGCAACGGGGGCAGTGCTTTGCTATTCCCTCGTTGGGCTTGAGAGAGTTTACGGCCAGCTACTTTGGCCCCTTCCGGGACGGGACAAAGGTATGTACCAATATGGAGGATATTCACTTTCCTTCCATGCTGCGGCAGGTATTTCCCGATGGGCACAAATCGAAGGTTTCGTACCGCTTTGACAACGACGTGACGATTCATGCCGGGACGCTGGTGTTCCCGCCCAAGAGAGGTGTTCATTTTGATCAATGAATTGTCATCCCTGTCCAAAGCACTGGAACAGGCGGGAATCGTTCCATTGCAATCCTATAGAAATTACATTCCGCTGCCCAATGTGAGTGCGAAGGCTCCCTGTATCCGAATCTGGGTAAAGGGTGGGCAGGTGGTTGATTTTGAGGCTATCGATCGGGCACTTGCAATGCAGCTGCGAAAATTCGGATCAAATCAGGCCTCGTTTCCCGGGCTCAATCTCATCAGCCTGTACCGCGTAACGGATGAATCAGAGAAAAAGTTGGTTGCGCAATGCATCGAGAAACCGGAAAGCATCGATGCCTTGCAGCTTCATGCCTTATGCAAAGAGAATGCGTGGGAGCCGCATCAGAACAGCCGTATCAAGAATTGCTTTTCTGCAACCCCAAGGGAAATGGCCGGTCTGCTCGAAACTGCCGGCAATCCAAAAGAAAACCTGCTGAATACTCTGGCGGCAGAATGTGCGCCGTTTGCTAATGCGCAGGTACTGCACGAATCATTGACAAAAGCGGTATTTGCAAAGCTGGAAAAGAAGCAGGACGTTGGGCTGGCCTTGCTGATTCTTTTCCAGCTGGGTGATGCCAGTAAGCCGTGCAAAGATGACAAGCGGAACATCTCCGTATTCTTTGACACAGACGCATATGATACCTATGGCATGTATGCAGCGAGCAGGGAGTTTACTGCATATCTGAATACAGCATTTCTTCAGGCGGAGAGAATCGTGACGAGCAATACAACCGAGGATGGATTGATGGATTCATTCGGACAAATCTATGTGCCGACCAATTCTCCAATGCCAAAGGTTAAGCTTGCCGCGGGGTTTGAGCCGGCATTGTATACGATGTTCGACGGGCAGCCCTGCCAGAACAGATATCATAACTTTGATGACAAACGCGATTCCTACCCGTTATCCGCACAGCACCGTGTCCAGTTTCAGGCTGCCTTGAATTGGCTTGGCGGGGATGCCAAGAGCAAAGGCATCACTTGGCTGAATACAGGCAAAGGCGAAGCGGTATTCGCATATCCCAGCTCACTACCGGAGGCTCCGCTTCCTTATGTGCAGTTTTTTGGTCATCCTGATCGATCGGAAACCTTCAAAGAAATCTCCGTAAGCCTTTTGGCTGCATTCAACGGGATTCCGCCAAAGGACAGACCTGAAAGCGTTCAGGTATTTGTGCTCAGAAAAATTGATAAGGGACGCACAAAGATTCTTTACTCTGAGTCTGCTTTGGCAGACGCGTTGATACATGCCGCTGAAAACTGGGATATGGCCTGCAATGATCTTCCGGATATTGCATTCATACGGCTTTCAACGCCATTTCCCATTGACGTTGCAGCTGTTGTCAATCAGGTTTGGCGACAGGATGGAGAATCATCAACGGTATCCGCCATGCATCCTTATGAGGGGATCGGGCTGTTCCTCCATCGGGCACAGCACCGGCTGCTTCTGCACGAGCTGCACATTCTCGTTCAGCATGGTATGCCGCTATTCATCCATGCAGGTCCTTTGCTGCACAGTGGAAGAAAGTGCAGCCGCGTTGCTCAGCTGGAACAGATCCTGCCCGTTCTGTCCATGCTTCTGTTCTTCAGCGGAAATAGAAAGGATGATTATATGGAAGCTACACCCTACCTGATGGGACAACTGCTCAAGGCCTCCGATGAGCTGCATGCGCTGTACTGCAAGGTGGTGCGTAACAACCAGATTCCGCCGCAGCTTGTGGGCTCTGCCCTGTTTGTTGCCGCGAGCGAAACGCCGGGTAGAACGCTGTCCCAGCTTTCCGTGAGAATGGCGCCTTACCTGTCATGGGCAAAGCAGTACCGCACGAAGAATGAAGATTCCAGCGGTCTGGCAGGATGGTACCTGAAGGTATTTGAGCAAATCGCCAACAAGCTTGCGACAGAGTATTCTGTTCCCATGCGTTGGAGTGATGCCCAGAAGGCACAGCTGTTTATCGGATACCTCGCTTCCTTCCCCAAGCAGGAGAAGCAGGATGAAAGCAATGCGAATCATCAGAGCAAAGGAGAGTAGAGCAAGATGAGTGTGGATTTCAATCGTGCAACCGGGCTTTTGATTCTCGAGGTTGTCAATTCCAATCCGAATGGGGATCCTGACCGTGAAAACGATCCTCGCCAGCGCCCGAATGGACTGGGTGAGATTTCGCCCGTATCTGTCAAGCGGAAAATCCGTGATTTGATCGAGGATCATGACGGCGTGTTTTTCCAGAGCTTGCCCGAAGCGTACATCCGTCAGGCGGATCTCTATTGCATCTTGGAATCCCGTGGGCGCGACAGGGCAGCAATTACAAAAGAAATGAATGACAGCCCCAATTTTATGGACAGCACATTTGTCAGAAAGTATTGGGATGCCCGCATTTTTGGCAACACCTTTTTGGAGGATGGCGGCAACAAGGAGTATATCAAGACCGGTGCGGTTCAATTCGGCATGGGCCTGTCCATCTCGCCGATCAGCATTGTCCGTCATACCAATACCAACAAGGCGGGCGTTGAGGAAGGCAAGAAAAGCGGCATGGCTCCCCTGGCCTATCGGGTCGTGGAGCATGGCGTTTACTGCATGCCCTTTTATGTGAATCCCAATTACGCCGCCAAGAGCGGCTGTACAGCGGCGGACATTGAATTGCTCAAGCGCGCCATCCCCTACATGCTTGACCTGACCCGATCCAATATCCGCCCCGACGTGCGCCTGCGCCACGCATGGTACATGGAGCACAAGAACAAGCTGGGAAGCTGCCCGGACTATCTGCTGATCGACGCATTGACGCCAAAGCGGATCGGAAATGCCGAGGAACCCTCCTCGAGCTGGAAGGACTATCAGGATGTTGCCGACCTTCCCGAAGAGCTGAAGCAGCGTCTTGCCAGTGTTCAGGATCTTGCCAACAACTAATGGAAAAAGAATACCTCGCGCATAGCGCGCATAATGGTTTTCCTGCGCAGACATATCTGAATCATGTTCAGAATGTCCATAAGGATGCTGTTCGATATGCGAAGGAAGCGGCTGCATTTGCGGCAAAACAGGAAGACGGCATGGCATTGATCAGCGCTGTCACCAATGCGGCATCGCTGCACGATTTGGGCAAGCTTGAGGAAGAAAATCAAGCTGCCCTGCATGCCGGAAATCAGCCGCATCTGCCCATCAACCACACAGATGCCGGCACGGCGCTTTTGCTTCATGAGAACAAAATGTACTCTGCAGTCTGTGTCATGTCGCATCACCGGGGTCTTCCGGATTGTCCGAAAGAATGCTGTCACGGCAGCAGAGCTTTCCGTGATACCGATATCGCAGCAGCGACAGACAGCAAGCTGCCGGAGCTGAAAGCCATCCATCGGGATCTCTTTGGTGAGAAGACCGCAGACGAAAAGCAGGCAGCCGGGTGCCGCTCGGTATTCATGCGCCTGGCGCTTTCCTGTCTGGCAGATGCCGACCACGGAGATACGGCGAGACATTACGGGCAGGAACCCATGGATGGGCGGCAGAATGAACTGCGTCCGGCGGAAAGACTGCAGGTGCTGAATGCCTACATCAGCGGTCTTCGGGCAGAGGATGAGCGTTCCCGTTTACGGGCACAGATGTATCAATGCTGCAGAGACAGCAAGGTCAATGACCATGTCGTTGCCTGTGACAGTCCGGTGGGGTCCGGAAAGACCACTGCCGTGATGGCATACATGCTCAGTCAGGCGAAAAAGCATCACCTTCGCAGGATTTTTGTGGTGCTTCCTTTTACAAGCATCATTTCGCAGTCGGTGGAAACTTATCGCAGATGTTTGGTTCTTCCGGGTGAAGAGCCGAACAAAATCGTTGCGGAGGTTCACCATCGGATGGATTTTGAATCAGAAAGTGTCCGTCACCTTTCTACGCTGTGGAAGGCCCCTGTTATTGTCACAACAGCGGTAGCGTTTTTTGAGACGCTGGCCTCAAACCGGCCATCTGCCCTCAGGCGGCTGCATGAATTGCCGGGAAGTGCTATTTTTGTTGATGAAGCACACGCCGCATTGCCCTCGCATCTTCTGCCGGTTGCATGGAAATGGATCAACTGCTTTGCGGACGAGTGGAATTGCCACTGGGTTCTTGCGTCGGGTTCTCTCAACAGATTCTGGACGATTCAGCAGATTGCGGCAGCCGGAACCCGGCGAGTGCCAGATCTGGTTGACAACGCGCTTCGTTCCGCGCTGGCGCAGTATGAGCAGAACCGCATCCGGTATCTCTGGAATCCCGCACTCATGACAAGTGAAGCGCTTGCACAATGGGTCAATTCCTTTCCGGGACCGCGGCTTCTCATCGTCAACACGGTTCAAAGCGCAACGGTGATCGCAAAGACGATCATGCAGCTGTATGGGCGTAATCGGGTGGAGCATCTGTCCACAGCACTGACCGCCAGAGATCGCGCGAGGACGCTGGCACGCGTTCGGCAGCGGCTTCGGGATCCATCCGACTGTGACTGGACGCTTGTCGCGACATCGTGCGTGGAGGCCGGCGTTGACTTTTCGTTTTCTGTTGGCTTTCGTGAAACGGCATCGTTGTCATCGCTGCTTCAGGCATCGGGGCGAGTCAACCGGAACGGAAAAACAAAGAATGCGCTCATGTGGTCCTTCGGCCTCAACTACGCAGACGATGCGCTGCTGAAGGAGCACCCCATCATCAAACATGCGGCTACAGTGTTAACCAAAGAGTTCCTTGAAAAAGACCGTCCGATTCTTCCTACTTCAGTTACCGACTCCATTCGATTGGAATTGGCCCGTTATGGTGAGCACCAGACGAATCTGCTCAAGGATGAAGACAGCCTGTCCTTTGTCAAAGTTGAGGATACATTCCGGGTGATTGACAATCATTCTGTATCGGCGCTTGTTCACGCAGCGCCGGATGAGGACATCCGTATTCACGAGATCAGTCGTGAACAGGTGCAGATGGATACCGTTCAAATCCCTCAATATCGAATAAAAGACTGGAATGTGCAGCCCATACGGGATGAACTGTATCGATGGACGCTTGCATATGACGGTTTTCTGGGCTATATGGCGGGTGTGCTGAGCATCGATGAATGACCTGCTGGTATTTTGACATTGGCAATTTTGGGTATTGACTGTGATGCTGGAAGCTGAAGATTCTTTACTTGTGGGATATCAATTCGGTATGTGCTTCAAGGATCAATCTTCATCCATGTCTCTGTCTCTGGCTTTTCTTGTGCAGAAAACGAGCAAAACAAGGCTGATAGCAATCTCAAATACATGTTTATCATGGTTGCAAGCAGGGCAAAGGTAGCACCTTTTGCACTTTGCTTGTTGGGAGGCTCCGCCCCCAAGCCCATTTTACCAGATCTTGTGATCTGTGGTTGTGGTGTCTTGTTGCGCCCGACCAAAATGAAAGAAGCCTCCATGCCGGCAAACGGTGAAAACCAGTTCCGGCACGGAGGCGTTGTTATCGTTCTATACGATCTCCTTTGCGGTGATATTGATCTGTTTGCGGAATGTCCCGGATAAGTATTTTGTAGTTATACCGGATGTGCTTCAGGTCTGTCAGCTTCGATTTGAGCTCTGCCAGATCTGGCTTGTATGCATCCAGCTGCTCCTTCAGCGCAACGTATTCCGCTGTCAGCTCCTTCAGCGTCGGCAGTTTGCCGTCGTGATGCTCGTAGACAGCTTGTGCTTTTTTGTGTGCTTCGATTTCTGCGCGATGCTCCTGATAGAATTTTGCTGACCAGCCGGATTCTTTAAACTGAGTGTACGATTTCTTCCGCTCTGCTGCGGATGCTGTTCATCCTGCGGACCCATTCCATTTGGTCGGCAGCCTTCAGGTTTTCCGTGATGCCTTCCTGCAACGCCATCCGCCGGGTCAACTGCTCCAGCATGGCCTGAGCACGTTCCTCTGCATCTGCCAGATTCCTGTCCAGAGTACCATTCAGGATCATCCGATCATACAGGCCGGGATGTTCTGTTTCCAGATAGACTCTGTGTATCCGTCCCCATCTGCCGATGGGGCGCTGTTTCCTGTCGCCCAGAGTGAGGTTGGGGTAAAGCATGCCGTCCCTTCCTTGGGTATAGGTGCCGCTGAGTTGTTCAAAGATGCTGGTCATGGTCATTCTCCTTTCATGTCGTTCAGCATTTTTGTGATTAGCGTAATGTCGTTCACCAGTTCATCGCTGGGCTGGGCTTCGGTGCTGATGCGTTTCAGCTCTGTCCATACATCGTCCAGTGCGGTTTTCAGCGCTTTGAGTAGGGCTGCTTCTTTTCATCCCGGTAGGCCAGCAGCTCATTCTGCCAGGCGATGATGTCCCGGGTTTCGATTTCGCTGAGCGTCTTCTTGCCAAAGGTGGGGAAGAGCTTCGTCCGGATCATGTGTTTCTTGCTCAGCCAGGTGTTTTCCTTCAGACGGGGCCGCATGTCATTCTCATACAACTCCATGAAGGCTTCAAAGGTCATGTCTGGATCTGCATCGGTTTGCAGCTGAAAGTTGCGCTCCCACTCCTGCTCTTCCCGCCGGGTGGCAAAACCCCGTTTGCATTTCTGCCGCTTCACACCTTTCCAGTCGTGATACCGAACCATCACATACCAGGTACCGTTTTTCTCATCCTTGTGTGTTGACATGTGACTCACACTCCTTCTGATTTGATGTACCGTACAGTCGTTCCTGAAAATACAGCCGGTTCACTCGCCCGGCGATGGTCATATATCCCTTCTCATGGAGCTCCGCATTCAGTTGCCTGATCAGCCTGTAGGCATAGGATCTGGACACTTCGAGCTCCTGAGCTACTTCTTCTACTCTCATAAATTGGTTTTTCACGTGTTCCTCCTTTTGCAAATTAAGCAATAACGCTTAATTTGCAATACGATTATATTAAACATTATCGCTTGTGTCAATAGGCTTTCAAGGAGTATTCCAAACTTTTTTGTTAAATTACCATCTTGACGATCTTAAACGGATTTGCTATGATAAATTATCCTGTTCAAGAGGTGATTTGATGGCAACCGGCGAACGTATCCGTTTCTTTCGCACTTTACGGGGGATGACACAAAAGTATTTGGGTCTTCTTCTGGGGTTTCCAGAGAGCTCGGCTGATGTGAGACTTGCTCAGTATGAATCCGAGGATCGAACGCCCAAGGCAGAGCTGACCGGGCAGATGGCGGAAGCGCTGGACGTTTCTCCCAAGGCCATCGCCGTGCCGGACATTGATACCATGGACGGCTTGATGCACACGCTTTTTGCTTTGGAAGACCGAAAACTTCTTCGCATCACCAACGCGGATGGTCTGATCTGTCTGCGTGCTGAGATTTTTGATGGCGGCATCCATGCAGCCGATCTGGAGCAGCGTCTTCGTGCCTGGCAGGAGCAATCTGCCAGGCTGGCTGCCGGTGAGATCACCAAAGAGGCATACGACCGCTGGCGGCACCACTACCCCGATTACGACGACACGCGCATCCATGCCGCAGTCCCGCCTGAAGCATCCGCTGTGCGCAAACGCGGCCGGAAGCCAAAGTCGAAAGCCTGAAAGAATAGACATAAAGAAAGCCCTCCGCTTGTGGAAGATTTCCTCCACAGCGAAGGGCTTTTGAACAGGCTATTTTCACAGAGAGTGATAACCGGGAGGTGTTTTTCTCGCCTTTACCCCAAAGCCACCAGCGCAGTTTTCTGTAAAGACAGCTTCGGAGATGGTTATCATTTTGTTATCAGAGGCGGTTTGGACTGGGCAAATGCGCTTGCGCTGCAAGGGTTTTCGCCTTTACAGCGGTCACTCCCACTCAATACTCGCCGGCGGCTTGGTCGTCACGTCCAGCACGACGCGGTTCACATGCGGCACTTCGTTCACAATCCTTGCGGAAATCGTGCGCACGACGTCGTACGGGATGCGCGCCCAGTCGGCGGTCATGAAGTCGTCCGTCGTGACCGCGCGGATGGCGACGGTGTAGTCGTACGTCCGCTCGTCGCCCATGACGCCCACGGAGCGGATGCCCGTCAGGACGGTGAAATACTGGTGGATATCGGCATCCAGACCGGCCTTGGCGATTTCCTCGCGCAGCACCGCGTCGCTCTCGCGGACAATCTCCACCTTTTCCGGGGTCAGGTCGCCGATGACACGAATCGCCAGACCGGGGCCGGGGAACGGCTGACGCCAGACAAGATCGTGCGGGAGACCCAGCGTTTCGCCCAGCGCGCGCACTTCGTCCTTGAACAGCATCCGCAGCGGCTCAATCAGCTGTGTGAAGCCGAGTTCCTTGGGCAGGCCGCCGACGTTGTGGTGGCTCTTGATGACCGCCGCGCCCGTCGCCTGACCACTCTCGATAACGTCCGGGTAAATCGTGCCCTGCGCGAAGTAGTCCAGCTTGCCGAGCTTTTCGGATTCCGCCTTGAATACTTTCAGGAAGTCACGGCCGATAATCTTGCGTTTCGTTTCGGGGTCGGAAACGCCCTTCAAGTCCTCATAGAAGATTTTGCTGGCGTCGGACGCAACCAGACGCACGGGGAAAGTGTGCGTGAACACATTCACCACCTGCTCGGTTTCGCCTTTGCGCATGAAGCCGTGGTCAACGTAGACGCAGGTCAGGCGGTCGCCGATGGCCTTATAAATCAGCGCCGCCGCGACGGAGGAGTCCACGCCGCCGGAAAGTCCCAGCAGCACCGTGCCCTTGTCGCCCACGATTTCGCGGATGTTGGCAATCGCCGTCTGCGCGTAGGTTTCCATCGACCAGTCGCCCACGCAGCCGCAGATATTCAGGAAGTTCTCGATGACCGCGCGCCCCTCGTCGGAGTGGGTCACTTCCGGATGGAACTGCACGCCGTAGATGCGCTTGTCGTCGTTCGCCATCGCCGCAACGGGGCAGTTCGTGCTGTGCGCAATCGGGTGGAAACCAGCCGGGCACTTCTTCACCTGATAGGTATGGCTCAGCCAGCAGGAGGAAGCATCCGACATGCCGGAGAGCAGGCTCGTCTTATCGTCCATCGTCACGGTGATTCGGCCATACTCGCGCTGTGCCGCCTTTTCCACCGTGCCGCCCAGCAAATACGCCGTCAGCTGCATTCCGTAGCAGATGCCCAGCACCGGCACGCCCAGCTGATACACGCCCTCGTCGCAGCGGGGGGCATCCTGTTCCAGCACGCTTGCCGGGCCGCCGGAGAGAATCACGCCCACGGGGTTTTGCGCGCGAATCGTCTCCAGGCTCGCGTCATAGGGCAGGACGCAGGAATACACATGGCATTCGCGCACGCGCCGCGCAATCAGCTGCGTGTACTGTCCGCCGAAATTCAGAATGACGATTTTCTGTGTTTCCGCCATTGATTGATTTCCTCCACTATTTCTTTCCCAGTTTCAAATTTCAAATTGCAAAAGCTGCACCATGTTTACACACAATGCTACCTTATATTGTGCCACATTTCCGCCGTGAAAGCAAGCCCCTGCACGGCTTTTTTTCCTGCCGGCTGATTAGTTTACACGTTAACCTTACGTTGTTTCCTTTCATTGTTCCTTTCGGTGAAAATTCCGCCATATTTATCAGCTTTTTTCTTCTTTTGCCGCTTGACAAGGGCATTTTTCCGGGTTATAATACCCATATACCTAACTGTTAAGCTAACAGGAAGAGAGGAATGCTTCATGTTTCGTCAGGATTGTTCGCACCATCTGCTTACGACCATTCTGCCTTTCTGGGAGAACCTGACCGATTGGGAGCGCGGCGGCTGGTTCGGCTATGTGAATCATGACCTGTCCGTGGAGCGCGGGGCACACAAGGGCTGCATCCTCAACAGCCGCATTCTGTGGACGTTCTCGACGGCGGCGCGCGTGACGGGCGATAAATCCCTGCTGCGCTATGCGCGCCATGCGTTCGCATTCCTGCCGCATTTTGAGGATACCGAGCGCGGCGGCGTGTACTGGTCGGTGACGGCGGACGGTGAGCCGCTGGACAAGACAAAGCACACCTACTGTCAGGCGTTCGCGATTTACGGCTTGGCGGCGTACATGCGCGCCATCGGCGAAAGCGACCCGGATTACGCCCCTGCGCGCGACAAGGCGATGGCGCTTTTCCGCCTGATTGAGACGAAGTGCAGCGACGCATGCGGCTACGGCGAAGCCTATGAGCCGGATTTCACCCCCGTCGGCAACGAGAAGCTGTCTGACAACCCGAAGCTGATGGAGCGCCACGAGACGGCGTCCCGCACGATGAACACGCTGCTGCACGTTTTGGAGGGCTATGCGGAATTATACCGCGCCATGCCGGACGAAGCTGTGCGCCGCGCCGGAGAAGTCTGCTTAGAGCGTTTCCTGAACGTGATGTACAATCCGTGCAAGCGCCGCTTGGAGGTCTTCTACGACCGCAACTACCGCTCTTTGCTGGACATGCAGTCCTTCGGGCACGACATTGAGGCCTCGTGGCTGATTTGGGACGCGGCAGAGACGCTGCTGCCCGAATCAAACCGCGCGCCGTATCTGCACATGTGCCTGACGCTGGCGGAAGCCGTCCGCGAACGCGCATTCACCGACCACGGCTTGGAGAACGAAGTCGTCGAGGGCAAAGTTGACCACACGCGTGTCTGGTGGGTACAGGCGGAGACGGTGCTGGGCTTCCTGAATGCCTACGAGCTGACAGGCGCATCCACTTGGCTGAGGCAGGCGGAAGCGCAGTTTGCCTACATCCGCCGCGCCTTTGTTGACCCGCGTCCGAACAGCGAGTGGTTCTGGTCGCTGACCGAATCAGGCGTCCCGACGGACAAGCCGATTGTGGAAGAGTGGAAGTGTCCGTACCACAACAGCCGCATGTGCCTGCGGGTGATGGAGCATCTGGCGTGACCAGCGGCTCTGCCTCTTTACTCCGCAAGGGAGAATGAAACGGGACGAAGTCCCCTCCCTTGACCCTTTCGCGCGATTGCGTTGGTGACACCTGCATGCAGTTTTCGCGTGTTTATGCAGGGGTTCGCCTCTGCAACATACTCCAGAAGTCTAAAAGAAAACAAGAGCCATCAAAACGGACTTTACCCTCGCAAACATCCACAAATTTGGAGGTTTTATTTCACCATGAGCGGTATCACCATGCGTGACATTGGGCGGCAGCTGGGGGTCAGCGCCGTCACCGTGTCAAAGGCGCTCGCGGGAAAATCCGGCGTGAGTGAGGAAATGCGGCAGAAAATCATCCGCCGCGCATCCGAACTCGGCTATGTCAACCCCAACGCGCCGCAAACCACGCCCACATCCGGCTTGGATGTCGGCATCCTCATTCCGGAGAATTTTTTCTCCGTCGTGTCCTTTTATGCAACTTTCTACAAGCAGCTCGTGCAGGCGCTGACCGACGCGGGGCATTTCGGCATCATGGAGCTGGTCACGCATGACATGCAGACCGCGCTGACCCTGCCGAATCTCCTGCGTTCGCGCCACGTCGATGCGCTCATCTGTCTGGGGCAGCTAACCTCCCCGTATATGCAGCTGCTGACGCGGCAGGAAATGCCCGTCATCTGTCTGGACTTCCACGACCCCTTTGTCACCACTGACGCCATTGTCAGCGACAACGCTTTCGGCGCGGCGCAGTTGACCTACTGGCTGATTGAGCAGGGGCATCGGGACATCGGCTTCGTCGGGGATATCAAGGCAACGTCCTCCATCATGGAGCGCTACCTCGGTTTCCTTTCCGCAATGCTGATGAAGGATTTGCCCGTGCGCCCCGAATGCGTTTTTTCCGACCGCGACCCGGAAGGGAGCATGTTCCACACCTTCCAGCTGCCGGAGAAAATGCCGACTGCGTTCGTCGTGAACTGCGATATGTCCGCGCAGGCGCTGATTACCGACCTGCAAAGCCGCGGCTGCCGCGTGCCGGAGGACATTTCTGTCGTGGGCTTCGATGATTTCTGCCCGACCGCTGGAAACACGCCGCCGCTGACAACCTTCCGTGTCAATTGCCCCGCGATGTGCCGCATGGCGGTCAAGCTAATTGGCGAGCGCTGCGCGGGCGACCGCAAAACCGTCGGGCGCGTGGTGATTGGCGGCGAATGCGTCTTCCGCGATTCCGCCGCGCCGGTGTCTGTCATTCACTAATCCCGGAGAGCAACTGCTTTCCATTAAACAACCAAGAAAGAGGTATGTACACATGGCTGTCAAGATGCTCAACGTCCCCTCCCTTCCCAACATTCCGTGGCAGGAGAAGCCGGCTGACTACAAGCTTTCCTCCCCCGTCTGGCGTTACAGCGAGAACCCCGTCATGGGGCGCAATCCCACGCCGGAAATTGCCCGCATCTTCAACTCTGCCGTTGTGCCGTGGGAAGATGGCTACATTGCCGTTCTGCGCGGCGAGCAGGTCAACGGCATCCCATATGTCTACCTCGGACATTCCAAGGACGGCATTCACTGGGACGTCGAGCGCGAAAAAGTGCCCTTTGTGGATGACAACGGCAACCCGAAAATGCCGCACTACGCCTATGACCCGCGTCTGGTGAAGGTGGATGACACCTACTACATCATTTGGTGCACCGACTTCTACGGCGCTTCCATCGGCATGGCGAAGACGAAGGACTTCAAAACCTTCACGCGCATCGAGAACCCCTTCATTCCCTTCAACCGCAACGCCGTCCTGTTCCCGCGCAAGGTGAACGGCAAGTTTAAGCTCCTGTCCCGCCCGTCCGACTCCGGCCACACGCCCTTCGGTGATATTTTCATCTCCGAATCGCCCGACATGGAGTACTGGGGACACCATCGCCATGTGATGGGGCGCGGCAGCAACTGGTGGGAATCCGTCAAGATTGGCGGCGGCGCTGCCCCCATTGAAACGACCGAAGGCTGGCTGCTGTTCTACCACGGCGTCGCGACCACCTGCAACGGCTTCGTGTACTCCATGGGCGGCGCGATTCTGGACATCAACGAGCCGTCAAAGGTGCTGTACCGCTGCGAAAACCACCTGCTGACGCCGGAAGAGCCTTACGAAACAACCGGCTTCGTGCCGAACGTCGTTTTCCCCTGCGCTACATTGCAGGACGGTGATACCGGCCGCATCGCCATCTACTACGGCGCAGCGGACACCAACGTCGGTCTGGCGTTCACCACGGTGGACGAGGTTGTCACCTACATCAAGGCGCACTCCAAGCTCCAATGGGGCGACGACATCGCGCAGGACGATTTCTGATTTTGCGGGGATGTACGAGTGCGTACATCTCCATTTTTTGTATAAGGTAGTTCCTCCCTTGACCCTTTCGCACGATTGAGTTGACTTCTCTTTCATACTGCTTTCGCGTGTTAATGCAGGGGGAATCGCCTCTGCGGAGGCGACCAGAGGGCTTTGCGGTCGCCCTCTGGACTGCTTCGCAGCGCACACTCCCATAATTGATTTTGTTTGTTGCATGGAGAACCGCGTCTATGGGCATAATTCAGGCGCGCAAAATCCCCCCCATGCAAAAAGCCGCCGCGTTTTGCCCGCAGCGGCTATTGTTATCCACAAAGATTCCACATTTCGTGCACTTATTCCACATCCATGTCCTCGAATGCTTCCAGCCCCTTCTTTGCCTCCGCCTTTGCGTCGCCATGGCGGACGAAGCACATCGTGACGAAGCTCAGGGCGGAGAAAATTGCAGCATAAGGGAAAAGCACGCGGTAGTCGATTGCGCGCATCAAAGAACCCGCGGCAATCGGCGTGACGACCTGCGCAACCATCGAAAACGTGTAGTAGTAGCCCGTGAAGCGCCCGATGTCGCTGCCGCGGCACATTTCCACCACCATCGGCAGAGAGTTGACGTTAATCGCCGCCCACGCCAGACCGACCAGGGCGAAAACGACGTACATCACCGGGGTGATAACGCTCGACGTGCAGGTAAGGACGAAGCCGAGCAGGAAGCAGAGCGTCAACAGGGCAACGCCAAGCTGAATCGTCCGCTTGCGCCCGATTTTCGCCGCCAAAGTGCCAATCGGGATGTAGGAGCAAATCGCACCCGCCGTCGCGACGAGCAGGCACGTTGATGCGCCGCCCAAGCCCTCGCCCATCACCTGCTCAATGTACTTCGTGAACCACGTCGTCACGCCGTTGTAGGCGATAAACCAGAGCGAAATGGACGCCAGCAGGAAGGTCAATGACCGCTTGACCTCCTTCGGCAGCACTTCGTTGCCCGATTCATCCTTCGCGGCGAGGTTCCAATCCGGGTGCTGCTTCTCCAGCGCGCGGTTCTCTTCGGACAGCCTCTTTTCCTTCACCGTCAGCGCCAGCACAAGCACCGATACTGCCATAATCAGCGACACGATGATAAACAGCGGCTGATAATCCACATGTCCCGCCACCTTGCGCGACGCGGGGTACAGCACTGCCGCCAGCGCCAGATACAGAATGCCGCCGACCGCGCCCATCAGGTTGATGACGGCATTGCCGCGGCTGCGCAGGGGCTTCGGGGTCACATCCGGCATCAGCGCAACTGCCGGGGAGCGGTACACGCCCATCGCAACGAGCAGCAGCGCCAGCGCCGCGATGAACAGCCCCAAAATCAGCGGCGAGGGCGACGCGGCATAGGCGTTGTCCAGCACGGGCAGCAGGTTCATCAGTGCGACCGCCGCCGCTGTGCCGCCGATGATGTAGGGCATCCGGCGGCCGATGCGCGTGTTCGTCTTATCCGACAAAGCGCCGAAGAGCGGCAGCAGGAACAGCGCCAGCACATTATCCGCCGCCATGACCGCGCCCGCAATCGTCTCGTTCAGGTGGAAAGTATCCGTCAGAATCAGCGTCATCACGCTGTCATACATCTGCCAGAAAATGCAGATGGACAAGAACGCCAGACCGACCAGCATGGTACGCTTGGTGTTGAGCTTCACGGCAAATTTCGCCCCTTTATTGAATAATCCGTTCCAGTTTATCACGTTTTGCGCCGAATGTCCATGCGTTCACACAGATTTCGTTCTTCCTTTGCGGAATTCTTACGTTTGCGCATTTTTTCCTTTACGAAACCGATTTTCCGTTGTATAATAAGAAATGGTACTCGATAAAGAGGAGGCGAACGGAGCATGGAGACGGGCAAACGATGCCTGATTGTCGTGGACTACCAGAAGGACTTTGTGGACGGTTCTCTCGGCTTTGAGAAGGCTGTCACGCTTGACCACGGGATTGCTGAGAAAATCCGCCTGTATCACAGCCGCGGCGACGACGTGATGTTCACGCTGGATACGCACAATGACGACTACCCGACCACGCAGGAGGGGAAAAATCTCCCCGTGCCGCACTGCATCGCCGGAACGCCTGGACACCGCCTGTTCGGGGAAACAGCGGCGTGCCGCCAAAAGCAGGACATGGTGTTCTTCAAGCCGTCTTTCGGCTCAATGGAGATGATCTGCTACCTGCGCACGCACCCGTATCAGGAAATCGAGCTGGTCGGCGTGGTCACGAACATCTGCGTGATTTCAAACGCCGTGCTGTGCAAGGCAGCGCTGCCGGAAGCGCGCGTGTCCGTGGATGCGTCGCTTTGCGCGTCCAATGACGAGGCGCTGCACGAAAAGGCGCTCGATGTGATGCGCGGATTGCAAATCAATGTGACAAATTTCGACAAATAAGATAGAACAGGATGGGCAAAGCAATGGCAAATCGACCGCAGGAAAACCCGACGATGCTCTGTGATTTCTATGAACTCACGATGGGCAACGGCTACTACCGCAACGGCTTCTACAAGCGCAATGTGTATTTCGACGTGTTCTTCCGCAACGTGCCTGACGGCGGCGGTTTCGCGATTGCCGCGGGGCTGGAGCAGATTGTCGAGTACATCCAGCAGCTGCATTTCTCTGATGACGATATTGCTTATCTGCGCGGCAAGGGGATCTTCGACGAGGGCTTCCTCACTTACCTCAAGAATTTCAAGTTCCACGGCGACATTTACGCCGTCCCGGAAGGCACGCCCGTGTTCCCCGGCGAACCGCTGCTGACCGTCCGCGCGCCCGCGATTGAGGCGCAGCTGATTGAAACGTATCTGCTGCTGGAGATTAACCACCAGTCGCTGATTGCAACGAAGGCGAACCGCATCGTCCGCGCGGCGCAGGGACGCGCTGTGCTGGAATTCGGCTCCCGTCGCGCACAGGGCGCGGATGGCGCAGTCATTGGCGCGCGCGCGGCGTACATCGGCGGCGTGGCAGGCACGGCGTGCACGCTGACGGACGTGCTCTACGGCGTTCCGGCGGGCGGCACGATGGCGCACTCGTGGGTGCAGATGTTCCCGACGGAATACGACGCCTTCAAGACCTACTGCGAGCTGTACCCCGACAACGCGACGCTGCTGGTTGACACCTACAACACGCTCAAATCCGGCGTACCGAACGCTATCCGCGCGTTCAAGGAGATTCTGCTGCCGCGCGGCATCACCAATTTCGCCATCCGTCTGGACTCCGGCGACATTTCGTATTTGTCCAAGAAGGCACGCAAGATGCTTGACGAGGCAGGTCTGCCGAACTGCAAAATTACCGCGTCAAACTCGCTGGACGAATACCTTATCCGCGACCTGATGATGCAGGGTGCGCAGGTGGACACCTTCGGCGTGGGCGAACGGCTGATTACGAGCAAATCCAACCCCGTTTTCGGCGGTGTGTACAAGCTGGCGGCGATTGAGGATGACGAGGGCAACATCATCCCGAAAATCAAGGTCAGCGAGAACACAGCAAAGATTACCAACCCGCACTTCAAGCGCCTGTACCGCCTCTACGACCGCGAAAGCGGCAAGGCGATTGCCGACGAGCTGACCCTGCGCGACGAGGTTATTGACCCGACGAAGCCGCACGTCATCTTCGACCCGAACGCGACGTGGAAAACCAAGGAACTGACCGACTTCACCGTGCGCGAACTGCAAGTGCCGATTTTCCAGAACGGTGAACTCGTCTACGAGCTGCCCGAACTGAACGACATCAAGGCATACTGCCGCCAGCAGATTCACACGCTGTGGGACGAAGTGAAGCGCTTCGAGAACCCCCACACCTACTACGTTGACCTCTCCCAGAAGCTTTGGGACGTCAAGCGCGGACTGCTGGAAGCCGCAAAATGCTAATTTTCCCCTTCGTATCGCGATAAGGAGGCGTTTTCCATGCGCGTAAAGCAGCAGAATCACCGACTCATCATCCACGATGGCAGAAGCGAATGCTGGATTGACCCTTGGGGCAAGGACAGTCTGCGCGTGCGCATGAGCGCCGAGCCGGGCATGGACGACCACGGCTGGGCGCTGACCGAACCGGTTGAAGCGACGGACGTCGTCATCCGCAGCGAAGTCATCGACACGACCGACCCGTGGTACAAGGGCGATGAGTGGGCGAAGTACCACCAAACCGGCACGGAATGGACGCTGACGAACGGCAAAATCACCGCGAAAATCTCCACCGAGGGGTGGATTACGTTCCTGAACCAGCGCGGCGAGGTGCTGACAGCAGAATATTGGCGCAACCGTGACCGCATCAACCGCTACTGCGTCCCGCTGCGCGTTCCGGCGCGTGAACTCAAGCCCATCCCCGGCGGCACGGATTTCTCCCTCACCGCGCGCTTCGAGGCGTATGACGACGAGATGATTTTCGGCATGGGGCAGTATCAGGATCGCCATTTGAACAAGAAAGGCTCTGTGCTGGAGCTGGCGCACCGCAATTCGCAATCAAGCGTGCCGTTCTTCGTGTCCAGCCGCGGCTATGGCTTCCTGTGGAACAATCCGGCAATCGGCACGGCGGCGTTCGGCACGAATGTGACGGAGTGGTCGGCAAAATCCACCAAAAAGCTGGATTATTTCATCACGGCGGGCGATACCCCGGCGGACATCGAAGCGAACTACACCGCCGCGACTGGGCGCACCCCTATGATGCCCGAATACGGCATGGGCTACTGGCAGTGCAAGCTGCGCTACCGGACGCAGGAGGAACTGCTGTCTATCGCGCGCGAAATGAAGCGCCGCGGGCTGCCGCTGGATGCCATCGTCGTCGACTTCTTCCACTGGACACGGCAAGGTGATTTCCGCTTTGAGCCGCGGGACTGGCCGAATCCGCAGGCGATGGTGGACGAATTGAAAGCAATGGGCGTGGAGACGGTTGTATCCGTCTGGCCGACCATCGACGAAAAGAGCGTCAACTTCGGCGAAATGGCAGAGCGCGGCTTGCTGGTGACGGCTGACCGCGGCAACGCGATTGCCATGACGTGGATGGGCAACACGTTCTTCTTCGACGCGACGAACCCGGAAGCGCAGGCATTCGTCTGGGAGCAGTGCAAGAAGAACTACTACCAGTATGGCATCCGCTGCTTCTGGCTGGACGAGTCCGAGCCGGAATACGGGCCGTATGACTTTGACAACTACCGCTATTACGCCGGCCCTGCCCTGCAGTGCACGAACACCTACCCCGTCGGCTACGCAAAGTGCTTCTTCGATGGACTGCGCGAAGCGGGCGAAACGGAGATTCTGTCGCTTGTGCGCTGCGCATGGGCGGGCAGCCAGAAATACGCCGTTCTCACTTGGTCGGGCGACATTTCCTCCACCTTCCGCGCGATGCGGGAGCAGCTGCAAGCGGGTCTGAGCATGGGCATGGCAGGCATTCCGTGGTGGACGAGCGACATTGGCGGCTTCCTCGGCGGTCAGGTGGATGACCCGGCTTTCCGCGAGCTGCTGGTGCGCTGGTTCCAGTGGGCGTGCTTCTGCCCGGTATTCCGGATGCACGGTGAGCGCAGCCCGTGGTACGAGCGCGATCAGGAGTACATCGGCGACGTGCGCCAGCTGACAAGCGGTCATGACAACGAAGTTTGGTCGTTTGGCGACGAGGTGTATGATATTCTGCGGAAGTACCTGTTCGTGCGTGAGCGGATGCGCCCGTACATCCGCGAGGTGATGCGCGCCGCCCACGAACACGGCGACCCAGTCATGCGTCCCCTGTTCTACGGCTTCCCGGCGGATAAAGCCGCGTGGTCTGTGGAGGATGAGTACCTCTTCGGCGCGGACGTGCTGGTTGCCCCGGTGCTGGAAGCGGGCGCAAGGGTGCGCGACGTGTATCTGCCCGCAGGGGCTGACTGGGTGGATGCCGCGACGGGCGCGGAATACACCGGCGGACAGACCGTGCGCATGGACGCGCCGCTGGACACCATGCCCGTGCTGATTCGGAAGGGCAGCGGGGTTAAGGTGTATTCGGACGACTGATTATTGATATATGAAAGCGGCGTATGTGCGGATAAATGCACATGCGCCGCTGTTTATTTGGTTGCTGCTGAATCCACTGTCTCTGCATCTCGTCGAGCTTGCTCAGCGCCTCTTCCTTCGTCAGGTCTTGGTGGAAATACGCCATCAGGACATCCGTCGCGCTCTCCTCGCCCCAGAACATGCCGGAGATGATTGCCCCGGTATGCAAGTCGAAGTGTGGCAGCATCTCGCGGTAGGCTTGCAGTTCTTCCTCCGTCACGCCCGGATTCACCAACCCGTCGGTATCCTCGAACAGCTCGAAGTTCGACTTGTCGCCAATGTCGGATTCCGCCACAGCTTCGATAAACGCGTTCGCCAGCGCCTGATGTTCGCTGTCCGCGCGGATGACAAGCATCTGCAAGTAGGTGATGATGCACGGTTCGCCCTCCGCATCGAATGCGGGCGGCAGGATGTACTGCTCGTTTTCCTCAAAGCCGATGACGACCGGTGTGAAGCCAGCATTTGTATACAGACTGCCTGACTTTTCGCCCCATGCGGCGGCATTCCACGGTTTTTTCTCCGCTTCGTTCATCTGAAAATCCGCCACGCGCAGAAAGTCCAAGCTGTCCAGCATATCCGCAAAATCTGAAGTGCTGAAATCACGGTACGTCCCCCGCGTGCCGTCCGTCTGATAGTACTCGCACAGGTACGCAATCACCAGCTCATCCAGCGTGTATTCCAGCAGCGTTTCCGGCACATTCTGGTCGGTAAAGCTGCTGTCACTGCCGACGGTGATGGACGTGTCGTACCACTTGCGCATCTGCTCGATGTACTCGCTCATCGTCGTCGGCACTTCGCCGAGGAAGCTGGCGTACATCCGCAGAAGCTCCGTGTTCACCGTGCGCGTGTTCGCAAGCACTGCGCGCGGATAGGCGTACACCTGCTGCTGATAGGTCACATAATCGCGGAAAGGCGTGTACATCTTCGCCATGTTCGCAAGCAGGGTTTCGGAGGACAGCGGCGCAATCAGCCCCTGATGCACCAAGCGGTCTAAATTGGTGAAATTGCTCACCGTCAGGAACACGTCAACGTTCGTGCCGTTTTCCAGCGCATCGTCCATTTGCTCGGTTGTCATGATTTCAAAGCGCACTTCCACGCCCGGATGCTGTTCGCTGAAGCGGTCAGCGGCTTTTTGCATCCACCACACATCGTGCTCTTCACAGGCGACTGTCAGGACGGTGGATTCCGGCGTTTCCGCAAAGGCGGCGTACACCGGGTTCAGCAGGATCATCACCAGCAGAATCGGCAGAAACCATCGTTTCATGTTCATTCCTCGCATTTCTCGTCGTGTCGTACTGCGCTTATGCTGCGTTCATGGGCGTGTGCAACGGATTCACCTCTTTCGGACGATGTTTGTCCAAAGCGGCTTTCATGTTTCCATTTTCACCATAACATAAGTTGTTTCATTTGTCAAGTATTTTTTGTTTTGTCATTGGAAAAAAAACAGCAATTATTCTTTCCACCGATACACTCTCTTCCGCCCCGCCGCGTCCACCGTCGATACGGCGATGTCCCCGCACCCTTCTGGCAGGACGCAGAACCACGGCAGTTCCGGCTGTTTCCGGCTTCGGCGGAAGCGCTGCATCACTTGCAGCCCCTCCGGCGTGATTTTGCCCACGCTCCAGCTTTCCAGCGTGTCCAGCTGCTGCTCGGTCTTCGGGAAGGACGGGTGCGCGGCGTGAAAGCCCGTCAGCAGCAGCATCCCACCGTGGCCGTTGTACTCCCCTTCCAGCGGCGTTTCGTCCATCGTGCAGGGGCAGTCAATCGTCAGGTCGCTGCACTCCAAGCGGCTCGCTGTGGTCAGAATCGCCTCCGGGCTTTTGTCCACGCCGACAAAGCGGCAGCCCAGTGACTGCGCGGCTTCCATCGCTGTGCCGCTTCCGCAGCACAAATCCGCCACCATGTCCCCTTCGCGCACGACGGGCAGCAGCAGGCGCTCCAGCAGCTTCAGCGGCTTCTGCGTCGGATAACCCGTGCGCTCCGGGTCTTTCTGCTGCAAGTGGCTGATGTCGCTCCACACGTCGCCCGGATACACCGGTGCATCGTCGTAGTAGCGGTAGACCTTGCCGCCGGTGGTGATTTGGCTGTAACTCCGCCCGTTCTCGTCCACGCAGCGGCGCATGTGGTTCTTGCGGTGCTCCGCGCGCGCCAGCGGAACGCGCCGCAAGTCGAAGTGGTAGTCCTTCGAGCGCGCGTAAAGCAGGATGGTATCGTGCTTGCGGCTGAAGTATTTCTTCGCGCGCCCGCCGCTCTCGTAGCTCCAGACGATTTCGTTCAGGAACATATCCTCCCCGAAGATCTCGTCGCACAGCAAGCGGGCATACGCACTCGTCCGCCAGTCCAGATGCAGATACAGCACGCCCGTCGGTTTCAAGAGGGTTTTCGCGCACTCAATCAGCGAGCGCAGCAGTTCCAGATATTCCTTCGTGTCGGCAAAGCGGTCGATATACGCCGGATATTCAGGCATCGGGCGACCCGTTTTCCAGCCGGACGTGCCGAAGCGGCGGCGGCGCGTGAACGTCTCCCCCGTCATGAACGGCGGATCAATATACACCGCCTGCACCTGCCCCGCCAGCGTTGACAGCGCGGGCTGCTGCTGGTAAACATCCCCGCACAGGAGCAGATTTTGCCCCGACCCGGTGATTTCCCGCGAGATTTCTACCGCCTCAAACATGTTCCTTCCTCCCGCGATACTGCGCCCGAAGCGCCTTTAATTCGTCCTGCATGTCCGTCAAACGCCGCAAATGCGCCGCCTGCTGATCGTCCTGCGCAAGCAGATTCGCCGCCTGACGCACTGCCGCGACAAAATCCTGCGAAAGGGCGCTTTTCCCCTGCCGTGCCAGCGGGCAGACCGCTTGCGCCGCCGCATCCGTCGCAATTTTCACGCCGTCAGGGCGCAGGAGCATCACCAGCGGAAACATTCGGCACGCCAGCGGACGATTCGCGCGGCTGCAGCGCCCCTCGCAGACGAGAATCTTCCCGTGCGGCGAATCCACGAGCGTAAAGCCTTCTTCGCCGCGATACATTTCCGCCTCGCCCGGAAACAGCAGCATCCCCGTCTCCTCGCCGGGATGCGTTTGGCAGCACGCGCCGCCGCATACCAGCCCACAGTCCGTTTGCAGCGGGGTAATCTCTTCCAGCAGCTTTCGCGCCGCCACGAGCGATTCGGGAAGCATTCTCTTATCCTCCTGATGATTCTTGTTCTTATTTTACAACATTCTGCCCATTCTGCATAGCCCCTTGCAAACTTTTATCCCCCCAAAAAGACAAAATGCCCGCTGATTTTCACCAGCGGACACCGTGGATTTTGCAATTATGCTTCCGGCGTCGCCACAAGGAAGCAGTAGTCATTCAGTTCTCCAGACTCTTCGGAGAAGAAGTTGTAGAACGTGAAGTTGTACAGGAAGCGCTCGGCGCCATACACGCCATAGCCATCCTGATTGTGGTCGGTGGTGTCGTAGGGGTCGGCGACGATAATCACGTCATCCTGCGTGGTTTCCGTGCCCATCGTGTCGTAGCCGATAATGACCTGCCAGTGGCCGCCCCAGTCGTTCCAGCCAATCATGATGGGGTTGCCCGCCGCCAGCTGCTGCTGGATGTACTCGAAGGTGAAGATATCCGCAACTTCCTCGCCCGCGTCGATGGCGGAGTAGCAGTTGAAGCCGCCCACGCCGTTAAAGATATCCACCATTTGGCTCATGCTGGTCGCGCCGGGCTTGTCGCCAATCGTGCCACGCAGCTGCGCCAAGGTCTGCTCGTTGTAGTCGCCGAGCTTGCCGTACCAGTTCATCACCATCAGGGCGCTGACAACGCCGCAAGACCATTCGCTCGTCTGCTGCATGGTCTGGAAATGGGAAAGGATGGTCAGCGTGTCGGTCGAGGTCATGTTGTAGAAGTCCAGACGGCTGAAGTACGGGCTGTCCACATGGTCGCCCGCGCGTTCAACGCTGTCCGCGCCGCCTTCCGGGCTGAGATCCACCGCGTAGGGAATCTTCATCTCGTCGGAGTAGTTGCCGTGCGTTTCGTCCGCCAGCGCCGCGACGCTCAGGAGCATCGCCAGAGACAGGAGCAGGGAAAGGAACTTCTTCATGGGGGTCGTCCTCCTAATAAGTATTTCGTCGCAGGCTGGCTGGGTAAAGTAATGACAAAAATGGGTACGAAAAAAGGTGATGTTTGCACAGCACACACCACCCCGAAAGCATCTTTTCAGAAAGCGTTCGGAGATAAGGATAGGTTGTCAGAGTCAGCAGCAATTCCTTGCGGGACTGCCTCAAGTAAAGACTTACTTTTACTACTCTTATTGACCATTTCACAAGTTGCTGCGCGTCGTGACGCACAAGGGAAACCCGGTGAAACTGAGCTTTGAACTCATACGGCTTCCAAATGGAGCGAACCCGCATGGGGAAACCGTATAATCAATGAGATGCAGCGAAAGCTGCGTGCGAGTTTATACCCCGCATCGGCATTTGACCCGGCTGTCCGTTCGGCCTTGCGCCCCTTGCGGGACGGGTCAGTGTCTTTTACCCGGAATGACTCTAACTCATTCCTTATCTGCGACGGGGTTGATTATACCGAAAGTTACCCAGCTTGTCAATACTTCCAGAAATATTTTTGTCGTTATTTGAACGTAATTGTCGCGGTGAGGATTTCCTTCTGCCACTGCGTCGCCTTGCCATCCTTGCCGAACACGCCGAGGCGGCATTCCATCTGCACTTCGCAGGATTTCAGATGGCTCGTGTCCGCCTCGGTCAAATCCACCTGAAAGCCTGCCGACACCGTGCCGTCCGGATTCTGCGTCAGGAAGGCACCGATAAGCGGTGTGTCCGTTGTCTGACCGTTGACTTTCAGGAATTGCAGGGTTGGCGCAGCTTCCATGCCAATAGGCACGAGCGTCTTGCCGTTCTGTTCCGCCCATTCCGCCCACGAAATGCCGCTGGGGTCGAGTTTTGCGTCGACTGGGGTCGTTAAACGCACTTCATGCTCCATGTCAGCTTCCACCGCGACCAGCTGCACACTTTCATCCGCGGAAATGACGGCAGACGCGAACAGCTGCCCGGTTTCCGGGGAGTAGATGCCATCCTGCACCGTGAAGGTCACGCCGCCGATGGTCAGGCTGTCGCCCGAAGTACCTGCCTCGCCCGTCAGCAGGCCCAAGCGGTCATCCGCTTCGTTCTCGATGGGATGCCCCGCGTTCCAGACCAGTTCCGTGTGCGTGACGACCGCTGCATACGCCGTCGTCAGCACCAGCACAAGCGCCGCCGCCAGCACCATCGCGCGCCGCGGGAACGCCACATGCCGGCTCTCCTCGCCCTTTGGAAGCGACGATGCAACCCGCTGCCGGAAGCTATCCGGCGTGTCGCCATAGGCGCGCTGCCATTTTTCCTGCTTCGTTTTATTCATCTTCCACCAGCTCCTTCAACTCGTCGGACTGCCGCAGCTTCTCTCTGCCGCGGTGCAGTCGGCTCTTGACTGCGCTCTCCCGTATGCGCAGCGTGCGGGCAATGGTGCGAATGTCCATGCCCTCCATGTAGTGCAGGACAATCGGCATGCGCAGTGTGTCCGGCAGCGCGATCAGGGCGCGGCACAGCATCTCGTCCGCATTCTGTGCTTCCCATTGCGCCGGCTGATTTTCCCCGACTTCCGCCATCGGGATGATTCGGCGGCTTCGGCGCATGATGGCATAGCACTCATTGATGAGGATGCGCGTCAGCCACGTTTCCATGTACTGCTCCTGCCGCAGCAGGAAACGCCCGCGCCACGCCTTTTCCAGCGCGGACTGCACGGCATCTTCGCGGTCAGCCTCGCAGCACAGCAGCGTGCAGGAAACGCGGTAGAGCCTGTCCTGCATCGTCAGCACGCGCTGGGTGAATTCCGTCTGTGTCACTGCGCTTTCCCTCCTTTCCGCCTGTTAGATGGGGAAGAACGCAAAAAGTTGCGGGGGAAGATGAATTTTTTTCTTGCTGATGGGCAGCGCCCCTTGTGTTCCCCCATCAGCACGCGGACATTGTATGCAGTCGTCACCAGCTGAATCGCGCGGAAGGGTCAAGGGAGGAACTCCCTTGCGGGGTCAAGGGGCAGCGCCCCTTGGGTTCCCCTATAAACACGCGGGCACTGCATGAATGTGTCACCAACCCAATCGCGCGAAAGGGTCAAGGGACGAAGTCCCTTGCGGGGTCAAGGGGCAGCGCCCCTTGGCGTCTTCCCCAAAAAAACAAAACAGGGCGGAGGATTGCTCCTTCCGCCTGTCCGCGTTTAGTGCGGGAAGTCAAGATGGAAAATGTGAATTACGCCTCAAAAAACGGCAGCACTGCCGCCGATGCCGCTTCTTCATCCGCGCCATCGCAGACGAGGAACATCTCATTCTGCTCGTCCGCATCCAGCGACAGCAGCCCCAGCATCGACTTGGCATTGACAACCTTCTGATGGCGGCGGATCATCACGCGCGCGTCAAAGCGGCTGGCGGTTTGCACCACCTGCGCGGCAAGGGTGCGGTTCAGCGGCTGATGATTCGGAAAGGTAATCGGCTTGACAATCATGAATATAGCCTCCTTGATTCGGCTTTTGCTTCGCCTTTAGTGTAGCACAACATGGCGAATAATGCAAGAATCGCACATAAAAAGTACATTCCCGTTATTTGTCCGGCTTCTGTTCGGCGGCTTCCTTGCGGTCGGCTTCCTCCGCCTGCTGAATCAGCAGCATCAGGCGGCGCATCCGGTGGTTGACGGCGGATTTGGACAGCGGCGGATCAAGCTGCGCACCAAGTTCGGTCAGCGACAAATCGACATTCTCCAGCCGAAGCCGCGCGATTTCCTGCAAGGCGGGCGGAAGCTCCCGCAAGCCGTGCGCAATCGTGTACCAGCGAATCGCGCTGACCTGCTGCTGCGCAGCGTTAAGCATCTTCTCCGAATTATGCTCGTCGCAATTGATGGCGCGGTTCGCCGCCCCGCGCGCCTGCTTGCGGATGCGCACATCCTCCAGCGCAAACACGCTGCCCGACGCGCCCATCAGCGCCAGACAGTCCGAAATCTGCTGCGCACCCTTCAAGTACAGCACGGTCTGCCCCTTGCGCTGGAACGTGTGCACAGGCAGCTCCGCCTTCTCCAGCACGCGCGTCAGCTCGCGCACAAGCCCTGGTTCGCTCGCGGTAATCTCAAAGTGATAGTCCTTGTCGGGCGATGTCATTGTCCCCGCGCCAAGGAACGCCGCCCGCAGGTACGCCCGGCGGCAGCACTGGCGCGTCAGGTGATGGCGCACAATCGTCCGCCGGTACGACACCACGCCGTTTTCGTCCTTGTCAATCAGGTGGAGTGCCAGCATCAGCCGCTGTGAGTCTTCATCGCCGATGGTCAGCACGCAGGTGCGCCGTCCGCCCAATCGCGCGTGCTGGACGTAGTGCAGGCGCGGCGTAATCGCCATGCGCGCGGTCAGCAGGCGGAAAATCCGCCGCGCCAGCGCCGTGTTCTCCACGCGATACTGCACCTGAACACGTCCGCCGCCGTGGAACGTCAGTGACCCGCTGGTGCGGTAGAGCGCCGCCAGTTCGCTGAGCATACAGCAGTTCTTCCCCAGTTCCAGTCGGCAGAGTTCATCCTTGACCGTGGCAGAAAACGACATTTACTGCACCTCCGGCCTTTCCTTCCAGTGCGCCTGCTCCAGCTCCAAGTCGCGATGGGTAACGCTGATGGCATAGCCCTGCTCACGCAAAAACGCCGCAAGCGCCTCGCAGATGGCAACACTGCGGTGTGCGCCGCCCGTGCAGCCAATGGCAATCGACAAGCGGTGCTTGCCCTCCTCCTGATAGTGTGGAATCAGGAACGTCAGCAGGCTTTGCATTTTCGTCATGAACTCCTGCGTCACGGGGTGACCCAAGACGAAGTCGCGCACATCCGCATCCAACCCGGTATGCCGCCCCAGCCCCGGAATGTAGAACGGGTTCGGCAGGAAGCGCACATCAAACACAAGATCCGCCTGCATGGGCAGCCCGCGCTTATAGCCGAAGGAGTTCATCTCAATGTGCATGGCGTCAGGCTGACTGTCACCGCTGAGAATCATTTCGAGCTTCTGGCGCAATTGCCGCGGCTTCAAAACGGAGGTGTCAATGATGTAATTCGCCGTTTCACGCAGGGGCTGCATGATAGCGCGCTCCTTGCCAATCGCCTGAATCAGCGACACGTTTTCCCCCGCCAGCGGATGGTCACGGCGCGTCTCCTTATAGCGGCTGACGAGCACGTCATCCGACGCTTCAAGGTAGAGCGTTTCGATTTGATAGCCGACCTGCCGGCTCTCGGCAATCAGGTCGCTGACCGATTTTGCATCGAAGAACTCGCCGCTGCGCACGTCCACCGCCATCGCAACGAGGGGTCGATGAAGCGCCGATTTCTCGATGGCTTCCATCATGCGGAACATCATATTCGGCGGCAGATTATCCACGCAGAATGCGCCCATATCTTCCAAATAGCGGTTGACGGACGTTTTGCCCGCGCCGCTTAGACCTGTCACCACGAGAAAACGCATGATAAAACTCCTCCTTTGTTGCGATCGGCGCGGAATGCGCGCATAGCTGCTGTGCTTTCAGCAGGATAATGATAATTTCCCTGATTTTTTCCGTTGCAGGAAACATCCTTGTTCCCCTTATACCTGCTCCACAGGTGCATCTTCGCCAAGAATCTTGATTTCAGGCTCCAGCTTGACGCCCTTCTGCCGGTAGACGACGCGCTGGACGTGCGCCATTAAGGCAAGGAAATCTTCGGCAGTGCCGCCGCGGTTGATAAGGAAACCGGCGTGCTTTTCGCTCACCTGTGCGCCGCCGATGCGCGCGCCCTTCAGGCCGCACTCATCAATCAGCTGCGCAGCGAATGCGCCTTCCGGGCGCTTGAACGTGCTGCCCGCGCTGAAGAAGGTCAGCGGCTGCTTTTCGGCACGGCGGCGGTTAAAATCCACCATTTCCGCGAGCAGTTCTTCGCGCTTGCCCGGCGGCAGCTGCACGGTGACGTGCGTAATAATCTTGTTTTCCTTCATCAGGCGCGAAAAACGGTAGCCGAAATGCAGGTCAGGGCGGCTGTAACGAAACGGCTCGCCCGCCATGTTGTAGCCCTCAACCAGCGTCACCACTTGACTCATTTCGCCGCCGTACGCGCCCGCATTCATGTACACACCGCCGCCAATCGTCCCCGGAATGCCGCTGGCGAAGGTCAATCCGCCAAGGTCGCAGTCCGCCGCCGCCATCGACAGGCTCGACATCATCGTGCCTGCCTGTGCGCGAATGCGGTCGCCGTTCACTTCCACACCGCGCAAATTGCGGCAAATGCGAATCACCAGTCCGCGGATACCGCCGCTGCGCACGAGCAGATTGCTGCCATTGCCGATGACCGTAACAGGCACGTCCAGTGCCCTCGCGGTCTCAATCAGCAGCGGAATCTGCGCTGGGTCGTCCGGATTTGCCATCAAATCCGCCGGGCCGCCCAAATGCAGCGTCGTATAACGCGCCATATCCGCGTTTTCTTCCAACTGGAGGGTGGGCGCGGCGTTTTTCAGCCGGAGCGTCAATTCACGCAGAGTGCTTTCACGCATGTGCATTCCTCCCCTTTCCTATTTTACACGATATTTTCTCTCTTCACAAGATGGAACGTCACTTTCTCCTGTGATTTCTATGCAGTTTCGCCGGTGAATATGCTCATCCGCAAAAAAGGCTGCGTCCACGTTCCTGTGGAACACAGCCGGAAATAGTATTTAGACCTCCATCGCCTCAAAGCGCCGACACCATGTGTATTTGCTGATAGCGCTCGACAGCGCGTTCGGGCAGTAGTAATTCAGCAAATCGCGGATGTAGGGCGGCATCACCTGATTATACTTGACCTCCAGAATGATGTCGTTGTTATCAAACGGCGGCACGGTCGCCACGGCTGGGTTGAACAGATCAATGCTGTTCATGCCGGAGCGAAGCTGCTTATCAAACGTGATGCGCACCTCTTCCGCCGGATGCAGATACGCCTCGCGCACATAGTCAACAATGACGACCGGGCGCAGGAGCTTGCACGTCATTTCGCGATAGAGGTCGGACAGCAGGCCGTAGCGCGTCTGTTCCAGCCCAGTCGGATCGCAGGCAATAATTTGCTCCGCCAAATCGCGCGGAATGCCCAGACTGCGCTTGGAAATCAGGCTGCCGACTTTCGTCTTGCACTCCAGCTTGATGTTCGTATCGCGCATGTTGTAAATGCGGATGCGATACTTGTCGCGGTTCTGGTCGCCGTCCATCTTGTCGAAGTAGGCGTCATTGAAGATGGTATCGAAGTACAGCGAACGAATGTGATATTCGTTGTTGACATCACCGTTCGGGTCGCGCCACAGCACACGGTCAAGCTGGCGCGACAGCACCTGATACTGCATCTCGTTGATGAAAAATTTCAGCTCATGCCGAAGAGGGATATTGCGAGCCATAGCTTTCGCCCCCTTCTGATGGTTAAGTCCCTGCTTCCGTCTGGCACGCCACGAGCGTCGCGTCATGCACGCCCTCGATGCCCAGCATCAGCGCCACCAAATCCTGCTTGTTGTCCAGCCGAACCTCCCACGTCATTTCCGCACCGGAGCGGGTCATCGTCTTGGAGCGCAGGCGGCGGTTCTTCACGCTGCGGCGCATCATCTGGTCAACGTCGTATTCCGCCTCTTCATCATAGTGAACAACGAGCAGGTAGGAGTTCGGCGTCGTGAAATGCACGAAAGTGAGCAGGAAGATAATCGCGGCAATCGCCGCCGCGACGACGAGCGCAATCGCATAGAGCTTTGCGCCGAGGAGGATGCCCATCGTCAGCGCCCAGAACATGTAGGCGGTGTCCATCGGGTCTTTGACCGCCGTGCGGAAGCGGACAATCGACAGCGCGCCCACCATGCCCATCGACAGCGCGACGTTGGACGAAATGCACATGACGACCGGGGTCGTAATGAGCGTCAGCATCGCCAGCGTCATGGCGAACGACGGGCTGTACAGCACACCGCGGAAGCACCGCTTGTACACAAACGCAATCAGCAGACCGACGAGCAGCCCCAGCACCAAACCCAGCACAATTTCAAACGGCGCAATCGCGCTGAACTGATCCGACAATGCACTCCTAAGCTGCTCCATAATGCCATTGGACGTAGATGTCACGTTGAGGGTTCCCATCCGTTTTTTCCTCCTATCAATACCGTTTTTTCATTATATCATGTTTTTAAGGGAGACGCAAGGGGGAGACTTCGTCTCGTCTCATCGCCCCCTTGCCCCCACCAGAGGCGCTGCCTCTGGACGCTGCAAGGGACTTCGTCCCTTGACCCTTTCGCGCGATTCAGTTGGTGACGCTTTCAGGCAGTATGCGCGTGTTTATCCGGGAATGGATTAGCACAACTATGGATAACCCCAAAAGTTGCGGTGCCGAAGGGGTGGAGGGGGCGATCGGAAAGCCCCCTCCTCGCGCCCTCAGGCGCGAAACCCCTGCGGATTAGAGCACCGCGTCATCCGGATAATCCGGCTGCGGGCCGAACAGCTCCTCCATCTCCGTCTTTGTCAGCTTGAACTCATCCTTGATGAAATCCCACAGGCGATGCGGGCGCACCTTCAAAGTGTTGTACAGTCGATTCACGCGGCTCTCCCAGTAGGTGTACGCGCCGTCAATCGTCGTCGGCACTTCGCTGGTCACCGCCTTGTCGTTCAGCTCGCCCCAGCGTTCCCAGTGGTTCTTCATCTCCGGCTGAATTTCCGCCACCACGCCGTCCAGCACCTGCGTCATGTACTCCGTCGTGAAGGTCTTGTACACATCCGCCAGCTTTTCGAGGAACTTGCGCTTGTAGTCGGGATGCTCCAGCAATTTCAGGAAAATCGTGTTGTCGATTTTCTGTTCACCCATGCCCTTGACCTTTAGGTAGCTCCACGGGCTGTTGAACTTGGAGCTGTACAGCCCGTAGTCCGCATCGTACCAAATCCACTTCCACTTGCTGCCTTCCTGATGCAGACGGTAGTAGCGGATGTTGCCGATGTCGGAGTTGCCCACGAACATTTCCAGCGCCATGTATTCAAACAGGTTGTCCACATCCACGTTGTCAAGGATGTACTGCAAATCATTCGGATTTGTCGCTGGGCTGCCCGCCTTGATTTTCTTCAGCATCGCGCGGTATTCCTTGTTCGAGCCGAAGTTGACCGAGCCGTTTGCTTCGAGGATGTCCATTTCATCCGCCTGATCAAGCGAAAGCCCTTCAAACTGGGCGATGAAGAAGCGGTCAACACGTTCGCGCAGGTTCATATGACCCCAGTACTTCCCGTTGAGGAAAACCGTTACGGGCTTCCACGCCTGATGAATCACCTGCGTTCCATACGCGTCAAGCAGACGCGACTGGAAGCCGTCCAGCAGGCGCGTGGACATGGCGTCGTTGCCGGAATTGCGCAGAACGAGCGACTTATACTCCGTGTAGGGGCGGTCATCAAAGAGTGCGGCGGCGAACGTCTTGCTGCCGTAGAGCGACTTGGCGCGCAGCTTCATGGATTTCTGCGGCATATCCAGCGAGTAGTTGCCAATGAGACCGATGGCGACGCCTTGGCTGATCAGCTGCGTGCCGTCTACGTCGTAATACTCCATGTAGCCTTCGCGCGGCGTTTTGCCGTACTTCCGATAGATGGTGTTCTTGAAGGGAATGCCGCCGGACTTGTCGATGTTCGGGCCTGCCGCAAGCATACCGTTCTCTTCATTCCAGAGTTCATCCGGGTCAACGGTGATGCAGACAATCGGCGTTGTGTAGTACGTTTCCACCAGATACGTCCCGGTCGTCACGGTACTCGCCTTATACAGCGGATTCGCCGGGAACGCGCGGGCACGGAGCGTCGTGGTGTGGGTAAAGGTGATATTCTGCCCCGTGTACAGGTATCCCTTGTCCTGCGTGGGGGTAGAACCGTCCGTAGTATAGTAAACCGTTGTATTCGCGGGAATCGTGAAGCCCGCCGTGACCGTTCCGTAGTGCTTGCCGGGCTGGAGGGTCAGTTCCGGCGCATCGGCATAGCCCAGGAACGTGTCATTGCCGTTCTGCGCGCCCGCAGTTGCCATGTCGTAATAAAAAAAGCCCTCGCGCCCGATGCTCCGGCCGTAGGACACATTTGTTGGAATCTCCGGCAGCACCACTTTGTCCAGTATTTTTCCCGTCGGATCCGCCAGCACCAGCACCTCGCCGCCGCTCTTTTTCAGCTTGAAGGAGGTGTGCAGTTCGCCAGCGTTGCTCAGGGACGTATCGCCGTCGCACCAGATGACCTTGTACTCACCCGGATTGATGGTCGTTCCCTGTGGAAACTGCCATTTTCGTGCGCGTCCAATATTGTCGGACAGCCCGTAGCCGGACAAATCGACCGCCTGATTGGAGGAATTGTAGATTTCCACCCAGTCGGTGTATCCGCCGGATGGCGCCTTGACCGCCGTATCATTGGACGCCATAACTTCGGTCACATACACGCCTGTTGGGTTGAGGGAGCGGAGGATGGAATCCATCCTGCTCGCTCCCTCCTGCGTATTCGGCAGACCGGGCGTCGGGTTCTGGGTGATGATGAACACGCCGTTTTCGTTGCGCGCGTAGGACGCATCCTTCGGCACGTTATCCAGCGTCACGCGGTCAACAAGCCGTCCGCGGCTGTCCGACAGCACCACATTATCATGCTCCGCGCTGAGGCGGAAGTTCGCGTGCGGCACGGCATTCGGGTCGGTGTTGGGCGTTTCATCGCCGTTGCAGTAGACCAGATAGTACCCGTGCGGCTGAATCGTCGCGCCTTCCGGGAAGCGCCACTGAAGCGGCTTGCTCTCGTTGTCGCTCAGCGCGTAATTATCCAGCGAAATGACCTGATCGGTCGTGTTGTACAATTCCACCCAGTCGCAGACGTTGCCGCTTGCATCGGTGTAGCCGGTCAGCGGATCCGGGCAGACCTCATTGATGATGACCGCGCCGTCGGTTACCAGCGTCGCCGCGCGGTATTCCTGATGTCCGCTCGTCGTGTTCTCGTAGCCGGGGCTGTACTCGTTTGTTGTGCCCCAGCTGCCATCCGGCAGGCGCGCATAGCTCTCGTCCACCCCCAGAATCGGGGTTTTCACCGAGTCGATGAGGTAAGCGTTCGGGTCATAGATGTACAGTTCCTCGCCATTGGAGGAAATGGAGAACTTTGCGTGCATCGGCTTTCCCGCAATCGCCTGATTTTTCTTGTCGCACAGCACAATCACGCGCTCGCCCGCCGCCAGCTCCATATCCGGGAACAGAAACTTAATCGACGTGCCCTTGTTGGAAAGACCGACGTCTTTGAGGTTGATGGCGTGGTCGGAGCTGTTCCAGATTTCCAGCCAGTCGGGGTAATTGCCGTTCTCATCCGGCATCGCGGTTCTATTCGCCGCCATAACCTCGCTGAAAACCAATCCCTCATAATCACTCAGCGCACCGCCTGTGGAATGCACCAGATTATCTTGCGAACCCGCGGAATAATACGCCTTCTGCACGGGCTTTTTGGGGCTGACGATGACCACAATTGCCACCAGCGCAATCAGCACGGCGCAGACGAGGACATTCAGCACACGGCGTTTCTTCTTACGATATTTCACAGCGGGCGGCATCTGCTTCGGCTCTGCGCGACGCTGCCGTTTTTCGGGCTGATAAGACTGCATGGTAATCCTTTCTGCGGTCAGGAGGATATTCATCCCCGCCGCGGCGCAGGACGGTCAGGCGGATTTTCGCCATCCGTTTCCCTTTCGACAAATAGAACGATGCAGCACCGTCCTATCCTGCATTGTATCACAAAAACCTATTCCCGCGCAAGCATTATGACCATTTTGCGCGGATTTTTCATCTTTGGGTCACAATTCGGTTGATTTTTGCATCCGTCGGCGCGGGTTTTCGCCCCATAGCAAGGCAATGATGGCAGGATTCACGCCCGCAAGCGCGATTTCCCCCTGCCACGATAGAAGCCAAGCATGGGCGTGTGCGCCGCGAAGGGGTGTCTGGGGCGATTGCAGACTTCGCCTGTTTTCATTGCCCTTTGGTCGCCTCCGCAGAGGCGAAATCCCTGCGTTTCGGGAAAAGCCGTTTATAATAGGAAAGAACAGCTACTCGGTCGCGCCCATTTGGCGCGACAATATGCAAGTTGTTGGTAGAGCGGCTTGGGGGCGCTTCTGCGGAAGCGCAAAGTTACTGGCAGGGACGCTTCGCTGCCTGCACCTTTGTTGAGCGCGTTTGGCATACTGGTCGCCCGTGGAACAGTTGGGGCGTTGCCCCAAACCCCACAAGGGAGCTCCGCCCCTTGACCCCGCAAGGGGGATTCCCCCTTGACCCTTTTTTTGCCGCCCGGCTTGAGTGCTTTTCCCTACGCTTTGGGTTAAGCGGCTTTTTTCGCCTTTACAGCGGCAGGGGCTTCACATACCCCACCTCTACCCCAACTTCCTGCAGCTTCAAAATCATCGGCATCAGCCGCGCGTCCTCCGGCGTCTGCGTTACCAGATACAGCCGCACATTCGGCCCCATCCTCCGCATCGACAGCATCACATCCACCATCTGACTATCCAAACGCGCCGTAATCACCACCGTACACCCCACCTTCCGCATCCGCCGCATTTCCAGCAGCAGCACCTTCGCGAAAGGCTCCGGATTGCTGAAATCCGCGCGCGCAAGGTTTTCCAGCAGCATTTTCAGCCCCATGTCCTTGTCCAGCTCCACCGGGTGTGCGCCGGGAAGCGGCAATCGCGCCGGATGTTCGGCTTTCGCTGCCTGTACCATCACCGACGCGGCGGTTTCAATCAGTGCGTCGCGCAGGTCGGCGTCTTCCTCCGCATCAGCCTGCTTTGGCGGTTCGGCGCAGTCCAGCAGGACGAGCGCGTCCGGCTGAACGGGGTCTTCAAAGCGGCGAACGAGCGCCTCCTGCTTGCGGGCGGATAACTTCCAGTGGATTTTCTTCATCGGGTCGCCGGGCTGATAGGTGCGCACGTCGGTGGGGTTCGTCACGTCCTCGGAGGCGCGCGCCATCGCTTCCGTGCCCATTTCGCCGGAGGAAAGGCGGAGCGGCGCGATGTCGAACAGTTGCGGCAGTACGAGCAGTTCCCCGCCGTCCATATTCGGCTTCTGGCGAATCGTGCATACGCCAAAGAAGTCCGACAGCATCACGCTCTGCACGCCGGGTTGAATCGCGCCGACGTGCGCGGCATGGAAGGTAAGCTCCAGCGCCTGTGACCGCCCCGGACGGAGCTGCATCATCTGCGTACCGCTGGCAGTGCTGTTCGCGCCGTTGACGCCGGAGAGTTCCAGCCACATCGGGGCGAGCGGAATCCATCCGCGCCGCTTGACCTGCACGTTCAGCGTCACATCCTCGCCGCGCTGCACCCGCTCGGTGGAGGCGCGGGAGGATACCTCCAGCGTGGCGGATGCGCGGAACACGCCGTAAATCCCGCTCAGGCACAGCAGCGCAATCAGCAGCGCGGGCATCAGGAAAACGGGACTGCCGGTGGAGAACGCCGCCGTCAGCAGTGTCAGCGTGACGAGAATGGGCAGTGTCAAATGCAGCGTCACCTGCCGTGCCGGACGGTTCTCTGCCTGCTTCATGGCGCTCACAGCTTCACCGGCACGGGCGTATTCTGGATGATGCGCCGGACGACACTTTCCGGCGTTACGCCCTTCATGCGCGCTTCGGGGCTGAGCACGAGGCGGTGCGCAAGCACTTGCACCGCCATGTGCTGCACGTCCTCCGGCACGATGTAGTCGCGCCCGGCGAGCAGCGCGCACGCCTGTGCCCCGTGGATGAGGGCAATGGCGGCGCGGGTGGATGCGCCCAGCTGCAAGGCGGCATCCTGACGGGTGGCGGCGGCGATGGTCGCCACATACGAGCGAACCTCCGGCGAGCAGTAAATCTGCGTGACCATTTCCTGCATGGCGATAACATCCGCCGCCGAGCAGACGGGAGAAAGCGTCGCCATCGGCTTTACCACGCCAGAATAGCGTTCCAGCACGTCCATCTCCTGCTCAATCGTCGGATAGCCGATGGACAGGCGCAGGAAAAAGCGATCCATCTGCGCTTCCGGCAGGGGATATGTGCCCACAAATTCGCCCGGATTCTGCGTCGCCAGTACGATAAAGGGCTGCGGCACGGGGTGCGTCACGCCATCCACCGTCACCTGCTGCTCTTCCATCACTTCCAGCAGGGCGGACTGCGTTTTCGGGCTGGTGCGGTTGATTTCGTCCGCCAGCACCACCTGACTCATCACCGAGCCTTCGCGGTATTCCGTTTCGCCGGTCTTGAAGTTGACCAGCGTGTAGCCTGTCACGTCGGAGGGCATCAGGTCGGGGGTGAACTGAATGCGCCGGAACGTGCAGTCCAGCGATTTCGCCAATGCGCTGGCGAGCGTCGTCTTGCCCACGCCCGGCACGTCCTCAATCAGCACATGCCCCCGGCACAACAGCGCAATCAGCGCATATTCGATAACTTCCTGCTTGCCCACGATAACGGTGCTGATATTGTTCATCAGCCTTTGAATCATTTGCCGCGGCTGCATACTGCGCCTCCTCTTCGTTGATTCCTCCATCAGTATACCCGTTTTCGGCGGATATTGCAAGCAAAGGGCGCTGTTTTTACATTTGCGCGCCGCGGAGAGAGAATGAATTTTCAACGCTCGTTTATCTTTCTGCTGAATGCTTGACACGGTCAAGGTTTTATGCTATGCTTCGTATTTGTTGATATTCCCGGCATTTTGCCGCATTATGGGAGGAAAGCATGATTCGCATCGTCACCGAATCCATGTCCGATTTTACGCAGGAGGAAGCCAAGGCCGCTGATCTCATCGTGATGCCGCTGCCGATTCGCTTCGGCATGGAGGAATACTGGGATGACGGCGTATCCCTGACGCAGGATGATTTTTATGCGCGCCTGCGGGTTGCCAAGGAACTGCCCAAGACCAGCCAGGTGCCGGTGGAACATTACCGCAAGTGTTTCAACCGTCTGCTGGAGAATCCGGAGGACGAAGTGCTGGTGATAACCGGCTCGTCGAAGCTGTCCGGGTGCTACCAGTCGGCGTGCATTGCGCGGGAGGCGTGCCACGACCCGGCGCGCGTGACGGTGCTGGATTCGCTCAACGCGACGTGCGCGGAGTACATGCTCGTCGATCAGGCGCTGCGCTATCGCCGCGAGGGTGTCAGCGACATGCAGACCATGCTGGCGAAGCTGCGCGATGTGATGGCGCACTACAAAATCATCGGCATGGCGGCTGACCTCAAATATCTCGTCATGGGCGGACGCCTTTGGTGGGCAAGCTGGGCAACCGCCTGAGCATCAAGCCGACGCTGAAAATTGAGGACGGCATCGTCAGCAAGGCGGGCATGGTGCACGGAATGGCGAAGGGGCGCGCGTGGTACATCGAGCAGCTGAAGGAGTGTCCGCCCGATCCGGACGTTCCGGTCTATATCGGCGGCGCGGACTGCCCGGAGACGGTTGCGCTCATCAAGTCGCAGATTGAAGCGGCGAATCTCGGCATTCAGGACATCCGCTGCGTCAAAATCGGGTGCCTGATTGGCACTTATGTTGGCCCTGAACTGACGCTCGTTGCGTGGAAGCGGAAATAATCAAAACGGCAGCTCTCCCCAAAATCGCGGGAAGGCTGCCGTTTCTTTATCTGAATTTGCACAGCGCAACGTGCAAATCCACCGTCACATGCGCATCTGCCCTTTGCGCCAGCGCATCCTTCTCCGCTGCCGACAAATCGTGATTCAGCGGCGTCATGCGCACGAAATCGCCCCATAATTCCGGCGAAACGGGCAGCGTCTCATGCACCCGCACCGCCTTCACCAGCTGCGCCTTCTCCCGCAGGTACGCATCCACCTGCCCTTCCTCGTAGGCGGACATGCCCCGCGCAGCGCGAATCTCCCGCAAATAGTCCTGCCCCGGATAGACCTTCACCAGCACGCCGTCCGGGGATAATACGCGGCGGAACTCGTCGTAATTCGCGGGGGTCAGCACATCCAGCACGGCGGAAAACGTGCAGTCCGCAAAAGGCAGGCGGCGCAAATCCCCCACGCACCAGACGGCTTGGCAGGGCTGGTTGGTTGCTTGCAGAATCGCGTCCCGACTGATGTCGATGCCCGCACCGATGCTGTCCGTTCGGCGCGTCAGCAGAGCGTTCAGGTACCAGCCTTCGCCGCAGCCCGCGTCCAGCAGCTTTTGGGGCGCATCCGGCAGCAGCGCGTCGATGGCGTCCGCGACCGGCTGATAGCACCCCGCCGCGAACACGCGCTCACGGGCGGCAAACAGCGCCGCGTCATAGAATGTATCCGCCTGCGCCGAAAGCAGATTAACGCACCCGCGCCGGTTCACATTTATGGCGTGACCGCCCGCGCAAATTAAATTGTCGCCCTGCCGGGAAAGCAGCTGGCGGCAGACAGGGCAAATCAGCCCGTGCAGGTCAGAAACGGCGGCAAACAGCTTTTCGCGCTTGGAAAGCATCGCAAAATCCTCCTTGATATGCTGGACAAATAGGTCAAAGGGGTGTACAATATGCCTGAAATCCATCAGGAAAGGATGAGGAATATGTCTCGAATCGAAACCGTACGCGCCGCGATGATGCAGGCAATGAAGGAGCACGACAAGGAACGCAAGGAAGCGCTGTCGCTGCTGCTGTCCGCGCTGAAAAACAAGGCGATTGACAAGCGCGCCGACCTCACGGAGGACGAAGAGAACGCCGTCGTCCTGCGCGAAATCAAGCAGTGTCAGGAATCCATTGAGCAGGCGAACGGCCGTGAGGATATTATCGCGGAAAACACGCTGCGCATGAAGGTATATCAGGAGTTCGCGCCGAAGATGATGTCCGAGGATGAGGTGGAGGCGGAAGTGACCGCTGTGCTGGCGGAACTGGGGCTGGGTGCGCCGACCGCGAAGCAGAAGGGGCTTATCATGAAAACGCTCATGCCGCGCGTGAAGGGCAAGGCAGACGGCGCGCTGGTGCAGAATGTGCTTGCGCGGCATCTGGCGTAAGTCATTATACCAGAAATCGAAATCAAAGAAAAGGGGGAGCAGCCCGCATGAGCTGCTCCCTTTTCGATTGGGTTAAGGCACTACCGCACAATTCGTCGGCAGCGCTGGCGATGCCTTTTCTGCCATCTGCTTCTTGCAGAAATCTCGATTTACCTCCAGTAAACCTTCGATTTCTGCAATCGCATCTGACAAAAAATGCATTCGCCATCGCACCAACTCATTTGTGCGGTATTGCCTTAATAGCATCAGATGTTCGTCAGCTTAATCACCGTCTCCGCCGTTTTCGCGCCCACCACGTCGCCCCTGCAAGGCTCAAACGCAACCGTGCGCGTGCCGCTGCCCGCGTCCGTGAAGGACAGCTTGTAGGTCATCGTCCCGTCCGTTACGTCATAGATGTAGCGGTTCACGCTGCCGTCAATGTACACGCGGATGCTCGTCGTGTTTGCCACGGTCAGCGTGAAGGTGATTTCCTCGTTCAGCGCCGCTGTCGTTTTGTCCGCGCTGATGGCGGAAATCGTCGGCGCGGGTTCGGTCGGTTCGCTCGTGTCGCGGCGCGGCGGGTTCGTCGCGTCCACAAAAGACGCTGCCGGAGCAGTTGCCGCGATGGTGGTTTCCCCCTTCGTCACGCTGATGGTTCCCGCCGTCAAGCCGTTCGCTGTCGCCGTAATCTTCATCGTTCCGGATGCGCCGTCGTGCTTCACCACGCACAGGCACTTCCCGCTGAACGCGGCGTGCGTGCTGCCGGAGAGCTTCTCCACATTCGCGCCGTGACCGTTGTCCGTGCCGATAATCATTCCGCCCACGACCGTAAAGGCCACGCTGTTGTCAGCGTTCGGGCAGAGCGTGCCGTTTTTGTCCAGCACGTCGCAGGTGATGTAAACCAAATCATCCGACGCGGTATTGACCGCCGTCTTGTCGCTGGAAAGCGCCAGTTTCGCGGGCGTTCCCGCCGTGTATTGAATGTCCTGCGCAATCAAATTGCCGGAAGCGTCGTAACCATTCGCGACCAGCGTTCCCGCCGCGTATGCCGCCGTGTAGGCGTACTGATTCTTCGTCCCGCGCTGGGAAAGCGTCTTTTTGCCCAGAGACTTGCCGTTCAGGAAGAGTTCGACGGACGCGCAGTTCGAGTACAGCCACACGTCGATATTGCCGCTTTCGTGCGTCCAGTGCGGCAGGATGTGAACCATCGGGCGGCTGTCCCACATGGATTGGTACATATAGTAAATGTCCTTCGGGAATCCGCAGGTGTCCACAATGCCGAAATAGCTGCTCTTCGCCGGGTATTTGTTCCATTCGGTGGGTTCGCCGAGGTAGTCAAAGCCTGTCCAGACGAAATGCCCGCAGGAACGAGCGCCGTTCAAGTAGGCGTTCACCGTTTCTGCCGCCGTGTTGCCCCACGAAACCGCCTTGTTGTCGTAGGACGGATACGCCATGTTCGCGCTGTCCGTCGCGTACACGCCGCGGGAGGACAGCGCGGAGGTCGTTTCGCTGCCGTAAATCGGGCGGTCGGTCTGGTAGGTCTGGTTGTTGCCGTTGTAGTTGATGCCGACGACGTCGACGATAGCCATCAGCGCCGCCAGATTGCCGCCGGGCGCGTTGTTGCCCATCGTCGTTGGGCGGGTTGTGTCGAGGGCTTTCACCGCGCTGTTCACCATCGTGCAGACGCTGGTGATTTCGCTGGATGAATAGTCGCCAAGCGTCAAATTCGTGCGCACTTCGTTGCCCAGCGACCACATAATGACCGCCGGATTGTTCCAGTCGCGGTGAATCGTGCTGGTCACGACTTCGCTGTAATGGTCGGTGAAGTATCGCCCGAAATCCTTCTGCTTCTTGCTCTTCGTCCAGCCGTCGAATAGCTCTTCCACCAGCAGCACGCCCTTGCGCTGGCATACGTCGAGGTATTCCGCGCCGAACGGGTTGTGCGTCAGGCGAATCGCGTTGCAGCCCATATTGGTCAGGATGTCCACCTGCCGCTCAATGGCGCTGCGGTTCTCCGCCGCGCCGATGCACCCGCCGTCGTGGTGGACGCACACGCCTTTGAGCTTCGTGTGGATGCCGTTGAGATAGAAGCCCGTGTCCTTGTCGAATCGGATGCTGCGGTAGCCGTAGGTCACGCGCTTTGACCGCTGAACCCGATTGCCGACTTTCGCGCTGAGCTGTGCTTCGTAGAGGTTCGCCGGGGAAGCCGTCAAAAGCGCAGCCGGCGCATTGCTGGGTAGAATGCTCTGCTGATAGCTTGCCGCCAGCCACGCACCGCCGCCTGCCGTGATGACGGTCGTCGGGGCATAGGTGGTCAGCGCCTTGTACGCGCTGATTTCAGCGGCGGAAAGGGCGGTTTCCACCGGTGTAGCAAGCGCAGCCCAAATAAAAACGTCATTCTCGTCCAAAAACTGCTTAAAGTCATCGAGGGTCGTCGTGCCTTTTTCGGCGAATGCAAAGCCGACAAGGTTATTCTGATTGGCAATCGCCCCGCCGACCGTTTCAGAGCCAAGAGCGGTGGAAAAGTGCGTGCAGAGCACGTTGGACGTGTAAATGCCGCTGAACCACGCAAAGTAACGGTCAACCGCATTTCCCGTTGTTTGCCAGCTAAGCGACGATGTAACCTTGATTTTGGTGATGCGCTGCACGCGCACCCCGCGCGCCAAATCCACCTCATCGCACACCCACTGCTGACCGTTTTCGTCCGTGTAGTTGCCGCCGGAGGAAACCGGGATGCCCGGCAGTGCGTTCGGCGTTTGCAGCGTCAGCGTCTGCGAATTGTTCGCGCCATCCGACACCGTGACCGCCACCGTTCCGCCGTCGCCTGCGCTGACAATCGGCACGGGCGCATCCGGGAGCGGCACGCCGTTCTGTGTGCTTTTGCCCCAGACGCGCAGTGCGCCAAGCGGTTTTCCCGCCAGCGCATTCTCGCACGTCAGCGGATTGCCCGATGCCGACACGCTTTTCCCGTTCGCGATTGCTTCCCGCTGCTGCGCGTCGCTGATGTGCCATAGCTTCGGGCTGCGGTACGTTACCGTCGCGCTGACGTTCTGCGTTTCTCCTGCCGCAATCACCGCCGACGCATCCGCCGTGCCGACTTTCGCGCCGTCCGGGTCGTACAAATCTACCGTAAACGTCGCCGATGCTTCCGCACCCGTTTTGTTCACCGCGTCGAAAGCAACAACCGTTTCGCCGTTGGTCAGGTCACTGTCCAGCTTCGGGGTCGTTACGCGAATGTTCTCCATGCGAATCTGGTCATCCAGCAGCGTCACCAGTTCCACCGGGCGAATCATTCCGCTGCCGGAGTACCAGCGCGACGACGGCTGCTCATTGCGCACAAACACCGCAATCGTATTCACGCCGCTGACCATCTGTTCCGTCGCATCCACCGCGAACGGGTTGTAGCCGTAATAATTCTTGTGTACCTGCTGCCCGTTGACGTACACCGTCGATTCCATGTACACGCCGTCAAAGCACAGCACATACCGCCGCCCGTTCTGCTTGTCCACGCTGACGGTCGTGCGATACCAAGCGTCGCCGCCATCCAGATACCCGCCCTCATACGTCGCCGGGCTGGACGAATTGAAGTCCCGCTCCACCGACCAGTCATGCGGCACGCTGACCGTCCGCCAGCTTGCGTCGTCAAACCCCGCCGCCGCTTCCGCCGTCGAGAAATACGCCGTGTTCGCCGTCGCGGAAATCAGGTTGAACTTCCACGAATCCAGCGGAACAGCGGAAACAAGCTGGTCAGCGGTCGTAACGGGGATGCCGATTTCCTCCAGCGCACGAAGGCGCGCATCCAGCGACGAAAACTGCTCCTGCAGCGCCGCAAGCGAGTAAAAACCGGGAACATCCGCCACGCGGTCGGTGGAAGAGGGAAAAACGCAGCCCGTTGCGGCGAAAATGCAGTTCTGCACGTCGCCGCTGGTCAGGGTGACATAGATTTCGATGTCGCCGGGCTGGGCGTAGGCGGCGGGCGGCAGGGTGACGGACGCAATGCTGCCATGCGCGCTGCCGCTAAGCGGGATGGTTGTGCCGGTGCGCAGGTGCTTGACCGTGCCGGAAACGGCGGTGCCGCCGAGGTCAACGGGATTTCCCGCGCGGAGAACCGTGACGGTGATTCGGTGCGCCCGGCGCGCATCGGTGATGAACAGCGCGGGGATGTTCATGCGGCGCAGGGGGCGGGTGAGGTCAGCGGTATAAGTGAGAGTAGTGGTAATGTCAGTCAATTTCGCTCCTCCTTGTGTGATGGGTACGGCGGCGCGGGCAGGTACGCCGCGAAATATAGGAACTTGCGTTCGCTACATGCGCATGATAGCACGGATGCCCGCAATTGGCAAGAAAATTTGATTTCATTTGAATTGGCTTGATTTCATTTGATTTCGCTTGATTTTGCCTGAGATGGGGGATAGAAAGCCGCGCCCATCTGGCGCGATGGAGTTGTTCGCTTTTCCCTTGCCCCTTCTGCACGGTTATCCGCATTCCTCCCGCCCTAATTTCGACTCTCCCTCTTTCCTTTTCCCCCTCCCTATGGTATAATCATACTGGAATCCTATTTCCGAGGAGCAGAAGGCGTATGATGAAGGATCTGGTAGTCATCGGCGGCGGACACGCGGGTTGTGAAGCCGCCCTCGCAGGGGCGCGCATGGGGCTTGATACCCTCCTGCTGACGCTGAATATGGACGGGATTGCTCTCATGGCGTGCAATCCCGTTATCGGCGGCAGCGCAAAGGGGCATCTTGTGCGGGAACTGGACGCAATGGGCGGCGAAATGGGGCGCGCCATCGACGATACGTTCCTCCAAAGCCGAATGCTCAATATGTCCAAAGGCCCGGCGGTTCACGCCCTGCGCGCACAGGCGGACAAGCAGCAGTACCAGAACCGGATGCGTACCGCGCTGATGACGCAGGACAACCTGACCGTCCGGCAGGGGGAAGTTGCCGCGATTGACGTCGAGAACGGGCATGTCACCGGTGTGACGACAACGACGGGACAGCATATCTCCTGCAAGGTCGCGGTGGTCGCGTGCGGCGTGTACCTCCGCAGCCAGATTATCATCGGGGAGAGCATCACGCCGGGCGGGCCGCAGGGGCTGATGAGCGCGCCGAACCTCAGCGGCAGCTTGACGCGCATCGGCTTTCCGCTCCGGCGGTTCAAGACGGGGACGCCCGCGCGCATCGACGTGCGGACGATTGATTTCGACGAAATGACGCCGCAGCCCGGTGACGAGCCAGTGACGCCGTTCTCGTTTATGACCGACCGCGCGCTGCACAATACCTACGCATGCTATTTGACATGGACGACGCAGGAGACGCACGACATCATCCGCCGAAATCTCCACCGCGCGCCGCTGTATTCCGGCAAAATCCACGGCATCGGGCCGCGCTACTGCCCGTCGATTGAGGATAAAATCGTCAAGTTTGCCGACAAGGAGCGCCATCAGGTGTTCCTTGAGCCGGAAGGAATGCAAAGCCGCGAATGGTATGTGCAGGGCATGTCCACATCGCTGCCGGAGGATGTACAGTGGGAGATGTACCGCTCCGTGCCGGGTTTGCGGCGGTGCGAGCTGACGCGGCTGGCGTATGCGATTGAGTACGACTGCATCGACAGCCGGCAATTGCGCCCGACGCTGGAAAGTCTGGATGTGCGGGGGCTGTTTTTTGCGGGGCAGATCAACGGCACATCCGGGTATGAGGAAGCCGCCGCGCAGGGATTGCTGGCGGGCATGAATGCCGCTTTGACGGCGCAGTGCAAGCCGCCGATTGTGCTCACGCGCGATCAGGCGTACATCGGCGTGCTGACCGACGACCTGACGACGAAAGGCACGGACGAGCCGTACCGCATGATGACGAGCCGCGCCGAGCACCGCTTATCCCTGCGGCAGGACAATGCGGATTTGCGACTGACGCGTATCGCCTACGAGGCGGGTCTGGCGACGCGGGAGCGCATGGAACGCACGGAACGCAAGGCATCGGAAACCGCGCAGCTGCTGGGCGAACTCCGCAAGGCAAAATACACGCCCGGCGTCACGCTGAACGACTGGCTGGAGAAGCATCATCAGCCGGAAGCACAGAATGGGCTAAGCGCGGTGGAACTGCTGAAGCGTCCGGAAATCACGCTGTCAGCGCTGGCGGAGCTTTCGCCGGAGATTAGGCAATTCGGCAAGCCCGCGCAGGAGCAGGCGGAAATCTCGGTGAAGTATGAGGGCTATTTGGAGCGACAGGAGACGCTGATTCGCCACGCGCGGCAGATGGAAGAGACGCTTCTGCCGGAGGATTTGCCGTATGAGGAAGTGACCGGGCTTCGGATTGAAGCGCGGCAGAAGCTGATGAAGCAGCGTCCGCGGTCGCTTGCGGCGGCGAGCCGGATTCCGGGAGTGTCGCCCGCGGATGTGGCGGTGCTGATGGTGTTCTTGGAGAAGCATAAGGCTTGATGCTTGCGCAAGCTGGGGCTGATTGCTTCTGTGTAAATTGATTTTGATTGTTGCAGGGGGAATCGCGCCTGCGGGCGCGACAAGGGGGCTTTCCGATCGCCCCCTTGACCCCTTCGGCTTCGCCCTCTCCATGTTACAATACGGTTGTGTTACTTGAAAGAGTGAAAACGGCACACAAACTAATTGGAGCAACGATAAAAGCCTACTATGCAAGAGGGCGCCGAAGGTTTCCAGAGGGCGACCGCAAAGCCCTCTGGTCGCCTCCGCAGAGGCGAAATCCCTGCTAAACATGCGGAAAAAAGTATGAAGACGCGCACAACTCAATCGCGCGAAAGGGTCAAGGGGCAATGCCCCTTAGAAAGAAGGAATAACGATGGGACTGTTCGCAAAACTGCGTGAAGGATTAACCAAGACGCGTGATTCGCTGATGGGGCGCGTCGATACGCTGGTGAAGGAAACGAGGAAGATTGACGAGGACTTCTATGAGGAACTCGAAGATATCCTGCTCATGTCCGACTGCGGCATGAAGGCGACAACCGCCATGATGGATGAACTGCGCCGCCGCGTGAGCGAAAACAAGGTCAAGGACGCCGATACCGCCAAGCAGATGCTCAAAGATATCATGATTGAGCAGATGGACATCCCGCGTCCGCCGCTGCGCTGGCCGATGGTCATGCTCGTTGTCGGCGTGAACGGCGCGGGCAAAACGACCACCATCGGCAAGCTCGCCCTGCGCTTTCAGAACATTGGCCGCCGGATTATCCTCTGCGCGGCGGATACTTTCCGTGCAGCGGCGGCTGACCAGCTGACCGTCTGGGCGGAACGCGCGCGTGTGCCGATTGTCAAGCACGCCGAGGGCGCTGACCCCGCGGCGGTCGTCTATGACGGCATCCAGTCCGCCAAGGCACAGGGCGCGGATCTGCTGATTGTTGATACCGCCGGCCGCCTGCACAACAAGAAGAACCTGATGGATGAGCTGAACAAGATGCGCCGCGTGATTGACCGCGAGTTCCCGGAAGCGGATGTGCGCTGTATGCTCGTGCTGGATGCAACGACGGGGCAGAACGGTCTGGCGCAGGCGCGCGCGTTCAAGGAAGTCTGCGAAATCGGTGGCATCATCCTGACCAAACTCGACGGCACGGCGAAGGGCGGCATTGCGCTTGCCATCCGGCAGGAGCTGGAAGTGCCGGTGTGGTACATCGGCGTAGGCGAGGGCATCGACGACTTGCAGCCCTTCAATGCCAAGGACTTTGTGGAAGCGCTATTCTAATTAGGAGGGCAATTATGCCGTCTTTATCAACCTATTCGGCGGAGCTGGATTATGCCTACGCACCGGGGATGTTCCCGGCGATGGAATGCCTGCTGCACCGCCCGGAAAGCTGCCGCCGTGTGCTGCTGCATAGCCGAAGCGCCGGAACCGAGGGCGCACAGCGGCTTCGCGAGGAAGCGGAAAAGCACCATATCCGTGTGGAAGAGGCGGACAAGGCGCTTTCCCGCATTTCGGGGAAGGAAAACTGCTTCGCGGCGGCGGTGTTCAGCAAGTTCGAGGATGACCTGCGCCCTGACAAGCCGCATATCGTCTTGCATCACCCGTCGGACAGCGGCAATGTCGGCACGATTTTCCGCACGGCGCTTGGCTTTGACGTGCAGGATATCGCCGTCATCCGCCCATGCGTGGATGTGTTCGACCCCAAGACCGTCCGCGCCAGCATGGGCAGCATCTTCCAGCTGCGGCTGCATGTCTATGATGATTTTTCGCAGTATCAGGCGCAGTTCCCGGAACACGCGCTCTATCTGTTCATGCTCGACGGGTCGAAGTCCCTGCCGGATGTGTTGGGCGACATTCCTGACCGATGGACGCTGATTTTCGGCAACGAGGGCAGCGGCCTGCCGCCGGAGTTCAGCCGTCTGGGGCAGCCTGTGCGCATTCCAAGCAGCAATAAGGTGGATTCGCTGAATCTGTCCATTGCCGCGGCGATTGGGATTTACGCCTTTGCAAGACGGTGACTTGTAAATTCTTCACCCACAGGCGAAATTTGCTTGACGCAGGGCTGCGCTCTGCGCTACAATGAAGAATGCGGAATCCCTTTTTCGGAAATTGGTAGGAGGAAAGAACCATGAAGCAAAGCATGAAAAAGGCGGCGTTGGTGCTGATGCTGGCGCTGGCGGTGCTGCTTGTGCCGCAATGGAGCAATACAGCGCTGGCGGTCACAACGCCGTCGGATATCACCACGGGCAGTGACCTGCCGCCCGCGCCGCCGCTGCCTACGCCGCCCGCGAAAGGCGAAGTCGTTATTTCCGGCGCAAAGACGGTTCGCGGCGGCGAGAAGCTGACGTTCTCCGTCACCATCGACGGAAAAACCGTCCCGAACAGCGATTTGGAATGGACGCTGTACCCGGCGGATGCTTCGCTGGCGACCATCAAAAGCGGCGTTATTACCACCAAACGTGTGGCATACACGCACTATGTGCAGGTGTCGGCGGCGCTGAAAAGTGACCCGTCGCGCTATGCGAACTTCCGCCTGTGCATCGCGCCGGGCGTGAAAAAAATCACCGTCAGCGCGCCCACGACGTATGTTGATTTGAGCGGCAGCAAAACTTTGCAGCTGAAAGCGACGTGCGACCCGGAGGACGCGATTACCGATGTCACATGGTCGAGCAGCAGCAGCAAAATCGCGACGGTGGATGCAAGCGGTCTGGTGACGGCGCGCAAGACCGGCAAAGTGACCATCACCGCCACGGCGAAGGACGGCAGCAAGGTCAAGGGACGCATCACCCTGCGTGTCGTCAGCGGCGTGACGGGGCTGACCATCGAGGGCGCAAGCAGCGTCGCGGCGGGCAAGTCCATCACGCTCAAGGCGGTGATGATGCCGGCGGATGCGACGGAAAAGGGCGTCGTCTGGTCGGTGGACTGCGACAAGAGCATCGCCAGCATCAGCCAGAGCGGCAAGCTGACGACCAAGAAAGTCAGCGGAATTACGAACATTACCGTGACGGCGGTGTCCAAGCAGAACAGCGCGATTCGCGCCACCCACACGGTTACGATTCGCCCGGTGACGACGGGACTTGCGATTTCCGCGCCGCGCCTGACGATTGACCTCGCGTCTCCGACGCTTCAACTGACGGCAAAATGCATCCCGGAGGACGCCTCCCAGCAGGTGACGTGGTCGACCAGCAACAAGCGCATTGCGACGGTGGATGCAAACGGTCTGGTGACGGCGAAGAAGGTCGGCAAGGTGACGATTACCGCCAAGGCGACGGACGGTTCGGACCGCTCGGCGAAAATCACCCTGACGGTCGGCAGTGCGGTCGGCACGCTGGAAATCCGCGGCGCAAGTGCCGTCGCGCAGGGCAAGACCATCACGCTGAACGCCGTCATCACCCCCGCTACGGCGACGAACCAGAAGGTTATCTGGTCGGTGGATTGCGGCAAAGACATCGCGACCATTGACCGGCATGGGCGCTTGAAGGCTGGCAAGGGGTTCACCGCGCCTGTGACCATCACGGTAACGGCGGTCAGCGCGGAGAACAGCGCGATTACGGCGACGCGCACCGTGCAGATTCTGCCCCCGGTAACGACGGTTGCTATTTCCGCGCCGAGAAACTACATTGATGTGGACGGCGAGGACAAGACGCTTCAGCTGACGGCGCGCGTTTTGCCGGAAGATGCCGCGCAGAGCGTCACTTGGTCGACCAGCAACAAGCGCATTGCGACGGTGGATGCAAATGGCGTTGTGACCGCGCTCAAGGCGGGCACAGTGACGATTACCGCGACGGCGACGGACGGCACGGGTGTCCGCGCGAAGTTCACCGTCAAGGTACAGAAGACGGTCAAGTCGCTGACCATCAGCGGCGCGGAAAAACTCGGCGGCGGGCAGTCCACGACCATCAAGGCGACGATTCTGCCCAAGGATGCCGCGAATCAGAAGGTTATCTACTCGCTCAACTGCCCCGCGAGCGTCGCGACGATTTCGACCAGCGGCGTGCTGACCACGAAGAACGTGACAGAAATCACGACGGTAACGGTGAACGCTGTCAGCGCGGAAAACAGCACAATTTCCGCAACGTGGACGCTTGTCATTTACCCCAAGACGACGAAACTCACCTTGACGGCAGCCAGCAGCTGGATTAACGTTGGCGCGTCAGCGCAGCTGCATGTGTCGGCAACACCCGAAACGGCGCAGATGCCCATCCGCTGGCGCAGCAGCAACACCCGCGTTGCGACGGTGGATGCAAACGGCGTTGTGCGCGGCCTCAAGGCGGGCACAGCGACGATTACCGCCCGCACGACCGACGGCTCGAACAAGCGCGCGTCGTTGCGCGTGACGGTCGGCATTCCGGCGACGGGCGTGGTGATTACAGGCAATCGCATCGTCCGCGCGGGTGCGACGCTCCGGCTGATGGCGACGGTGCAGCCCGCGAACGCCACGGTGAAGCGTGTGACGTGGGCGGTCAACTGCCCCGCGAGCGTTGCGACGATTTCTGGCGACGGGAAGCTGCGCGTGTCCGCAAACGCGGAAACACAAATTGTCCTCGTCACCGCGACGGTGAATGACGGTCAGCGGGTGAGCGCGGCATACCCGGTGTACATTCAGGGCAAAGCCCCGGTGCTGCCCACGCCGACCACCCCGGATGCGCCGGAAAAGTAAGCAGAATAAAGAACAGACCAGCATGGTGTGATGCCGTGCTGGTCTGTTTTGATTGTGGTTTGGTTACTGGCAGAGACGCTTCGCTGCCTGCGCCTTGTTGACTTCTTCCTTTGAGTAGGTTTGACGAGAAACAGTTGGGGCGTTGCCCCAAACCCCACAAGGGACGCTGTCCCTTGACCCCTTCGCGCGATTGAGTTGGCTTCTTCTCCTTACTTCTTCCGCGTGTTTATCCCTTTAGCCTTCCAATGCAAACGGGGCGAGCGGAAGCCCATTCTGCCCAAACAGCGACACCTTCCCCCAATTCACATATGCATACCTTACCTTCGTCGGGTGGAGCACTGCCACGCTCCGCAAGCGCATCTCCGTCCCATCCAGCGTCACCGACTGCACAGGGTGATACGCCCCGTCCTCCCCGGCAATCTCCAGCAGCAGTTCGCCCGTCTCCCGGCGCAGCACAGGCGCGCTCAGCGTGACAACGAGCGTATCTCCCTGCGTATACTTCCCCAGCGCGCAGGGGGATTCCGGCGCGTCCATGCCATAGACGACGCGCAGGGCAACATCGCACAGGCGCTCACCGGGGGTACGCTTGTCGGTCGGGTGGATGTTGTCGAACTCGCCACAGTCCAGCAGAATCGCCAGACCGCCGGGCTGGAGGGCGCTTGCCGCGCGTGCCTGTGCAAGACGCAGGCGCGCCCAGTCGTGCTTATCCTCGTCGCCGGCGGCAATCCACATCGGCAGCTGCACGTTGAGGAAGGGGAGCGAATCGTCGCGAAAGAGCTGACGCAGGCGCATCACCATCGCAGTCAGCAGCACGTCGTAATGCTCGGTTTTCGCGGTGTCGTCCTCGCCCTGATAGTACAGAATGCCGGTCAGCGTCGCGGGAACGACGCGCTTTGTCATCGTTTCAATCAGCCCGCCCGGACGATACGGCGAACCGGGACCAACCGGCGGATGCCAAGGGCAGGGACCGACGGTTTCGTTGATTTCCGGCCACGAGATACCGGGATTGTCCTTCTTCAGCTGAGCAACATGCGCATTCCATGCGTTCATTTCAACCCAAAAGGCATCTTCCTCCTGCCGCCACTGATCGAAGGGCTTGTCGCCGCCTTGCTCACGGTAGCGGGTGATGTAGCGCTGCCCCTCGGCGGTTGCTTCCAGCGCTTCCTTGTCCATCCAGCAGGTCACGGATGTACCGCCCCAGTAGCAGTCAATAATGCCGATAGGGCAGTCAATCGTCCGCGCGAGTTTGCGGGCGAAGAAGTACGCCACGGCGGACATATCCCGCGCATAGCCGGGGCGGACACGCTCCCAATGAGACGCGGCTTCGGCTGCAATCGCGTCGTCATCCCAGACGCTCTTTTTCGGGACGTTGAAGTAGTGCACCAGCGGGTCGTCATGCGCCGCGATTAAATCTTGCCCCTCGTCGGCGTTTTGCAGTTCCAGTTCCATGTTGCTCTGCCCGGACGCGAGGTAGACTTCGCCAACCGAAATATCGGTGGATGTGCACGTTTCTGCCCCGCAGGTGACAGTCAGTGTGCAGCCGGTCGCCTGTTCCATCGGCGGAAGATGCAGGAGAAAGCGTCCGTCGCGCGCTGTGCAGATGCCTTCGGAGAGAATCAGCCCATCCGCCGTCGTTACGCGCCCGGCGACAGTTTGCCCATCCGCCGCCGTACCCCAGACGCGCACTTCCTTGCGGCGGCACAGGACAGCGCCATTGCCAAACAGGGGCGCAAGTTTGAATTCAATCGACATTAGTCGTCCTTCTTTCCCATAAACGCGAGATTGTGCGAGATGAGCAGGCAGCGCTGGCGCACGCAGTCCGGTGAACGCAGGGGGTCTTTGGGCGTGTGCAGCAGATAGTCGCACAGGCGGTCAATGTCCGTTTCGGCAACGTGCAGGCGCGTGTCCGACGAGGCATAGTAGATGTACACCTTGCCGTCGTCATCCGCAATCGCGCCGTTGGAGAACACGACGTTGCTCACGTCGCCCACGCGCTCGTGCCCCATCGGGCCAAGCAGCATCCCCGACGGCTCGGCAATCACGCGCGACGGGTCATCCAGCGCCGTCATGAAGGCGTACAGCACATAGCGCAGACCTGCCGCCGTGTTGCGGACGCCGTGCGCGATGTGAATCCAGCCCTTGTCGGTGCGAATTGGCGTTGCGCCCGCGCCGTTTTTGCTTTCGGTGATGGTGTGGTAGCGGCGCAGGGAAATGATTTTCTCCTCATCAATGACGGGGTGCTCAATATCCTTGCACAGCCCGAAGCCGATGCCGCCGCCCGAACCCGTCTCGATGAAATCATCCATCGGGCGAGTATAGAAAGCATATTGCCCGTCCACAAATTCGGGGTGGAGGACGACATTGCGCTGCTGCGGCGAACGGAGCGTCTTGAGGTTCGGCAGGCGCTCCCAGCTCTGCAAGTCCTTCGTGCGTACGATGCCCGCCGCCGCAACCGCCGCGGACAAATCGCTGCTGGTGCGGTCTTTGCTTTCGGAGCAGAATACGCCGTAAATCCAGCCGTCTTCATGCTGCGTCAGGCGCATGTCGTAGACGTTCGTTTCCTCTGCGCAGGTATCGGGGAGGACGACAGGATAATCCCGGAAGCGGAAGCCCTCAGTGGGCTTGTCGGATTCCGCGACGGCGAAGAACGACTTGCGATCCATGCCCTCGACGCGCACGACGAGGCAGTACTTGCCGTTCAGCTTGATTGCGCCGCTGTTCATGGTGGCATTGACGCCGAGACGCTGCATCATGAAGGGGTTCGACGCGGGGTCAGCGTCGTACATCCAGAAGGGCGGGATGTGCTCGCGGGTGAGGACGGGGTAGCGGTAGCGGGTATAAAGCCCGTTATAGAAGTGGTCATTGGCGGGGTTCGGGCGCGCGATGAGGCGCTCGTAGGACTCCATCAGGAAGGAAAAACTGCGGATTTGCATAGCAGTGGTCGCTCCTTTGCATTGTTTGTTTAGTACAGGTGCTAAGGGAATTGATTTTGATTGTGGCAGGGGGAATCGCCTCTGCGGAGGCGACAAGGGGGCAATGGAAACAGACGAAGTCTGCGGTCGCCCTCTTGACCCCTTCGGTCGTCACCCATGTTTATTGACTTGTATCGGAAATTGTTTAGAAAGGAATCATCACCATGAGCAGTGAAACCATGCAGCGTTTCCAAGCCGCCGCCGAAACCATCCGCCAGCGCGTCGGGGAGGCCGAAATCGGCGTTATCCTCGGTTCTGGGCTCGGCGATTACGTCGATGCCCTCCAGGACGCAAAGTACATCGACTATAAGGACATCCCCGGATTCCCCGTGTCCACCGCCCCCGGTCACGCCGGACGCTGGTGGACAGGCACTCTCCACGGGCAGCGCGTGTGCATGATGCAGGGGCGCTTCCACTATTATGAGGGGTATGACTTGCAGGATGTCACCATGCCTGTGCGCGTGATGGCGCTCCTTGGCGTGAAGACGCTCGTTGTCACCAACGCGGCGGGCGGGGTCAACCTGAACTTTGCGCAGGGCTGCCTGATGATGCTCACCGACTTCATCAACATGTCCGGCCATAACCCGCTGACAGGCAAGAACCTCGCGGAATTCGGCACACGATTCCCTGACATGACCCACGCTTATGACGTGCAGCTGATGGAAAAATGCCGTCAGGCGGCGAAAACACTCGGCATTCCCCTGCAGGAGGGCGTGTATATGTGGATGAACGGCCCGACGTACGAAACGCCCGCCGAAATCCGCATGGCGCGCATCCTCGGCGCGGACGCGGTCGGCATGTCCACCGTGCCGGAGACGATTGTCGCGCGGCACTGCGGCATCCGCGTGCTGGGTGTGAGCTGCATCACCAACATGGCGGCGGGTATCATCGATCAGCCGCTGGACGAGCAGGAGGTCATCGAGACGGCGGCGCGCGTCAAGGGGACGTTCCGCGCCCTGCTGGACGAAACCATCCGCCGCATCGGGGAGGAATAAGCCATGCGGCGAATTGCCCTCATCAGCGGCGGCAGCAGCGGCATCGGCGAGGCGTGCGTCCGCCTGTTCGCAAAGGATGGCTGGGCGGTTGTGTTCCTCTGCCGGACGCACCCCGAACGCGCGCAGGCGATTAGCGACGAATTGCGCGGGAAGGGGCTGGACGTGGCGTTCCGCACCTGTGATATTGCGGATGCCAAGCAGGTGAATGATACCGTCGCGGCGATTTTGAAGGACTACAAGCACATCGACGCGCTGGTGAACTGCGCCGGAATCGCTTATCGCGGACTGCTGACCGACATGCCGGACGCAACATGGCATCACCTGCTGGCAACTGATTTGGACAGCGTGTTTTACTTGCAGCGCGCCGTCCTGCCGGGGATGATTTCGCGCGGACACGGCGCGGTCGTCAATGTCAGCAGCATGTGGGGCGAGATCGGCGCGAGCTGCGAGGCGGCATACTCCGCGGCGAAAGCGGGCGTGATTGGGCTGACGAAGGCGACGGCGAAGGAAGTGGGCCCCAGCGGCATACGCGTCAACTGCGTCACGCCGGGGGTCATCCGCACGCCCATGAATGCCGATCTGTCCGACGAGGATTTGGCGGCGCTGGCGGATGAAACCCCGCTGGGGCGCATCGGCGAACCGGAAGAATGCGCCGAAGCCATCTTGTTTCTGGCATCGGAGAAAGCGTCGTTTATTACCGGGCAAGTGCTGGGTGTCAGCGGCGGATTGATTATATGAAAACAGGGGGAGCGTCCTGCGCGGACGTTCCCCTGTTTTCAATCATTTCTCCTTTCCCCTCACCGCCAGTTGCGAAGAATCCGCAGCAGCCCCTCGATGAACCCCGGACGCGGCACATCCTCCGCAGCGACGCAGTTCAATTTCGCAATCACCTGCCCGTCCAGCAGCACATCCACCAAGCCGATGACATCCCCCTGCGCAATCGGGGCATCGACGCTCTCCGGCAGCTGTACGGACAGCGACAAGCCGCTCTGCTGCCCGTTTTTCAGCAGCATCGAAAGCCCGCTCCCCAGCGCCAGCGGGACGCGCTCCGCACTGCCGCCGCGAACCTCGACATTTTGCCCCAGCAAATCGCCCTTGTTCGCAATCACCACCCGGCGATATGTCGCGAAGCCGTAATCCAGCATCTGCCGCGCTTCGTTGAACCGCGTCTGGCTCACGGGCGTCCCCAGCACGATGGCGACAAGGCGCATCCCGTTCTTCTCCGCCGTCGCTGCGAGACAGTATTTCGCCGCGTCGGTCGAACCCGTCTTGTAGCCGTCGCAGCCCTCGTAGAAGCGCACGAGCCGATTCGTGTTCGTCAGGTCGGTCACACGCCCGCCGGGGTGGGTCAGCTTGTCAATCCAGACGGACGCATACTGGTTGTAGCGCGGGTGTTTCGCAATTTCGCAGCATAATCGACACACGTCGCGCGCGGTGGTGTACTGCCCGCTCTGCGGATAACCGGTGCAGTTGACGTAGTTTGTGTTCGTCATGCCGAGTTCGGCGGCGCGGCGGTTCATGCGGTCAACGAAATTCTCCTCGCTTCCGGCAATGTATTCGGACAGCGCGACGGCTGAGTCGTTCGCGGACGCCATGATGGTCGTGCGCAGCAGGTCTTCCAGCGGATAGACGGCGTTCGCATCTAAGAGGGCCTGCGAACCCTTCATTGCCGCCGCACGCGGACTGATTTGCACACTGTCCGTCAGCGCGATTTCGTCCCGGTCGAGCGCCTCCAGCACCAGCAGCGCCGTCATCAGTTTCGTGATGGACGCGACTTCCCGGCGTTCGTCGGCGTTCTTCTCGAAAATCACTGTGCCGGTCGCCGTTTCCGCCAGAATCGCGGATGGGGTCGTCAGCGTCATCGGCGTGCCGGATTCCAGGGGCTGTGCCGCCTGCGCCGTCGGCAGGAAAATCATCAGCATACAGCACATCAGCGCCCAAAGCCGTTTGCCTGTTTGCATTGCCTGTTCCTCCTCTAAAATGCGGGTTTGTCCCCATTGTATCGGCGGAAGCAGGCGATTATGCAGGGGAATTTCGCCTCTGCGGAGGCGACAAGGGGGCTTTCTGATCGCCCCCTTGACCCCTTCGGTTCCCAAACTTTTGGGGTTTGCCCATGTTGGCAGTGACTGGAGGTGTATACCATTTGGAAATAATGTAATACTATTTCCAGATTCACCTGCGTCATCTGCTTGCACCTTTTCCATTCTGGCGTCCGCTCATTCCACTTAGCGTAGCGCTGCTACGCTGCGTTTCATTCACGTTAGCCAGAATGAAAAATTCGCGGCGCATCTTGGCGCATTCTTATCTGGAAATAGTATAAAACGCGCACCCCGCAGGTTGTCTCTGCGAAGCGCGCGCGAATCCGGATTTACTTGTTCGCCATCTGGCGCTCGGCCTGCTCAATCAGGCGCTTGACCATGTAGCCGCCGATGGAGCCTGCCTGACGGGAGGGAAGGTCGCCGTTGTAGCCCTGCTTCAGGTTGATGCCCAGCTCGCCGGCAATCTCATACTTCATGTCCTCCAGCGCCTGACGCGCTTCGGGCACCATGCCGCCGGGCTGGCTGGTCGAGGGATGCTGGACGGAAGCGTTGTTCAGGTTCGGCACCTGCGTCTGGTTCTGATTCTTCTGATACATGATGAGACTCCTCCTTCACATGCTTGTCGCTTACTTGTTGGAAAGCTGACGCTGCGCCTGCTCGATGAGCTTCTTGGTCATCGAACCGCCGATTGCGCCGTTTTCGCGGGCAGTCAGGTCGCCGCCGTAGCCCTTGACATCCACGCCGAGTTCGCGGGCAATCTCGAACTTCATGTCGTCCAGCGCCTGACGCGCTTCGGGAACCATCTGGCGGTTATTGTTCTTGCTGGCCATGCTTTTTCACCTCCTGTCGCTGGTTTCAAGGGTTAGGATGCGCCGGAGGAGGCGAAGCTACGCTGGAAATGGTTGCAAGCCGAGGCGGAATGCCCGCCATCGGACGAAATCAGAAGGAAACGTGTCTTTTCCGCGATTGCATTCCCCACGGAAAAGGTACGCTTCGTTCGGGGCGGCTGCCCTGCCGCGTTATGCTTTGGCACGGCTCGCGGCGTTCATCGTTTCGAGAATCTTGTCCAGCTCCGCTTGCAGGGACGACATGTCGCTCACGCTGTCCAGACGATCCTGCAAGGCTTCCAGCGCGTCCATGACGGTTTTGTCCGTCGTCAGGGCGACGGTGTCGATGCCGCCAATCACGCTGTCGATGCGCTCGCGGACAATCTTGCGGAAGCGGTCGTCAATGCCTGCCTTGTACTGGTCGTCGAAGGTCAGCGCGACGGCGGCTTTATGCCCCGCAATGATGACGTGCGCCTCCTCCACTTCGGAGAGCCGTTCGAGTTCCTCTTCCAGCTGCTCGATGACGCGCCGCGCCTTGTCCATGCTGGTCACGCCGGTGGCTTCGCGGGTCGTGGAATCATTCCTTCCGCCGTCGGGCAGAATGATGTCATCGTCCAGACCGGGCAGCACCGTGTTTTCATTCGGCGTATTTGTCGGACTGATGGACGGAACAGGCTGCGTCTGGGTCACGTCGGGTTCGCCGGCGGAACAGGACGCAAGCAGCGTCGCGCAGAGCGCCAGCATCAACAGCAAATGCGTTTTCTTCATAGCTTTTCGCCTCCTCGACGGCTATTGTGGACGGCTTTTTCGCCGCTCAAACATGTAAATTTTGCTCATGACCGCTTGCAAGTGGCGGAAAAGAAGCTATAATAGAAGAGAAGGGCAGTTCTTCACGAAAAATTGCCCAAGGAGGTACTTATGGCTTCTTTGCTGGAAACGCTTGCCGCCTTGGCGACGGCAGGTACGATGATGATTTCCTCGTCGCTGGACGCAGCCGCGCCGCAGAACGATGTGGACGGCTTTTTGTTTTTGCAGAATCGGCAGTGGCTGGCGTCCCGCGCCTATGAACCGGAGACGGTGACGGCGGATGTGCCGGGGCAGATTCGCCAAATGCGGCAGGAGGCGGCGCTGGCGCTGGAAGAAATGTTTGATGCGTGCAAGAAGGATATTGGCATCACGCTCAAAGCCGTCAGCGGCTACCGCAGCTATGCGCGGCAGGAGACGATTTACAATAACAAGCTGGAGCGCGTGCACGGCAGCGTCGAAAAGGCGGATGAGTACGTCGCGCGTCCCGGCGCGAGCGAGCATCAAACCGGGCTGGTGATGGACGTTGGGCAGAAGTCGGACAAGGTGAACCTGACGGGCGGCTTCGGCGCGACAAAGGGCGGCAAGTGGGTCGCAGAGCACTGCTGGGAGTACGGGTTCATCATCCGCTACCAGAAGGGCTGGGAAGAAATTACCGGCTACGAATACGAGCCGTGGCATGTGCGCTACGTTGGCAAGGAGAACGCGCGGCGCATCCACGAGCAGGAAATGCCGCTGGAGGAGTACCTGCAAATTGTGCGCAACGAGCGGCTGCTGGGTATCGTCGAAGGGACGTATCTGGGCGAAGTGGAAGTGGAGGAATCAGGCGAATGAAGCAGTGGAAGAAGCAGCTTTCGGCGGCGCTGTGCGCGGCACTATTGCTGGGGTGCGTGTCGATGCCTGCGCTGGCGGAGGAAAACGAGGAGTACGACCTCAGCGACATTCCAGGCGTGATTATTGAGGATCCGCGCATTGACCCGCTGGAATGGAATTTCGCCCTGAGTCTGTGCGACCTCGACCCGGAATTGATCAAGCTGGCAAACAAGGAATGCCTGCTTTCCTCGACCTATGAGCCGTCGTCGAAAACGAAGATGAAGCTGCGGGCTGCCCCCGGTGCGGGAACGATGTACTTGCAGTCGGAATGCGCGGAAGCATTGGCGGAGCTGTTTGCCGGCGCGGAGGAAGCAGGCTACAAGCTGTACTTAAAAAGCGCCTACCGCGCCTACAAGACGCAGAAAACCATGTACAACAATCGGCTGGAACGCAACAACGGCAAGGATGATGGCTGGGTGAGCAAGCCCGGCGCGAGCGACCACCAAACGGGCTTGGGCTGCGACGTTGTGCCGGGGTCGTGGAAGGACAAGTCCATGAACTCGAACATGGCGTCCACGCCGGAATGCCAGTGGATGGCGGAACACTGCTATGAGTACGGATTCGTCATCCGCTATCCGGAGGACAAGCAGGACATCACCGAAATCAACTACGAGCCGTGGCACCTGCGCTATGTGGGCAAGGAAGTTGCGCGCTACATCTGGCGCAACGGCTTGTGCCTGGAGGAATTCCACGAGCAGCTGCAAGCCGCGATTGACGCGTACCTCGCAGCCGGGGGAGATGCGCGCCGGGTGGAGGATTTGATTCAGAAGTCGGCGGAATAAACCGATTTTTCCCTTGACAGAACCCGATTTCTGTCGTATGCTGGGGAACGGCAAAAGAATATGGCAGCCCACTGCCATGCAGGAAAGGAAATCACTTCGCATGAATAAGGAACAAAAGCAATTTCTTCTCAGCAGCCTGTTCTCCGGCATCATGATCGGCATCGGCTGCACCGTTTACCTCTCGTGCGTGAATAAACTCGTCGGCGCGCTGCTGTTCTGCGCCGGCCTGTTCTTCATCCTCACCAACGGCGGCACGCTGTTCACGGGCATCTGCGGGCTGAAAACACCGGTGAAGAAGTTGGCGTGGGTGTTTGTGCTCAACGGGCTGGGCACGGTGATTCCCGCCATCGTCAGCTGGTCGAATGTCGTCGACGGCGCGACGAAGTTAGGTGCGACCGCCGCGGCGGTGATGCTCGGCAAGCTCGGCATGAACCCGGTTTCGTGGCTGCTGAACGGCTTGATGTGCGGCGTGCTGATGTATCTGGCGGTCATCGGCTACAAGAAGGCGAAGGACAGCCTGCACGGGATTGCGGCGGTGCTGTTCGCGATTGTGGGCTTCATCGTCTGCGGCTTTGAGCACTCGATTGCGGACATGGGGTATCTGGCGATTGCGATTCCGAACCTGTCGTTCTGGCAGATTTTGCAGTGCATGGGCATGATTCTCGTGATTATGCTCGGCAACGTGTTCGGCGGCAAGCTGATGCGCATGGTGCTGGTGGACTGGCAGGAGAAGGACGCGTAAGGTTCTCGTATAAACACGCGGAAGTTGTATGCAGTTGTGACCAACTCAATCGCGCGAAAGGGGTCAAGGGGGGGACTTCGTCCCTTTTCGTCTG
>ENA-OZAV01000041-OZAV01000041.1-human-gut-metagenome-genome-assembly--contig:-NODE-41-length-57017-cov-15.393227_pt1 | contig 57017 bp, 51 predicted proteins | sample MGYA00243307_ERZ653511 | MGnify/ENA primary metagenome ERZ653511 (study PRJEB26926, sample SAMN06165165) | human gut metagenome | biome: ENVO:00009003; feature: ENVO:2100002; material: ENVO:00002003...
CAGAATGAAAAATTCGCGGCGCATCTTGGCGCATTTTCATCTGGAAATAGTATTACTGGCAGAGACGCTTCGCTGCCTGCGCCTTGTTGGCGGCTTCCTTGGAGTTGAGCGTCCGAGGAACGGTTGGGGCGTTGCCCCAAACCCCACCAGAGGCGCTGCCTCTGGACTCCGCAAGGGGGGAATCTCCCCTTGACCCCTCCGCGCGATTGAGTTGGTTTCACTCCCATACTGCTTCCGCGTGTTTATTTTTTCGGCGTCAAGCCCAGTTTCGCCGCGCATTCATCCATATCCAGCGTCGCAAAATAATCCTGCGCCGTCTCCGCGCGGCGAATCAGCTTATAGCCGCCCTCCTGCGTATACAGCACCTCTGCCGACCGCAGGCGACCATTATAATTATACCCCATCGCATGACCGTGCGCACCGGTGTCATGAATCACCAGCAGGTCACCGATCTTGATTTCCGGCAGGGCGCGGTCGATGGCGAACTTGTCGTTATTTTCGCACAGACTGCCGACGACGTCATAGATGTGGTCATGCGGCAGGCTTTCCTTCCCGCAGACGGTGATGTGGTGGTACGCGCCGTACATCGCAGGGCGCATGAGGTTCGCGGCGCAGGCATCCACGCCGATGTAGTCCTTGTAGGTGTGCTTCTCGTGAATCACGCGCGTGACAAGCCAGCCCATGTTGCCGGTCATCCAGCGGCCGAGTTCGGTTTTCAGCGCGACGCCGCCGTTCGGGAAGATTTCCTCGTATACCTTGCGGACGCCTTCGCCGACGGCCAGAACGTCCGTCGCGGGCTGGTCGGGGCGGTAGGGGATGCCGATGCCGCCGGAGAGGTTGATGAACGCCAGCTCCAAGCCGGTTTCGGCGGCGAGGTCGCGGCCGCAGGTGAAGAGAATCTTCGCCAGCGCGGGGTAGTAGCTGTCGTCGGTGTTGTTGGAGGACAGGAAAGCGTGCAGCCCGAAGCGCTTTGCGCCAAGTTCTTTCAGGCGCTTCAAGCCCTCCTGCAATTGGGCATAGGTGAAGCCGTACTTCGCGTCGCCCGGATTGCCCATGATTTCGTTGCCGATTTTGAAGTCTCCGCCGGGGTTATAGCGGCAGCAGATGGTTTCGGGAATGCCGCCGTGCTGACGGAGAATGTCAATATGGGTGATATCATCGAGGTTGACGAACGCGCCGAGACGGCGGGCATCGTCGAACTCATGGTAGGGCATGGCGTTGGCGGAGAACATGATGTCCCGCCCGGAGAATCCGCAGGCGTCCGCGAGCATCAATTCCGTGTCGCTGGAGCAGTCCACGCCGCAGCCCTCTTCCTTCAGAATGCGGAGGATAGCGGGGTTCGGCAGCGCCTTGATGGCGAAATATTCCTCAAAATCTTCGCACCATGCAAACGCCTGTTTCAGCGTGCGGGCATTGCGGCGGATTCCGGCTTCGTCGTAGAGGTGGAAGGGGGTCGGGTACTTGGCGGCGGCGTTTTCAAATACCGCGTCAGAAAGCGAAAAATTCGGCATGGCAGTTCACTCCGATTAACTTATTGGATTCCGCGTCAATATAGCACAGAATGCGGGGGAATGCAAGTTTTTCTGTTGTACAGGCGAAGAAAAGGAAAAAATGCGGCGGGAAAAATCGAATTCGGGTATGATTCCGGCGAAACCCCAGCAAAATACTCGATTTTTTCCGGGAACCCTTGTAATTTCGGGGGAATGCCGTTATAATGGTGCAATGCCCGGTATCATATTTTCTCGGGTGATACTACTTCCGGATTCGTCAGCGCCGCCTGCTTGCGCTTTTTTGACGCTGGAAATAGTATAGAATGGAGAAGGAGGAAACGATTCTATGGAAGAAGCAACGACTCGCAGTAATTTTGTCTGGGAGGCCGTCGAACAGGATTTGAAGGATGGTCGCTACACGCAAGTGCATACGCGGTTTCCTCCCGAACCCAACGGCTATATGCACATTGGCCATTGCAAGGCGCTGATTACGGACTTCCTGACGGCGGAGAAATTCGGCGGCAAGTGCAACCTGCGCTTTGACGATACGAACCCCGCGAAGGAAGACACCGAGTTTGTCGAAGCCATCAAGAACGACATTCACTGGCTGGGTTTTGACTGGACGGGCGGCCTGTATTACGCTTCTGATTATTACGATAAGTGCTACGAAATCGCGGAGGATTGGATTCGGCGCGGTCTGGCGTATGTGGACGAGCTGAACAAGGAGCAGATGCGCGAATACCGCGGCACGCTGACCAAGCCCGGCAAGAATTCGCCGTGGCGCGACCGTCCCGCCGAAGAAAGCCTTGACCTGTTCCGCCGGATGCGCGCGGGCGAATTTGCCGAGGGACAGTACACCCTGCGCGCCAAGATTGACATGGCGTCGCCCAACATCGTCATGCGCGACCCCACCATGTACCGCATCCTCTACAAGGAGCACTGGCGCACGGGTAAGAAGTGGTGCATCTACCCGATGTACGACTTCGCGCACCCGATTGGCGATGCGCTGGAGGGCATCAGCCACTCCCTCTGCTCGCTGGAATACGAAATTCATCGCCCGCTGTATGACTGGGTGGTGGAGCACAGCCAGTCCATGCTGCCGGCACGTCCTCGCCAGATTGAGTTCGCCCGCCTGAACATGACCCGCACCGTGATGAGCAAACGCAAGCTGCGCGCGCTGGTCATGGGCGGCTACGTCAAAGGCTGGGATGACCCGCGTATGCCCACGCTGTCGGGTCTGCGCCGCCGCGGCTGCACTGCCGCTGCGATTCGCGATTTCGTCAGCCGCATCGGCTTGAGCAAGGCGGATTCCACCGTGGATACCGCGCTGCTGGATGCTTGTATCCGTGATGATCTTGGCGAAAAGGCTGCGCGTGTGATGGCGGTGCTGCATCCGCTCAAGGTGGTGCTGACGAACTGGGATGCCGACAAGACGCTCACGCTGACGGTCGAAAATCACCCGAAGCACCCCGAAATGGGCAGCCACACAGTCACGTTCGGCAAAGAGCTGTACATTGAGCAGGAGGACTTCATGGAAGTGCCTGCGAAGAAGTTCCAGCGCATGTACCCCGGCTTCGAGGTGCGCCTGAATGGGGCGTACATCGTCAAGTGCGAGGGCTGCAAGAAGGACGAGAACGGCAATGTCACCGAAGTGTACTGCACGGTGGACATGGACAGCCTGTCCGGCAGCGAGGGCGCTGACCGCAAGATTAAAGGCAAGACGCTGCATTGGGTGAGCGCGGCGGACGCTGTGCCGTTTGAGGCGCGCCTCTACGACCCGCTGCTGGCGGATGACAGTGCGCTGGAGGACGAAGCTGAACCGACCGCCGAGGATGCGGTGGATGCGGAAGAAACCGAAGAGGCAGAGGAAGCGGACGCGAATCTGTCCCGCGCGGATTATGACTTCCTGAAGAAGCTGAATCAGCACAGCCTGACGGTGGTGCGCGGCGTGATTGAGCCGTATGCGAAGGAATGCGCGCCGGGGACGGCACTGCAGTTCCTGCGCACGGGCTATTTCTGCAAGGACCCGGATTCCACGGCGGAGCTGCCGGTGTTCAACCGCACGGTTGGGCTGCGGGATGCTTTTGCGAAGGCGGCTAAGTAAGGAAATTGCTTTTCTGCGGGAAAGTGCTTTTGCGGAGCAGGGGGGCGCCTCTGCGGAGGCGACAAGGGGGCATGAAAACAGACGAAGCCTGCGCTCGCCCTCTGGTCGCTCCCGCAGGAGCGAAATCCCCGCATAAACACGCGGACACTGCATGAGAGTGTCACCAATCCAATCGCGCGAAAGGGGCAAGGGAGGAACTCCCTTGCAGGGTGCAGGGACAGCGTCCCTGCTGGGGTCAAGGGGCAACGCCCCTTGGTCTCCCCCAAAATCAACACGCGGGCATAGTATGAGAGAGCGCTCAACTCAATCGCGTGAAAGGGTCAAGGGAGGAACTCCCTTGTGGGGTCAAGGGGCAACGCCCCTTGCGTCACCCTTTTATTATGGAACTAAGGAGAATCAGAAAATGAATCAGGAAGTGCGTACACGATTTGCGCCGTCGCCGACGGGCTTTATGCATCTGGGCGGACTGCGCGCGGCATTGTATGGGTATTTGTTTGCCCGGAAGAATGGGGGCAAATTCATCCTGCGCATTGAGGATACGGATCAGGTGCGCTTTGTGGAAGGCGCGACGGAGGTCATTTACGACACGCTGCGCCGCTGCGGCATGAACTGGGATGAAGGCCCGGACGTGGGTGGCCCGGTCGGCCCGTACATCCAGTCTCAGCGCAAGGATTTGTACCTGCCCTATGCACAGCAGCTGGTCAAGACGGGCCACGCTTACTACTGCTTCTGCACGAAGGAAGAGCTGGAAGAGCGCCGCGCGGCGTGCGAAGCGAAGGGCGAAGTGTTCAAGTACGACAAGCACTGCCTGCACCTGACGCAGGAGGAAATTCAGCGCAAGCTGGATGCGGGCGTGCCGTATGTCATCCGCCAAAACGCGCCGACGACGGGCGAAACCAGCTATGATGACCTCGTGTTCGGCCACATGACCTTCCCGAATGACACGCTCGACGACATGGTGCTGATTAAGCAGGACGGTATGCCGACCTACAACTTCGCCAACGTCATCGACGACCACTTGATGGGCATCACCCACGTCATGCGCGGCATGGAGTACCTGTCCTCGACGCCGAAGTATAACCTGCTCTATGAGGCGTTCGGCTGGGAGATTCCGCAGTACATCCACATGCCGCCGGTCATGCGCGATTCGCAGCATAAGCTGTCCAAGCGCGATGGCGACGCGTACTTCTCCGACTATGTGGACAAGGGCTATCTGGTCGAAGCCATCGTCAATTATCTTGCGCTGGTCGGCTGGAATCCCGGCGACGACCGCGAATTCTTCACCCTTGACGAACTGGTGGAGGCGTTCGACATCCACCGTATCAACAAAGCGCCCGGTATCTTCGACGTGAAGAAGCTGACGTGGTTCAACGCCGAGTACATCCGCCGCCTGACCCCGGAAAAGTATCTGGAAATGGTCACGCCGTGGTTCGACAAGGTGTTTGGCGACAGCAGCAAGATGGACTATAAGCGCCTTGCGGAGCTGATGCAGGGCCGCACAGAGGTATTCAACCTCGTGCCGGACATGGTGCGCTTCCTTGCGCAGCTGCCGGACTACGACAGCGCCATCTACATCAACAAGAAGGCGAAGACGAACAAGGAAGCCTGCCTGAAGGCGCTGAACCTGCTGCGTCCGGTGCTGGACGGCATCACCGAATGGACGGAGCCGGTCATCCACGATACCGTGATGGCGGCGATTGCCGAGGCGGGCATGAAGAACGCGACGGCGCTGTGGCCGCTGCGCATCGCCATCTCCGGTCAGCAGAGCACACCCGGCGGCGCGATTGAAATTGCTTACCTGCTGGGCAAGGAGGAAACCCTGCGCCGCGTGGACGACGGGATCCGCCGCGTGAGCGAAATGCCGGACGCGTAAGGGCTTTTCTAAGGCACCACCGCACAATTCGGCGGCGCCAGCCGACCACCTCATTTGTGCGGTGTTACCCTAAAAAACGCATAACGAAAGGACTGAATCCTCATGACGAAGGAATGGGAGAAGCCTGAGAATCTGCGCCGCCGCAAGCCGGTGCTGTGGCTGACCATGACCGCGCTGAGTATCCCCGTGCCGGGTGGACACCTGTACTTTAACGACGTCGTGATTGACACGGCGGCGATGCTCATGGATCCGCTGTCGGCGTTTATCGCGTGCGGCGTGGGTGCGTTTCTGGGCGATTTGCTGTTCTATCCCGCGCCGATGTTCGTGTCGCTTATTACGCACGGCTTGCAGGCGCTCGTTATCTCCCTGCTCTGCCGGAAACTGCGCATGAAGCAGCCGCTTGCCTGCGCGATTGCGGTGCTGGCGGGCGCGATTGTCATGGTGGTGGGCTACACGCTGGGACGCGCGTTTGTGTACAGCACGCCGGAATATGCCATCATGAAGCTGCCGTTCCAGTGCCTGCAGGCCGGCGTGGGCGCGGTGACCTCGTGGATTCTGTGCTGCCCGCTGGGGTTGACCCGGCGCTTCCGCAGCATCGTCAAGTAATGCAATTTCCGGACGCAGCCGCGCCGTCGGCGTGTGCGGCTTGCCTGGCGATTGGATAGGGAGAATGAAAACGATGAAGAAGTTGAGTGTGCAAAAGCTGACGCTGTGCGGCGTGATGGCGGCGCTGGTGTTCGTGATGACCTACTTCCCGAAGATTCCCGTGCCGGTGACGGGCGGCTATGTCCACCTCGGCGACGGCGCCATCTTCCTGTCCGTGCTGCTGCTTGGCCCGCTGGGAATTCCGGCGGCGGCGGTCGGGTCGATGCTCTCTGACCTCATCGGCGGCTATATGGTCTATGTGCTGCCGACGTTCCTCATCAAGGGGTTGGTGGCGCTGGTGGCGTGGAAGCTCTGCCGGAAGGATCAGCCGCTGCTGGCGCTGCTGTCGTTCCTGCTTGCAGAAGCGGTGATGGTGCTGGGGTACTTCCTGCTGGAATGGGCGCTGTACGGCGTTGCATCGGCAGCCGCGGCGATTGGCCCGAATGTGGTGCAGGGCATCGCGGGCGTGCTGATTGGGATGCTGTGCCTGCTGATTACGCCCCGGCTGGAGCGCGTGGCGAAGCTGTGACAAATAGGGATGCCAATGGTTTTCCACTATGGAAGACGTTGGCATCTTTTTTCAATGATGCAGAAAAATCTCTTGATGGGAGACAAATCCGGCGGGAAATGTGCTATAATAGTATATTGGAAGGGGATACCCTTTCGCCCGAAACGGAGGCTCGATGCAAGGAAACCTTGCGTGAAATCGTTAGATAGAGGGAAACTCTGATGGATTCAGCTGTCAGCGTTCCCGCCGAGAAACTGTCACACAAGGAGGTTTTTTGCCCATGAAACGAAGTGCACGAATGGCAGCGTTCCTGCTGGCGGCGGCGCTGTCCGCAGCGCCGTGTCTGGCGGAATTTACGCCGGTGGAAGTCCCGCAGGCGACGAACGCCCCTGCTGCGCCGGAAGCGACGGAAAATGTCCCGCAAATCACTGAAAAAGGGCTGACGCTGGGCAATAACAGCGTCAAATATCCGGAAATCACCGGGATGGCGGACGAGAACATCCAGCAGCAGGTAAATGACGCGATTTTGCAAGCCGGGAAAATCGAGAACCGATTGAGCCGTATGGCAGTGCTGATGTCCTCGCCTGTGCCGCTGACGGTAACATATTCAGCGGCGCTGGCGGATGATGTGCTGAGCGTCGCGATTCTCTCCAGCGGGGCGCTGGAAACGGAACGCGCGACGCAGGAATGGGCGGCAGTCAATATCGACCTGCGCACGGGGCAGGAAATCACCTTTGATGACCTGTTCACCGACGCGGACGAAGCACGCGCGAAAATGGAGGAGACCATCGCGGATGAGATTCTGCCGGACATGAGCGCGCACCTTGCGGCGGCGGAGCTGCTGCCCTTGCCGGATGTGTTTTCGCTGACGGAATTCGGCTTGACGCTGCATTACCCGATTCGGCGGTTCGAGACGCTTTCGGAGCGCGCAGGGACGATTACGTTCCTGTGGAGCGAACTGGCGGACATGCTGGATTTATCGGAGGACAGCGTGCTGACGCGCCTTGGCGTGGGCAAGCACCTGAAGCTGGCGGCGGATGCGAAGGAAACGTTGACGGCTGCGCTGTCCGGCGGTGCGTTTCCGGGGATTCCGGCGGCGCTGGGCGACAGTGTGCAGGGGCTGATAGACACCTATCAGCTGCTGAACGACCCGGATTTGGCGGGCGATCAGCGGATGATTTCGCTGGAAGACGGCGCATTCCGCAATGTGTACATTCTGACGGACAATCTGACGCGGAAGCTGGATAGCAGCGTCGCGCAGAGCATCCGGGCGGACAGGCTGATGCTGCTGGGTCTGGTGACGGGCAGCACGACGCAGGACGAATGGCGGCAGGCACTGGGCGAACCGACGCGGACAGTATCGGTATCCGCGGAATCCGCGGAACTGCGGCGCTTATGCGCGGGGCAGACGGATTATTATGCGTGGTGGAGCAATGCGACGCTGTGTCTGCACGCGGATGAGGATGGTGTTCTGCGGACGGTGATGCTAATGCAGGCGGAGAATGGGGGAGAAAACTGACTTTTCTCCTAAAATGGCTTTTTGCTTGCAGGGGTTTCGCCTCTGCGGAGGCGACCAAAGGGCGATGAAAACAGGCGAAGTCTGCGATCACCCTTTGGAAACCTTCGGCGCCGCCACTTTTGGGGTTTCATGTTTGTTGGTTGATAATGCTGCATAAGGAACGAAAGGCACACCAACTAAAAATGTTGCGATAGCGCTCAATAAACTTAGATGGGGACGCGAAGCAGTCCAGAGGGCGACCGCAAAGCCCTCTGGTCGCCACCGCAGTGGCGAAAACCCTGCGACAAATCAAGTCAATACAATCGTAGAAAAAAGCTCGAAGCGCTTTCCCGCTTCTATCGGGAAATCCGCCAATGCTCCGGCATCAGCCGCCGATACGCCGGATAGCTGTACCGGTCATCCAGCAGCAGCGCGACCCCCGTATCCGTCTCCGTGCGAATCACCCGCCCGACCGCCTGCGTCACCTTCTGCATTCCTGGCAGCATGTACGCATACAGGAAGCCGTCGCCCAGCGTCCGCTCGAAGTGCGCCCGAAGCACCTCTTGATACAGATTCACCTGCGGCAGCCCGACCCCGACGACCACCACGCCATCCAGCTGCCGCCCCGGCAGGTCAATCCCCTCCGAGAACACGCCGCCGAGGACGCACAGGCTCAGCGCGTCGCCTCCATCCTGCCGATAAGCATCCAGAAACGCCGCGCGCGCCGCCTCGTCCATCTGCTTCTCCTGCACCTGACACGGCAGCATCAGCCGCTCCGCCGTCATCCGCAGAAATGCAAAGCTTGGGAAAAACACAAGGTACTTGCCGGGTTTTTGCGTCACAAGCGCTGTAATCTGCCGCGCAATCTCCACGCACGCCGATGTGCGGTGCGCATAGCGCGTGTTCACGTCCACTTGGCGGATTTGCAGGTGCTCCGGCGGAAACGGCGACGGCATGGCGAAACACGCGTCATCCTCCGCGCCGCCCAAAAGAAGCCGCATTTCCGGCAGCGGATGCAGCGTCGCGGAAAAGCACGTTACGCCCGAAAGCCCCTGCGTCGCCTGCTCGAAATACCCAGCAGCATCCAGCGCAAAGGCGGTAATCTTCGGATGCCTGCGCCCCTCCCAGAGAATCGCGTAGTCCGCCGAATCCCGCTGACGGGCGCGGTTGAAAGACAGCAGCGGCATCAGCGTGTCGCCGAGCCGTCCGCCCGCATCCTCCCACGGGAAATGCTCCTGCCGCGCGTCCATGAACGCATCCGCCAGTGACAAGCATACGCGGTCAAAATCATCCGGCAGTTTCGGCAGTATCCCCTCCTGCGAGCCGTCCTCCGGCAGCAGCAGGCTGTCCACCGCGCGAATCACGTCTGTCATCGCCTTATACAGCGGATGCTTCTTCCCCGCCGCCTTGCCGACAACCGTCCGCAGCTTCCGCAGCCCGGCGGAATCTACCGACCCGGACAGCATATCGCGAATCCGCTCCGGCAGGTGGTGCGCCTCATCGATGAGCAGCGTCACGTCGCGTGTTTCGTCGAAAATCCGCCGGATGTGCACCGCTGGGTCAAGCGCGTAGTTGTAGTCGCAGATGACCACGTCCGCGATTTCGCACAGCGACATGGCGAATTCAAACGGGCACAGGCAGTATTTGTCCGCCACCGCCCGCACGTTTTCCGCCGACCAGTCGTCCGCAGCCATCATTTCCTCGATGGCTTCCGTGTCGCGCAGAAAATGCCCCTTCGCCCGCTCGCAGTAGTCCGGGTGGCAGAGCGTGTGTGTCGGGCATTGCTTGTCCTTCGCGTCAATCACCAGCGCCCAAAGGTGCAGCGTCTGCCGGTGCAGGCGCGCCAGTGCGTCGAGCGCCCCTTGCCGCTGCGTTGTGCGCGCAGTGAGGTAGTAAACCTGCCCCGTCAGCCCCTCGCCAAGCGCTTTGAGCGCCGGAAAGAGCGTCGCGGAGGATTTGCCCGTGCCCGTGGGCATACAGGCGAAGAGCCGCTTTTTCCGCTTGATAGCGGTGTACACCTGCACCGCCATCTCCCGCTGACCCGGGCGGTAATTGGCATATGGGAATTTCAGTGCGGCGAGCGACGCATTCCGCGCCCGCGTGTGCCGCCGAACCGCCCGAATCCGCCGCAGATACGGCAGGAGCACCGACTGGAATTCCGCCCGACATTCTTCCGCCGTCAGCCGCTCCGGAAATTCCCCCTGCACCTTCCCGCGCCGCGTCACATACACCACGCGCACGTCCACCGCCGGAAGCCCGCGCGTTTCGCAGAGCATATGCCCATAGCAGACCGCCTGCATCCGGTGTGCGGGAATCGGCGCTTCCGGCGGATGCTCCCCCTGCCAGAGCTTGATTTCCTCCACGCACGGAACGTCGGGGGCGTCATGGAAGGCATCCATCCGCCCGCCGAGGACGAGCGTCAATTCCTCCTCCTCCACCAAAATCGGCAGATTCAGGGGAACTTCCGCCTGCCAGCCGTCGCCCAGCAGCTTCTGCCGCGCCTGATGACCCAGCGTGCCGTCCAGCATGTCCTGCATCCGCCCGGAGATAAGGCGGATATCCGCGCCGTGCAGGGTAAATTCGACAAGTTCCCGAACCGAGACGCGAAGTTCCTCCACGGCGCGCTCCTTTCCGACAAAAAGCGGCAGACAGCTGCTTCGCCATCTGCCGCTCTGACTGCCTATTTTGCGCTATTTCCGCATAGTGAGCATTGCCCACGCAGGGATTTCGCTCCTGCGGGAGCGAGTCGGGGGCAATGAAAACAGACGAAGTCTGCGATCGCCCCCGACTCCCCTTCGGTCGCCACTACCGGAGTAGTTTTTAGCCGAAAGTTTTTAGTTTGAAGTCCTATGAACCTTACAGCAGCTTGCTCAGACCGTTCAGGGCATTCTGCGCCTGCTCGTAGTAGGACTTTGCCGACGCTTTCAGGCTGTTCACCTGCGCGGTCAGGTCTTCCTTCTGCTTTGTCAGGTCGCTCAGCTGCTGACGGGCCTCGTTCTCTGCGTTCGCCAGAATCTGGGATGCCTTCGTCTGCGCATCCGCAATCGTCTGATCCTTGACACGCTTCGCCATTTCGAGGATCTCGCGGAAGCTGTCGTCCGTCGCCGCTTCCGGGCGGGTCTGCTGGGGCACGGTATTGCTGCCGTTCGCCTGCGCCGCCTTCAGCTGCGCAATTTCCTGCCGCAGGGCATTCATTTCCGCGTCGCGGCGGTCAAACTCGTCGCAAATCTGGTCGAGGTATTCATCAACCTCCTGCTGATTGAAGCCCTTCGCCACCGTGCTGAATTTCTTGTCCAGAATGCTGTCCACCGTAATCCGCTGTTCCATTGTCGCTGCTCCTTTCTAATGCTTCCTTATGTTTTATGATGACCTTTCCCGTTTGAATACTTCCAATTGGATGCTGATTCTATCTTTGCGCGTCCGACCGCCGATTTCCGTCAGTCGAATGCGCCCAAACCCGCGGATGGAGAGCAGATCGCCCGCTTCCAGCAGGGTATCAACGCGCTCTTCCGGCGTGTGATTCCGCTGCACAAGGCCTTGCCGGATGATTTCCGCCGCGCGCGCCCGCGAAAGCGACATGCCCGCCGCCAGCACGCAATCCAGCCGCAGGGACGCCACCGTATCGCGCATTTGCGCCCCTTGCGGCGGCGTGAACTGCGGCGGCGCGTCCAGCAGGCGCACGCGAATCGCCGTGTGTCCCGCCTCGTGCCACTCGTCCTGAAGTGACTTCGCCGCTTCAGGCATTGCCAGCAGGTACGCCGTGCCATCCTCCACCATCAAATCCCCGAACAGGCTTCTGTCCATGCCCAGCGCCATCAGGCTGCCAAGCAGGTCACTGTGCCCAACGCGGGCAAATTTCGCCGCCCAGCTGATTTCCAGCCAGACCGCCGTGAATTCCGCGTCCACCCCGTCCGGGTGAAAACACACCTGCACACGTTCCGCGTCGTCCCAGCCGCCGTCAAAGGAAGCCAAAACGCCGCAGCCCTTCGCCTCCCGCTGCGCCTCCTGCCGCTCCATGCCGGTCACAAAGCGTCCCGGAACCGCGCGGTCAAGTTTCTCCGCCCGCTGTGCGCCCTGCCGAAGCCGAAGCGCGGTTTGCCCTTCCGCGTCCGCCCTCATAGCAGAATCGCGCGCACCAGCCACACAAGCAGCAGCAGCACCAGCGGCGACAAGTCAACCGCGTTCCAGCTTTCCGGCAGGTGCTTGTTCAGCTGCGCCCGAATCGGCGAGAGCAGCGGCTCCGTCATGCGGTCAAGCAGGTTCGTCCACTTGTTCGGCGTCACCTGCAGCACGCGGATAATAACCACCGCCAGCACAATGAGCATGTACAGGCGGAGCAGCATATCCAGAATCTTCAAGGCAATCATGCTATGTACCTCCCTTAGCGAGCGTTCTGATAGCCCCCGACGGTGCGGTAATTGACCTGTACGCCGCCGAAAGACGACGTGAATCCGCCGTTGTCCGGGTAGGGCCAGTTGAGCTGAATATCCTGTTCGCCCATCCGGCGGAGGCCGTCGAATGCTGCCAGCTTCACGTCGGCGGGGGCGATGATGTAGAGCGTATCGCGCGAGACACGCGTCAGGCGGCACTTCGATACCACGCACGCGCCGTAGAGGATGTCCAGGCAGCGGCGCGCCTCCATGCGGTCGGAGATATCCTCGGCGTTCACCAGCAGAATCTCGTTATTTTGAAGGAACTCAATCAGCCGATAGCACGACGACACACTTGTCACCTGTACGACGTTGAGCACCGCGCGGTAGCTGGTGCCGTCCTCCTCCACAAACGAGCCGGGGAAGTAGCTCACATTGCCTCTCACCTGCTCCGGCGCGTTCTGCTGCGTCCGGTTCATCTGCCCGGTGGGCTGCTGATACGGCTGATTCGTCCCGTATGGCTGCTGATAGCCCGTCTGTCCGCCCACAGGCGTGCCCTGCACGGGCTGACCGCTCATCGTGTTGCCCCGCGGCGGATTCGCATAGTTCTGCGGCGGATTATGATAGCCCGTCTGCCCGCCCATGCTGCCCTGCGGTTGATACCCTGTGTAGCCCAGCTGTCCGTTCGGCTGTTGATTATAGCCCGTATTGTACCGCTGGCTTGCGCCCATCGGCTGCCCCTGCGGAGCGAACTGTGCACTCTGGAAGCGCTGGCTCGTGCCGTACTGCGGATTGTTGTACTGCGCGTTCGTGCTCTGCGTGTTCTGCGCGTTCGGGAAGCGCTGCCCCATGCCGTACTGCGGATTGTTGTAGGGATTCTGGCTGTTCATGGCGTTTCCGCCGCCCTGCGCATTCTGCCCGTTGTTCGGGAAGCGCTGCCCCTGCCCGTACGGCACATTGCCCGTCTGCTGCGGCGGCTGCACGGGCTGCGTGCCGCTCTGCTTGTCCTGCTTGCCGAGCGCGCGGTTGAGCAGGTCTTGGAAGGGGCGGTGCTTCGCCGTCTGCTGAGGAGCCGCCCCGCTGGGATTCTGCCGCCCCGTCGCCGCGACGCTCTCGAAGCCGGCATTCCCGCCGAACATGGTGTCCGGCATCACGCCGCCGCCGAACGCGCCCGCCGGAACTTCCTGCTGCGGCTGGGGGGTATTTTGATTGCGCACCGGGCGATAGCCGCTCGTGCCGCCGTTGCTGCGCCGGTTGCGGTTCGCCTGCTCGCTGCCCTGCATGAATCCCTGAAATTTCTCCTTGGCTTTATCGAAAATCGCCATGCTGCTTCTCTGCTCCTCCAGCTTCGGGCATGTTCCGACGAATCAGAACAGCCGCCATCAATGTTGCCCTTGCGGGCCGTAGTCGCGCGCGCCCATCAGCGCACTGCCGATGCGTACCATCGTTGCGCCGTGCCGCGCCGCCAATTCGTAATCATGGGACATGCCCATGGAAAGTTCCTTCATCTCGATGCCGGGAATCGCCTCCGCCCGCGCCCGCTCAAAGAGGGTGCGCATATCAGCGAACAGCTTGTCCAGCAGCGCCGTATCCGGCGTGTTGGGCATCACCGCCATCAGCCCCTGCACGGAAAGCCCCGGCAGCTGCGAAACCGTGCGCAGGAAGGGGATTAGCTCTTCAGGGGGCAATCCGCCCTTCTGCGCCTCGCCGCAGGGGGACACCTGAATCAGCACAGGCATCACGCGATTATGCTTCTGCGCCTGACGGTCGATTTCCTGCGCGAGGGACAGCCTGTCCACCGAGTGAATCAGGCATACATGGTCTATTATATACTTTACTTTATTGGATTGCAACCTTCCGATGAGGTGAATCTGAAAATTCTTCTCCAGCGCAGGCAGTTTTTCCATGATTTCCTGCACTTTATTTTCCCCGATGTCCGTGACACCGAGATTTTGCAGCGGCAGAATGTCCTCCGCCGGGTGCGTTTTGGTGACGGCGATGAGCTTCGGGACGGGGTACTTGCCGTCCGACGCGGCGGCAAGGCGCTGCTGAATCAGCGTCAGGTTGGCTTGCAAGTTTTCCATGCGAATGCTTCCTATCTTCCAGAAATTACTTGCCTTGTTTGCGGGATTTTGCTCCTGCGGATTGCTTTTTATCGTTGCAGAGCGTTTGCGCCCGTGATAATCCCCTATCAGAACAGCTTGACCGTCAGCCCCTCGTAGAGCAGCCCCTGCTGGACGGGCTGGAAGTAGATGTAGCCATCCGCCTTCGTCAGCACGCTGATGGGGTGGAAGGATTCCGTCTGCCCCTCGACGACGACGATGCCCTGCGTCTCGTTCTGCACATACAGCGCGCGCTCCGGGACGCGGAAGGTGTCCATGTTTTCGCCCAGCGTCGCTTCGGTCGAGCGCATGTACAGCACGGGATGCACGTCGCTTTCGACCCGCAAACGCACCAGCAGTTCGCCGCCGGAGCGGCTGAAGGATTCCACCGTTGCGGAGACCTGCGTGCTGTCAAAGCGCCCAAGTTTCAGCTGATAGGTCTGCCCGTTGACCGGGTTCCAGTCTTTATCCGCCGAGAGGAACAGCACGTTCCACGAGCCGTTCTGCACGATGCGGTAGAGCGTCGTTTTGCCGCGGAGGGCGTCATCCTGATCCGGCACCTGCCCGCGAACCATCTGCCGCACCTGCGTGGGCGTGAAGCTCTGGTAGGTCTGGGAGGTGAGCGCATATTCGTAGCCATCGAGATAGAACGACACGATGCCGACGTAGTTGCTCGTGAAGTCCTTCGTCCAGCTGTTGATGCGCTGCTGCTGGGAGAGTTCGTCATCCAGCTTGCGGGAGAAGCGCTGGTCATCCGCATAGGTGGTCTTAATCTGCTCCTGCCGCGTCTTGATGGAGGCTTTCAGCAGCGTCTCCTGATTGTCAAGCGACCCCGTGTTGCTCCAAATCATCTCGCGCAGCTCGCGCAAATGCCCCGTCACTTCGCTCATCAGGCGATCCATGCGTGCGTCGCTGATGGCGCTGGTGATAAGTTCTTTCTGATAATCGCGGATTTCCTCCTGATAGCTTTGCAGCGTCGTCACCTCGCGCGTGGAAAAGCCTGCCGAGTAAACCTGACAGATGCGCGTTTCCTGCGCGACTTCGCTGCCCTCCTCCGCAATGTAGGTGATGGAGGTCACGCCGTCGGCGGTGTAGGGCGCTTCGTTGCGGGCAATCAGCGCGTCGCCGGTGTGGGTGGCGTTGATGCTCGCCAGCTCAATCGCGCCGTAGCGCGCCGCCTGCGGGGCAAACTGCTCGTAGCAGAACCACACGGTCAGGCCGATGACGGCGAGCATAATCATCACCATCAATGGGGTGATATGCAGCCTTGGGCGCACCTTGCCGGGTTCTTTGCCCGCTTCGGTAAAACCGCCGGGGGTCTGCTCCGCGGGCTGCGGCAGCGGATTGCCGTTCACGTCATACACTGCCGGAATGCCGTACACCAGCTGCCCCTGCTCGTTGAAGCCCATGGTGTCCCAAATCGGGCGGCCCTGCTCATCCTGCCCGCAGATGCCGCTGAACACCGGCTGCTTGTAAGCATCATAGCCCTGAAACACGCCGAAAATCGGATTCCCGACCGCATCACTGCCGACGTACTCCCCATAAATCGGATTTCCGGCATCGTCGTTGCCCATGTACACGCGCTGATTCTGGTCGTTCATGATGCTTGCATTTTCCTTTCCTCTATTACCAATGGCGCGGGATTACTGCACTGCCGCCGTCATTTTCTCCCGCAGCCGCGTCAGCAGGCGCCGTTCCATCCGGCTGACCTGCATCTGGCTCACGCCGAGGGCGCGCGCCGTCTCCCGCTGTCCCAATCGTTCCTCAAACCGCTTTTGCAGCAGCAGCTTTTCCGTCGGCGTCACCTGCCCGTACACCCAGTTCAGCCACTGCGCCTGTTCCACCTGCTCATAGCCTTCATCCAGCCGCCCCAGAAACGTCTCCAGCCGCGGCGCTTCCGCGTCGTCCGACGTTTCCGCGTCCAGCGACACGGTCTGTGCCGAGCGGCGCGCGTCCAGCAGCGTCAGCAGCTCCTCCGGCGGCAGTTCCATTGCCTCCGCCAGCTCGCGCATGGACGGTTCACGCTGCAATTTGCGCGTCAGCTCGTCGCTCACGCGGCGCAGCTTCGTCAACTGCTCACGAAGGGAGCGTGTCAGGCGAATCGTGCTGCCCCGGTCGCGCAGGTAATTGCGGACGCTGCCCGCAATCGTCGGCAGCGCAAAGGTGGAGAATTGCAGACCGCGTTCGGGGTCGAAGCGCTCAATCGCCTGCATGAGCGCCATAGCCGCCACCTGTTCGAGGTCGTCCTTCTCCACGCCCTGCCCCTGAAATTTCCGTGCTACCGCCTGACTCAGCGGCAGATTCTCCTCCACCAGCCGCGCCATCACCGCATGGTCGCGGCTTCGGGCATACTCCCGGAAAAGGTCGTCCGCTTCCGGGCGTGTCATTGCTTTTTCAGCGGCGCAGTCGCCTTGTGCAGCAGCAGCGTAATGCACTGCACGCAGTCGCCGCAGCGGGTCATCTCCACGTCACTGGCGAGGGTCTGCAAAACGGCGCGGGTGATCTCCGTTTCGTCCTCGCAGGGGCATTTTTTCTCACCGTAGCACGCGGAAATCGCCACTTTCAAGTAGTCGCCCTCATCATAGACGGCGACTTCCAGATGGTCAACCGTTCTTCCTTGATGCAGCAGGCAGTCGCACATTTCGTCCGCCGCCATGCGCAGGTCATCGAGGGTATCCGCGTCCAAATCCTTCAAAATCGCCACACCGCCCAGCGCGGTGCGAATCGCCAGCGCATACTGCCTGTCTCCCGGCACGCGCAGCAGAACTTCCGGCTCTGACACTTGCACACCTCCCGATTTTTTCCATCACGTCAGGGCATACTGATGCCTTTCCGCGATTCTCTTATCATAACACAAAAAGGTGCCTTTTTGCAAGCAAAAGACACCCTTTCGCGCCGTTTCCGGCGGGTTTTCATCAAATTTTCATTTTCGGGATGCGGATTTATACGATTTTCAAACGAAAATGTGCCGGAATCAACAAGGCGCAGGCGAATGCAGGAAATAGTATCACTTCACGAAGGCGTTGTAAATCGCCTGAATCGTGCTTTCATAGTCCGCGTCGTTCACGCCGACGATAATCGACAGCTCGCTCGACCCCTGATCAATCATGCGGACGTTGATGCCCGCCTTGCTCATCGCCGCGAACAGGCGCGCCGCTGTGCCGCAGTTGTGCACCATGCCGCGGCCGACCGTCGCGATAATCGACATGTTGTCGTAGACCGTGATGGTGTCCGGGTTCGTCTCATGCACGATGCGGGAGAGGATGATATCGCGCTTGGGCGCAAACACTTCGCCCGACACCACGACGCACAGCGTATCAATGCCCGTAGGCAGGTGCTCAAAGGACACGCAGTTCTCCTCAAACGCCTGCAAAACCTTGCGCCCGAAGCCCAGCTCGCTGTTCATCATCGCCTTCTCAATGCTGATGACCGAGAAGCCCTTGCGCCCCGCAATACCGGTGATGGTGGGGTGCAAATCATCATGCGGCGCGTTCAGGCTGATAATCGTGCCCGGATGCGACGGGTCGTTGGTGTTGCGGATGTTGGTGGGAATACCCGCCTTGTGCACGGGGAACATGGCGTCCTCATGCAGGACGGACGCGCCCATATAGGACAGTTCACGCAGCTCCTTGTAAGTGATGGAGCTGATTTCGCGCGGGTGCGGCACAATGCGCGGGTCAGCCATCAGGAAGCCCGACACGTCCGTCCAGTTTTCGTACACGCTGGCTTCGACCGCGCGGGCGACAATCGCGCCCGTGATATCCGATCCGCCGCGCGAGAACGTCTTAATTGTGCCGTCCGGATAGCTGCCATAGAAGCCCGGCACGACCGTCGGCACGCCGTCGGACAATTTCTCCGCCATCAGCGTGTTCGTCGTCTCCGCGTCAAACGCGCCATCCGCCGTGAACTTGACCGCTTCCGCCGCGTCCATGAACCGCCAGCCCATGAAGTCCGCCAGCAGCAAGCCGTTCAGGTACTCGCCGCGGGAGGCACAGTAATCCGCGTTCGCGCCCGCGTCAATCTTTTCGTTCACCTCGTCCAGCGCCGCGCCCAGATCCACATGCAGACCGAGTTCCTCCGCAATGTCCATGTAGCGCGCGGCGATCAGGTCAAACGTATCCTGATAGTCCTCGCCCGCCGACTTCTGCTTGTGGCAGCGGTAGAGCAGATCCGTCACCTTGTCGTCGTCCTTGAAGCGGCGGCCCGGCGCAGAGGGAATCACATACTGCCGCGCTTCGTCCAGCAGCAGAATATCCTTTACTTTGCGGAACTGTCCGGCATCCGCCAGTGAGCTGCCGCCAAACTTCGTTACAATCTTTTTCATGCGCCCAATCCTCCAAGGCATCATCCCGCTTCTTTGCGGCATGACATCCGAATATTTTTTGCGATGCGCCTTTCATCATACCGTTTTCCAGCGCGATTGTCAACAATTCCGCCGCAAAAATACAGATTCCGAACGAAAAAGGGGGCGATACGCCTGATTTTTCCCCGTCACGCGTCGGCAAAGCGCGACAGAATCAGCACATCGCGGTACGCGCCGTCGCGCCACAGCTCCTTTTCCAGCCGCCCCTCCTCACGGAAGCCGCAGGACAGGTAGCACCGCACAGCCGCTTCGTTGAACGCGAACACCGACACGCGCAGCTTGTGCAGGTTCATCTCCCGGAAGCAGAAGTCGCACAGCAGTTCCATCGCTTCCTTGCCGTATCCCCTGCCGCGATAGGGCTTGCCAATCATGATGGCGAGCTTTGCCATGCGGTTCTTCCAGTCCACGCGGATGATGCCGCAGCGCCCCGCAAGCTCGTCGCCATCGACCGTCTCTACTGCGAACTGGTACTCCCCGCGCGTGTAGCTGGACTGCTGGGACAGCCACTGCTGTTCATCCGCGTAGGACGAGGGGAACGGGATGCCGCTCATCATCCCGCGCAAGGTTTCCGGGTCGTTGATGAACTCGTGGTTTGCCGCCGCGTCCGTGCCTTCAAACGCACGCAGGCGGATTCGCTTGCCCTCTATCACGCTTGCCCCTCCTTTTTCTCCCATTCGTCCCGCAGAATCGCCATGGACACAATGTCATGGAACTTGCCGTTCTTCCACGTTTTCTGACGCGCCACGCCTTCCTCGATGAAGCCCGCTTTCAAGTAGCAGAGCCTTGCGCGGCTGTTTTCCGCGAACACGGTCAATTCCACGCGCCGCAGCCCCAGCGCATCGAACGCATAGCGCAGCAGCAGCGAAAGCGCCTCGCGCCCGATGCCCTTGCCGCGGTGCTCCTCCTTCGCCAGCACGACGCCGACTTCCGCCGTGCCGTCGCGGCGGCTGATGCGCTCCAACGAAATCTGCCCCCAGTATTCCTCGGCCACGGGGTCAGCCATGACGAACATCATGCGCTCGCTGCCGCCGGAAAGCGCGTAATTCAGGAAATCCTCGCCGTTTTTCTCGGTATATGGCTGGTCGAAAATTTCGGTCAGGTAGCGGGTGGCTTCCGTGTCGTTTGTCCACGATAGAATGCCGGGGAGGTCGCTGCGGCGATACGGGCGCAGCAGGACGTTTTTTCCTCGCAGGATAGGCATCGTGTGGGTGGCTCCTTTCGTTGTTCGTGAAAGCATTGTAAAGCATCAAGTGCTGTTTCGGTGGCATAGTTGACTTTTTTTCAAACTGGGCTTTTGAGCGGCTTCCAGAGGGCTTTGCGGTCGCCCTCTGGACTCCTTCGCGTGCACTCCTCCATGCTTGGTTTTTATCGGGGGTTTTTTAGTTAGTGGTTCGGAAGTTCTCGTCAGCGGGCTTTATTCCGAATTTCGCATTCCGAATTTTTTCTTATTCCTCAATCGGGTTTCCGAACACATCCACCTTCGGCAGCATCGTCGCCACCTGCCGCAGTCGGTCACTCAGCGTCGTATATCGCTTCATGATGTGGTCATTCTCCACCATCTGCCGGATAATCTCTTCCCTGCCGACCAGCACCACCAGCTTTCTCGCGCGGGTCAACGCCGTGTAGAACAGATTCCTTGTCAGCAGCATCATCGGGCCGTATACCACCGGCAGAATCACCACCGGGAACTCGCTGCCCTGACTTTTGTGCACGGACAGGCAGTACGCTAAATCGAGGTCTTCCAGCTGCTGACCCGTGTATTCCGCGTCCTTTTCGTCGTCGAAGCGGACGGTCAGCGCGTGGTTCTCCGTATCCACCGCCGTCACAAAGCCCACGTCGCCGTTGAAAACGCCCTTGCCGTCCTCCCAGCCAAGATTCACGCGCCTGCGCCATTCCATGTCGTAATCGTTGCGCGTCTGCATCACCTTATCGCCAACGCGGAAGATGGTTTCCCCGTAAGTGAGGCTCGGCTTGCCGGGCGCGGGCGGATTGAGCGCCTCCTGCAAACGAATATTCAGCGCCTGTACGCCGCATTCGCCCTTTTTCATCGGCGCAAGCACCTGAATTTCACGCACGGAGCGGCTGCGCCAGTCGTCGCCGAACTTCAGGAACCTCGGCAGGCGCTGCGTCGTCAGGGCGACGATGGTGTCCGCCGCCTGCTGCAAGCTCATCTGCCGCTCGAAGAAGAAGTCGGTGTTTTTCTCATTCAGCAGCGGCATCTTTCCCTCGTTGATGCGGTGCGCGTTGGTGACGATGCGGCTTGTTTCGGACTGGCGGAAGATGTCGGTCAGGTGAATCGACGGAATCACGCCGCTTTGCAGGATGTCGCCCAGTACGTTGCCCGCGCCGACGGACGGCAGCTGATCAGCGTCGCCGACGAGAATCAGGCGTGTACCCGGCGCAACCGCGCGCAGGAAGGAGCGCATGAGCATCATATCCACCATGGACGTTTCGTCGGCAATGATGCAGTCGCCCTCAATGGGCGTATCCTGATTGCGGCCGAACTGCCCCTCTTCGCCGCCGTACTCCAGCAGGCGATGGATGGTTTTCGCCTCATGCCCGGTGGTTTCGGTCATGCGCTTGGCGGCGCGGCCCGTCGGCGCGCACAGCACCACCTCCCCGAACTCGGACAGGAGGGAAATAATGCACTTGATGATGGTCGTTTTGCCCGTGCCGGGGCCGCCGGTAATCACCAGCAAGCCGCGCCGGAGCGCCATCAAAATAGCTTCCCTTTGGCGCTGGCTGAACTCGATATGATACCGTGCTTCAAACGCGTCGATGCTATCCTCGGCATCTGTGGCGCACGACGGCACGGTGGACGCCATCAATTCGCACAGGCGCGTCGCCACCTCGCGTTCGGCGCTGTCGTACGCGGGCAGGTACACATGCTCATCGCCATCGTCGCCGGAAATCACCAGTTCACGCAGCAGCTGCATCGTTTTCAGCTGATGTGCCACCATCTCCCGCGAAACGCGCAAAAGCGCCGTACACCGGTTCAGCAGCTCATCCATCGGCAGATAGACATGCCCCATGCTCACTGCCTGATCGCGCAGGACGTACTTGAGCGCGGCGCTGATTCGCCCGTCGCTGTCCGGGGGGATACCGATGGCCGTGCCGATGGCGTCCGCCGTTTTGAAGCCCACGCCGTCAATATCGTCGCACAGCTGATACGGATTTGCCCGAATGACCGCCTGCGTCCGCTCACCGTACACTTTGCTGATTTTCAGCGCCAGCGACGCGCTCACGCCGTACGTCTGCAAAAACACCATTGCCGCGCGCGTGCTCTGCTGCTGCTGATAGTCCTCAATAATCTGCTTCCAGCGTTTTTTGCCCATGTTGGGCACTTCCTGCAATCGTTCGGGGTGCTCATCGAGGATTTTCAGCGTATCTTCGCCGAAGCAGTTGACAATATCGCGCGCGGTTTTTGCGCCAACCCCGTGGATGATGCCGCTGGAGAGGTACTTCAGGATGCCCTGCAGGGTTGTCGGGCGCTGCAGGTCCACCTTCTGGCACTTGAACTGCCGCCCGTACTGCGGATGCTCCATCCACTCGCCGGAGAAGATGCCCATTTCGCCGCCGGACAGCATCGGCAGTGTACCGACGACCGTCACGGTTCTCAGCCCTATTTTCTGCTCCGGCTTCACCGTCACGACGGAATACCCGTTTTCGGCATTGCGGTACACCGTCCCCTCCACCGTTGCTTCGAGCTGATCCATCTCGGCATCCCCCTTAACACTTTCTCAAAAATCAGTATATCACCATTTACGGAAAAATGGAATGCCCTGCAATGAGAAAACTCAAGCATGGTAGTGTGCACCCGAAGGGGTCAAGGGGGCGAGCGGAAAGCCCCCTTGTCGCCGCAGCAGCGGCGATTCTCCCTGCTCCAATAAAAGTTAAAAAGCAGGAGTGTGCACTGCGAAGGGGTGGAGGGGGCGAGCGCAAAGCCCCCTCCTCGCTCCCGCAGGAGCGAAATCCCTGCGTTTCGGAAAAGAGCCGCTATGTCTGAAAGACCAGCAACTCGGTCGCGCCCATTTGGCGCGACAATGTGTAGAAGGTTGGTAGAGCGGCTTGGGGGCGCGTCTGCGGACGCGCGAAGTTACTGGCAGGGACGCTTCGCTGCCTGCGCCTTTGTTGGCGGTTTCCTTGGAATTGGTCGCCCGAAAAACAGTTGGGGCGTTGCCCCAAACCCCACAAGGGACGCTGTCCCTTGACCCTGCAAGGGGAAGTTTTCCCCTTGACCCCTTTCGCGCGATTGAGTTGGTCGCTCTTTCTTACTTCTTCCGCGTGCTGCTCCGCCCTTTTTCCCTTCCCTTCCTAATTCCTAATTGCTTTTTTACCTTATTAGTGCTAAAATAAAACCCGGTTTCACTTTCCACCCCGAAAAGGAGTTATCACCATGAATGTATGCATCGACGTTCAGGACGTTTCCTTCACCTATGAGGAGGCCCCTGAACCCGCTCTCCACCATGTCTCCCTGCAAGTCCACGAAGGCGAATTTCTCGCCGTCCTCGGCCATAACGGCTCCGGCAAATCCACCCTCGCAAAGCTCCTCAATGCCCTCTATCTGCCCACAGAAGGACATATCACCGTCTGCGGCATGGATACCCAAAGCGACGAGGAGCTCTGGGAAATCCGCCAGAAGGCAGGGATGATTTTCCAGAATCCCGATAATCAGCTTGTCGCGACCGTCGTTCGGGAGGATGTCGCGTTTGGGCTGGAGAACCTTGGCGTTCCCCGCGAAGAGATGATTCCGCGCATCGACGCGGCGCTTCAAGCGGTTGGCATGAGCCAGTTTGCCGAAGCCGCGCCGCATATGCTCTCCGGCGGACAGAAGCAGCGCATCGCCATCGCGGGCATTCTCGCCATGCAGCCGTCCGTCATTATCGCGGATGAATCCACCGCCATGCTCGACCCGTCCGGGCGGCGGGAGGTGCTGTCCACCATCCGCCGTCTCAACCGCGAAAAGGGCATCACCGTCGTGTGGATTACCCACTTCATGGAAGAAGCGGCGCAGGCGGACCGCATCATCGTGATGAATCAGGGCGAGGTGGCGCTGTCCGGCACGCCGCGCGAGGTGTTCCCGCAGGTGGATACCCTGCGCGAATTGCACCTTGACGTGCCGCACATGACCGCATTGGCGGATTCGCTCCGCCGGGACGGGATGCCCCTGCCGGGGAACATCCTGACCGTTGACGAAATGACCAAGGAGGTGCTGACGCTGCTATGTCCCTCGAAGTAAAGCACTTGACCCACACATACAGCGCCGGCAGCGCTTTCCAGGCCACCGCCGTGCATGACGTGTCGCTGACGATTGAGGACGGCGAATTTGTGTGCATCGTCGGGCACACGGGCAGCGGCAAATCGACGCTGGTGCAGCATTTGAACGGACTGCTCAAGCCCACCAGCGGGCAGGTGCTCGTCGACGGCGAGGACATGAACGGCGAAAACGTCGACCGCCGCCGCATCCGGCAGAAAGTCGGGCTGGTGTTCCAGTACCCGGAATATCAGCTGTTTGAAGAGACGATTGCCAAGGACATTGCGTTCGGTCCGAAGAACCAAGGGCTGTCGGAGGAAGAAATCGACCAGCGCGTGCGCCGCGCCATGGCGCATGTGCATTTGGACTACGACAAGTACGCCGAGCGCAGCCCGTTCGACCTTTCCGGCGGACAGATGCGCCGCGTGGCGATTGCGGGCGTGCTGGCGATGGAGCCGAAGGTGCTGATTCTGGACGAACCCGCTGCCGGGCTTGACCCGCGCGGCCGCGAGCGCATTCTGGGGATGCTGCAGGAATTGCACCGCGAGGGCGGCGTGACCATCGTCATGGTCAGCCACAGCATGGACGACTGCGCCCGGCTGGCGACGCGCATGATTGTGATGAGCAAAGGCGAACTGGTGCTGACTGACACGCCGCGCAATGTCTTCCGCCAAGCTGACCTGATGCGCTCCATCGGGCTGGGTGTGCCGGAAGCGGCAGAGTTGTGCGGTCGCCTGCGCGCCGCTGGACTTCAACTGCCTGACGACCTGTTCACGCAGGAGGAGCTGCACGACCATCTGCTTCGTTTGTGGAAAGAAAAGCAGGAAAAGGAGGCGGCGAAATGAATCTGAACATCACCATGGGGCAGTATTACCCCGTTGACAGCTTCGTCCACCGCCTTGACCCGCGCACAAAAATCCTTCTAACCATCCTGATGATTGTCGCGGTGTTCATGGTGCATTCGCTCGTCGGGTACGCGCTGGTGCTGGCGTTCCTCTACTGGGCGGCGAAATGCTCGAATGTCCCCTTCAAGATGCTGATGAAGGGCATCAAGCCCCTGCGCATCATCCTGATTCTGACGTTCGTGCTGAACCTGTTCTTCTCCAATGGCACGACCCCGCTCATCGACTGGTGGATTATCCACATCACCCGCGAAGGACTGACGCAGGCGGTGCATTACTCCCTGCGCCTTGTGTTCCTCGTCCTCGCGACCTCGCTGATGACGCTGACGACCTCCCCCATCGCGCTCTCCGACGGCATTGAGCTGCTTTTATCGCCGCTCAAGCGATTCCACTTTCCCGCGCACGAGCTGGCGATGATGATGTCCATTGCGCTCCGCTTCATCCCCACGCTGATGGAGGAAGCGGACAAGATTATGAAGGCGCAGATGGCGCGCGGTGCGGATTTTGAGACGGGCAACCTCTTCGCCCGCGCGAAGGCGATGATTCCCCTGCTGGTGCCGCTGTTCGTCAGCGCGTTCCGCCGCGCGGGTGAATTGGCAATGGCGATGGAAGCCCGCTGCTACCACGGCGGCGAGAACCGCACACGCCTGCGCAAGCTGGAAATCACGAAAAACGACTACCTTGCCTATGGCGCGGTGCTTGCGCTGATACTCCTGATTGTGCTGGAAGGCGTCGTCGTGTCGCACATCGGGGGAATCCTCTGATGGCGCGGCGGATTCTGCTGACGATAGAGTACGACGGCACGGCGTATTCCGGCTGGCAGCGGCAGTATAACGGCTTGGCGGTGCAGCAGCTGATTGAGGAAGCGCTCACCCGCACGACGGGCGAAACAATCACCATCACAGGCGCAAGCCGGACGGACGCGGGCGTACACGCTTTGGGGCAGTGCGCGCATTTCGACACCTCCTCCCGCATTCCGCCGGAAAAGTACCCGTTCGTGCTGAACACCATGCTCCCGCGCGACATTCGCGTGCAGGCGGGGCGCAAAGTGCCGGACGGCTTCCATGCGCGCTTCATGACCTGCGGCAAGCGCTACACCTACCGCATCCTGAACAGCCGCCATGGCAGCGCCATCCGCCGGAATACGTTCGCGCACATTCCTGTTCCGCTGGATGTGGACGCGATGCGTCAGGCTTTGCCGACACTGCTTGGTACGCACGATTTCGCCGCGTATCAGGCGTCCGGCGGCACGGCGAAGACGACCATCCGAACCATCCGCATGGCGGAGATGACCGCGCAGGGCGACGAAATCATCCTCCTTGTCGAAGGGGATGCTTTCCTATATAATATGGTGCGCATCATTGCCGGGACGCTCATCGAAATCGGCCTGCATCGGCGCAGCGCGAACGCCTTCACCGAGGCGTTCCGGACGCTTGACCGCCTGTCGCTGGGCGTGACCGCGCCGCCGCACGGCTTGGAGCTGACGAAAGTCTACTACCCGGAGGAAGCGTTTCGGATGCCCGAAGCCGTCCGCTGGCACGAGGAATAACCACCTTAGGAGCTGTTGACCCATGGTAAAATCATTCATGACGAACATGCCCGACCAGTGCGGCGCGTTTCTGGCGGCAAGCCGGATTATCGAGCGCCATCAAGGGAACATCGTGCGCGTGAGCTACAACAAAGCAGTGGATGCGCACGCACTGTTTCTGGATGTTGAGGCGGACGACGCGGTGCTCAGTGCCATCGAGGGCGAACTGAATCAGGCGGGATTCCTCAAATCCGTGCCGCACGCGAAGATTATTCTGGCGCAGTTCGACGTACCGGATCATCCGGGCGCGATCGTGCCGATTCTGGAAGTGCTGAACCGCCATCACGTCAACATCTCCTATATTTCCAGCCAGTCGAATGACAGCGGTCATGCGTCGCTGAAAATGGGGCTGTACATCGAAGAACCGGGCGTGATGGATACGCTGCTGCGGGAATTGTCTGCGCTGTGCCCGGTGCAGATTCTCTCGTACGATTCCGGCGAAAAGAAGCTGGATACCACCGTGTTTTATCTGCGCTTCGCGTCGGAAATCCGCCGGCTTCTGCGCCTGACGCAGGAGCAGACGAACGAGTTCACCTACTACGCGAACCTCATCATGCAGGAGCTGGACGAGCGGAACGAGCCGCCGAGCAAGACGTTTGAGTACATCAACCGCTTTGCGCGCTTCGTGGCGGAGCACAACGGTGCGGCGTACGAGTGCCGCGTGACGCATGTGCCGCTGACGGAGCAAGTTCGGGCTGTTGTGCTGGAGCCGCCGTTCGGGAGCAACATCACCGTACTGGAGGATGCGAAAACGCGGGCGCTGCTGGTGATTGACAGCGGCTTCCGGTGCTGTGCGCGCTACACCTTGCGGCAGCTGCGGACGATTTTTCCTGATTTTGACGAGCGGAAGCGCGAAATGCTGCTGACACACTCAGATTCCGACCACACGGGACTGGCGGAAAGTATGCCGGTCATCTGGTGCAGCCAGCGGACGGCGGACTGCTTCGCGAACGAATCGCTGGGGCTGCCATCCCCGCGGGAAGCCAGCGCGACGGGGCTGCCCTACTATCGGCTGAACAAGCTGATTACGGAATACGCCGTGCCGCCGCTGAACCGCCTGCGCATCCTGAACACGTCCCACGGCGATGACGAGCAGCCCATCAGCCCGATTGGTGCATTTCTCTTCGGCGACATGCGCTTTAACGTCCTACAAGGGAACGGCGGGCATGTGCCGGGCGAAACGATGCTGATTGACCCCGTGCACCGCGTGGCATTCACGGGCGACGACTACATCAACCCGCACAACATGACCCCGCCGCAGAAGGAGTTCGACCGCCTTGCCCCCTACCTCGCCCGCAGCGTGAACGTCGACTCTCCGCGCTACCACGCGATTCTCCGCGCCGTCCTCGCCATGCTGGACGGCAAAGGCTACCTGATTTTCCCCGGTCACGGCGGCGTTGTACAGCGGACGGAAGCGATGTAAAGGGAGAGACGAGGGGCGTTGCCCCTAACCCCCACCAGAGGCTTTGCCTCTGGACTCCACAAGGGACTTCGTCCCTTGACCCTTTCGCGCGATTCAGTTGGTCACATCTTCATGCTTTGCCCGCGTGTTGATTGGGGGAGACCGAGAGGCGCTGCCCCTAACCCCCGCCAGAGGCTTTGCCTCTGGACTCCACAAGGGACTTCGTCCCTTGACCCTCTCGCGCGATTCAGTTGGTCACATCTTCATGCTGTGCCCGCGTGTTGATCCGGGGGACGGCGTGCCTAATTCCGCATTAAACAAAGGAGTTCCCCATGCTTCGTCTCGATTCGCTCTCCCTCCCCCTCGATTTCACCCCTGAAACGCTGAATGCGCTGATTCTCCGCAAGCTGAAATGCCCGCCGGAGCAGCTCAAAAGCGTCGTACCGCTCAAAAAGGCGGTCGATGCGCGCGACAAGGCGGATGTGCACTTCGTCCTGAGCGTCGCGGTGACGCTGAAGGATGAAGCGAAGGTGCTCGCGCGGCTCAAGCCGGGTGTTGCGGCGCCGTTCACCTTCCCCAAAGCGCCGACGCTGCCGAAAGCGCGGTTCGAGCATCCACCCGTGGTCGTCGGGGCTGGCCCGGCGGGGCTGTTTGCTGCGCTGACATTGGCACGCGCGGGTGTGCAGCCGATTCTCATCGAGCGCGGCAAACCCGTCGAGGAACGCACAAAATCCGTGCAGATGATGCAGGAGCAGGGCATCCTCGACCCGGAAAGCAACGTGCAGTTCGGTGAAGGCGGCGCGGGTGCGTTTTCCGACGGCAAGCTGACCACCGGCACGAAATCACCGCTGATTCGCACGGTGCTGCAAACCTTCGTCGATCACGGCGCGCCGGAGGACATCCTGTACATCGCAAAACCGCACGTCGGCACGGATTTGCTCAAGGGCGTTGTACGCTCGATGCGGCAGGAAATCATCCAGCTGGGCGGTCAAGTGCGGTTTGACACGCGCCTGACCGGGCTGATGATGCGCGGCGAAAGCATGGAGGGCATCACAGTGCTCTGCGGCGGCGAAACACAGGAAATCCGCACCGACACGGTGATTCTCGCCATCGGTCACAGCGCGCGCGACACCATGCAGACGCTGTTCCGGCAAGGCGTGCGCATGGAGCAGAAGCCATTCGCCATGGGTGTGCGCATTGAGCATCCGCAAGCGCTCATCAGCCAGAGCCAATACGGCAAATGCTGGACGCACCCCGCGCTGAAGGCGGCAGACTACAAGCTCGCCGTCCATACGCCCGACGGCCGCGGAACATACACCTTCTGCATGTGTCCGGGCGGCGAGGTGATTGCGGCAGCAAGTCAGCCGGATGGTCTGTGCGTCAACGGCATGAGCTACCACGCGCGCGCGGGCGAAAACGCGAACAGTGCGCTGCTGGTGGGCGTGCGTCCGGAGGACTTTGGCGACGACCACCCGCTGGCGGGCTTCGTGTGGCAGCGGAGCATTGAGCAGGCGGCGTTCCGGCTTGGCGGCGGCGGGTACAAAGCGCCGGTGCAGCGTGTGGAGGATTTGCTGCACGACCGCGCCACGGCGCGCCTTGGCGACGTGCAGCCGACCTACCGTCCGGGCGTTGTGCCGGCGGATTTGCGCGCATGTCTGCCTGATTTCATCATCGAGGACTTGAAGTTCGGCATTCGGCGGATGGATGGGCAGCTGCACGGCTTTGCGCATCCGGATGCGCTGCTAACAGGCGTGGAGACGCGCTCGTCGTCGCCGGTGCGTTTGCCCCGAAATCGGGAGACGCTGATGGCGGAGCGGGTGGATGGGCTGTACCCGGCGGGCGAAGGCGCGGGGTTCGCGGGCGGCATCGTATCCGCGGCGGTGGATGGGATTCAAACGGCGCTCGCGGCGCTGCATCATCACGCGGAATAAAGCGCTTTCGCCGTTGTGAAACGCCAAGCCCGGCCAGCGACGGCAAAAATCCACATCATCCACAAAATCTACATTATATAAGGAGGGTTTCCCATGTCCAACGTCAAAGAGAATTTCCTGCGGTATGTCCAGATTGAAACGACCTCCAGCGAGACGAGCGGCACTTGCCCGTCCACGCCGAACCAGTGGGTGCTGGCAAAAATGCTGGTGGACGAGCTGCACGCAATGGGCATCGAAAACGCCCGCGTTGACGACCACTGCTATGTGTACGCGACGATTCCCGCCAAGGGCAATCATCCGGCGAAAGTCGGGCTGATTTCGCATATGGATACATCCGACGGCGTGAAGGGCCCGACGCACCCCGTCATCATCGAGCACTACGACGGCAGCGCCATCACGCTCAAAAACGGCGTGGTCATCGACGGCTTCCCGTTCCTGAAGGACTTGCAGGGGCAGGAGCTGATTGTCACCAGCGGCGACAGCGTGCTGGGCGCGGATGATAAGGCGGGCGTGGCGGAAATTATGGCGCTGTGCAAGCGGCTGACCGCCCCCGATGCGCCGGAGCATTGCACGGTGTGCATCGGCTTTACGCCGGACGAGGAAATCGGCAGCGGCGCGGATCACTTTGATGTGGCGAATTTCGGCGCGGATTACGCCTACACGGTGGATGGCGGCGCGCTGGGCGAATTGGAGTACGAGAATTTCAACGCCGCGTCGTGCGCCATCAAGGTACACGGCGTGAACATCCACCCCGGTAGCGCGAAGAACCAGATGCGCAACGCCCTGCTGATGGCCATTGAGTGGAACAGCATGCTGCCCCCGGCGGAAACGCCCGCGCACACCTGCGGCTACGAGGGCTTCTATCACCTGATGCACATGGAGGGCGACGAGGAACTGGCGACGCTGCAGTACATCATCCGCGACCACGACGCGCAGAAGTTCGACGCGCGCAAGGCGACTGTGCAGCAGATTACCGACTATCTGAACCAGAAGTGGGGCGCGGGGACGTTCGAGTGCGTCATCCGCGACAGCTATCGCAACATGCGCGAAATCATGGAGCAGCACATGGACGTGGTAGAGAAGGCGAAGGCGGCATTTGAGGCAAACGGCGTGACCCCCATCATCTCCCCCATCCGCGGCGGCACGGACGGCGCGCGCCTGTCCTACATGGGGCTGCCCTGCCCGAATCTCTCCACCGGCGGTTATAATTTCCATGGCAGAAAGGAAATGATTACCGTCGAGGCGATGGAAGCAATGGTCAACGTGCTGGAAAGCATCGTCCGCAACGCCTAAATCCGCAATTTTCAGGAGATTTTTTTCGGAAATTTGCAATTAGGCATTGACGTGCGCATCATCTTTTGCTATAATAGCTATACGGTTCGCCATCCGTCTGTCTATGTGGCTGATGTCAAGGCGAGATGAGCGAAAGGAGGGATAACAGTGTCCGAGGTACGCGTCCGTGAGAATGAATCCCTGGAGAGTGCTCTGAAGCGCTTCAAGCGTCAGTGCGCCCGCAGTGGTGTGATTCAGGAAGTTCGTAAGCGTGAGCATTACGAAAAGCCCAGCGTCAAGCGCAAGAAGAAGGCCGAAGCTGCCCGCAAGCGCAAGTATTGATGACTTTTGTCATCATTGCCCCGCGGCATTTCTCAATGGTCCGGCTGTAAGGGTTCTTTGCCCTTCGCCACGAATGTGCTGATTGTGCGCAATGGCATTCCCCTTTCGAGGTTTTTCCTCGGAAGGGGTTTTCTTTTTAATTTCGGATTCCGCAATAAGAAAAATCTTTCCTATCGCCCCTTGCATAATCGCGTGTATTTTGCTATACTATTGGCAACAGCAGGTTTCTCATGCCTTTCTATATGGTGATTTTGCACTTTACGTCCCTGCTGGCTGATTTTTTTACATCATTATTCTTTTTTTGTGTGCCTTTTTTGATACCCTGATTTTACTGCGCTAAGGAGTATGCTTCTTCTATGCAATTTTGCTTGCAGTTAGCCCCACACGCGAATATCCGCTACCGTGACGCGCAGGTCAAACTTGGTCAAGCCGAGTTGACCTGTTTGCTGTGCGCGCTTTCCCTGCCCGCTGAAACGCAGGTGACGACCATCGGCGGCGTACCATGCCTGACTTTCTCCGCCAATGCGCTGACGCCCGAAGCGCTTGCGCTGCTGGGCACGCACAGCACACGTCTGATGCTCTTCGAGTGCGTGGATGACGGTCTGCTGCGCCCGCTGGATTGGGGACGCACTGCCTATCTGCCCGACGACCTCTCGGAGATTTTGAAGTACAAGGGCAAAACAAGCGCCGCGTTCACCCACATGATGATGAACTGTGCCCGTGCCGCGAGTGATTTCGCCCTTGCAGACCAGCCGCTGACCGTGCTTGACCCCATGTGCGGCAAGTGCACAACCGGCTTCGTCGCGCTGCAAAACGGCATGAACGCCGTCTGCCTCGACATAGACCGCAAGGATTTGAAGGAAGCGGCGGATTATTTCAGCAATTATCTGCAATTCCATCGCCTGAAGCACCGCCTCGCACAGAGCAGCCGCACGCTGCAAAAGACCGCCGTGCCGATTGCCGAATACACCTTCAGCGACACGAAGGAGCATTTCGCGGCGGATGATGTGCGCACGCTGATGCTGGCGGAGGGGGACAGCGGGCTTGTCGGCGACCTGCTGAAGAAGCGTCCGGCGGATTTGCTCGTCTGCGACCTTCCCTATGGCGTGCAGCACGCGCCGCAGAACGGGAAAAAGGCGGAGAGCTTCCCCAAGCTGCTGGAGCGCATCCTCCCCGCATGGCGTCGGGCGCTCAAACCCGGCGGCGCGGCGGCTATTTCCTTCAACACGCTGACGCTGCGCAAGGATACGCTGCTGACGCTGCTGCAAAACGCAGGCTTCACGCCGCTGACCGAGCCGCCGTATGATGACTTTTCGCATTTCGTTGAGCAGGCAGTGCACCGCGACTTCATCGTCGCCCGCAATGAACAGCCGTAACGGATAATATAGATTACAGAGATTTGGGAGAGCAAGGAGGCTTTTTCAAGCTATGTCCGAATGGAAGAATCAAGATTTTAGTCAGCTGACGGTGCTGGAGCTGCGCAAGGTTGCCAAGGCCATGGGCGTGCAGCTCGGCGCGGGCATTTCCAAGGCAGGTATCGTCGAGAAACTCGACCGCGCGCGCAACGCGAAATACAGCGACATCCCCGCTGTGCCGATGGATTTCACCCCCATTCCAAAGTCTGACGACAAACAGGAATCCCCCGTGGAAAAAGCCGAGGTTCCCGCTGCCGTGAAGGATGAGAAGCCGTCGGAATCCCCTGCGCCTGCCAACAAGCAGCCCGTACCAGCCGCCGACAAACCGGAAACTGCCGCACCCGCGGTCGCCGCGCCCAAGCCGGAAGCGGAAAAACCCGCTGCGCCCGCACAGCCCGCCTCGGATGCGCGCCCCGCCATAAGCGGCTTCCGCCCGGCGTATCAAGCGCCCGCGACGCCGCCGCGCTTCGGCAGCAAGCCTGCGTATCAGGCATCCAGCAATTCGTTTGGCAATCGCCCGGCACGTCCGCAGGGGAACGACTTTGCCCGCCCGGCGCGTCCGGTAAACTACACGCGCTTTGGCCCGGCGGCGCAGGCGGATTCTACGAATGACCGCTCGTATGACGCGCCCCGCACGACCAGCAGCTGGGCTGACCGCCGCCCGACGTACGGCAGCGATGTGCCCGATCGCCGCCCCGCCTATGGCACGGATGCGCCTGACCGCCGCCCCGCGTACGGCAGTGACCTGCCCGACCGCCGACCTGCCTATGGCACGGATGCGCCGCGTTCCGCCTTCGGCACGGACGCTCCCCGCTATTCCCGTTCCTACGATGCGCCGAGCGCCTTTGACAGCGGCCGCGCCCGTCAGCCCGGCTTCAACAGTCCCCAGCGCGACGTACCGTCAGACTTGCAGAGCATGTGGGCAGGTTCGCCGAGCGACATGCTCTCCCCGGCGGAATGTCAGGATGGTTCGGGCATTCTGGAGCTGCACCCGGACGGTTACGGCTTCCTGCGCGGCGCGTCGCTCACCCCCAGCAATCGCGATATTTACGTCTCGATGGCGCAGGTTCGCCGCTTCTATCTCCGCACGGGCGATTTCGTAACCGGCAAGGTACGTCCCCAGCGCGACGGCGACAAGTACTCCGCCATGCTCTACATCACCGAGGTCAACGGCTGCCCCGCTGATTCGGTGACGAGCCGCCCCGCATTTGACGCCCTGACGCCCTGCTATCCGCACGAGCACATCAACCTCGAAGTGGAAGACGGCAGCAATGAGTTCCTTGACATGCGCCTGATTGATCTCGTTGCGCCGATTGGCTTTGGTCAGCGCGCGCTGATTCACTGCCCGCCTGCCGTGGACAAGGCGCATCTGCTGTCCTCCATTGCCAATGCAGCCAGCATCTGCCATCCGGATGCGGTGGTGATGACGCTGCTGCTGGGCGGCACGCCGGAGGACGCGACGCTCTACCGTGACCACACGCACGGCGAGGTAATTGCCTCCACCTTCGATCAGACGCCGGAAAATCATCTGCGCATCACCGACATGGTGCTGGAGCGCGCCGAGCGGCTGGTAGAAATGAAGAAAAACGTGATTCTGCTGGTGGATAGCCTGACCTACCTCTCCAAGGTTTACACAACCGCGGCTGTTCAGCAGGGGCGGCAAACCATCGGCATGGTGAATCCGGTAAGCCTGCAAAAAGCGAAGAAGCTCTTCGGCGCGGCGCGCTGCCTGCGCGAAGGCGGTTCGCTGACGATTTTCGCCGTCATGAACATCGAAACGGGCAGCCGCGTCGATGACTCCATCGCGGAAGACCTGAAGGGCACGGCGAATATGGAGCTGGTGCTGGACACGGCGGCAGCGCGCGCGGGCATTTATCCCCCGGTCAACCTGCTGCTCTCCGGCACGAAGCGCGCCGAACTCATCGCCAGCAAGGAGCAGTTGGACGGCATCAAGCTCATCCACGAAATGCTGGGCAGCCTGCGCGCGGTGGACATGATTCCGCAGCTGCTGTCGATGCTGGAAAAGACGACCAACAATGAGGATTTGCTTGTCCGCATCAAGGACTGGGCGGCGCTGATGAAGCAGTAATCCGCCTTGCTTCCCAAAAAAGCAGAAAAAAGTTTCGGATTCAGAGAAAAAAGGCTTGCAATCCCCCGGCAAATATGATACAATGATTTCTGCGGCTGAATAAGCTGATCATTGCATACGCGAAAGAGGTGAAATCGCAATGAAGGAAAAGATCCATCCCAACTACGGCAAGTGCATCGTTCGCTGCGTGTGCGGTGAGACGTTTGAAACCGGCTCGACCAAGAAGGAACTTCGAGTGGATATCTGCTCTAAGTGCCATCCCTTCTACACCGGCAAGCAGAAGCTGGTGGATACCGGCGGACGTGTCGATCGTTTCAAGAAGCGCTTCGGTCTCAACTAATTTTCGAGACAGCTGCTTCTCACGAGCTATCACGAGAGATAACAGGACATTGCGGAAGCGGTGTCCTGTTTTCGTTTGCACTTTTTTTTGCGGCAAAAAACGTGCGAAAATCAGCAGGATTTTTCCCTTTTTCGTTGAAAACAACAGTATTGCCCCTTTTTGTTGTTCTGTTCAGCCGATTTTTCCGATATGATACAGGTGTTCTCAAGGGAACACAAAATAAAAACAACAAACAGGAGGCTTTCCCATGAATACCGACAAGATCTACGCTGAATCCATCGCCAACGAATACTCCCCCAAAGACACCTCGAAGGTCGTCGCGCTCCGCAAGCTCGACGCGCAGGCCAAGCGCCCCGCCGCTATCTTCACCTACACCTTCGGCATCCTCGCCGCGCTGGTCATGGGCGTTGGCATGTGCCTGTGCATGAAGGTCATCGGCAGCGGCACGACCGTTTCGATGGTCGCGGGCATCATCATCGGGCTGCTGGGGATGGTCGGTGCAGGTGTCAACTACCCGATTTATCAGAAACTTCTGGCAAAAGGAAAGCAGAAATATGCCCATGAAATCATGCAGCTCGCTAAGGAAGTCAGCGAGCAGTAAGCGCATTCGCCGCTGGGTCGGTCTGCTGCTGGGCAGCGCGATGGCGGTGCAGTACAAACAGGACCGCGTTTTCCGCGCCAGCGTCAACTTGCAGCTGGTGATGGGGCTGAACTACCTCTACGCGCTCTACAACCTGCTCGTCGGCTGGTTTTCCCACTCGGCGTGGCTGCTCTCGCTTGGCGCGTACACGCTGATGCTCGCCGTCATCCGCACCGACCTGACCATTTCGCATCACATCGGCTGCCGCTTAGACACTGCCTCGCTCCAGCGCCACGAACTCCGCTGCTATCGCCGGGTGGCATGGTCGCTGCTGCTGCTGAACCTGCCCATCGGCGGTCTGGCGGTGCTGATGGCGTCCGGGCGCAGCGCAGCGGCGCTTCCGGGGCATCTGATTTACCTTTCCGCGCTGTATTCATTCCTGATGATGGGGCTTGGCATCTCCAACCTCATCCGCTTCCGCAGGTTCGGCAGTCCGATTCTCTCCGCCGCGAAAGTGCTTTCGATGGTTGCGGCGCTCCTGTCGATGCTGACGCTGCAATCGGCGCTGCTCGACCGCTTTGGCGAGGGACAGGACAGCTTCCGGCTGCTGATGTCGCGCCTGTCGGGCAGCGCGGTCTTTTTGTCCGTATTCGGCATGGCGCTGTGGATGCTCCGCCATCCGATGATCATCCGTCCTGATGCGATTGAGGAGGAGCTGACCGCCCCATGAACCGCTCCGAGAGCAAGTACTTTGGCACCGCCGTGCGCATGGATGAAGCGCTGATGTCGCTGCTGGAAAAGAAGGATTTCCCGTATATCACCGTCCGCGAAGTCTGCCAAGCGGCGCAGGTCAACCGATCGACATTCTATCTGCACTACGAAACGATGACGGATTTGCTGGAGGAGGCGGTGCAGCACGCGCTGCGGCAGTTCTACGAGGCGTTTTCCCCCGCGCAGAGCGCGATTCGCGATGCCATTGCGTCCGCGTCGCTCTCCTCCCTGAACCTGCTTACGGACGAGTACCTGACGCCCTACCTGCGCTTCATGCAGGAGCATCGAAGCCTGTTTACGACCATGCAGCGCCATGCCACGCTCATGGGTATGGACAATGTATACCGCTACCTGTTCGATCACATCTTTAGTCCCATTCTCGCCCGGCTTGCCGTGGACGAAAAGAATCACCCGTACATCATCACCTTCTACCTCCACGGGCTGATTGCCATCGTGCAGCAGTGGCTATCGGAGGATTGCAAGCGCAGCATCGAGGAAATCAGCGAACTGATGCGCAACTGCGTGAACGGACAGATTACGCCGATGGCGATGGATATAATGAAAAACGCGGATGCCTGATGGCTGATCAGACACCGCGTTTTTTCTATTGATTTTTTCTATTGAATCCACTTTTTACTGCTCTTTTCGCCCAAGCTCAGCGGCATCAGCACCACCAAGTGCGGCTGGCACGACAAATCCCCCGCCGACACCCGCAGCAGCGGCAGTTCCTCTGCTTTTTCCGGATACAGGCGCAGGAAGTCCGTCACCGGCGCAATCGGCCACGATTCATTCGCTTCCGTCTTGTAGTGCATCGGCAGAATCACCCGCGCGTGCAGCACGTCCGCCACCTGCTTCGCCATCGGCGCGTCCATCGTGTAGTACCCGCCGACGGGCAGCATCACGATATCCGCACTGCCCAAAAGCAACCGCTGTTCCGTCGTCAGCATGTGCCCCAAATCGCCAAGGTGCATCACCGTCAGCCCTTCCGCCTTCAGGCAGAACAGCAGCGTCTTGCCGCGCAGCTTCCCCTGCTGCTCATCGTGGTACGCCTCTATCGCCCGCACCGCCGCGCCGCCGCCGAGGTCAAAATCCCCCGCCCGGTCAATCACGCGCGGATGCCCCGGAATCGTCTCGACCGCGTTGTGGTCGTGATGCTGATGCGACACCAGCACCACATCCGCCGGATTCGCCGTCACGGGATAGCCGCACGACGCATCATACGGATCAGTGACGATGCGGAGGCCGTTGTCCAGCTCAATGACAAATTTTGCGTGCCCCATACAGCTGATAATCATGGATTTCCCGTCCTTTCTTCTGCCGCGCGGCAAAGGTACGGCAGCAAGCGTCCCGGCAGCGGATTGTGCGTCCGCAAGCGCGCCGCTAAATCCCGATGCAGCATACGGCAGTATTTCTCCATCGCCTGACCGCCGGCATCCGCCGATTTCAGCAGTGCCCGAAGCAGCGTGTCGTCCGCCGTATCATCCGGATGGCGCGCAAGCAGCGACAGGCAGCAGCCGAGTTCACCCGGCGCGTCGGGGATTTTTGTCGGCATATCCGGCGGATTCGGCAGCTTGTCCAGCAGCAGCCAGCCGCCGTGTATCCACGTTCGCCAGCCGTGCTTCTCTGCCAGTCGGCAGAAATCCGCCGCGTCCGCCAAAAGCGGCAAATCCGTCGCGAAGAGCGCGTTCGCGTCCTCCGACCGCCGCAGCGCCGGGCGGCGAAGCGTCGTCACGGTTGCCAGCATCTCCTGCAGCTCCTGCCGAAGCGCCGACAGCATCCTTACTGCGCCCCCGTCGCGCAATAGTCAATGTGAATGGTGTGCATGGCGGTGAAGCGCCCCTGCACATCCAGCTGATATTCGAGGTGCACCATCCCGGCATCGTCCGCCGCGCGGCACTTGACCTGCGTCGGGAACACCGCCATCGCCATATCCCCGAACGGCGTGTGATACGCGCCCTCAAAGCGCTGATCCTTTACGAACACCATCGTCGTGCCGTATTCGCCGGGACGGCTCATGGTCACGCGGTGCTCGGACAGCGACAGAATCACGTCGCTCGTCACCATCTCGCTGTCATCCTCCGTCGGCATGGACTCCTGATAGCGGATGAGATAGCCGCCGGCGGTTTTCTTAAGTTCTCCGCGGCAGAACAGCTGCATCGGCGCTTCCTGCTCGCCCTCTTCGTCGCGGATGGTGCTGACCAGGTTAATCAGCACGGGCGTTTTATCCTGTTTCTTCACTTCTGCTCCTCTCGGACTGTATCCGAACGTGTGGTTTGCCGCCTTTTGTCGGCGGCGCTTATAGTATAGCACATTTTTTCGCCTTGCACAATCACCGCGTTTGGCGTATGATAGAGGAAAGACACTTTTGTGGAGGGTAAAAGCTATGCTGCGGATTGGAGCACGGGCGAAAATCAACTGGACGCTGGATATTACCGGGCGGCGGGCGGACGGCTACCACCTGATGGACATGCTGATGCAGAGCGTGACGCTTGCCGACGAAATCACGCTGGAGAAGACGTTAGACGGCGAAATCACGCTGACGACGGGCGGCACGCCGCTGCTCCCGGCGGACGAGCATCATCTGGCGCTGCGGGCGGCACGGGCGCTGCAAAAGGCAACAAGCTGTCCGCTGGGGGCGCGCATCCACGTTGTGAAGCACATTCCCGTTGGGGCGGGCATGGGCGGCGGCAGCAGCGACGCAGCAGGCGTGCTGGTGGGGCTGAATCGCCTATGGGAAACCGGGCTGACGCGGGCGGAGCTGGAAGATGTCGGCTTGACGCTGGGGGCGGACGTGCCGTTCTGCATCCGCGGCGGATTGACCCGCACCCGCGGCATTGGGGAAGCAATGGAGGCGCTCCCCTGCGGGCGGTGCTTCCCGCTGGTGGTGATTCAGCCATGCGGCGGGCTTTCTACGCGCGACGTGTTTGCGGCGTACCACGCGCAGGCGGTTTCGTTCCGCCCGGACAATGACGCGGCGCAGGCGGCTTTGGCGGATGGGGATTTGTGCGCGCTGTCCCCGGCGCTGGGGAACGTATTGCAGCCGGTGAGCGAGCAGATGCGTCCAGCAATTGCGGATGCGATTACGGATTTGCGGAATTTCGGCGCAGCGGCTTCGCTGATGACCGGGAGCGGGTCGGCGGTATTCGGCGCGTTCGAGACAAAAGACACGGCGGACGCGGCGTTTGCGGCGCTGTCACAGCGGTATGACAGGGTGTTTCGGTGTGAAACGTGCATGAAGAGCGTCATCGAACAAATTTGATATGCCAAGCAGGTCGGAAGCGCGATTGCCTCCGACCTGCTTGCTTATTGACTCTTCTTCCACACCACTACGCCCGTGCCCGCTTTGAGCGCATCCGGCAAATCGGGATTCAGCCGCCGCAGCTTTTCCTGCGGCACGCGGTATTCCTTCGCCAGCGTCCACCAGTCCTCGCCGGTCTGGCAATAACACAGGTACAGCCCGTCGTCCACCTCATCTGCCGCTTCCTCCTGCGCGTCGGTCAGCAGGTGCGCACTTTGCGTCTCCACGCCGTCGCAGGTCAGGCGGAGGACGTAGCGCAGTTCCACGCGGTCGGAGGTAATCGGCGTGGCTTCCACCTCATCCGCCGTCAAGGTCAGAATGCTGTCTGGCGCGGCGGAGACGGCAAAGGACGTGCGGAACGGCGTTTCCTGATGCACGGTCACGGGCGCGGTGTTCTCGTCGGTCATGTACAGCAGGGTGATTTCGAGCATCCCCTCGGTGTTCAAGCGGCTGCCCGTGCTGTCCTGCGCGGTCATGATGGGCGTGGCAAACGCGGCGAGCATCCCGCGCACAGGGGGCGTGCCGTCGGGCAGGAGCAGCGTCGTCTTGCCGGATTCAGCGGCAGAGGCGCGCCTTTGCCCCGTGCGAATCACCACGTCGCGCCCGGAAAAGGTCAGCGCCGCCCCCTGATAGGTGTACGCATCGCGCAGGACAGTCAGCTTCTCCTGCGTGTCCGCCGTCCCCTGCACGCCAAGGAGGACTTCCGCCCGCAGCGTCTTTCCCCCGTCGCCCACGTCCTGACTGGCGACCGCGACGTCACGCACGGTCACGCGGGCATCAAGCAAATCACCGCTTTCGCCGCTGAGCTCGAGCGTCTGGCTGAACGGCGCCTCATGGTGCGTGACGACAAGCGGCTTGCCGGGCAAATCGCTGGCGTGCACCGCCGAAATGGTCACCGTGCCCTCCACGCCGATTCTGCCCTGTCCGCCCGTGATATCGCTGATTTGCGCCGCCGCGTCCGCGCAGAGCGTCTCGCGCACCTGTAAGCCCTCCGGCAGCTCAAATTCCTCCCGGAGCAGCGTATCCGCCTGTCCGCTGGCAACGGTTCGACGCAGGGCAATCTCCTGCGTGGCGACTTCCGCGCCGCCCGGCGCATTCACCCCAGTGAGCACCTCCAGCGCCTGTGTGGACGCGCCGCGGGCATCCAGCTGCACAATCGCGCGCATATTCAGCCGCCCACCCTGCACTGAGGCATCCACATGCTCCACCCGCGCCTGTGCCTGTACGCGACCTTTCGGCTGCGCGCCCGGCAAATCGCACTGGTGGATAAAATCCGCCGTCGCCTCCACCACATGCACCTGATTCGGCGCGCCCTGCGTGTAGAGGACGTGGAAAATCACCTTGCCGGAGAGCGTCGCGCGGTCAGCCCCACTTTCGGCGCTGTCCACCACCGCCATCCCGCCCGCGTGCAGCACGTGCGTTTCCTCCCGCAGGCCGCCGGGCAGCGTAATTTCGCCTTCCACCACCGCCTGTGACGCGCCGTGTGCCGTCACCTGCTCCATCGTCACCGTTTCCTTCCGAAGCTGCGCATCCACCGCGTTTTCCTCCTTTCGGTTGTTCGGGACAAGGTATGCGCAATTCTCCCCCCGCAGAACACGCAAGTTTCATGAAATTCTCATCTTTTGTGCTTTCCTTTTGCCCGGCAAGTGTGCTATAATAGAAAGGGTTGCTGTGTTTTGCGCGGTCACAGTGTATTTTTCAGGCGGCAAAGCGTATTTTTCCGCCGCTTCCCCTTGCGCATCCGCGCCGCTTTCCGGTATAATGACAGCATCCCGCGATTGATTGAGGAGTAAGGAGACTTCCATGAGCAAGTCCAAGAAGAAAAAGGAAACCAAAGCGGTTATCGCCGGTCAGATTGCGTTCTGGGTGTCATTTCTGGGGATTATTTCTCTGCCGATTCCCGGCTTCTGGCGGTTCGTCGGCGGATTTGCCATTGCCTCCGGGCTGAAGAAGCTGATTGAGACGATGGCGACGCCGCTGGATGGGCTGCACACCGAGAATGGCGAGCGCGTGAAGGAAGAGCCGGTGATTCAGGTGGGTACGCCGGAGGATCAGCGCGCGAAGGAAGTCGTCGCCGGCGGGCTGGACTTGCTCAGCCAGATTGCCGCCGAGCGCGAGCAAATTGACGAGTTCGTGATGACCCGGCGGCTGAAAGACCTCGATGAATTGGTTCGCAAGATGCTGCAAACAGTCGTCGATGACCCCAATGAAGCCAGCCGGATGCGCAAGTTCATGAGCTACTATCTGCCCACGACGCTCAAGCTCCTGCAGTCCTACCGCACGATGAAAACCCGCGGCGTGTCGTACAGCGAGATGACCACGACGCGCGAGAACCTCATCCACGCGCTGGACATGATTCTGCAAGCCGCGCAGAAGCAGCTTGACGCCATGCACAAGGACGACATGCTGGACATGAGCGCGGACATGGACGTGCTGGAACAGATGCTCAAGCGCGACGGCTACATGGAGAGTGTGCTGTCCGAATCGCTGAAAGAGGCGAACCGGCAGCAGCAGAACGCGTCTGTCCCCTATTCGACGCAGCAGGCGGATTTGCACACATCCGGCACGGCGGCGGCGCGGCAAATGAATCAGGGCGCACCCGTGCTGAAAATGCCGGAGGAGGATATTCCCGAAGCCGACCGGCAGCAGAAGAAATTCTATCAGAATTAACAATTACCAATATACACGAGGAGGATTTTCCCATGGCTGATCAGTTCCCGATGCTTTCCCTCACGCCGGATGTTCCCGATCCCGTCGCGCCGTCCGCAGCCCCCGCGCAGAGCATTCAGCAGCAGCCCGCCGCATCAACCACAGCTGAACCGCTTGCCGTGCCGACCGCTGCCGCCGCGCAGCCGCAGACCAGCGCCCCAGCGACCGCGCCCCGCCTCGACCAGAGCCAGCTGACCCCCGCCGAGCGCGCCGCGATTGAGGACTTTCTGACCAAGCTGGACATCACCAACCCTGACCATGTGCTGCTCTTCGGCGCGGATGCACAAAAACACATCAGCGATTTCTCCGAGAGCGCGCTGCAAGCCGTCCGCACGTCGGACACGGGCGAAGTCGGCAAGATGCTGGAAAACCTCGTCGTTGAACTGAAGGGCTTTGAGGCGGACGCGGAAGAACCCAAGGGCATCTTCAAAATCTTCCACAGTGCCGACAACCGCATTGAGCGCATGAAGGCACGCTATAACAAGGCGAATGTGAACGTCGAAAATATCGCGACCTCGCTGGAAGGGTATCAGGCGCAGCTGCTCAAGGACGTTGCCATGTTCGACCGCCTGTACGACCAGAACACGGCGTATTTCCGCCAGCTGACGCTCTACATCATCGCGGGCGAAGAGAAATTGCAGCGCGTGCGCGAGGGCGAACTGAAGGAGCTGATGGCGAAGGCGGCGGAATCCGGCGACGCGATGGACGCGCAGAAGGCGAACGACCTTGCCGCGCAGTGCGACCGCTTCGAGAAAAAGCTCCACGACCTGAAGCTGACCCGTCAGGTATCCATGCAGATGGCGCCGCAGATTCGTCTGCTGCAAAATAATGACAGTTTGCTGGTGGAACGCATTCAGTCCACCATTTCCAACACGCTGCCGCTGTGGAAGAACCAGATGGTGCTGGCGCTTGGGCTGCACCACACGCAGCAGGCGATGCAGGCGCAGCGCGCGGTCACGAACATGACCAACGAGCTGCTGAAGAAGAACGCCGAGACGCTCAAAATGAGCACCATCGAGACGGCAAAGGAATCCGAGCGCGGCATCATCGACATCGAGACACTCGTGCAGACGAACCAGAGCCTCATCGACACCATCAGCGAGGTGATGACCATCCAGCAGGAAGGCCACACCAAGCGCGTCGAAGCCGAAAAGACGCTCTATCAGATGGAAAACGACCTCAAAAAGAAGCTGCTGGAAACGAAGATTTGATTTTCCCCCAAACCTCCCGGCAGGACGCGAAAAAAACGCCCTGCCGGGGTGTTTTGCTTCTTCTATCAGATGATTTTGCCGAAATTTGCAGTCTTTTGCCACGCTGAATCGTTCTATTGAAAATCCGCTTTGCGCGCCGGAAGGAGGAATCTTCATGCGCATCATCGGTCTGACAGGCGGTATTGCCTGTGGAAAATCCACCATTTCGCTCACGCTGAAATCGCTCGGCGCCACCATCATCGACGGCGATCAGCTCTCCCGCGCGCTGACGCAGCCGGGCGGGCTGGCACTGCCCGCGATCCGCGCGGAATTCGGCAGCAAGGTTTTCCACGCGGACGGCACGCTTGACCGCCGCGCGCTGGGCAGCCTCATCTTCGCCAGCGACGAGCGCCGTCATGCGCTGGATGACCTGATGCAGCCGCTCCTGCGGGAGATGATTGAACGGGAAATCCTCCGCGCGAAGGAGGGCGGCGCGAAAATCTGCGTGCTGGACATGCCGCTGCTCTACGAAGCTGGGCTGGACGGACTGTGCAGCACAGTCTGGTGCGCGTCGCTCCCCCGCGAGACGCAGCTTGCCCGCCTGATGGCGCGCGACGGCTTCACCCGCGAGGAAGCGGAAAACCGCCTGCGCAGCCAAATGGACACGGCAGAAAAGGCGCGCCGTGCGAACGTCATCATCTCGACAGACGGCACGATTGAAGAAACCGCCGCGCTGATTCCCCCGCTTTACGCCGCCGAACTTGCGAAGGAGGGTTCGCATGGAAAACACACCGCGTCCCAGACGAAGTGACCGCTATCAGGCGCAGGCAGCCCCATCCGCGCAGGCAGCGCAGCCGGTGACGCAGCATCCGGTGCAGCCGACGCTGGGCTATCCGCCGCAATCAAATTCACAGAATCCACCGCCCTCGCCTGTGCAGCAAGCCATGCAGCCGCGCTCTGCCGCGCCCGCGTGGTATCAGCAGCAGACAGGGTATTATACGCAGCTGCCGAATCAGCGTCCGCCGCAGCGTCCCGCGCAAATGCCGCCCGTTCGTCAGGCGCAGGCGCCGTATGCGGGCATGAATCCGGCGTATTCGCAGCCGCCGCAGCGCCGCACTGCCCCGCGTCCGACGCAATCCGCCGTGCCGCAGCGGATGGAATCCGTTCTGGCGGAATCCGCCTCGACGGAAACTGCCGACCCGAATCGCCTGCCCCTTTGGCTGACGTGGACAATTGTCGGGCTGTGCATCGTACTGCTGGGGCTGCTGGCGGCGCACTACCTGATGCAGGCGTACCTGACGACGCGCGCCGAGGAGTGGGAAACCGCGCGGCAGAACACGCTGAGCTACTATCACGTCGTCGAGGGCGAAAGTGGGAATTCCATCACCTACCAGCCGCTGATTGAACGCTATGCGGCGGAATACAACCTCCGCCCCGCGTTCGTCGCCGCCATCATCCGCAATGAAAGCTCCTTCCGCACGGATGCGGAATCGAGTGTGGGCGCGCGCGGGCTGATGCAGCTGATGCCAGACACGGCAGAATGGATTGCCGGGAAAATTGGCGACAGCAATTATTCCTTCGACCACCTCTACGACGCGGAAACGAACATCCGCTACGGCTGCTGGTACTTGAATTACCTGTCCAAGCTGTTCCGGGGCGACGCGGTGCTTGTCTCCTCCGCCTATCACGCGGGGCAGACGACCGTCACCCGTTGGCTGAGTGACAAGGGCATTTCGTCAGACGGCGTGACCATCCCCGTAGACAAGCTGCCGGACGGCCCGACCAAACAATACGCAGGGAGAGTGACGACATCCTATGGCATTTACGAAGCCCTTCTCTACCCCAACGAAAGCGCGGAAGCTGCTGGCGCTGCTGATGGCGATATTGTGTCTGCCCGTGCTGTCCGCGCAGGCGTCGCCAACCAGTGACGCACTGGTCATCGGCATCCAGAGCAGCAAGACGACGAGCCTGAATCCCCTCTTCCCGGTCGAGCGGGACATGCTTTCCATCTTCGACCTGATGTACGATTCGCTCATCACCATTGACGACAACTATCAGCCGCAGGCCGGTCTGGCGGAAAGCTGGACGCAGACCGGCAATGGCCGCACATGGACGTTCACGCTGCGGCAGGGCGTGCTGTTCTCCGACGGGACGGAAATGACGGCGAACGACGTCGTCGCGACGGCGAACTACATCATTTCCTGCGCCAAGGACACAAACCTGACGAACAAGGGATACTACGCCAATCTGCGCTACTTCGTCAAAGAAATCAAGGTGCGGGACAACTACACGGTGGAGGTGCGCGCCGATCGGCAGTATTACGGCGTGCTGTACGCCATGACATTCCCGGTGCTGCCCGCGAGCGCACTGGAAAGCGCAAATCCCCCCGGCACAGGCGCGTACATGATTACGGCCTTCACGCCCTATTCCAACGGCACGAAGGGCAGCATGACACTCTCGCTGAACCCGTATTACAGCGGCAAGCCGCCGCAGTTCAAGAATCTCTACTTCGACCTGTACGGCAAGGACGCCGACGTGGTAAATGCGTATCAGTATTCCAACGTCGATGCCATATTTTCCCGCTCATTGTCCATTGCGCAGTACAAATCTTCCACCAACACGCTCGCCATCACCTACCGCACGAATCAGCTGGAGTGCCTGCTGCTGAACAACTATCTCGGCTCGATGACGAACAACATGCGCACGGCGATTCGCTCCTGCATCAACATTGATTCCATCGTCCAGTCCGTCTACATGAGCATGGTTGACCGGACGAACACGCCCATGATTCAAGGAACGTGGATGTACAACTCGAACTTGTCCTCCTACTTCCAAGTCGATTTGAACAAGGCGCGGCAGCTGCTGGAGGAGGACGGCTGGTACGACACCGATGGCAGCGGCTATGTGGACAAGCCCAACAAGAACAACGAAGCCGCCGACCTCACCTACAACATCATCACCTACGAAGAGCCGGACAACAGCGTGCGCGTGCAGGCGGCGAACATGATTGCCGACATGCTGGGGCAAATCGGCATCAAGGCGACGGTGGAGACGGTGTCGTACAGCACGATGCAGGAACGCCTGAAAGCGGGCAATTTCCACATTGCGCTGGTTTCCTTCGCCATGGACGTCTGCCCCGACCCCGGCTTTCTGCTGATGAGCGGCAACACCTGCAACTACGTCGCCTACCGCTCAACGACGATGGATGCGCTGTTCAAGAAGCTGCGCACGCAGGTCACGCAGGCGGATTACCAATCCGTCCTGTACGACATTCAGGAGCAGTTTGCGAAGGACTGCCCGTTCATCTGCCTGTACTACCGCGGCGGCACGGTGCTGACGCGGCGGATGTACACCACCACCCGCGATGTGCGCGAGGGGCATCTGCTGGATGGGATAGAGTCGTTCTACGACTGATTGATTCGTGCTTTCTGCGTAGAAGATTCTGCTTCATGCGCAGGGATTTCGCCTCTGCGGAGGCGAGGAGGGGGCTTTCCGATCGCCCCCTCCACCCCCTCGGTTTCCCCTACCCGGCTGGATTTTTATCGGAAGTCGTCAGATTTTCGGAATCCGCACTTCTAAATCAACGCATAAATCAGCATTTTCAGGAGTTTCACCACCGTTTATCATAGAAAGAAGGTCTTTCGATGAGAAAGCATTTTGATGACCAGATTGCGCAGCTTGGCGAGCAAATGATGGCAATGGGCGCACTGGTGGAGAACACGATTGAGCGGGCAATTCGCGCCTTGCAGACGGACGACATGGCGGAAGCGGCGGCAATTCGCGACGGCGACCACATTGTGGACGAAAAGGAACGCGAGGTGGAAGCGATGTGCATCCACATGCTGCTCCAGCAGCAGCCCGTCGCGCGTGACCTGCGCACCATCAGCGCGGCGCTGAAAATGATTACCGACATGGAGCGCATCGGCGATCAGGCGAGCGACATCTGCGAAATCGCGACGATGGGTCATCTTCGCAGTCCGCGCCCGGAGCATTTCTCGTCGATGGCGCAGGCGGCGATTTCGATGGTGCACCGCGCGATTGACGCGTACGTCCATAAAGATATTGAGCTGGCGCAGCAGGTGGAATTGTCCGACGACATTGTGGACGCGCTGTTCAACGACGTGAAGGCGGACTTGATTGCCGGGCTTCGCGGGCATCCCGACCGAACGGAGGAATGCCTTGACCTGCTGATGATTGCCAAGTATCTGGAGCGCATCGGCGACCACGCGGTCAACATTGCTGAATGGGTGGTGTACGCCATCACCGGGCTGTATAAAGGAGAAGAGCTGAAATGATCTTCGTTGTCGAAGACGATCACGGCGTTCGCGAGTTGGAGCTGTACGCGCTGCGTCAGTCAGGCTATGAGGCGGAAGGGTTCGAGACCCCCGCCGCGTTCCGTCAGGCGCTGGAAAAGACCGTGCCGGACTGCGTGCTGCTGGATGTGATGCTGCCGGGCGAGGACGGCTTGTCCCTGCTGCGCTTCCTGCGCCGCGACGCACGCACACGCCGCGTGCCCGTGATTCTCGTCACCGCGCGCGACGCGGAAATGGACAAGGTAAAGGGACTGGACTGCGGCGCGGACGATTACCTGACGAAGCCGTTCGGTGTGATGGAACTGCTGGCGCGCGTGCGTGCGCTGCTGCGGCGGACGCAGGAGGAAACGCCCTCCGCCGTCATGACGCTGGGCGACGTGACGCTTGACCGCGAAAGCCACCGTGTCACCGCGGGCGGACAGGAAATCGCTCTGACGCACATGGAGTTTGAGCTGCTGGCGTTCCTGATGGCGCACGCGGGCAAAGCTGTCACACGCGAAGTGCTGCTGGACGACGTGTGGGGCATCGCCTACTCCGGCGACACGCGCACGATTGACGTTCACGTTCGCACCCTGCGGCAGAAGCTCGGCGACAGCGGGCGGCTGATTGCCACCATCCGCAACGTCGGCTACCGCATGGACGAACATCCGGAAGCAGGTGAATCCTGATGAAAAACCGCCTTTCTTCCCGTCTGCGCCTGACGCTGTCGGGCGTAACCCTGCTGACCCTTCTGCTGATGTGCGTGCTGGTATTCGCGGGCATGTACTTCCAGACGACCGCCGACAACCGCGAGCAGCTCCGGCAGCAGGCGGTGCAGTTGTCCTCCTACCTTGAGGCGTCGGATGACCCGGTTTCCCTGCTGCAAGGGAGCGTATTCACCCAGCGCGTAACGTATCTGGATACGGACGGCACGGTGCTGTATGACAGCGAAGTGGATGCGTCCCGCTTGGAGAGCCACGCCGGGCGCGAAGAATTTCAGCAGGCGCGCGAAAACGGCGAGGCGTTCACCGCCCGCAGCAGCGCAACCCTTGGGCAAACGAGCCTGTATTACGCCAAACGGCTGGCGGACGGGCGTGTCATCCGCGTTTCGGGCACGCAGCGCGGAATGCTGCGGCAGGTGCGCGATTTACTGGGGTATCTGCTGCTGGGCGCGGTGCTTTGCTTCGGTGCGGCGATGGCGTTTTCCCGCCCGCTGGCGAAGCGCCTTGCCGCCCCCATGAACGAGGTCAACCTTGACCAGCCGCTGGAAAGCGACGTTTACGAGGAGCTTTCGCCCATGCTTCGCCGCATGGCACAGCAAAACGCCCGCATTGCCGACCAGATGGCATCCTTGACCGCCCAGCGGCATGAACTGGATACCGTCCTCGGCGGCATGAAGGAGGGCTTCGTCATCCTCGACGAGAAGCGGCATGTGCTGACGATGAACAACGCGGCGCGGGCAATGTTCTGCATCACCAATGACCCGGTTGGACAGCCGATGATTGCCGTCAGCCGCGACGAGGCGCTCCTCCGCCTTTTGGACGGGCAGGGTACGGAATGCGCGATGCAATTGAACGGCATGACCATTCACCTCTCCCGCAGCCATGTCGAAGGCGGCGGCACGGCACTGCTGATGCAGGACGTCACCGCCGCACAGGCCGCTGAAGCAAGCCGCCGGCAATTCTCCGCCAACGTCAGTCATGAGCTGCGCACCCCCCTGACTACCATCAGCGGCTACGCGGAGCTGCTGTCCTCCGGGATGCTGCAGAAGCCGGAGGACGCGACGGAATTCGGGCGGAAGATTCTCGCCGAAAGCCGCCGCCTGCTGACGCTGATTGAGGACATCATCCGCCTGTCGCGCCTTGACGAGGGTGTGCGCGGCGAAGTGACCCCCGTCGATTTGACCGCGCTGATTCACCACTGCGTCCAGAAGCTGACGCCCGCCGCGCAGAATGCGCAGGTAAGCATCAGCGCCAGCGGAAATGACCCTGTGCTGATTTCTGGCGACCATGCCCTGCTGGAAGAGATGCTAACGAACCTGCTGGAAAACGGCATCAAGTACAACCACGCGGGCGGATACGTCCGGGCGCGGGCAGAAATGGCGGACGGACGCGCCGTCGTGACTGTCGCGGACAACGGCGTAGGGATTGCGCCGGAGGATCAGCAGCGCGTATTTGAGCGCTTCTACCGCGTGGACAAGAGCCGCAGCAAGCAGACCGGCGGCACGGGACTGGGGCTGTCCATCGTCAAGCACGGCGCGCAGGTGCATCACGCGCAGATTGCCATGCAGAGCGCGCTGGGCGAGGGTACGACCATCACGCTGACTTTCCCGGCTCAGTCATCCGGCAAAAAATAACGCCGCCCCGACATGGTTTCCACCGGAATCGCATAGACCATTGCGCCGTCCTCCTCGTGCAGGGGGACGGCTTTTCCTTCCGCCAGAACGACCTGAATCGCCGCCGCATCCGGCGCTTCAAACTCCAGACACACCTGCGTGCAGACGGATAATGCCTCCGCCTTGCGCCCCTCCTTCGGCATCATCAGGCAAACGACCGGCTGCATCCCGTTCACGAACCACTCGAACCCCATCGGCACAACATACGGCGCGTGGCCGTCAAAGAACGCCGCGCGGACTGCCTTCGCCTGCCGCAGGATTTCCAGACATTCCACGAAACTGAGCGCCTGATAGCACATGCTGCTCACGCCGCCTCACCTCCCCCGCATCAGCGTATGCGCAGGGGGATTTTTCGTGTGATGCAGAATTCATCCAGAAAACGAACATTTTCGTCAAGAAGTGCAGCAAAAGAACACGAAAAATCCACAAAAACCCTTTACGGCACGCCATCCGATGCGTATAATTGTTGCATGACGAACGGAACATGCTTCCGCCCGTCCACCTGATAAGGAGGTTGGTTCTCATGAAGAAGTTCTTTAGTCTCGTTCTTGCTCTGGCCATGGCGCTGAGCATGGCGTCCTTCGCGTCCGCAGAGGAAACGACGACGATTCACATCGGCGTGATTGGCCCGATGACCGGTGCTGCCGCTGTGTATGGTCTGGCAGTCGCGCGCGGCGCGGAAATCGCCGTGGACGAAATCAACGCTGCCGGCAAGGTGAACATCGTGCTGGACGTGCAGGACGATGAAAACGACGCTGAAAAGTCCATCAACGCCTACAACGCGACGCTGGACAAGGGCACGCAGGTCATCCTCGGCTGCACAACGACGACCCCCTGCATCGCCGTTTCTTCGCAGGCGTATGACGAGCGCGTGTTCATGCTCACGCCCTCCGCCTCCTCGCTGGAAGTCATCGCGAACAAGGACAATGCGTATCAGGTCTGCTTCACGGACCCGGCACAGGGTTCCGCATCCGCTGAATACATCTTCAACAAGAAGGTCGCCATCATCTACAACAACGCCGACACCTATTCCACCGGTATCTATCAGACCTTTGAGAGCAAGGCTGCCGAGCTGGGGCTGAACATCGTTTCCGTGACCACCTTCACCAACGACACCACGGACTTCTCCGTGCAGGTGACCGAGGCCAAGAACGCCGGTGCGGACGTTGTGTTCCTGCCCATCTACTACACCCCCGCTTCCCAGATTCTCAACGCTGCCAACACCATGGGCTACAAGCCGGTGTTCTTCGGCGTTGACGGCATGGACGGCATCCTGACCATGCCCGGCTTCGATGTTGCGCTGGCGGAAGACGTCATGCTGCTGACCCCCTTCTCCGCGGACGCGCCGGACGAGCTGACCAAGAGCTTCGTTGGCAAGTATCAGGAAAAGTACGGCGAGGTGCCGAACCAGTTCGCGGCGGATGCGTATGACGGCATCTACGCGCTGGCGGCGGCCGCTGAAAAGGCTGGCGTGAAGGGCGACGAAGCGGCGGAAGATATCTGCGACGCGATGATTGCCGCCATGCAGGAACTGACCGTCACCGGTCTGACCGGCACGATGGTCTGGGATGCGACGGGCGCTGTCACCAAGACCCCGACGGCCGTCATCATCAAGAACGGCGTGTATGTCGGCGCTGAGGCGGCTGCAGCGGAGTAATCCCCCCCCTATTCCACACGTTTTCCTCATGCCGGAGGAGGAGCTTCCTTCTCCGGCATGAGCGTATCCACCAGATGCAGACAGAAGGTAATCAGCAACAGTTGGTGCAAGGGTGCACACGGACTGCTGCTGATTGCCTTGCTGTCTTTCAAGGGAAAGTGCTTTTCCAGCAGATTTCAGTCATTTGGAGGTGCAGGCAGGATGCTTCAGTTCTTCTCTTACCTCATCAACGGCATCAGCCTTGGCAGCGTGTATGCCATCATCGCCTTGGGCTACTCGATGGTCTACGGCATTGCCAAGATGCTGAACTTCGCGCACGGCGACGTCATCATGATTGGCGCGTACATTGCCTTCTGTGCCACGCAGTACTGGGGCATGTCCCCCCTGCTTGGCGTGCTGATTGCCATGATTGTCTGCACGGTGCTGGGCATGGTCATCGAGCGCCTGGCGTACAAGCCGCTGCGTCAGGCAACGAGCCTTGCCGTGCTGATTACCGCCATCGGCGTGAGCTACCTGCTGCAAAACCTGGCGCTGCTGGTGTTCGGCCCGAACCCCATGTCGTTTCCGTCCTTCGTCAGCATCCCGTCCATCAGCCTGTTTGACGGGCAGCTGATTCTGACCGGCGAAACAATCGTGACTGTGCTGGCGAACATCATCATCATGCTGGTGCTCACGTTCTTCACCTCCCACACGAAGATGGGCAAGGCGATGCGCGCCGTCAGCGAAGACCGCAGCGCGGCGGAACTGATGGGCATCAAGGTGAACGCGACGATTTCCCTGACCTTCGCCATCGGCAGCGCGCTGGCGGCGATTGCGGGCGTGCTGCTCTGCTCCACCTACCACACGCTGATGCCCACGACGGGTTCCATGCCGGGCATCAAGGCGTTCACGGCGGCTGTTTTCGGCGGCATCGGATCAATTCCCGGCGCGCTGCTGGGCGGCCTGCTGCTGGGCATCATTGAGATTCTCGGCAAGGCGTATGTGTCCATGGAGCTGGGCGACGCGCTGGTGTTCGCCGTGCTGATTATCGTGCTGCTGGTCAAGCCGACGGGGCTGCTGGGCAAGCCGATGCGGGAGAAGGTGTAACGGGATGAAGAAAACGATGAAAAAGTCAACAAAAGGCTTTCTGAACAACTTGATCACCTACGCCATCGTCATCATCGCGTTCGTCTTTACGCAGATGGCGCTGAGCAAGATGATTCCGGGCGTCACCATCAGCCGCTCCCTGAAGGGGCAGCTCATCCCGATTTGCGTCTACATCGTCATGGCGGTTTCGCTGAACCTGACGGTCGGCATCTCCGGCGAACTGTCGCTGGGTCACGCAGGCTTCATGAGCGTCGGCGCGTTCTCCGGCATCATCATGTCCGGCTGGCTGCTGAACGCCTTCCAGATGGAAAATGAGACGATGCGCCTCGTGCTGGCCATGCTGACGGGTGGCGTATGCGCGGCGATTGCGGGTGTGCTGATCGGCATCCCGGTGCTGCGTCTGCGCGGCGACTACCTTGCCATCGTCACGCTGGCGTTCGGCGAAATCATCCGCAACGTCATGAACTGCCTGTATTTCGCGGTCAGCGACGGCAAGCTGATTGTCAACTTCAACAATCCCCGCATTGATGGCACGCTCCTGTACAACGGGCCGGCGGGGGCGGTGCGCGTCGGGCGCATTGCGACGTTCGAGGCGGGTTTCGTGCTGGTGCTGCTGACGCTGTTTGTCGTGCTGAACCTCATCAACAGCCGCTCCGGCCGCGCGATTATGGCAAGCCGCGACAATCGCATTGCCGCTGAAGCGATGGGCGTGAACGTGACGAAGTACAAGCTGATGGCGTTCGTCACCTCGGCGGCGCTGGCAGGCATGGCTGGCGCGCTGTTTGGGCTGAACTTCTCCTCCATCGCGCCGGACAAGTTCAAGTTTGATACGTCCATCCTCGTGCTGGTGTTCGTCGTGCTGGGCGGCATCGGCAATATCCGCGGTTCGGTGATTGCGGCGGCTCTGCTGACGGTGCTGCCGGAGGTGCTGCGTGAATTTGGCGACTACCGTATGCTGATTTACGCCATCGTGCTGATTGCCGTGATGCTGCTGGGCAATGCCCCGGTGGTGCGGCAGGTGCTTGAGCGCATCCGCCCCGCGAAAAAAGAAGTTGTGAAGGAAGGTGACGCGGCATGACTGAACCGCTGAAGCGTTTTAAGCCCAATACAAAGATGGTTCCCGTGCCGTCGCGCAGCATCATTCCGGAACGCGACGTGAATCATTCGCCCGTGCTGGAAGCCAGCCATCTGGGCATTGAGTTCGGCGGCCTGAAGGCAGTGGACGATGTGAACCTTGCCATCGGGCGCACAGAAATCTGCGGGCTTATCGGCCCGAATGGCGCGGGCAAGACAACGGTCTTTAACCTGCTGACGAAGGTCTACCAGCCCACAACCGGCACGGTGCTCATCAACGGCAAAGACACGGCAGGCATGAACACAGTGCAGGCCAGCAAGCTCGGCATTGCCCGCACGTTCCAGAATATCCGCCTGTTCGACAATATGACGGTGGAAGAGAACGTCCGCATCGGCCTGCACAACCAGATTAAGTGCGGTATGTTTTCCGGAATTTTCCGTCTGCCGCAGTATTGGCAAGGCGAGAAGAAGCAACACGAAAAGGCGCTGGATCTGCTGAGCATCTTCGGCATGGAAAACATGGGCGATGTCAAGGCAGGTTCCCTCCCCTACGGCGCACAGCGGCGCTTGGAGATTGTGCGCGCGCTGGCGACGAATCCGTCTCTTCTGCTGCTGGACGAACCCGCCGCGGGCATGAATCCGCACGAAACGGCGGAGCTGATGGAGAACATCATCAAAATCCGCGACCAGTTCCAGATTGCTATCCTGCTCATTGAGCATGACATGAATTTGGTCATGGGCATCTGCGAAGGCATCTGCGTGCTGAACTATGGGCGTATCATCGCCAAGGGTACGGCAGAGGAAATCCAGAACAACCCGGTCGTCATTGAGGCGTATCTGGGCAAGCAGAAGGAGGCGAAAGCATGAGTCTGCTGGAGGTCAACGACATCCACGTTTATTACGGCGCGATTCACGCAATCAAGGGCATTTCCTTCTCGGTGGATGAGGGCGAGGTCGTCACGCTGATCGGCGCAAACGGCGCGGGCAAATCCACGACGCTGAACACCGTTGCCGGACTGCTCCGCCCGCGCGAAGGCAGCATCCACTTCGGCGGCAAGGATCTGGCGCGCGTCCACGCGTCGGATATGGTGAAGCACGGCATGGCGCTCTGCCCCGAAGGACGGCGCATCTTCCAGCAGATGACGGTGCTGGAGAACCTCGAAATGGGCGGCTTCACGCGCCCCGACAAGGAGATTCCGGGCAGCATTGAGCAGATGTTCGAGCTGTTCCCGCGCCTGAAGGAGCGCCAGAAGCAGATTGCCGGCACGCTCTCCGGCGGCGAGCAGCAGATGCTGGCGATGGCGCGCGCGCTGATGTCCAAGCCGCGCCTGCTGATGCTGGATGAGCCGTCGATGGGCCTTGCGCCGATTCTGGTCGAGCAGATTTTCGACATCATCCGCGCGCTGCACAAGAGCGGCACGACGATTCTGCTGGTGGAGCAGAACGCGCAAATGGCATTGTCCGTCGCGAACCGCGCGTATGTGCTGGAAACAGGCAAGATTTCCATGTCCGGCGACGCGCAGGAACTGCTGCACAACGATGCAGTCAGGAAGGCGTATCTGGGGGCGTAATGCCAGGCAACCGGGAAGGTGGCAGAAGCCGCTTCCCGGTTTTTCTTTCGCGTCAAGATTTATACTAATTCTCATCTAAAGCATGTCATTCGCCCAGCATCTTTTCCGCCCCGGCTTTGCTTCGTTCCGCTCGCGCGTACCTCCAGTACGCCTCGCTTCACTCAGCTTTGCCGGAACGAAAAATCTGCTATGCTCGATGCCATGTTTTAGAATCGAATTAGTATTACATTATCCTGCAAGTATGGTATTGTATAGGTGAAATGAATGTTATTCGGCAACAGGAGGCATCCGCATGAATCCCTATTTGACGCAGCGGGCGAACCGCCGATGGTGGGTGTATCCGCTGATGGCGCTGTTCTTCGCCCTATCGGCGCTGCTGCTGTGGCGCACCTGCAAGGCGGGTGAGCACGGCGACACGCGCATGGTGCTGCTGCTGCTATGCCTTGCGACGGCGGCGCTGTACGCCGGGATGCATCTGCTTCAGGGGGAAATCATCCGACGCAGGGCGCGCGGCGTTGCACAGCAGTTAGCAACGTTCTCGCTGCACATGTTTCCGCTGTCGGATATGCCCAAGCTCCTGCCGGACTGCCCGAACATGGAGACGCTGCGGTTATTGCTCTGCGGGAACTATCTGCGAAACATTCAGATTGATCCGCTGACGGCGATGGTATACCTGACTGCGCCGAACCTCCGGGCGTATGGGGCGGTACAGTCGTTTATTGTGTGTCCGCACTGCGGGAGGCGCACGAGTGTGGTGGAAGGGGCTGCGCGGCAGTGCGAGCATTGCGGGATGGGGATATGAAAAAAGGTTCTTCACGGAAAGTTTGGGGGAGCAAACAAGAGCTTAGGCAAAGCACCAAAAAGCTGCACGCGGAAGGAGCATGAAAGCGCGACCAACTCAATCGC
>ENA-OZAV01000073-OZAV01000073.1-human-gut-metagenome-genome-assembly--contig:-NODE-73-length-47167-cov-10.788568_pt1 | contig 47167 bp, 63 predicted proteins | sample MGYA00243307_ERZ653511 | MGnify/ENA primary metagenome ERZ653511 (study PRJEB26926, sample SAMN06165165) | human gut metagenome | biome: ENVO:00009003; feature: ENVO:2100002; material: ENVO:00002003...
CCCTAGAGTTCGTCGGCAGCGTCAGATGTGTATAAGAGACAGCACACTGAGTACCACCGAGTCACACTGAGTCACACAAAAAATCCGATTCCACGGGGCTTTTTAATGGTAGAAAGCTCAAAAACAGCGAAACAGCGCTGTTCTGAAAATTCAAGCATTTTGAAGATTTTTGGTAGAAACTTGGTAGAAGCCGAAAACAACCTTAAAACGGTAGAAAGCCTGTTGACAAAGCAAACTGAATAATGGAAAATAGCGGACGGTGTTTCATAACAGAAGCGCTGTCCACTATTTTTATGTTCAAAATTGAATACCGTACATCGCTTCTCTGCAATGAGGAGTGATTTTTTATTTCAGATGAACTATGTCAAGGAGGTCTTTCTATGCCGAACCCTACGAAAATCCGCTTGCCGAGAATCAATTACAGGTTCATTGCAAGTGCCTGTGTTCCGGTTATTACCGTAATGCTCAACAAGGTCGAAAAGGACTATTCTATGGCCGGTGAACTGTGTGACCATGATGAACTGTCGAAGTTCACCCGTGATGAGATCAAAAATGCTGTATCAGAGCTGAACGGCAGAAAGTTTCTCCTTAAAGTGGATAAGCCGTATGGCTGTGTTTATGCGGTGAATAAGCTGCTTATGGCAAATATGGAGTTTGTGTACGGCAGATAAGCTGAGGGAGGAATGGAAATGGACAAGCGTAACAGGAAAAAGAAAACCGTGGACGATACCGTCTGCGAGATACATAAATTCAGCGGTTATGCCGTTCTGAGCAACTGATTTGTGCGGTCTACCAATCTCAGTTGGAGTGCAATCGGTCTGCTTACAAGAGTAATGGATTTCCCCCATGAATGGAATTTCTCTAAGGCTGGACTTATTGCAATATGTCCTGACGGAGAAATTGCTATCAACACAGCTCTTTCAAAATTGAAAGAATGGGGCTATTTGGAAATCAAAATGCTTATGCCGAATGAATCACCTACCGGCAGGATACAGCCGCTTTACAGTTTCTATGAGTATTCTGCAAGGGATACTTCTATTCCGCGGTATGATTATGAACTTGAAACATTCATGGTCGAGAATGCTGTGCTGAACCGTGTCAAGAAAACTGACAACTATACTATGATCAGCAGTAAGCTCCTGCGGAATAAGTCTATAAAAAACAAATACCTTGGTTTTCTTCTCAAAGTGCTTTCTCTGCCTGACTACTGGCATTTCTCCATGTCGGGATTGAAAGCGATATGCCAAGAGGGCAAGACTGCCGTGCATAACGCTGTGAACAAGCTCATTGATATGGGCTACCTTGTTCGTACACAGCTTCGCTCCAATGAGAGCGTATATAACTGCTTTGAGTATGTGTACAGCTTTTTCGATGTTCCTGTCAGCAAGGAAGAAGCTGACGAGCTTGAATCTGAAACAAGGCGCAAGGCTATCACAATCCGTGAGGGCGGCAAGGCAAAGGCTGCTGTTTCTTCTACGGGTGAAAAACAGAGGGTGGAAAACCCTTATCTGGACACTCCGTCTGCTGAAAATCCGCTGTCTGAAAAACAGGGACAATATAATAACAACAATACAAAACAGAAAAATCAATTACTGTGTGATAAATCCTCTATCATTCCTGCGGCGGCAAAGCCAACTTTCAACATTCCAAGTGTTGAAAAATCTGCTGAGAGAGTGACTGACGGATATAACGCAGAAGAAGTAGAGTATTTCACAGAAGTTGTCAGAGATAATCTCGACTACTGACATCTTGGTGACTGGCTCTGTCAGGACGGTTATGCAGAAGCAGATGAAATAGTCGGCTTTATCGTTAACGAAATATGTTCCCCTCTGCTCTATATCACACTCAGAGGCCAGGCATTTCCCAAAGCAGTTATTCAGTCAAAGATGCTCAAAGCCAATATCTACATGGTAGAGAATGTCCTTGAAAATATGGCAAAGGTCGATAATATCAAGGATTTCCGCCGATATTTCATCAGTTCCCTCTACAACGAGGTTCTGATTTATCATTTCAACGAAGGCTGTGAGAGCCGTAACATTAACGAACAGATCGGGCGAGATCTTGGCTATGGTATCGCTGTCTGACCACGAAAGGAGGTGGTTCTATGGCTGCAAAGAAGAATGTGGCGGTAACTCCTGCATTTACAGGCAGGAATGTATCGCTGTCTGAGATCTCTCAGGCAAGCGGTATCGGCGTTGCTACGCTGAAAAAGGGGCTTATTGCCGGAGCTGTTGACTTCGGTTATGCGATTCCCTGCGGTAAAGGTGATCAGCATCGCTATTACTGCCCTGATAAGCTCGTTTACGAGAAAATCTGGTACTTCAACCCTAAGCCCAATGAGGAGGTGTAACTATGCCTAAGAATCCTTCTTTTCAGGATGTAAATGATCTTTTCAACCGTTTTCACGGTGAGATCGAAGCGCTTATCATGGGTATGCTCGGTGATAAGGTCAGCTACAATCTCCTGAACTGCGTTTTTGAAGATCTTGATGAAGCGCAGGAGGACTTCAACAACCAGCTCGCAACGCTTTATGGAAAGGACGGTGAGAACAATGGCTAAGACTATCGTTACGCAGTTCGGTGAATTTCTGAACTACGATAATCTCGTCAGGATCGGTATCATCACGAATTGGGAAGATGCTGAGGAAGATGAGGAAAGCGGTACGATCACACCCGATTATGAGATGACCGGTACGGATACAGCAGGCAATCAGATTCCTATGGGTATCTATGCGACACCCGATGAAGCCGAAGCTGCACTCAAAGACCTTCATAACTGGCTGAGTATGGAAGCCTATGCGGTCTATGAGGTCAAGTCTGGCGGTAATCCTGTATAATAAAACTTGACACATCCAAAACAATCAAAGTATAATAAAAACGAAGGAGTGTGTCATCAATGGGAACAGGAAAACAATATGATGAAGAGTTTAAAAAGCAGGCAATAAAGCTCGCAAAGGAGATTGGCACCAAGGCAGCAGCAGATGAGCTGTGCATCCCCAAAGGGACGCTGGGGACGTGGGTGCAAAAAGCACTGATCGGGGAAATAGACACAGGTGCAGGCTCACGTACACCGGGAGATTCACTTACTATCGCACAGCAGCTTCAAGCATCAAACAAGCGGATCAAAGAGCTTGAAAAGAAAAACCGTGAGCTTGAAGAGCTTGATGAATTTCTGGAGTAAGCATCTGTTTTTTTTGCTACGAACCGTCGGAAGTCAGGACAGAAGAACGGTTAAAGTTCATTTCCAAAAAGACCGATGACGGTAGGAGCCTTTTTTCTTTGTGTCGCAATTTGTGAAAATAAGTGTCGATAAAAAGTGACACAATCTATTGACATGGCGCACAAAAGATGCTATAATATATGATAAGATATTGTAGGAGATGGAGTGCGGCTTATGGGCGAAAATAATCAAAAGATAAAATTGCTCCGAATAATGGAGTTTCTGCGTTCGGAATCAGAAGCAGGTAAGCCTGTTTCCACCAATCAAATAATCAATTACCTGAAAGGACATAATATATCCTGTGAGCGAAGAACACTTTATAAGGATATGGAACTCTTAATCGAAAGTGGAGCTAATATAGTCAAAACAGAGCTTGGCAGAGAAAACGCATATTACATTGATGAGGTTTCTCTTTCTTTGGCAGAATTGAAGATACTGATAGATGCTGTTCAAGCCACTAATTTTATCACCGATGTAAAAACAGCGGAGCTTGTTGAGAAATTGCTTGCTTTCTCCGGCATAAGGCGTTCTGAGATCGTGAGAGATAATATTGTTCTCTATAACAATCACAAACATTCTAACGGCGATATTTATGATAACATAGAGCAGATCGAGCTTGCAATCCGGCAAAAAAAGCAAGTGAGTTTTTACTACTTCGATTTAGATGAAAAAAAGAATCGTGTTTACCGTAAAGAAAAGAAGCGATACATTACTGATCCGGTCGCTTTAGTATTCAGCGAGGATAATTACTACCTTGTTGCGTATAGTCAAAAGTATCAGAATGCTGTAAATTACAGAGTTGACCGAATGGACACTGTGGAGGTAGAAGATACCCCAATATGTGAAAAAGCACAAATCAAGAAACGAAAAACCGAAAGTTATACAGAACAAGTTTTCAAGATGTATAACGGAGAAGTAGAGGAAGTGACACTTGAGTTTCCACCTGAACTCCTCGGTGCAGTATACGACAAATTTGGAGAAAAGACGATCATACGACACTCTGATGCTGATAGGCTCAAAATCAAAGTCACCGTTCAGATCAGTCCTCCCTTCTTTGGTTGGCTGTTTCAGTTTATGGGAAAAATGAGGATTTTAGAGCCACCCAGTGTTCTGGAAAAGTATAATAAATGTATTCGTGATACACTTGAGTGATAAACAACACAAATAACATGGAGGTGTTGGTATGTATTACAAAGACACAGGATTTCGTGCTTTATACAAGCACTTTATAGCATTTCCTTTGAAGGACAATATAAAGCAGTGTATCGAGAACTATCCTAATGCTGAGAAGGCAAACTGTGTTTTAACTTACGGGTACATTGATCACGATGCTGGCTTAACTATGGAAGTATTGGCCGCAGGCTTCAAAGACGGTGACGGTTTTACATTTTTGACATTTCCGTTGAAACAAGAGCCTTTATTCGTGTGGGTGCTGTAATTGACGATGAGTTCTTCTTCTTTGACGATGCAGACGGAGGGCTGAGCAAAAAAATACGCCGAAAAGCTCGATGTGCTAAAGCATTATGAGGCTTCAGAAGAAATTGAGGAAACCCGCAAAATGGGCTTTTTAGATAAGTCTCGTCACGATTTTTACCCCGATGATGTGATGGTTTACCTGACAAGAGAGGGCTTGAATCCGGAAGGCTGTTGGGTACGAATTATTGGTCTTGGCGATCATTTTATCATGGGAACGCTGCTGAATGAGCCAGGCCAAGACTTTGGCTATCATAGCGGCGAAAAGGTTGCGTTCTTTATTCAGAAGCAGGAAGATGAGGGTATTATTCTTTACACTAATATGACACCCAGCCGAAAACTGACCGCTGAGGACTTGGAAGATGGCACATTGCTGAAAGAAGCGGTAGCAGTTTTCAATAAGGAAAGAATCGAAGATCACTTCTTAGATGTACTTGAATTTCTGAAAGACAGTTATGTTTGGATACCATGTAATGCTGTCATGAGTGAAGCTGATATGGCTCGTTTCGAGCAAGCTATGAAAGATGCCGGAGATGATCTCTCTGCATTGGTGGGCGAAGAATTCACCACTAACGATGAAGTAAGATTGGTTCCAGATATTTTGCAGAATGGCGATCAGTTCTATTTCCCTGTCTTTTCGAGTGAAGAAGAAATGGGCGAATACGGCGAGCATTTCTCAAAGGTACAGAAGCATCTTTTAGAGGTTATCCCTATGGCAAGGAATAACGAAAAGAATGTATCCGGCATTGTCCTAAATGCCTTTACAGAGCCTTTTGTGCTTGATGCCGAGATATATGATATTGTCGAAAAAATGAAATCAAGATTGGAGTAAATAATAATGAGCGAACATAAGATAGATGTCATGTGGGACGATGCTCCCGTAGATGTTTCCACCGAGGTCAACTTCATTTGGTCTATCGCAAATAAGCTGCGTGGTACATACCAGAGCGACAAGTACAAGGACGTTATTATTCCTATGGTCATTATCCGCCGCTTTGAGTGCGCATTGGGAGCTACGAAGCAGGCTGTCGTGGAGCAGTACAAGAAGAATCCTGCGTACCCTGCAAAAGCTATGTGCCGTGTGTCGGGGTATCAGTTCTTCAATACGAGCGAGTACACCCTTGCGGAGCTTGTGAACGATCCCGATCATCTTGCAGCGAATTTCCGCAACTATATCGAGGGCTTTTCTGCCAATGTGCAGGACATTATCAAAAGCCTTGATTTTGATAAGCAGATTGACAAAATGGACAAGAATAACCGTCTGCTGTCGGTGGTAAAGGCTTTCTCGGAGCTTGACCTCGATCCCAAGACCATTGACAATGTTAAGATGGGCTATATCTTTGAGGACTTGATTCGTAGGTTCTCTGAAAATGCCGAAGCCGGCGATCACTACACGGGCAGAGATATAATCAAGCTCATGGTCAACATTCTGCTTGCAGAGGGCTGTGACGATATTTTCGATGACCACAAGGAGATCACCATACTCGATCAGGCAGCAGGCACAGGCGGTATGCTTTCTACTTCGTATAACTTCATTCATCGCTATAACCCGACTGCGAATGTTCGTCTGTTTGGGCAGGAGATCAACCCTGAGTCCTATGCTATGTGCGTGGCTGAAATGCTTATCAAGGGGCAGAATGCCGAGAATATCCGTATGCAGGACACTATGAAAGCTGACTGTTTCCCTGACAGACAGATGCGTTTCGTAATCGAAAATCCGCCGTTCGGTACGCCGTGGGGTGGTAAGGACGCAGCAGAGGGTGTTGAGCAGGCTGTCAAGGAGGAAAAACAGAAGGGCTTTGACGGTCGCTTCGGTGCAGGACTGCCAGGTTCAGGCGATATGCAGTTGCTTTTTATTCAGTCGGCTGTGAATAAAATGGACAATGCCCTCGGTCGAGCTGCGATCATTGAAAACGGCTCTCCGCTGTTTTCGGGCGGTACATCTTCGGGCGAGAGCCAGATTAGACGGTGGCTGCTTGAAAATGACCTGATAGAAGCAATTATCGCACTTCCCGTTGACCTGTTCTACAACACAGGTATCGCTACATACATTTGGGTGCTGTCGAAGAACAAGCGTGAGGAGCGCCGTGGTAAAATTCAGCTCATTGATGCAGGTTCGATCTTCCACAAGCTGCGCAAAGCTCTTGGAAACAAGAAGAACGAGATCAATCCCGAAGACCGTTCCGCTATCACGAAACTGTATGAAGACTTTGCTGAGAACGAGCTTTGCAAGATCTACCCAAACACGGAGTTTATCTATCGTGAGTACACGGTCATGCAGCCGTTGCAGAGAAGCTATGCCGTGACCGAGGAGCGTATCAAGGCAATGCTGTCAAAGGGTTCGCTGTCCTCGCTGTACGATCCTGCAAAGGTGGCAGAACTTGAAAACTCTGAGGAGGAGCTGACGGGCAAAGAACTGAAAAAGCTCGAAAACTACCAAAACAACGCACATGTTTACGAAGCTATCATCGAACTGCTGAGATGCGCCGATGATGATAAGGTATATTTATCCCCTGCGGAGTTCATGCCCGTACTGACTAAGATACTCAGCACCGCAACAACAGACAAGAAGCTCCTTGACAAGATCGCTGACGGTCTGTCGGTCATGGACAAGTCTGCTGAGATCCAGCGTGACAAAAAGGGCAACATCATCTACGATAAGGAGACAAAGGACACGGAGATCGTCAAGTTTGACGAGAGTATCGAGGACTATATGGCTCGTGAGGTACTTCCCCATGTTCCCGATGCACAGTGGTTCTTTGAGGAGGACTTGGGCAAGAAAAATCCTGTTGTCAAGACGGGTGCGGAGATTCCGTTTACAAGATATTTCTATAAGTACCAGCAGCCGAAGCCCAGCGAGGAGCTTGAACAGCGGTTCTTGGAGCTTGAAAAGTCTGTGAGTGAGCGTATCGCACGGCTGTTTGGCTAACGAAAGGAGCTATAATGAGCGCTATTTTTAAGTTTTTGTTTGAAAGAGCGACCGATCCCCTCGGTCTGCCTATCAATGCACTTTACGAATATATTATTCTCGCTGTGATCGATGCGATTGCCTATGGTATCGCATACAGCAAGGTCGGTGATATGTACCACGGCGGTCTTATCAGCGGCAGGACGGAAGGCTCGTTCTTCCATTGGCTCATCAGACTTATTCTCTTTGTGGGGCTGTGGCTTCTTGCCTACGGTGCTATTCAGGGATACTTCTTTGTGACCGCAAACTGGCAGATCATTCTTATGATTGCAGGCGGTGTGGCAGGAGCCGCTATGCTCTGCACTCTGGCGGTGACAGCTGTGAGATTATTCAAGAAGCATAGGACGGTGAACGGCAATGCGTGAGATGAAGGATAGCGGGATTGAGTGGATTGGGAACATTCCAGTTTCGTGGAAAATTGTTAAAGTTAAGTATAATTTCACAAACAAAAAAGACATTGCAGGAATACTTGCAGACGATTACGAACGACTTGCGTTAACAATGAATGGTGTTATTAAGCGTTCAAAAGAAGATAATAATGGCTTGCAACCAGAAAAATTTGAAACATACCAAGTATTAAATGAAGGCGAGCTTGTTTTCAAATTGATAGATTTGCAAAATGTTTCTACAAGTAGAGTAGGTCTGTCTCCTTTTATTGGATTGGTTTCGCCAGCTTATATTATTATTAAGAGAAATGGCGAAGTGCTATCTGAGTTTGCTGAAAAATTCTTTTTGTCAATGTGGAAAAATCAAATTTTTAACGCAATGGGTGATTCGGGCGTTAGAAGTAGTTTAAATACAAAAGACTTGTTGGAAATTCAGATGGTATTTCCGTCTGAAAGTGAACAAAAAGCTATTGCCGATTATCTTGATTCAAAATGTGCTGAATTAGACAATATCATATCCGACATTCAATCCCAAATCGAAACCCTGGAACAATACAAGCGCTCCTTCATTACCGAAGCGGTCACAAAGGGGCTTGATCCTGATGTGGAGATGAGGGATAGTGGTGTGCAGTGGATCGGTATGATGCCCACACATTGGGACTGCCAGCGTGGAAAGTATCTTCTCCGCTATGTTCAGAAGCCTGTTAGAGATGATGACGGGGTTATCACCTGTTTCCGTGATGGTGAAGTTACGCTCCGCAGCAACAGACGAGAAGAAGGCTTTACAATGGCGGATAAGGAAATCGGCTACCAGGGCATTGATGTTGGTGATCTCGTTGTTCACGGTATGGACGGCTTTGCAGGAGCTATCGGTATCTCTGATTCAAGGGGGAAGGCTTCACCCGTCCTGAATGTGCTTGAAACCAAACAGAACAAACGCTACATCATGTACTATCTGCGTAGTATGGCGTATAATGATGTATTTGTTGCTTTGGCAACAGGTATTCGTGTGCGTTCCTGTGATCTTCGTTGGAACAAACTCGCTGAATTACTTTACCCTATGCCCACTATCGAGGAGCAGCAGGCTATCGTTGAACACATCGACTCTGTTTTGGAGCGTACAAACGCTATTATTTCCGATAAGAAACAGCAGGTCGAAACAATAGAGGAATACAAGAAGTCGCTGATATTTGAGTATGTGACGGGGAAGAAAGAGGTGCAGGCTTGATTATGATCTCAAAAGAAGCTGAAAATCTCCTGTTTGAGATTATCGAACATGAGTCTGACGGAAACCATTGGGCAGAACGATTTGAAGCAGCCGACCATCGAGAGGATATTATACTTCGTGGCTGTTTCAAGGAGCTGAAAGATAATAACTTGGTTCACACTACTTGGGCTGACAATATCCCCGTTATCATTCAGGTGCTAAAAGATGGCTACCTTTATCAGCGGCATAAAGAAGAACGAGAAAAAGCTGAACGTGAACTGACTATGGGAGCGTTTGAAAGAGAACTTACTGATTTACTTGAACGAGCCAAAAACATCAGTCCACCCACACAAGTTTCCTATGACGGTGAAAGTATTGCAGAACATAATATGCCCGCCAATGTGTGGATGGACGATGTGAGAATCTTCCGTGCCAAATATTTAAGTGAACACCCTCTGTATTCATCAATGGAATCGCTTTTATTCCATAGGAGCTTTAGCCGATTAGTTGCTTCATTGACAAGTATAAGCAAAGATAGAGATTTTATTGATAAGATGAATGGAGTGGAAAAGGTGGAAGTTCCAAAGTATCAGGCTAAAACCTTACCTGAATATGATGTGTTTATCTCACACGCAAACAAGGATAAAGAGGAATTGATAGAGGAACTTTATAAGTCTCTCTCTAAATTGGGGATAAGCATTTTCTATGATAAAGAATCACTTGAATGGGGTGACAACTGGAAAAAGCGTATACTGAACGGAACAAAGAAAGCGGAGTTTGCTATTATTGTTATTTCCGAAAATTTCTTTGACCGTGAATGGACAGAGCGTGAGCTTTCCGAGTTTCTGAACCGCCAGAACCGTAATGGACAAAAGCTGATTCTCCCCATAGTACACAATATTACTATGCAGCAGCTTCAGGCGAAGTATCCAAATGTAGCTGATATTCAGGCAATCGATTCAAGCAAATATAATTGCGATCAAATCGCTCTGCTGTTTGCAAAACAACTAATCAAACGACTGAAAGCCAATTAAATGGAGGTGTGTGGTGTGGCTAAACCGCTGAAAAAAGTCTCAAATGCCTATTGGGTGTATTATGTGAACGAAGCAGAAGCCAAGAAGTTTGATGACAGCAAGGTCGGAAAATGGATGTATTTTTTCAAAGATAATGACTTTGCTACTAAAATATGCGAGAAAGCGGTTGCCGATGGCGTTGTGGCAGAAGCAAAGCATAGCAACGCTCAGGACGGTGTGTGCTGTTTCTATCTGCATTGTGACGATAAAGAGGCACATAAACGCTGTATCACATACTTTCTTGAAAACGGTCTTATCCGAAAAACTAAGGCTGGAAAGCTATACAATATCTCGTTTAAGCTCGATGATCAGACACGAAACGGCGAATATGGCGACGGTTTTGTATCTGAGATCAAACTCGCTAATTTTGTAAATCTTGAAACTGGAGAATGGATCGGAGGATAACAGCATGAATGACATACTAACAGAAAAACAATATCAAGCTGAACTGCTCGGTATACTTCGTGACCAAAACGGCTACACGATCAGAAAAGCGACCGACTTTGACCGCCGTTTTGCAATCGACCGTGAAATGCTGTTCGGCTTTCTGAATGATACCCAGCCTGAGACAATGGAGAAGCTCCGCAAGATACATAAGGACAGGCTCGAAGATACCATTGTTTCGTTCATCAATGCGGAGTGTACAAAGAAAAGGGGCAGCCTGCTTGAAGTCCTCCGTCACGGTGTCGAACTGTCGGGGCATAAGCTGGAATTGATGTTCACAAAGCCTGCAACCACTTTCAATAAAGATCTGATGCGGAAATACGAAATGAACCGCTTTACCGTCATGGAAGAAGTGTGGGCGAACGACAAAGAGCGAATTGATGTTGTTATCTTCCTCAATGGCTTTGCGATCATCTCTATGGAGCTGAAATGCAACTATGCAGGACAGTCAACGGACGATGCGATATATCAGTACCGTATGGAGCGTGATCCGAAGTCCAGACTGTTCTTATTCAAGGCAGGCACACTCGTCAATTTCGCTATGGACTTGCACGAAGTCTATATGACAACGAAGCTCGACGGTGAAAAGACTTTTTTTCTGCCGTTCAATCAGGGCAACGGCAAGGGTGTCAATGCAGGTGCAGGAAATGCACCCTGTGAGGACGATTATCCCGTTCATTATATGTGGGACGATATTCTTACCAAAGATACCATTCTCGACCTGATCTCCAAATTCATTTTCATTCAGACCTCTGAGAAAGAGAATGAAAAGACAGGAAGGGTAGAAGTCAAGGAAAGTATTATTTTTCCCCGTTATCATCAGCTCGATGCTGTCCGCAAGCTCCTTGCCGATGTAGAGGAAAACCGCACCTCGCTCAACTATCTGATCCAGCACAGTGCAGGCTCCGGCAAGACCAATACTATTGCTTGGCTTGCATACCGCCTTGCGACACTCCATGATGCTGACAACAAGATCATTTTCGATAATGTTATCATCATGACCGACAGAGTGGTTGTTGACCGACAGCTTCAGAAAGCGATCATGGGTATGGAGCATAAGTCGGGGCTTATCCGTGTGATGGACGAAAAGTGTAATTCTGCCGACCTTGCTATTGCCCTCAACGGCAATACGAAGATCATTGCAACAACGATCCAGAAGTTCCCGTATATTGTGGACAGCGTTCAGGGCTTGAAGAATAAACGCTTTGCGGTTATTATTGATGAGGCTCATTCATCTACTGCAGGAAAAGATATGGCAGCAGTCACACAGTCCCTCGGTATGGGTGATGAGTTGTATCAGGATATGGAGGACGAGATCGCCGCAGAGCTTGCAAGAAACGGCAAACAGCAGAATGTTTCGATGTTTGCTTTCACGGCTACTCCGAAACCGACTACCTTACAGCTTTTCGGCACGATCAATCCCAACGGACAGCGTGAAGCGTTCCATGTGTATTCGATGAAGCAGGCTATTGAGGAGGGCTTTATCCTCGATGTATTGCAGAATTACACCACCTACAAGACCTTCTATCAGATAAACAAGGAAATTGAAGAAGATCCAAAAATGCAGACTGCAAGTGCGAAACGGCAGATCGCTCGGTTCGTTGAGCTGCACGAAACGAATATTGCCCAGCGTATAGAGGTCATCGTAGAGCATTTCCGCACAACTGTTATGCAGGAACTTGGCGGACAGGCAAAGGCAATGGTCATCACCGCATCAAGACAGACCGCCGTCAAGTATTGTCAAGCATTTGAGGACTATTGCTCTAAAAAGGGATACAAGGGCATTCGTGCGCTTGTTGCGTTTTCTGGCAAGGTGAAGCTCCCTGATGATGATACAGAATACACAGAGCCGGGTATCAACGGTATTCCCGAAGATCAGCTCACCAAAGAGTTCGACAAGGACGATTATCAGGTGCTTTTGGTTGCTAACAAGTATCAGACAGGCTTTGACCAGCCGAAGCTCTGTGCAATGTATATCATGAAGAAGCTCAAGGGTGTCAATGCGGTACAGACACTTTCCCGTCTGAACAGAATATGTCCACCCTTTGAGAAAAAGACCTTTATCCTCGATTTTGTCAATAGCTATGAGGATATTGTAGGGGCATTTGCTCCGTATTATACCACTACGCTGCTCTCAAATTCAGTTACTCCCACTGCAATCTATGACCTTGAAGCACAGATAGACGCTTATGCGATCATTGATCCCGATGATGTGGATAAAGTCAACGAGATACTCTACAAGGAGAAGGTGCAGTCTGCTGACAAGAAAAAGATCAACTTCTGCCTTGATAAGTCTCAGAAGCTGATCGAGCATTACAGTATCGAGAAACAGCGTGAGATCGTGGTTGACCTCCGTCATTTCGTCCGTTTCTATGAGTTTATGATCCAAGTATCCAGCTTTGAGGATACAGAGCTTCACAAGAAATACAACTACATCATTCTTCTGCTTTCTCACATCAATATCAAACACCCAGGCCCAGGCTTTAACCTCGATGGTAAGATCAGAGCGACACAGTTCGTGCAGAAAAAGCAGGACGAACATACAAAGACCGAAATTGTCGCAAAGCCTGTTGTGAAGCTGCCCTCTGCTGAAACATTCGGTCTGACTCCCGCAAAGGAAGAAAGGCTCTCTGAGATCATCGCAGCGATCAATGCACGGACAGGCAAATCCTATGACAGCGATGTTGCAGTAAAGGCAATGCTTCAGATCAGGGATATTCTGATGAAGTCCGACAAGCTGAAAGCAAGTGCAAAGAATAACACAGTCAAGGACTTTGAGTTCTCCTACTTTGACGATATTGATGATGCACTGATCGAAGGCTTGGAGCAGAATCAGGACTTTTTTTCCCTGTTGCTCAATGATGAGGAGATCAAGCGTGAAGTCCTCGGTATCTTTACAGAGGAGATCTATACATCTCTAAAGCAGGCAGCGGAAGAATAATAGAACGGAGATGATAAAAAAATGGCTATCAACATTGCTCCAAAGTCTCTTGATACAGAGCTGAGTGAGCTTATGCGTGAGGTATCAACCGGTAAAGAACAACTACCTGAGTTTCAGCGTGGGTGGACATGGGATAATGACAGAATCCGTGGCATTATCGCAAGTTTATCTCAGGGTTATCCTATGGGAGCAATCATGCGGCTTGAATATGGGAATGAGAATGTGCGTTTCAAATATCGCACTATTGAGGGTGTAACAGTCACGGGAGTCACTCCTGAGTTCCTTATTCTTGACGGACAACAGAGATTGACTTCAATGTATCGTGCGACTTGCTGTAAAGAACCTGTTGAGACAACAACAGAAAAAGGCAAGGAAATCAAGAGATTCTACTATTTAGACATTAAGAAGTGCTTAGACGAAAGTGAAGATCGAGTTGATGCTGTTATTGCCGTTCCGAGCTATAGAAAAATCAAGACAAACTTTGACAGAGATGTAGTTCTTGATCTGTCGACTCGTGAACTGGAGTTTGAACACGAAATGTTCCCCATAAACATCATATTTGACAGCAATGCCCGTGAAGATTGGGCAGACGGCTACAAGGAATACCACGAATACGATAAGGCATTCATGGAGAAATACAAGCAATTCAGAACTCAGGTCATTGATACGATCGTTGGCTATAAGTTGCCTGTTATCACTTTAGGCAAAGAAACGCCAAGAGAAGCTGTTTGCAAGGTCTTTGAGAATGTAAATACAGGCGGTGTACCGCTGACGGTATTTGAGCTTGTGACAGCTACCTTTGCGACCTATGACTTTGACCTTCGCAAAGACTGGATCGAGTGCAGAGACAAGATTCGTGGCAAGGGGGAAACTCTTAATACAGATGTTATGGAAGGTGTAGACGAAACATCATTCCTTACCGCTATTACGCTCTACACAACCTATCTTTCAGATAAAATGACTACTTGTAAGAAGAAAGATGTTCTCGCTCTGAATTTTGAAGATTACAAGAAAAATAGGGGTATTTTGCTTGAGGGCTACAAAATGGCTCGAAAGTTCCTGTTCCAGCAATATGTGTTCAGAAAGCGTGATCTGCCTTACACAACTCAACTGATTCCGCTATCAGCGATCTGTGCTGTGATCGGTACAGCTACATTCAATCTTCCAAGCACTCAAAAGATACTGGCAAAATGGTTTTGGTGCGGTATCATGGGCGAAATGTATGGCGGTGCGAATGAGACCAGATATGCAACAGATATTGAAGATGTTGTGGCAGAGATTCAAGGGAAAGATAGCCAGAACAGAACGATCAACGCTGCTTATTTCTCCGCAACTCGTTTACTGTCACTTCAAACAAGAAATAGTGCCGCATATAAAGGCATTATGGCGCTCGTATATAGAGAACAATGCCGTGACTTTATGCAGGGCATAACAATGGATATTGTCAAGAGTATGGACGAATCGCCGGATATTCATCACATTTTCCCTGAAGCATATTGCAAGAAAATGGGGCTTGACAAGACTAAATGGAACTCGATCGTCAACAAAACTCCGCTGCTTCCTGCGTCCAACAGACAGATCGGCGGTGATGCTCCAAGTGTTTACAGCGGGAATATAATGAAAAAAGCGGGGATCGACGAAGTTGAACTTCGTTTCCGAATCGAGTCCCACCTCGTCAACTACGATTACCTTATCGCAGATGACTTTGATCACTATTTCATAGCAAGGGCTAAAGCTATCCTTAAAGTCATTGAAGCTGCAATGGGTAAGACAATAGCCGATAAGGGTTCTGAGCAGACGATCAAGGAGTATGGTTGCAGCTTAGAAGATAATGCAAACTGAAAGCGGTGAGGTCATGCGAAATAATGCCCACATTCTCTCTGCTGTTTCGTTTCATTTCTCCTGCGGTGGTTTCTTTGGCGGTTACGGCAATGTGACGGTCAAAAAAGAGGGAAATCATGCCGTGCTGACGGTTAGTCCCTCAATGCTTCGTGAGGGTAAAGTTGAGGACACCACAAAAGAACTGACGATAGCCGAATGGAATGATTTTATCAGTGATGTTTTCTCAAAATATCATATAGACGATTGGAATGAGGAATATATCAATCATGACATTCTTGACGGCACTCAATGGTCGTAAAGGTCACTCTTGATAACGGCAGCGAGCTTGAACACTACGGCAGCAACGATTTTCCTCCGAATTGGAGGAGCTTTGTAAAGTACATCAATAACCTGATTGCTTTTTCGGGTGTAGAATTCTAACTGTAATCAATTAAAGCCGACTTCATCGAGGTCGGCTTTAAGCTAAGAAAGGAGCTTCTATGGACAAGGAACAGTATACAAAATTCTCCGATGCTCAGATTGGCAGTACGATCAACCGTCCCGTGCTGGTGTCTGCAATCGTAGAGAATACTGCACGAAACGGCAATACATTCGTGAAATATCGTATCGCAGTAGCATCACGGTCGGCTCTGAGCTTGTCTATCAGCTCGGCGCATTCCCCATAGCTTGCGGTGAGTGCCGACATACGGACACCAATCATATAGGCGATCGTAGTAACTACCTCTTTGGTATCAACGGTCAGGGTTTAACCTCCTTTATCGCTTGTACATTCGATCTGTTTATCAATGACCGTCATTATCTCGTTAAGCCGATTTTCTCCGATACCTTTGATCTTGCTCAGATCGGCTCGTAAACTGTCATAATCAATGGGGTGCGTTTCAGGGAACAGGAAAACAATATGATGAAGAGTTTAAAAAGCAGGCAATAAAGCTCGCAAAGGAGATTGGCACCAAGGCAGCAGCAGATGAGCTGTGCATCCCCAAAGGGACGCTGGGGACATGGGTGCAAAAGGCGCGGATCGGGGAAATAGACACAGGTGCAGGCTCACGTACACCGGGAGAGTCACTTACTATCGCACAGCAGCTCCAGGCAGCGAACAAACGGATAAAAGAACTTGAAAAGAAAAACCGAGAGCTTGAAGAACTGAATGAATTTCTGGAGGAAGCATCTGCTTTTTTCGCCGCGAACCGTCGGAAGTCAGGAAAGAAGAACGGTTAAAGTTCATTTCCAAAAAGACTGATGACGGTAGGATCACAGGAAGGATCAGTTTTTACTGCAAGGCTTTAGAGGTTACAAGACAAGCATTTTACGATCATCTCAGCCATAAAAACGCCCCCTGGAAGTATCAGGTGCTTGCAGATGAAATGATGAAGATCCACGAAGAAGACCAATATAATGACTGCTACGGCAGAGAGCGTATGTATCTTGCATTGCAGCAGAGAAAGGATGCCGGGAAAACTGACATTGACATTCCATGTGAAGCTACTGTACGCAAGGTCATGGTGCAGATAGGATTGATACACAAGCCTCGCAGAAAGCCAAACGGGATAACCAAAGCGGATCGGCTTGCTCGAAAATCGGATGATCTTCTCAGACGTGATTTTTACGCAGACAGGCCTTTGAAAAAAGCTGTGACCGACATAAGCGAGGTGAAGGCAAAGGATGGAAAGCTCTATGTTTCAGTGATATTTGACTGCTTTGATCTGATGCCGCTGGGGATAGCTATTGAAGATAATATGAGAGCTTCGCTCTGCTGCCATACTCTTGAAAACGCAAACAAATCATATCCTGATATAAAGGGCTGTATCATCCACTCGGACAGAGGCAGTCAGTATACAAGCGAAGAGTACCAAGCTGCTGTAAAGAAATATGGGATCATTCAAAGCATGAACAGTGCCGGCGGAAGATGTCATGATAATGCACGCTGTGAAAGTATGTGGGCAAGAATGAAAGAAGAGCTGTTCTACAGCCGTGAGGACAAGCCGGAGAACTACTGTTGCTCGCCACGCAAAATCCGAAAAACGCAAAAATGCGGAATAACTCGGAATTAGCATAGAAAACCCACGAAAGTGGCGCAAATGCGGCGGTTTGAATATGCAAAAAGTTGACGTGCTTTGCGGATAAGAAAATTGAATGTCAAAAAAATAAGGTCTTAAAATGCAATTTTAAAAGCATTTTAAGACCTTTAAATTTTACCTTTTTAGAACGTTTTAGAACTGTTTTCAAATTTTAAAATTGTCACAAAACAGCGTATTTACGCATTTTAAAGCTATAACGTTTATAAAATAGTTTGAATGTTCAATTGAAAAATCTCATTGAAAAATTTCCATATTTTATACGGGAATATAGGAACTAAAAATTCGATTAATGGGAACTAGTTCCCATTAACTTATCAATGTCCCACTGTGCGGCTCGAACAATCACTACAGTCGGAAGATCAAGCACAAGTTGCTTAGTTTCATATTTTTATATCATACAGTTCCAATAACCTTTCCCCGGCAATAGATACTATCATAATTATGCAGCGGAATATCATCATAATCCGGGTTAAGGGAAATCAAGCGATCTCCGCCGAACTTCTTTATAAATCCTTCCCCGTTAAGTATAAAAATGCCTATCTCGCCGATCTCAACAGATGGCTGCGAGGCTATCAGAACTACGTCTCCGTCGTGGAATACAGGCTCCATGCTGTTGCCAGACACTCTTAGAGCAAAATTAGCCTCAAGAGTGAGCTGCGTTTTCTTAACCTCCAACATACCTTTTTCGCAGCCATCCAGATCAACGCCAGTTCCGGCACTGACAGGCAACGAATAGTACTCTATGAAAACACTGTTTTCAAGCTCTTTTAATGGTATTTTTGACTGCTCAAAAAGGACCTTGGCACGTTCGAGGACTTGACCCTTTTTCATTAAATCTAATTCCTTATAATATGTAAGTAACTCTTGCTCATCATCGGTCAACTGTTCCGCTGGTGAGCTTTTTTCTTTGCCGTAAACAAGGTAATCTATTGAAACATCAAAAAATTCAGCAATTTCAATTAGATATTTTCTATATGATTTGCTTTTCCCAGACTTCCATTCTGAAAAAGCAACATTATTTAATTTCAGGTAATTAGTCAATTCTTTTTGCTCTCGATTGCCTAAAAGCATAGTTATTCTATCCAAAATATCCAAAATTCAATCATCTCCTTTGTTACTTATCACGAAATTAGCGTTTTTCTAATTTCGAGTTAGAATTTCACTTGACAATTAGAAAAAATCTAGTTATAATTTACTATAGGGTAACCTCTATGGCATAGTTACCCCATGATAAATTAAGTTTAACACAAAAAGCGTTAAACGTCAATCGAAAAAGGAGGAATTTTAATGAATAAGTATAAGATTAAGGAAACCGATGTGAATATGTATGAGTACAGAGGCTATACGATATCAGGTAACGATAGGATAGGCTATGTTTGCATATCACCTTACGGGGCTTTCTCGCCAAAGGCTTATAATACAATCGAGGATGCTAAGGCAGCAATAGATGATGATCTTGATTGCATAGCTGAAAATACGGCGAGCAGCAAACAATGGCGGAACAAACTCCGCCAATAAGAGGATATATAATGAATAAAGCTTTATTCGTAGAAAAAGAGCTCTATTTCCTGCTCCATGCCGCCAATGATGATGTTGATGATATAACTTACTGCGAAGACAACGGAGAAGAGTGGGTGCTTGTAACCATGAAGAACGGTCTTGTGTATGATATAGGCATCACAGGAGACAGTCCGCTTGCTGCCGCTAAAGACGTTATCACCGTTATGATGTATAAGTAAGGAGGGTTTATTATGAAAAAACTTACGGACGAGGGAAAGGTGCTTACCATGTTTGCCATTATCATGCTATGGTGTGCCATAACAAGTCTTAGCGGACATTCCGAGTTCTGGATCATACCGTTGCTTACACTATCCGGATTGTTCTGTATGCACCTTATCATCTCTCTTATCAGAGATATATACTTTGCTAAAAGGAGGGAACGCCTTTATGAGCGCAGATATTGGGAAAAGCATAAAGCAGATTAGAGAGCAGCGTGATCTTAATCAGAGAGAGCTTGCTAAGTATGCGGGGATCAGCAATGTGACCGTGTGCAAGATAGAGCAGGGCGTTTTGACGCCCTCTCTTAAGACTACGATCAGGATAGCCAATGTGCTGCGATGCAGTCTTGACGATCTGTGCGGCAGATCACGAAACAGCCGAAACAGCCGACAGTAACTCGGCTGTCTGCCGGGGACGGTCTCCCGGTACTGATGATGGCAGACCGAGAAAGGAAGTGTAACCAATGAAATACAAGGAATTTAAAACACAAGTACTGTCTCATGCGGTGGGACAAGCCCGGCTTCTGGCTCAGGCAAGCTGCCTTGAGGACATAAAAATAGAGCCTGAACAGCTCCGCAGGAATGTTGCGACCATTCTTGCAGTATTGACCGAAACAGAAGATTTTCTGTCCGACCTCGTAAACAACCGTTCTGGCTCTGATACTTAGTATATCAGAAAACATTAGTTTTGTCAAGTAACTTCGGGAGGTGATGATGTGGAATATTTGACGGTTGCCAAAACTGCTGATCTTAAAGGCTGCAGTGAACGATATATAAAGAAACTGTGCAAGGACGGAAAATTGTCATGCAATATCGAAATCAACGACAGGAACCGTCCTAAATATATGATCCCCATACCATCACTGCCGGAAGACTTGCAGACAAAGTACTATGCTCTGAAAAGAGCGGAAGCCGGCTTAGAACCCGAACCCATTAAAAAGGCGGTAAAACAGTCTAAAAAAGCCGTTAAAACCACCTTTGAGGAGTTTACCGAAGCTGAACGAAAAGAAATTGCCATGTGGGTGGATATACTAAGAGACTGGCAAAGTTACCGAAATCAGTATCCCGGAAAGAAAACCGAAGTGGACAAGCTGTATGTTGGCAAATGCCAGCTGGAGCATAAAGACATCAAGGTATCCGTGGATATACTCTACCGTAAATATGCAGCTTACAAAGATAATAATCTGCAGGGACTCTGCGAAAACAGAGGCGGAGCTAATAAAGGCAAGAGCAGTATCCCACCGGAGCTGTGGGAACAGTTTTGTTACTTTTATTTGTCAGAAAACAAACCTACAGTATCACGCTGCTATGATCTAACACTTGAATGTGCAAAAGAATTTTATCCGTCAACGGTGGCAAGCTTCCCGTCAGACAATACGTTTCGACGGCATATAAAATCGGAAATACCTCAGGCAGTGCTTACATATATGCGTGACGGCGACAAGGCTATGAAAGATAAGTGCCTGCCATATATCAGCCGTATGTACGACAGCTTGCACGCCAACGACGTCTGGATCGCAGATAACCATACCTTTGATATACAGTCATACGACGAGAATAGCGGCACTATACACAGACTGTACCTTACAGCCTTTTTGGATGCCAAAAGCGGAGTGCTGGTCGGCTGGAATATATGCGACAGTCCGAACTCCCAGTCAACAATCATCGCATTAAGGCATGGAATTATGCGATTTGGCATTCCGAAAGCCGTATATTTTGATAACGGTCGAGAGTTTTTGACCCATGACGTTGGCGGAAAAGGTCATCGAAGCAGGAAAACCGATAACCCTGAGATCGAACCACCGACAATACTCCAAAGGCTTGGAATCACGATGCATAACGCAATCGTCCGTAACGCTAAAGCAAAGCCTATTGAGCGTACATTTAGCACGGTCACAATGCAGTTTGCAAGAATGTTTGAAGGTTACTGCGGCGGCACTATTATGCAGCGACCTGAGAGCCTTAAGCGTAGAATTAAAGAAGGCAAGATTCCCTGCGACTTTGAGATTAGAGAATATATTGATATGTATATTGACGGTGATTTTAATATGCAGGAATATGGCGGAGCTGAGACAAAGTACAAAGGAATGAGTCGTATCGACGTATGGAATATGGATATAAAGTCTGTAGGAATACGCAAAGCTCCGGAAGCCGAACTTAATCTTATGCTTATGAGATCAACAAGGGTACAAAAGATCAAGCGCAACGGCGTATTTGTTGAAATATCCGGCGAAAAGGTCTGGTTTATGGACTATGAAAACACTTACCGTCACCTGGGCGAGGAGGTCTATGTAAGATACGATCCCGCCGATCTTAGAAGCGTAAGGGTTTACGATAAATCGGACCGTTACCTTTGGACTTGGGAATGTGCGGACAAGCTGCTTATAGATTACATCACCGAAAGCAAGGAAGAGATTTCCGATGCAATGGCTTTACAGCGCAGAGTACAACGGTTTATTAAAGCCGAGGCCCAGAATATCACAGATGGCTTAAACTCAGAGCATAAGATCGACCTTATGGAGGCTGCCGCTCTCAAGGCAGCACATGGTAAGCAGAGCTTTAAGATCGTTATGCCGTCCAATGTGATTATGATAAGAGCTGATAATGAACCGGAAAGTATATCAAAGGCTTCCGGAGACGATATTGTGGTCAATATAGATAAAATGAACGAAAACGCCGAGAGGCGGAAGAATAAATGGAGGAGTGATTAATAAATGAAAAAGCTAACAGCTAAACAGGAGTGGGCATTGGAACAGATAAAACAGCTGCAGTACTCGGAAAATCTATCTGCGGCTGCAGTCTGCAAAAAGATTGGTATATCCGATAGCTCATACTCTGCAATTAAGTCAGGTACCTACAACGGCGATGTAGATAAGCAGATGAAAAAAGTAATTGAATACTTTGTAACCAAGCAGGCTGCAGCTGAAATCTATGTCGGCACAGACTATAAGGAAACGTCAATATCGTCTAACGTGTACAAGATCATACGCAACTGTCAGCTTCAGGGCGGTCTTGCCATAGCCTGCGGTGACGCAGGTATAGGCAAAACACAGGCTTGCAGGCAGTATTACCGTGAGCACGGCACAAACTGTATATACATAACGGTAAATCCGTGCATCAAGTCATCAAAATCCGTGCTGGAGCTTATCGGTTCTAAGCTGAACGTATCCTCCGGCTCTGTGAGCAGACTCTGGCTGGAAATCTCGTCAAAGCTTTCGGACGGCATGGTGATAATCGTGGACGAAGCCCAGCATCTCACCAGAAATGCCATTGATACTCTCCGAAGCCTTTGCGACTGCTTTGACGAAAAGGGACAGACCCTTGGAATATGCTTTGTCGGCAACGAAACCACGGTAAGCAGACTTGGCGGAAAGCAGAAAGCGGAGTTTGCACAGATACGCAACAGGACGAAGAATACCCGGTTTTACAGCGTTAAGCAGATAAAGAAGAGCGACATCGAAATGCTCTTTCCGGATATCAGAGAGGACACTGCTGCTGTTGAATTTTTACTGTGTATCGCTCAAAGTCCACAGGCTATCAGAGGAGCGGTCAATCTATACTCCAACGCCCTCGATAACGGCAATGTGACCGCCAAGGGATTGTCTGCAATCGCTAAATATATGGATATGGCGGTATAAAAAGTGAAACGGAGGACAAAAAGAATGAAGCACGGAAAAAATCCCACCAAAGCTCAGAAACGAATAATAGCGTATTACAAGCTTGATCCTGCGGACTGGATGGTTTCGAAGGCGACGGACAAGCAGCTTTGCCTTGTACATAGATATACTGATAAGATACGCTGGATAGACATGGTACGCATCGAGGAGCCGAGGAAAGTAAAGGCGACTAAATATGCATAATAATTTTGAATGTTTTATGAAAGGCAGCGCAGAATGTGCCTTTTTTATGAAAATGTGTTGTGATGACTGTCCGTACTGCGATAAATGCGGCTATTGTGATAATATTTGCAACAGTAACGGAGAATGCAATGAATGCTCAATTGTAGACAAGAAATAATAAGTATCAGAGGGGCTGTGCCCCTCCTGTAATGCAGCCGCCGATCGGCGCAGGTCACAAGCCCTGATAAATGCAGAGTGCAGAAAAACAAGGAGGTAAAAACGCTATGGAAACAAAACATAAAAAGCTTACAAGCAAAGCTGGATTGACGATCCCGAAGGACATCAGACTTGCAGCGGGCTTTGCGGGAGGCATGGCTGTTGACATCGAGAAGACAGCGGACGGTATCATGATTCGCAAGCACAGACCTACCTGTTGCTATTGTGGCAGTGTTGATAATGTGCGCTCTATCAAGGGACGTGATACCTGCAGAAACTGCGCCGAAGAAATCATAGAGGAGGTAAAGACGGCTTATGGATCTGTCTGAAAAGGTAAAACGTTATGCTGAGATCAAGGCGGAAATTTCGGAGCTTAAATCAGAGGCAGACGGCATCGAGGCTGATATCCTTAAGGCTTCGGAAGCCGACCTGCAGGATACAAAGTTTAAATCTGCTGTCTACAGCGACAATGCTGGCAATGCAATCACAGTCACCAACGCCGACAACGTTAAGCTTGTGTACCCAACAATGCTTAAGGAGATCTTTGGTAAAGCGTACGGCGACGTTGTAAAAGAGGACGTAACCTACACCTTGTCAGAATCTGCAAAACGCTTGCTTTCCGCCGTTTACAACAAGGAGTACATAAAGGACGGCAGCGTTGCTAAGATACTGGATGGGCTTGGGCTTGACGATAAGAGCCGCAAAGTTCTGGAGAAAAAGCTTAAGGGTGCGAAATATGAGACCGACGTAAAAAATCTTATGCAGCTTGGCGGTCTGGATGAAAAGGCGGCGCAGGAGAACGCTTATCTGGTATCCGAAGCCGTCGCTTGGCAGAATCTTAAACGTCTGCTTATGATTAATAACGAACAGCTTACCGATGAGATTGTGGAGCGTGCTGTGGATATGATTGACAGCGCGGTTGTAGTTGAAAGAACGCCGAAAACGAAATTCACGGCTAAAAAATAAGGACAGGAGGATTTGGATATGGCAACAAAGGAGCAGATTAAAAGAATTTACGGTCTGGGAGCAGGTCTTGGTATTGTCGGCAAAGATAAAGATGATATGCTGCACGAATTGATCTTTAGCATTACCGGTAAAGATTCGGTAAAACAGCTTGACGATAGCGAATTCAAGGCTGTTCAGGCGGAACTTATCAATCGCATGAAGCTTGCCGATCCAAACCATCTGCTGCATAATACCAAATCTAGAAACAAAAAGAAAGAAGCTGAAGAGATCGGCTGCAACGGTATGGCTACGCCTGAACAGCAGCGGCTGTGCTGGAGATACTGCTACAGGCTCAAGGAACTTGACACTAATCCAGAGTCAGCTGACGTTGGAGACAGGCTAATTGGCGTGATAGGCAAAGTACTGGGCGTTACGGCATCAAAAAAGCAGCCGTTTCGGTGGATAGATCAGGAACAGTGTTCTAAGCTTATCGAACAGCTCAAGCGTTATGTTAATTCGGCAGAGCGGCGGGCGAAAAGGCAAGGTGAGAAATATGCCGGAACTTGATATATACGAAGAAGACCTTACTCCAGAGCAGCGGGATATTTACGACTGCATCGGCTCACAGGCATACGAAAAGCTTGTGCAGCGTTACGGTGGTTTGTCAATTTACATTGCAAAAGCTGATTCTGTTATCCGATCGGCACGTGACGAAAAGATACGCAGGGATTTTAACGGATATAACTTCAAGTTTCTTGTCAATAAATATAATCTGTCTGAGCGCACGATCCGCAGCATAACGGCTGAGATAAGGCAGGAAAAGCAAAACGCTCCTATCGAGGGTCAGATTACCTTTGATGAAATATAATTGCAGAAACTCGCTGAAACGCTTCATCTGTAACACCCCCAATATATATGGTACAGTTATTATAACGGATAACGGTACTAAATATATTGGGGGTGTTTTTATGACAAGTCAGCAGATATTTACGATAGTATTTCAGCTCGTTCTTACAGGCGGTATAGGTATTATAACCTACTTTTTAAAGCGGACTATGGACGACATCGATAAATGCAAAAGCGGTCTGGATAAGGTCAGAGAAAATTACGTCTCTAAAGACGAGTTTGACAAGTGCAAGACCGATATTACCGACGTCAAGCAGAACTATCTTACCAAAGAGGATTTTTACAGAGAACAGCTTAAGACTGAACAGAAGCTAGACAAGATCATGGATATCTTGATGGAAATGAAGGGAGAAAAATAGCATGGATATGGAAAAGCAGATGCAGCTTATCAGAGCAGGCAATTTTAAAGAAAATAACGGCTCTGTTATGCGCACTATAAATATGCTCAGATATCAGTATCATAAGCTTAAGAGCGTTGAGTATGCTCTTCCCGATATAACAAAGGGCGAAATTACCGACAGCGTGAACTATCTTTATGAAGCCGGATACATACATCTGAGGACGGTGTTGTCCAAAGAGCCGTCTACGCTGGCAGACAGCGATTTTGACGATCTCGAGGCAAAGCTTACGGCAAAGGGGATCAGCCTGCTTGCCGGAGGTATCAACGACCCCTGCATAAAGCTGTAGGGGGTGCGGATAATGGCAAGAAAGCGCAGAAAGCACTCTAAAATAGACAAGCTGTCGCCGGAACTTAAAGCAACGGTCGAAGATATGATGAAAGCCGATTTTACATATGCGGAGATCGCAGACTATATAAAGGATCAGACCGATCAGCCCATATCAATATCCTCGGTTTGCAGATACGCCGCAAATCTGAATGAATCTGTTGAGACCCTCAGAATGGCTCAGGAGAATTTCAGGGTCATAATGGAGGAGATAAACAAGTATCCGGCTCTCGATACCAGCGAGGGAATAATCAGGCTGCTGTCGCATAACGTGTTGGAATCTATACAGAACACTCCCGAAGAAAAATGGAAGAACATAGACCCGGAAGCCTTGCTCAAACAGGCTACCAGCCTTGTAAAGGCTGCGGCGTATAAAAAGAATATGGATCTGAAAAACGAGGATATCCTTAACGCGGGCTTTGAACAGGTCAAGTCAATGGTGTTCGAGGCAATGGCAAGGGAACGTCCCGATCTTTACAAGGATGTGGCTAAGTTCCTTGAGGAGAAAAGGAGCGATATATGATCTACGTTATTTATGTTCAGAGCGGCAGAGAGCATGACGTTGTTGCCACTCTCAGAGATAAAAATATTAACGCCTATGCGCCTGCTCACGACCTGTTGGAACGTAAAGGCGGCGTGTGGCGCATGGTACGCCGGATGATATTTCCCACATATGTTTTTGTTAACAGTGAAGGCATCACAGACGAGCTTTACTACACCGTGAAAAATACTGTCGGCGTATTGAGATTTTTGGGCAGACCGCCCACTCCGCTGCCGATGAGCGAGGAAGTCAGACTTCGGTGGATACTTGATGTCGAAAATCTTACCGTCAGCCGTGGTTACATAAACAGCGGAAAGGTGACTATCACAGAGGGACTGCTCAAAGGCAGAGAACACTGCATTGTTAAATACAGCAGGCGGCGTAAACGCTGTACGCTGTACTGTGAGATAAACGGCAGGCGTCATTACTTTGACGTTGCTGCAGAACTGGAAAAGATCTGATCATAAGCGTAAGGTTGATTCGTCCCCTGCGCTTAAGCTCAGATTACATAGCGCCGTACATCAACGGAATTTTGAAACAAAAATATCCGAATGGCGAAGCATTGCTATTTGATTTCATTTTAGCGGCGTTTAACGGCGTTATAGCACGTTTTGAAATAATTCTTAGGATAATTTCACACTTGAAAGAGAAAGCCCTTAAAACGGGCGTGTAGTTTGAGTTTGAGCGAACGGAGGTGTTAATGTGAATGTAAAGAGAAAACAGGCTATCGACACGCTGTCGGCAGCTGTAAGCAACATTAATGATGTAAAAATACAGACGGATATACAAAGCCTCGGCGAGCTGTCGGAGGCTTTTATTAATACCTCCGACAAGGCAGAACGGAAAAAGCTTGCCACAGATTATAAAAAGCGGCACAAGGAACTTCAGGATTTTTTGGACGACAATCCTGAACTTGTAAACTCCGAAGTGGAGAGAGCTTTGCTTGCGGCGGCTCTGGGCGGCGAATATGCAGAGGAAGAAGTTAGAGTTGACGCCAGAGGGCGCAAAACGATCAGGCGCAGGGTAAAAAAAGTCGCTCCCAATCCGTCCGCCGCTCTGAGCTATTTGCAGAATAAAGACAAAGAAAACTGGTCACCGAATCCCAAGGCTGATCCTGAGCTGGAGGACACGTCGGAAATTGAGGAGGATATCTATGGCAAGGACAACTAAGCCTGAGAAACGCAAAAAGACCATACCCTACAATTTTGGCGATAAGCATAAGGCATATATCCGAAAGTCACAGGACTGCATGATAAACGTTGCCGAGGGAGCGGTAAGAGCCGGAAAGACAGTGGACAACGTTCTTGCTTTTTGTCACGAGCTTAAGACTACTAAAGACAAGATACATCTTGCATCGGCGTCAACACTCGGCAATGCGAAAATCATTCTTGGCGACTGTAACGGCTTTGGTATTGAGCATTTCTTTCGAGGTCAATGCCGCTGGGGTAAGTACAAGGGCAATGAGGCTCTTATCATAAAGGGCAAGGATACGGGATTTAAAACAAGGATCGTCATCTTTTCCGGCGCTATGCTTGCCAGCAGTTATAAGTCCATACGAGGCAACTCTTATGGTATGTGGATAGGTACTGAGATCAATCTGCATCACAAATCATTTGTGCAGGAGGCTTTTAACAGATCTATCGCCGCAGATAAGCGTAAGATATGGTGGGATCTTAACCCGGACAATCCAAAAAGCTGGATATACACCGAGTACATTGACAAGTACCAGCAGGACGCCGCCGATTGCAAATTCCTCGGTGGATACAACTACGCACATTTTACTATTGACGATAACATAAATATCTCAGATCAGCGTAAGGCTGAGGTAAAATCTCAGTACGATCCGACATCTATCTGGTACAAGCGAGATATACTGGGGTTAAGGATAGCGGCAGAGGGTCTTATCTTCCAGAGCTTTGCCAACGACCCCGAAAAGTATATAATACCCGAATCACAGCTTGACAAAAGCAAGATCACATCAATACAGATAGGTATCGACTTCGGCGGCAACAAGTCAAAGACCACATTCGTGGCTACGGCTTTTATTGAGGGCTTTAAAAAGCTTGTCGTTATTGCAGATCACAAAATAGACGGCGGCAAGGGCGAGGTTGGTCCCGATACTATTTACACTGCTTTTATAAAGTTTGTAAAGACGTTATATATGCGTTTTAATCCGCTTTTAATTAAATTTGCATGGGCGGACAACGAAAACCAAGCGGTAATAAACGGTCTGAGAGTAGCCTGTGCCAGAGCAAGACTGATGGTCAAGATCGTGGACTGCTACAAAGCTCCACGAAACGACAGAATATCTATGCTTACGTCTTTGATGGTTCAGGGCAGATTTTGGGTGCTTGACATTTGCAAAAATGTTATCGGAAGCTTGTCGGAGCAGATATGGGATCCTAAAATTCCGGACAGAGATGAGCGTCTTGACGACGGTACTTGCGATATAGATACCGCCGACGCTCTGGAGTACAGCTTTAGCAAATTTATCAAGCCGCTAACGCTGGCAGGAGGTGAAAACATTTGAACAGTGAGATAATAAACTGGCTGAATAATAACTTCGGCTATAACATTTCGACCGACTATTATAATAATATATCCGTATGGAAAGACTGGTGGAAGGGTTTTCATGAACCATTTCATAGGATAACTTTTGAAAACGGAGAAAAACGCAAGAGTCGTGATATGTATACCATGAAAATGGCCAAAAAGGTGTGCGAGGACTGGGCAAGCATATTAATAAACGACAAAACGTTTGTAAAAGTAGATGATGAATACTCGGAAAAGTTCATCGTTGGCGATACCGACAACGGCGGAGTGTTCGGCAGCAACAACTTCTGGGATCAGGCTAACGACCTTATGGAAAAAATGATGTATTCCGGCACTTGTGCCGTTGTGATACGTCTTAAAAATGCTGTGGTAAGCTCAGACGGCAGACTTCTGCCGTCACCGGACGCATGGATAGATCTAAATTACCTTGAGGCGGATAGGATAATAGTCCTATCATCGGACAACGGCATTATCACCGAAGCAGCGTTTTGCTCCGATATCTGTACAAAAGGCAGCAACAAGCTGTATCTTGAGATACACCGTCTGGAAAAAGGCGAATATGTCATAGAAAATCACATCTTTGGAATAAAAGATAAATCGCTGTTGAGCGAAGAACCTCTGCCGGACGGTGTTGCAAGAATAATGCATACAGGATCAGACAAGCCTTGGTTTACCATATGCAAACCTGCTATCGTTAATCCCATTAACGGCAATAATGGGATGGGCTGTGCGGTTTTTGCCGGAGCGATTGACAACTTGAAGGGAGTTGATCTTGCATATAATAATCTTAACTCTGATTTTTGGTTGGGACAGAAAAAAGTGTTTTTAAACAAAAATATGCTTGAAGATATGTCTGGAGATAAAAAGGTTGCTCCCGATGAGGTAAATCAACAACTGTTTTATTATATCGGCGAGACTATGGACGATGGCACGGGTAAGAGTATGGTGCAGGAGCATAATCCCGATCTGAGAGTTGCAGACAATACGGCGGGTATACAGGCACAGCTTGATTATCTCAGCTTTAAGGTGGGATTTGGTACTAAGCATTATCAGTTTAATGCAGGCTCTATAGTAACTGCTACCCAGTACACAGGCGACAAGCAGGACTTGATCCAAAACGCACACAAGCATTTTATAAAAGTTGAGAGCTTTTTGCATGGTCTTGTTAAAACGCTCCTCTGGATAGGCCACAGCTTTATCGACGCACAGGTCAAGGAGGACGCACATATATCCATAGTCTTTGACCAAAGTCCACTGGTAGACGAAAATGCCGAGCGACAACGTGACAAAGATGATGTCACAGCAGGTTTAATGCAGAAGTGGGAATACCGTGTTAAATGGTACGGCGAATCGGAAGAGGAGGCAAAGGCACGTCTTGCAGACGGTGAACCTACCGACGATGAGCTTATGGGCTTTGAGGACGGTGAGGAGTAATGCTTACCCCTCAGACGTTACAAAAACTGCCAGATGACTTGATTGATCTTGTAAGCGAGGTACAGACTGATATAATCAAGTCTATTGCCAAAAAGCTTGTTAAAGCGGACTATCTTACTCCCTCGGCGGAATGGCAGTTGTACAAAGCAAGCCAGCTGAAGATGTCTACAAAAGAGATCACTGCTATGCTTGCAGAATTTACAGGCAAATCAAAGCGGCAGATATCAAAGCTGTACACCGATGCCTGTAAGGAGGCAATCAACAACGACGCCAAGATATACAGAACTTACGGCAAGGACTGCTCCGCCGCTCTGAGGTCGGTGGCATTATCCAACACGCTTAAGGCAGGCGTTAAAAATGCAAATGGTATGACAAAAAATCTGTGTAAGTCCATGGTAGAGTCCTCGCAGGCAACTGTTACTCATCTTATGGACAAGGCATGGTTAAAGGTACAAAGCGGTGCTTTTACATATCAGGATGCTATTTACGACGCAGTTGTCGAGCTTGCTAAACAAGGTATTGCGACTGTAACTTATCCATCGGGTAAGACCGACTGGGCAGACGTTGCAGTGCGGCGTGCGGTAATGACGGGCATAAGTCAGACCGCAGGTCAGATGCAGCTTGATCTTGCCGCAGAAATGGACTGCGATCTGGTTGAGGTCACCGCACACATGGGCGCGCGTCCCTCACACGCTTTATGGCAAGGCAAGGTTTACAGCATTTCGGGCAAATCTAAAAAATACCCTAAACTCAGCACCGCCACAGGCTACGGAACGGGTGACGGCTTGAAAGGCTGGAACTGCCGACATGATTTTTATCCGTTTTTCGAGGGAATTTCCGAACGTGCTAATCTCCCTGTTGACGTGACCGAAAACAACAGACAGTATGAATTATCGCAGAAACAGCGTGCTATGGAGCGGTCTATACGAGCTACAAAAAGACGTTTAGCTGCATATGACGGTGCTATCTCTGAGACGGAAGACGAGGTGCTTAAACGGAGACTGCAAAATCAGTTTGAACGCCACTCGGCTATACTGAAAACTAAGGAAAAACGGCTGTCTGAGTTTTGCGATACGAACGATCTTTATCCCGAAAAGGACAGAGTTCGGGTTGTTGGATTTAACAAGAGTGTTTCGCAGAAAGCGGTATATGGGAATAATCGTTACTTTGTTAAGCAAATGAAAAGCTACGGCATAGAAAATCCGCCGAAAAGCCTTGACATTTTTGAAAATATGAAGTATAATAACTCTCCTGAGTACAAATTGATGAATGCATATATTACTTCTGTAAAAAAGGGAAAAATTTCTCCGCTTGTAGGTTACGATCATTATAAGAAGTTGCACAATGAGATTAACAACAGTCTTGTTGGTTTAACTACAACTAACGGTATTGAAATAACTGGGCAATCGGATCATTTCATTGAACGTGTTATTGGTGTAATCAAAGATCCTGATACGGGTAAGAAACGTCTTGGCGTTGAACTTCAAGATATTCAGGATGCTTTGACCAATGGTAAAGCAATGAAACCCAAAATTAGCAGGGATAAAAACGGTAACATTTTATATGATGAAGATGGTAAACCTAAAATATCTCAGCTATTTGTTACAGATAAATGTGCAGTATCCATAAATCCTGAAACGGGCGTGCTTATTCAATGTAATCCAAAGTGAGGTGTATTATTATGATATTCAATTTCAAAAAAGATGAATATGAAATGCTTGTCAAATATGGCGATTTTGAAGATTTGGAATACCCATACAAGCTCTTCCCCGAAACAAGTCAGATAGAAATAAATAATAAAGATGTTTCTATGTTTCAATGCATAATTAGCAACATATCAGTTGTTTATGGCATGGACGAAAATCAGAATAATATGACAGATTTCGGATATAAAGCATTGGATATTTATGATAAGGTTTATTTTCAAATTCATAATGAATAAGCTCCCAGCTACTGGGGGCTTTTAATTTTGCAAAAAGGAGCTGATAATTTATGCTTTCAACCCTTATATTGCTTTACGCCCTCGATACAGGGCAAATCCCCGTTGGCTGTTATGTAGCCGCATGGGTCTTCACAATAATAAAAGGTATTTGTTTGGTTATTAAATGCCTTGTAGATTTATCAGATGATTAAAACTGCATTTTAACGATAGTAAAACGCTCTTTCAAGGGCGTTTTATTTATCCTCGTTTTTGCGGAGCAAAAATCCGAGCCGCTTGCGAGGAGATAAATTTTATACTCAAAATTAAGGAGGAAAAATCCCTATGGAACTGAAAGATTTAACAGCTCTCGGTATTACCGAGGAGCAGGCAAACAAGGTGCTTGAACAGCACACAGCGGAGCTGACCGCAGAACAGCAGAAGTACACAGACCTTAACGCAGAACTGGAAACGGCAAAAGGCACGATCTCAGAGCTTACTGATAAGGTCAAAGCATTTGACGGCGAGGACATTGAAGGACTTAAGAAAGCGGCGTCCGACTGGGAAAGCAAGTACAATGCAGATATTGCCGCACTTAAGCTTGACAAGGCTCTGGAACTGTCCCTTGCCGGAGCAAAAGCAAGAGATGTGGACATTGTCAAGTCTCAGCTTGACTCGTCGCTCCTCAAGCTTGACGATGACGGCAAGATCACAGGTCTTACCGAACAGCTTGACAAGCTTAAGGCCGACAAAGCATTTCTCTTTGCGGATGGTGATGAGCCTACCGCAAGGATAGACACCGGTCTTGACCACGGTTCGGCAACAGAAACAACATCAGACGCACAGGCAAGAGCCGTAATGGGTCTGCCTGCGACTAAGTAATTTTACGGAGGTAAAATATTATGGCAAACGCAATTACAAAATTTAAAACCTACATCGCACTGCTTGACGAGGTTTACAAGCAGGCATCTTTGACCGCCGATCTCGACAGCGATCCTACTCTTGTTAAAGCGGGCGCAAACGCAAATGAGATCATAATCCCTAAGATCTCTATGGACGGTCTGGCGGACTACTCCAGAAACAGTGGCTATGTAAAGGGCGACGTTACTCTTACAAACGAGACTGTTACCTTTAATTACGACAGAGGTCGTAAATTCAGCGTTGACAATATGGACAATGAGGAGACTGCAGGACTTGCTTTCGGCAGACTGTCCTCAGAGTTTATCCGCGTCAAGGTTGCTCCCGAACAGGACGCATTCAGGTTCGCGACCTATGCAGGTACAACAGGCATATCTAAGGTTTCTGCAGGAGCAACACTTTCATCGGGTAATGATGTCCTTACCGCTCTGATCACTGCACAGAACAAAATGGACGAAGACGAAGTATCGCCGGAAAACCGTATTCTGTACATCACTCCTACTCTGTATAACCTTGCTATCAATGTGGACACCACAAAGTCAAAGGCTGTACTTGACGGCTTTGCTAAGATCGTAAAAGTGCCTCAGAGCAGATTTTACACTGCGATCGATCTTAAGGACGGCACGACAAAATCAGAGGGCGTCGATGAAACGGCAGGCGGTTTTGCTAAGGCGACAACCGCAAAGGATATAAACTTTATGATAATCCAGAAGTCGGCGGTTATCCAGTATCCTAAGCACACGGTAAACAAGGTCGTTACGCCGGAGGAAAATCAGACGGATGACAGCTGGCTGTTCTTCTTCCGTGCTTATGGTCTGGCTGATGTGTACGAAAACAAGGCGGCAGGTATTTATCTGCACCACAAGGCATAGGAGGTGTCGTTATGGCAAAGACAGTAGGATTGACTTTTAACGAGAAGCCAATAACAATAGAACCGCCTGCCGACTATCGCGAAAATGAAAATGTCATTGATTATAAGAGCATGACAGTCCCTGAACTAAAAGCTTATGCCGCCGAACTTGGCATTGACCTCGGGTCGGCAAGCAAGAAGGACGCAATCATTCAGGAAATCGTCGATGCAGTTGCGGTAGAGGATACGACAAGCGAAACGGAGGTGTAGGCTATGGCTTATGCTGATTACACGTTTTACACTGCTGATTTTCATGGCAATAAGATTTCCGAAACGGATTATCCTTATTTTGCGGAGCGGTCATCGGAATATCTTGACAGTCTGAACTTTGCCGAGACCGACGAGATCAGCCTTGCCAAAGCCTGCTGCGCTTGTGCGGATATCATGTACTCCGTACAGCCGGAAAATCAGATATCCTCAGAAAAGGTGGGAGATTACTCAGTGAATTATTCGGCTGCTCAGACTGATGTCGCCGATGTGCTGCTCAAGACCGCCTCCAGATACCTTAATCTTAGGTCTGTGGGGTGGATATAAATGAGATATAATACAGTATGCACCGTCTGGCACAAACAGCCTGACGGTGCATTTATTACAAAGCATTATCCATGCTGGTGGCAGGATACGGAAGCGGAAAACATTGCAAAAACAGGCAAGACCGATGTTGACCGGGCTTTGATACATATGCCTTTATCGGCTGCAGTCGATAAATCCGATTACATAGTAAAAGGCGATATTGATTATGACGTGACAACCTCTGTTACAGAGCTGCTCAAGGCAGTAAACCCGCTCAAAATCAGCACCGTAGCACGCAAGGATTATGGAAGTAAGCATATGCAGCATATGGAGGTAACGGCAAAATGAGCAAAAACAGTATTAAGGTTACTCTACAAGTCGCTCCTCAAAATGAGTTGCTCGTAAGACGTGGTCTGCAAAAGGGCGGCAGAGTCCAGCAGTATATTGACAGCGAGGTTTTACGATGCGGTGATAGTTATGTGCCAATGCAGACGGGTAAGCTCAAGCAATCCGGCATCACATCAACGGTAGTTGGCTCAGGCATGGTGCATTACAACACGCCTTACGCCCGCAAGAATTATTACGATAATAAGGGTATGGGCAATCAGGGTCTTAACCGTGGAGGCAAGCGAGGCAGGCTATGGTTTGAACGCATGAAGCCCGATCATCTTCCAGGCATACTGAAAGGAGTGAAACGAATTGCAGGAGCGAAATAAGAGCCTTTTGGAGGCTATGAAAGAGTATGTGCTGCAATATCCCAATCTCGGAGATATTGATCTGCACATAGATCAGACCGAGTCAGAGCCTGTTAATTACAGTATACAGACCTCCGGGCTTGTAAAGCTCAGCGAGGATGTGTGCGGCAATCAGACATGGCAGTACAATGCTTTGCTCCAGAGCCGTGAGTATACTGCCGACGATCTGTCAAGGCTTAATGCGTCGGCTTTTACAGAGAATTTTATCTTTTGGATTGAAGATCAGAACAGCAGCGGAAATTATCCTCATCTTGCGGAAAACTTTATACCCACAAATATAAAGGCGGACAATGGTATGCTACTGGCTCTTGACGAAGACGGTGACAGAGGTCTGTATCAGATACAGATACATCTCACATTTGAAAAAGAATTTATAGGATTTTAGGAGGAATATTTTATGGCAGAACAGTTTGCTATTGCAGAAGGCACAGACAAGCTTTTGCGTAGTCATTTGAAACATTTTATTGATGCATCTTTTGGCGGTGAAACCCCCAATTGGTTTAAGGTCGGCAGGGATAACAGTGAGCTGACAATGGATCTCAGTCCCAGCACAGAAACCGTTAAAAACGTGTGGGATGAAACTGATATTGTAGATAACGGCTATGAGCCTAATATGTCGGTTGATCCATATTATGCCCGCAAAGGAGACAGCATTTATCCCAAGGTTAAGGATATTGCATTTAACCGTCTTACAGGTGACGACTGCAAGACCACAATGCTGGAGGTGCTGATAGATAAGACCGAAGCTCCATATGATGCTTGGATCGAGGATTGTCTCATAAAGCCTCAGTCATACGGCGGCGAACAGGGAGGAGTTACCATACCATTTGAAATAAAGCCATGCGGTAACCGTAAACACGGTACGATCACAATTACGAGTGGTAAGCCCGTGTTTACCCCGGACGCAGAGGGATAGTTTATTATGGGGCGGAATTCCGCCCCGGTATTTTTAAGGAGTGAGAATCATGGCAGAAATAATAAAGCTTAATTATGATGACGGTTACAAGAACATACAGCTCGGAGACGACCCTAACAGGGTCATACGCATTAACCCTACGGACGCTAAGTTCCTTAACCGCATGGCGAATTTTGATATAAAATCCGAAGAAATCAAAGAAAAATATAAGGACGTGGATCTTAATAAAATAACGGAACTGCAGAACCTTAACGAGGAAGATCCTGAATTTGATAAGCTTAAAGATGCTGCGGCTGTTGCCGATCAGCTCGACTGTGCAGTGAAAGAGCTTATAAATGAGATATTCGGGTATGACATCTGCAAGACAGTATTTGGCGATAAAAGCTGTTTGTCCCCTGTAAACGGTCAGCCTTTGTTTATTGGTTTTATGCAGTGCATTTTTGAGTACATCGCTAAAGTGTCGGCTGAGGAAAAGAAAAAGAGTCAGGAAAAGCTTAATAAGTACAGTAAACAGCGTAATGCTGTTATAGGGTTGTCAAAATGATAGGAGTACTGCCGAAAGCTCTTGTCGTAAATGGGATAAGTTATCCTATATACAGCGATTACAGAGTTGCATTATTGATTTTTGATATGTGTGATGATGATGATATAAGCGATAAATACAAGACATATGGATGTCTGCAATTATTATTGGAGGACTATACGCAGATACCGCAAAAAGATCTGCAGGAGGCAGCTGAAAAAGCCAAATGGTTTCTGGACGGCGGCGATATGTCTAAGTCCAAAGAGTATCCAAAACCAATCATAAGCTGGGAACAGGATGAAAGCATTATGTTTCCTGCACTTAATAAGGTTGCCGGGAAAGAGATCCGAGAAGTTGAATATATGCACTGGTGGACTTTCCTTGGACTGTTCAATGAAATAGGCGAAGGGCTTTTCTCACAAGTGATTAATATCCGTGCTAAGCAAGCCAAGGGCAAAAAGCTGGAAAAGTACGAGCTGGAGTTTTATCGTGATCACAGGGATCTTATTGATATCAAGTACAAGCTTACCCCTGAGGAACAGGCAGAGAATGATTTTGTAAACAGTTTGTTCTATTAGCAAAAAGGTCAGCCCCTAAGACTGACCTTTTATGTTATATTTTCCATTTGTGACCGCAGTTAAGACAAGTAACGTGTACTTTTCGGGAGTTTATGTTACCAGCAATAAGACCTATAGAATCATCTAAAAGCTTTGCTCCAATTAAGCCTTTTCCTATGCCATATCCCTGCTTGTTTGCAGACAATGATGTACTGCCACACTTTGGACAACAGGCTATTCCATTTTTCTTATTTTGCCTGATACGCTGACGTTTGGATAATGTTTTTTCCTTAGGCTCTTTTTCTTTAGGTTGTGTTTCTCTCGTTTGTGATGTAATGGATGGAACATTCATCGGTATGAAGGTATTATTGGTAAGCGTGGAGAAGTAACTACATAACTCAACAATTTTTTTATTGTTATTAAAGAAAAACATTACGTTATATGATTTTCCGTTTGCCGTTATAAACAAGCGACCGTTCTCTGAAGGCGTTCCTGCTGTATATCTAATATCAGATATGTCGGATACTTTTATAGTTTCACTTTTGAGACCACTTTTATATGAAATCTCTGTTTCTGAAACTGTTATGGTAGACACAAAAGCTGATTTTATTGTGGTATTCATAGGTATAGTTGAAATCGAACTAACTTCTTCAATTTCAATTTTATCATTTTGTGGAATTTTAGCTCCGCATTTCATACAGAAATCTGATTCGTCGGGAATTTCAACACCACATTTAAAACAAAACATAAAAATACCTCCGCTATATATTTTTCTTATTATACAGCGTGTGGAGAAATTTGTCAAGGAAGGAGGATGATAATATTGGCAATTGACGGCAGATTAAATTTTGATACAAAATTAGATACAAAAGGATTTACTAAAGGTGTAAACAGTTTAGGTAACCAAATTGAGAACCTCCGAAATATTGTTATAAAAATGGGTGCTGCGCTTGGCACTGTATTTAGTGGAAAAGAAGCACTTGAAGCTGCTGCTGATATAAATGCTGCAAATTCTCAAATGCAGCAGACTTTTGGTAATTTAAAATCTGCTGCAGAAGGCGCTATGAAAAGTGTTGCTGATAACAGTAGTATTCTTCAGACAAGACTTCAAAATGTAGGTACATCTATTTATGCTTTTGCTAAAACTGCAGGTATGGATTCAGTTAGCGCTCTTAAAATGATGGAAGAGGCATTGCAGGTAACAGCAGATAGTGCGGCATATTACGACCGATCGCTGGAAGATACCGCTGAATCACTGAAATCGTTTTTAAAGGGCAACTTTGAAAATGATGCCGCTCTGGGCTTGAGTTGTACAGAAACTACACGAAACGCAGCGGCTAATAAGCTCTATGGGAAGTCATACATTGAATTATCTGAAGCTCAAAAGCAGCTTACACTATTGCAAATGGTCAAAGATGCTAATGCTCTTTCGGGAGCAGAAGGACAAGCCGCCAGAGAAGCAGACGGCTGGGAGAATGTTATCGGTAATCTTAAAGAATCATGGAGGCAGTTGCTTGCCGTTATAGGACAACCTGTTCTTTCTGCTGCCGTAACAGTTGTGAAAAGTATCACAACTGAGTTGCAGAAGTTAACAGCTGTTGCTAATTCAGCAGTCAAAGCACTTTCAGAGGTGTTTGGCATTGAATTGATGAATACAACAGACGGAGTTGCTGACAGTTCTTCACAGGCAGCTGATAATTATACTGATATGGCAAAAGCGGCTGAAGAGACTCAGAAGGCAAATGAAAACAGCCTTGCAAGCTTTGACCAGATAAACAAGCTGGGCGATGACAGCTCATCTACTAATGCTACGGATACATCTTCTGCTGTCGGTACTCTAGACAGCGGTACGATCTCCACTTCCGTAGATGTTGATATATCCGATGCCGATAAAAAGCTGACCGATTTTTTCAAGTGGGTAAAATCCTCTTTTAAAACTATTTTCGATCCGTTTAAGACGGCTTGGTCTAAAAATGGTGAGAAAGTTATTGACAGTGCAAAACAAGCACTTAATAGTCTTAAAGGAATGTTTTCAAGCATAGGCTCAAGTCTGGCGACTGTATGGAATAATGGCACGGGTGAGCAATATATTTCAAACATTCTTCGTGGCTGGGAGGATATTTTAGGCATCATCGGCGATGTCTCCAATGCGCTGAAAAATGCTTGGAACGACAACGGCAACGGAACGGCTCTGATACAGTCGTATATGGACAGCTGTTTAGCATGGCAGGATTTATTACATAAAATTTCAGACGATTTTCGAGCTGTGTGGAATAACGGTACAGGCGAGGATATTTTTGAAAACATCATCCAGAGCCTTACAAACATAAATAATACTGTCACCAATCTGAAAACAAATTTTCAGAACGCTTGGAGTGAAAATGATACCGGTAAAGGTATTATTCAGGATATTCTTGATATCTTCAACGATATTCTCAGCACTATTAATTCAATAACCGCAGACACAAGAGACTGGGCGGCAGAACTTGACTTCTCACCTCTTCTGACAAGTGTTAAGAGTTTGCTTGATTCAATAGAACCATTATCTGAAAATGTCGGCGACGGTCTAGAATGGTTCTGGGATAATGTTTTGCTGCCAATGGCAGGATTCACTATTGAAAATGTTATTCCGGATTTTCTTGACTTGCTAAGTGCGGCTATAGATACTTTGAACTCGGCTGTCGAAGCTTTAAAGCCTCTTGGTAAATGGCTATGGGATAAATTTTTGAAGCCGCTTGCAACGTGGACCGGAAGTGTTATAACAGCCGCATTAAATGGCATCACATCTGCGTTAAACGGAATTAGTGACTGGATAAAGGATCATCAGACTGCAGTTGAGAATTTTGCTGTTGTAGTTGGGACTTTGGGATCGGCATTTGCAATATCCGGAATAATTCAAGGCGTAGTAAGTGCATTTGCCGCATTGGCGGCAGGAACAAGTGTATTGACACCGTTAATTACTGCACTTGGTGTAGCAGTTAATTTTTTGACGAGTCCAATCACACTTGTATGTCTAGGAATCGGTGCGCTTATCGCTATCGGCGTATTGCTGTACAAAAATTGGGAAACAGTAAAACAGTTTTTTATTGATTTGTGGGACAGCTTTAAAATGACCATACAGCAATTTGTAGACTGGGTAACAGAGGTCTGGACATCAATTAAAGACTTTTTCGCCGGAATATGGCAAGGCATAAAAGATGTATTTGCCGTCGTGGCAGAATGGTTTACGGGAATTTTCCAAGCAGCTTGGGACGGTATTTTGTCTGTCTGGAATGCCGTTATAGGTTGGTTCTCAAATCTGTGGACAGGAATCAAAGACATTTTTTCTGCAGTAGGAAGTTGGTTTGGAGATATATTTACAACTGCGTGGACAAATATAAAATCGGCGTTTTCGGCTACAGCACAATTTTTCAGGGATTTGTGGACTGCAATAAAATCACCGTTTATTAAGGTAGCTGATTGGTTTAAAGATATATTTTCAAAGGCTTGGCAAGCAGTTAAGGACGTATTTTCGACTGGTGGCAAAATTTTTGACGGTATCAAAGAGGGTATAACAGGAGTATTCACAACGGTTGTAAACGGCATAATTGGCGGAATAAATAAAGTTATTTCTACTCCACTGGATTTTCTTAATGGCATACTTAATGATATTCGTGATATTGAAATAGCAGGCTTTACACCATTTGATGAGTTTTGGGACTATGACCCTATACCAGTTCCTCAGATTCCAATGCTCGCCACCGGCGCGGTAATACCGCCGAACTCCGAGTTTCTTGCGGTTCTCGGCGACCAGAAACGCGGCACAAACATCGAAGCTCCGCTGGATACGATCAAGCAGGCTTTGTTTGAGGCGCTTGCTGTTTACGGCGGAGCTGTAGGCAATCAGAAAATAAGCGTAACGATACCAATCGAAGTAAAGGGCAGAGTGCTGTCACAGATCGTTATTGACGATATAAATGATTTTATCAAGCGCAACGGCAAATCGCCGATAAAAGTATAGGAGGGATACTATGAAATCAAATGGATTGAAATTTGAAGAAGAAACGGTAGCCACTCCTGCTGAAATTACTTTTTGTAACAATAAAATCTGGTCGGGCAATGCAGGGCGCACCGCTAATTGTCTTATGGTCGGAGACATCAGGGCTATAAAGAAAACGGTCACTATTAAATGGTATCATCTCACAGGCGAGCAGACTGCACAGATAAATAAGTATATCTCAAATGTTGATAGCCCATTTTTTAACGCCACACTTTTGGACGAGACTTTTAATGAAATCAAAATAAGGGTCTATGCAGGAGATCCAAGCTATGAAATATTCGGCTGGGACGAAAAGCGGCAGTTTTGCAAAGGCGTTGCTGTTGACCTTATCATGCAGTAGGAGGCGGATATATGTATACAACAAGTACAACCGTCTCCTCACGCATCGAAAGCTACTGCCGCACATGGCGTATGTGGCTTGAAAACGACGAGAGCGTAATAATGGGGGACAACATAATGTCCGCTACCAGTGACGTGCAGTCAACGAGCCTCAGTGACGACATAGAGCTTGGTGCAGTGTGCTCACAGTCTTGGGCATTACAGATAAACGATGCTGAAACACGTTTCCTCGGCAAAGAGTATGACCTTTCCTTGTACCTTGCGGACTTTACCAGCGAAACCACCTACTCAACCCTAGAAGCCTACACCTACGCAGAACTTTCAAAGCTGACAGTGGAGCAGATAAGTAAGCTTGGAGAGGTGCTTGACGGAGAGAGAATACCCCTTGGGCGGTTTACTTGTGTCAAATCGAAAAAGTCGGGCGGAAATACTGAGGTCACTCTTGCGGATAGGCTTTACTTCTCCGACAAGACCTATGTGCCAAAGGTCAAGCTACCTGCGTGGTCAAAGGCTGTCGAGGACGACATATGCAAGCAGCTTGGACTGCAAAACGGCAACGACTACACCATCCCTGCAAAGCTCCGTGTAAAGGGCGATGCAAGGCTTTACGGCAAGGGTCATATCAGATTAAAGACCGCAAACTTCGACTTCAAAATATCGAGCATACCAAAAGACACCACAATGCGGCAGATGCTCAGCTACATCGCCTCGGCACAAGGCGAGTTCGGTTTTGTTGACCGATACGGCAGATACGTCCGCAAATGGTACGGCTCGAGCGTGAAGATACTGGACAACAACACTATCGACCTGCCAACACTGGGAGAACGTCCGAATATCCTTGCAGGCATTGTCTGCAAGGTCAGCGACAGCGAAACTCTGCGGCTGGGCAACACCACAGGCTCGGCAGGGCGTGTGCTGGAGTTTGAAAATCCATATATGACAATGTCGCTGCTGCGGTCATTGTGGCATAGGATAGGCGGCTTTTCGTGGTATACAACGGAGCTTTTTCACCGCCTTGGCGACCCACGATTTGACGTTGGTGACGTGATAACATACGTCAGCGAAAGCGGCGAAAGCTACGATATACCAATAACTAACATAGGATTCAATTTTGACGGCGGACTTTCAGCAGACATTTCTGCGGTAGGTCTGAGCGTTGAAGAACAGCTTTAGGAGGGATACAATGGCAGACGATAACGAAATAATGACGGCTGATACGCAGGCGGAGAAAACTGCCGATACAGCGGACACAGGTCAGACAACGCCCACCACCGAGGAGCTTATCCAGCAGCTTACGGCGAGAGTGGCAGCACTTGAAGAAATAGTCGGCGAGGACGAATACGAGCTGAGATACTCAGGAGAGCAGACGGACGAGCTTTTAGACGGCGGTACAGCGGTGTTTCGAGCAAAGACAGCGGCACAGATAGTAAGCCTTGTGAACAGGCTCTACCCACTGTATATGCGGTGGGGGTCTTTCACGGTGAATATGAAGGTCAACGCCGACAACGGCTCACAGTGGTCATATAATACACGCACAGGAATGATACCCTCGGGGGTCACTAACCCTGCGGTGTTTATGGTGTGCGACTGGAACAAAAAGCACTTCAAGTCGCAGAGCTTTCAATACAAAGTCGCAAGCAACGGCAGGGACATCGACTGGGAGGCATACCTTGAACACAACTCTGACCAGGGCGGAACATACGCTTTCAAGGTATACTATCTCATAGTCGGCAAAAATGCGGAAGGGGGAAGTATAGTTGGCTAGTTTCACGGAAAATCTCGGACTTAAAAAGCCCGACAGATTGGACAGGTTCAGCATCGAGGACTTCAACGGCAATATGGATATTATCGACACCATACCCGATATGGCGAACGGACAGAGCCTTGTGGGAGTGTCAGTGGGAGAAGCATACGGAAACATAGGTATAACAGGCATAGCGGAGGCGGTCGAAGATGAAAATATATGAGGGTACAGACGGACTGAGAGGGTTGATAACAAAGCTTATCGAGGTGTGGAAATTCAAGAAGATAACGTATGACGGTGAGGGTTCAACAATAAGCACGAATAATGTTGTATTCCATTTGTGGGTAACTGATGAAGTGTTTCTGTCTGGTCAGTTCAGCGACACAGAGGAACACGGCTGGCTTGACCTCGATGCACAAACAAATAATCTAGTATGTCCTTGTGTAGTTATTTACACGTATCCAGATAAAAGACGTTGGGTAATTTACAAACAAAATGACCTAGTTGCCTTTGGTATCCAAAGCAATCAGAACGAAAGACCTCCGATATTTACCGTTATCGGTGAGGTAACGGACTATGAAACGCAGGAAAAGAGTTATGGTTTGGCAACAAGTTATGCAAATAACAATTCAAACCAGTACTCCGTGTTTACTGACGGAACAGCAATAAGGTCAATGCCTTACAGACCAATGTGCAGACGAAAGGCAATTACTTCTCTTGCACCTGTGACGTCATCAACGCTGAACAAGGGCTTTACAAACCTTTATCACATACTTTCGCACACATCTGGCTTGAACGATGATCAAACTTTTCCTGACTACACAGTGCCCACGCAAACAGTGCTGCTTAACGGCAAGAAATATCTGTTAAGCAGATTTGCTTTTGAGATAAAGGAGTAAGCAAGATATGAAACAGAAATTTGCAAAGCTTATAGACGTCAAGTCTATTGTTACGATACTGCTGACGGCGGTGTTTTGCGTGCTGGCTGTCAAGAATGATATCTCGTCGGAGCAGTTTCTGACTATATTTACGGTGGTGATATCGTTCTATTTTGGCACGCAGTATCAGAAAAACTATAAAAATAACAAGGAGGATAATTATCATGGCAGCGACAATTAAAGGCATTGATGTTTCTATGTATCAGACAAACGTAGATTTCGCAAAGGTCAAAGCGGCGGGCTACAGTTTTGTTATTATCAGATGCAATAACTGGGATCACACGAAGAACTGTGTAGTAAAAGACCCGCTTTTTGAAACGCATTACAAAAATGCAAAGGCAGCTGGGCTTGACGTCGGTGCATATTACTATACATGGCAGACAACGGTATCCGGTGCGAAACAGGACGCAGTTCTTTGTCTCGATTACATCAAGGGCAAAACTTTTGAATACCCGATTTACTTTGATCTGGAGTGGCAGAAAGCTTTTGCACGCGGTAAAACGGTATGCTCCGACATGGTAAAAACTTTTTGCACTGCGCTGGAGGAAGCAGGCTACTTCGCAGGTCTGTATATCAGCCGCAGTCCGCTCCAGACTTACATAACAAATGATGTCGCAAGACGCTATGCACTGTGGATTGCAGAATACAACAGTAAGTGCAACTACGGCGGCACATACGGTATGTGGCAGTACAGTTCAACGGGCAAGGTCAGCGGTGTTTCCGTGCCGGTAGACATGGATTACTGCTATGTGGATTACCCATCTGTGATAAAGGCTAAGGGGCTTAACGGGTTTAAGGCTACTAACACAAGCACGTCTAAGGTACTTGACAGTTCGGGCTTTAAGAAAGGTGATAAATCCGATGGAGTTCTTGCACTGAAACAGCTCCTTATGCTGGCAGGGTACAAACTTGACAACAACGGCACGTTCGGAGACGGTACCCTAAAGGCGGTCAATGCTCTGTTGAAAAAGTGGGGCTATACTCAGAACGGTATTGCGGGGACTAAATTTATTAAAAAGCTGTCTGCAACGATAAAGTAAAGGAGTAGCTTATGGATACAAAAGAAACATCATACAGCCAAATGGTGACAGTCACTAGGCTTAATTACAGGAGCGATTGCAACTTCACCGCCGGAACGATCGTTGGCGTTCTCGAAGATAATACTCCGGTAAAAGTCGCTGATGATTTTTATGAATTTCATCACGGTCACTACTGGAGAAAAATCAAGCTTGGTCGCAAGCATTATTATGTTGTTGCTGATTGGCTTAAAAAGATTTAAAAGTAACAGCTCCGGGCAATCCGCTCGGAGCTGTATACTATATTAAAAGGAGGTCATATTTATGAAAAGTCCAATACCATGGATTGGTGGAAAGAGCCAGCTTAAAAGTAAGATCATCAAGTCTTTCCCGCCTACTGAAAGCTACAACAGATTTATCGATGTATTCGGCGGAGGCGGGTCTATACTTTTTGCAAAAGGCAAACACGCTGATCTAGAGATCTATAATGACGCCAACAGTGATTTGGTCAACTTTTTCAGATGCTTAAAATATCATTCTGATGAGCTTAAAAAGGAGATAAAATACTATTTAAACAGCCGGGAAATGTTCCTTGACTGCCGTGAGCGCATATCTGTAACCGGATTTACAGACATTCAGCGGGCTGCTATGTTCTATGTGCTTGTCAAGACAGGCTTCGGAGCAAGTCTGAGAACGTTCGGCTGCAACAAAAAGCGGCTTAACACAGATAATTTCGCAGATATCGAGGCAAGACTGGATGGAGTAGTGATCGAAAACAAAGATTTTGAGGATCTTATCAAGGTATACGACCGTGAGAAAGCTTTATTCTACTGCGATCCTCCATACCACAAGACAGAGCGGCATTACACTGTTAAATTTACCGAGGATGACCATGAGCGGCTCTGCAGAGTTCTTCACCAGATCAAGGGCAGATTTGTACTGTCGTACAACGATGACAAGTATGTGAGAGACCTGTATAAAGACTACAATATTCAGGCGGTCACCCGCAATAACAGTCTTTCATCAGGTGATTTCAAAGAGGTAATAATCACAAATTTCTAGTATTTTTTTTAGAGAATAAATAACGGATTTCGTTATTTATGTTGTAAAAAACATACCGGAGGTAATCATGAGAGTAAAATTAAGGGCTTTGCTTAATTCCAGGGGCATTACTCAGGCTGAACTTGCGCAGGCGACAGGCATCAGACCGTCCACAATCTCACAGCTTTGCAATAACATCGCTGTCGGTTTCAAATTTTCACATCTTGAGCTGATTTGCAGATTTTTAAAATGCGATTTAAATGACATTTTAGAGCTGTAAAAAATACGTTTCAAAAATTCTCGATAATTCAAAAAAAGTGATGAGTGTTTCGTTTTGTTGAAACATTTCATCACTTTTTTGCGTTTTGCTTGTCAGTTTTTTGGATTTTGCTTGTCAAACATCAACTACACTATGAAAGAGTTGAAGACTATGATCTGGAGATATTATATGAGTTACTGGGCTAACAGAAGA
>ENA-OZAV01000099-OZAV01000099.1-human-gut-metagenome-genome-assembly--contig:-NODE-99-length-39205-cov-15.309502_pt1 | contig 39205 bp, 54 predicted proteins | sample MGYA00243307_ERZ653511 | MGnify/ENA primary metagenome ERZ653511 (study PRJEB26926, sample SAMN06165165) | human gut metagenome | biome: ENVO:00009003; feature: ENVO:2100002; material: ENVO:00002003...
GTCGGCTGTTTTGTTACAACAGAATTTCCGTAGCTGTGACCTGTTGCTTTTGTTGCGCTATCCTTGTATGAAGTACCGCAAACAGAACACTTGTGGAGAGTGTAGCCGTCAGCAGTGCAAGTAGGTGCAACAACTGTGTCAGCATATTTGTGTGATGTCTTTGGTATAGTTTCTGTAACTGTCGCATTGCACTTTGTGCAAGTCTTTGTTTTTGTACCCTCTGATGTGCAGGTCGGCTGTTTTGTTACAACAGAATTTCCGTAGCTGTGACCTGTTGCTTTTGTTGTGTTGTCCTTATATGAAGTACCGCAAACAGAACACTTGTGGAGAGTGTAGCCGTCAACTGTGCAAGTAGGTGCAACAACTGTGGTTGTGTAGCTGTGGGAAAGCTTTGCAATTGTTTCTGTTACTGTTGCTCCGCACTGCGTACAAGTTTTTGTTTTTGTACCCTCTGATGTGCAGGTCGGCTGTTTTGTGATAACAGCACTGCCATATGTGTGGCTCGTGCATCCGCAGGTGAGTTTGTATGTCTTTGCTACAGACGGATTGTATGTAGGATAAATTTTTACAGTGAGTGAACCGCCGTTTTTGAATGTGATACGTCTGATATCATTAGCATAGTTTTCAAGCTTATTTACACTTACCATACTGCGATCAGAAAATTCAACTGTGTAGTCTGTATCGTCATAAAGCCAGAAATCAATGCTGTCGCCCACACTGAACTGAGTTTTGCTCAATACGCTTGAAAAGGACGTATTCGAAATGTCTGTGCGCCAATAAACAGTGGTAGATGTCGGAACTGTGAACTTATTCACATAGCCGCAAGACTTACAGGTCTGTGTTACAGTGCCGTCAGTTTTTGATGCGTACTTTGTTTCATAGTCATGGCCTGTTTTGACGTCAACCGTCTTGATATCGTCAAGATTTGAAAGGTTCAGGGAGTTGAAGGTCACGTTATTTTTATCGTAAACATACCAAACTGCTCTGCCGTTTTTGATAACAGGCTGGCAATCTGAAAGGCTTCCCTCAAAGGTGTGTATACTGCCGTTTACTGTGCCGTCAGCGTTTAGTTTTACACAGCTTACCTTTGTATCTCTGGCCCACAACAGCAAAAAGCTGTTATCATTTATCTTCACAAGCTGTGGAGCAGAAGCTGAGTCTGTACCCTCTGCATAAGAAGTTATCTTATTGAGCTTGTTTGTGGAAAGGTCCTTTGAAACAGCGGAAACGTAGACGTTTCGTGTTTCTGACGTATTGATATAATCAAGGTCAACTGTACTCTGTGCCACGATATAGCTTGATGATGACACATCAAAGCCGCCTATAGCCGCACCTGTATAGTTATAGTGACCGGCGGTATATTCAGGGTATGTTACAACGTCGATATTGCTGACCTTATCAAAATAGCTTGGGAAGAATTTGCCTGTAGTAAAATCAGAATTATACTTCACCAGAACGGCAGAACGTGGATGAGCGTCACCATGGTCGAGGGCGACTATATGGTTGCCGTCGGTTTTTATAAACTGATTGAAGGAGTGGCTAACATAGCCATAATCAACGTTCATGATGCCGGTATACGAATCAGTGATAGTCATTGAAGGCATATCCACTTCAATGGTAACATTAGACTGATGATTATTGCCGTCGCTTGATTTATACATTTCGTGGCAGGTTCTCACAAGCAGGTGGTCACCGCTATGGGTCATTCTTGCCGAGCCTGCATCGAATGGAACTGTAGTGTTAGCTCCATACAGACCGCAGGACTTTATTTTGTTCCAATTCTTATCATACTTCGTTATACGGAAAACCTCGAGGGAGTCGTTTTGTTTCGGATTTTCCTGACCGCTAAGGACATAATAATTATTGCCGGAGTCATAGAAAGCACCAAAGATCGGCAGTTCATTGTCGATAAGCTTAGTGCTGAGCGGTTCAAAATCAGAGCTGTAATATTCCACAAGGAGCTTGCCCTCGATAGCGCCTGACTGGACACGCATATAATTGCCGTTGTCGCACACTGTCAGGTAAGATTTCACTGTGTCAGACCATTGCACATAGTCCTGAGCATTCACATTAGAGCCTGAATACGCAACACATTGCGCCACGGCAAAGGCACTGAACGATCCAGCAGACACAGCAGTAGAAACAGCCATTGCGCCAGACAGGACAATGCTCAACATTCTTTTCTTCATATTCATCGATTTCATCACCTCATACAAAAACTTTTAAACAAGAACACCTTTATATATATAATATCACAACACAAGGCGTATGTCAATGAAAATAAGTTACAATGAGAATGATTTTAATAAATTCGTCATACGCCAAAGGTCAATGCAGTAAAAAAAGCAAAGAGGATACAAAACAGAAAAAAACGCCTTGACAAGGTTTGATGGGTGTGATATAATATTACAGTGGTATCTCGAGGTGTGGCTCAGTTTGGTAGAGCGCTGCGTTCGGGACGCAGAGGCCGTGGGTTCAAGTCCCGTCACCTCGACCAGCACAAAACCGCTTGTTTACGTCAAATGGCGTAGATGGGCGGTTTTCTTTATGTCCTAAAATGCTAAAATATGCGTGAAAATGATAAAATATCATTCAAAATAATAAATATATGACACGAAATATGACACGAGAAATGCCGTTACCGAAGAAAACGCTCTGAAAATATACACAAAAAGCAAGCTTATATTTGTGCAATCCTACAAAATTCAATGTTATCTATATTTTTGTTATCTACCTGCTTGACATTTGCTAGATAACATGGTATACTATAATTACAGGCAAGAGATGAGACCTGAAATCAAAAATTAATTTTCGGAGGTACAAAATCATGAAAATCACAGGCGTTAAGAAAGCAGTAGGAACTTACAAGAGAGCAAACAGTGGCGGCTATTATCGTTCATCATATGGTGCTTTAATGGTTGATATGTCAAAAGGTTATGTATGGTGCGACGAATTTTCAGACAGATTTTCGTACATCGCCTATGACGATGAAAACATCGCACGCATAAATCTTGAGGGTGAGCCAGCAACCATGCAGAACGTCAAGGCGGCAGCCGAAAGAATGTGTGCTGAGCATATCGCATAAACAGCCCTGATGAGTATCTGAAAATTGATACGAAACGCCCCACAAAAAAAGGGGCGTCGGCTGGAAAGCAAAATAAATCTGAAAGGATATGATCTAATGAGCAAGTTGAAAGACATGAGAGAAGCAAGAGGCATGACACAAGATGAGCTGGCAAAGAGGATAGGCTCTGTCAGGAGCTACATCTGCCGCCTAGAGAGCGGTGCGCAGGATATCAATTTTATCCAGGCAAGCACGCTGGGACGTCTATGCACGGCACTAGACTGCAAGCCAGAAGATTTACTGGAAGCCGATAGTTTTGAATTTGAGGAGATCAACGGTGAAAAGCGGCTGATAGTTGACGGACTATACGCTCCAGAGGGAAACTATTTACTGGTAAAAGTCAAAAATCGCACATATCAGCTGAGCATGATTGATTTTTCAAAGGTTGATGATATATCCAAACATTTGATACCACGTGGCAACGCAAATATCCCACGAAGCGCCGCAGAGTTCGACAAGAAGGCATACTGGATATATAAAATGGCACCACGTGACGGCGTGGAGGTCAAAGTCCTAGACCCTATCAGCCCCGAAGATTGGAAGGCGTTCGTTGAGAAACTAGGGCTGACCGATGACGATATTTCGGACGAATTTGAGGTCGTCAAAGGTAAGAACTATGGTGAAAAGTGTGAGAAACACTATATTTGCAGACAGATCAGGCTTACCCGCCCGAAAAATTCGGTTACAATCGAAAGAGAACTGAAAAAGCACGGCATAGAAGCAACAAATGTAAATATCGACCGAATCAACATAAGAGTGAAGTGATATGGCGAAACAAAAATACGAATTGCTGCCAGACAAAGTAGTTGCAGCCAACATAGAAACCATAAAAGCCATAGGACATATCGCAACCGATACCGATATAGTGGACTATGTCAGCGGTCAACTAATGCGTGACTATATCAAAATCGGTAAGAAAAGCCTAGACGAAGCCACCAAGTTAACCGAACAAACTATCATGTCAGACGATTTTCTGGACAAGCTGGGTGCCATAAAAAATATGGTGAATTGGTGCTACAGCGGACGGCAAGTGTATCTATTTGATAATGATTTTGCAGATTTGCTCAGCGGTCAGGGCACAGCCGATTTGAAGATTAGTGCAGACGTTTTCAAACAATTGCCATGCAACTGCTTCTACGTCCAGCGAAAATACAAAAATAGCGTGGGGTTCTTTTTCGACTTGCAGGGCGACCGAATGACAATGACAGAATACTTTTTTGACGATGCCGAAAAAGACTACTATTCGGAATCAATCGCTATAGAATTGCAGTATGATATATCAGTTGAAGACCTGATATATAAAATTCTAGGCAGCTATGCCAAAAAAGACAAGGCAGGCACTAAGGCAATGATATGCGACATAGCCGAAAAATTGCAGTTCATTGTATACCTATCAGCTGTAAACGCTGAAATCGCACCTATCACGAAACGCCAGGTGCAGAAGAAAACCACCACACAACGCCCTCAGAGACCACCTACGCAGCCCCAGAAATCAGCTATAGCAAATGTAGGATATAGGATAGGCGTTGCCGTGCGCAAGCATAGGCAGATTGAGAGCAGTGCCAGCTATCAGCATAGCCCACAAGGTCACAGCGCACCGAAAGCACCACACATCAGACGTGCGCATTTCCACGGATATCATACCAACAACGGCTATCAGGTGAAATGGCTAAATACAATCTTTGTGAACGCTGAACGTGATGATAATGATATCAGCACGATCCATAAGGTGCTGCAATAACTGCGTATCCACAATAAAAAAAGCCGCCAGGGCAAACGCTCTGACGGCTAATTTTATGCGAAATTTATGAGAATTTTATGCGACTATTTCTTGATTTTTTCACGCAATTTCTTGATGAATTTCTTGCCTGCTATGCCGTTTGGCTTATAGCCCCAACCTTTCAGACGGCTGTTGATAGCACTGACAGTGCCCTTGCCGATAACGGCATTATCGTCTAGCTTTGCGCCGTCAAGTATCAGCAACTGTTTCAGGGCATATGACCCGTCTGTGCTCGCACCTTTTTTATAGCCTTTTGTCTCCAGCGTGGGCGGATTGATAACGCTCTGATTTTTTGGACGGAGAACGCCAAGAACGTGGTTATAGTTGTGATAGACACGTGTACATGGGTCATTTCTGCCCAACCAGTTCTGATCGTAGCTGTAAAAATATTTTGTGTTGCCTTCGCCTGTGGCTATGGCAACATGACCGATACCGCCGTTCAGACTACCGCCCCACACAACGATATCACCCTTTTTCGGCACGAAACTTGGCGTGTTCTTTACCTTTGTGAAATTTGCTTTCAGCCAAGTGTTCTTATCGAATAAATCCCAAAAATGGTGAGCGTCATACCAGAAATTCTTGATACCTGATCCGAAGACCTCGTTGAAATATGCCGTTGCAAGGTCTACACACTGTTTGCCTGCTGCTCCGTCATAGTCAACGGCTACGCCATTGTGCTTCTTGATAAACTCATCGTAATTCATTGTTATTCCTCACTTTCGTTTGTATCCACTTTGTTTTCAACTGTGATTTTAAGCTTGTGTACTATCTTCACCAAGAATGACGGCAGTGGTATACCTATCACCGCAAGATTTTCCAAGATTGAAATGCACTCGTTGATGATAAACCATACCGTCACGATAAGACCGAAGTAAAAGCTGACGTTTACTTCAATGCCTATCTGTGAAAGTCCTGAGATAAAGAGCCAATCAAGCACGCCCGACACCGCCACCACAAATATGTAGCCGACCTTTTTAAAAAGCCCTTTAAGACCGACACGGCTTGACAGCTCGCCCCTGTTCCATGCTTTCCACATACCTGTAATGTAGTCAATGATCATCACAAGCACCAGAATGACTATAGGTATCGCCATAACACGGAAATACGCTGACAGCCCTGCGGCTATCGCTGATATGATGATTTTTGCTGTGTTTTCTTTCATTACTGTTCCTCTCTTTCGTATGTTTGTCCCGTGATTGTTGTATACTCCTCAGCCGTGATCCACTTGCCGACGGCGGTGTGCACCATAGCAACCGACCACAAACGGGTGTCATAGTATCTCTTGACCTTTGCATAGTTTTTACTCATCGCCGCTCACCTCCAACTCAACACCGTTCAACATAGCCAGAAAATCAACATTTGCCTTTATCCTGTCTATCTCGGTGACCTTTGGTTTGTTGAAATTATCTTCCGTCAGCCCCATGCTCTCAACCATAGATTTTTCTAACTTCGTCATGTTGTACCTCCTACTTCACTCAGCTTCACGATATATTCTTCTTCTGACGGCACTGGTATTCTGTAATCATCACCATTGCTGTTTTTAAATGTCACGCTACCCTTTGCCTCAACCTCAATATTTCGCAGGAAGTCATCTGGTATTAACGATGAAATGTCGGTTACGATAGGGGTTTCCAATTCGTAATATAACATAACGCCCTGCATAGCCTGTTTGAATGCGGTGGCATCGGTGTAGGCGGTGTCGTTTACATAGACATATCCGTCAATAGTCGCATTGGTTGCTATGCCCACAGGTGCTGCGTCACTCCATACCTCATTTTGCGATTTTGCTAAATATTTTGAACATAATATATTCGATGCAATAGCAGAATTATACGACAATTTCTGTCCACAAATTTTCCGTGACGATGCTATGAAAACTGTCCGGGAGCTAATTCCACCACCAGCAGTCCACGTCAGCGTTCCCAAATCAACGCTGTTCACACACTGAACGTATCGTTTATTTTCATAGTCCACGTAGTTTCGTGCCGTTCCTGCACTCCAGCCGTAGCCAGGCAGATTGCGGATTGCTTCGGGAATTGAGTAGGCGGTATCACCCACAGCGACCTCTGTCACCCCAGCGCTGCCTATTTCACCATCAGCATATGGGTAGTAGTCAGCAGGAAATATTTTCTCAAATTCTTCAACACTTGCAGGTTCGTTTCCTATGCCGAACATGGCGGTGAGGTCATATAACTGCAATGTAAATTCGTATGTGCCTGCGGTTGCGCCTGCAAATGCACGAAAATATAGTTGCGGTGGATTTCCTACTCCTGATGGTAGTGTATATATGCCATTTTCTGTAGTGGTGTAACGTTCGCTACCATTTGACACATTTACATTGTTATTTCCGAAACGTACCGTCACATAGGAACTAGGATTGTTTATATCCCTGATACATTTTCCTACCACTTTATGTCCGATTGCCTGTGCAATAGGTGATGTATCGGCAACGATTTGTTTCAGCCATTTTTCTTCGGCAACGTCTTCGTCAATCGTTACTGTGACATGGATTATGCTGTCAGGTATTAACTGATTCCACACAATTGACCTGCCACCCACTGACTTCACCGACATCAGCTTACCACCTGTAGGCACTGCTTTCTGATATGCCGTTTCGCTGTCCGTTTCAAACTGGTGTGTGATACCCTGACCCATATCGTACAACGCATTTACCCTGCGTTGCAGCTCCTTATCCGTAAGCTTCACGTTAGCTATTTCAACTGTATTTTCGGCAATTTTTTCGACCGCTGTTGTGTAGTCGTCTGGTAGGCTGTCAGCCACCGCCTGTGCTGTCTGGGCAGCAGTTTCAGCGGCTTTGCGGTCTGTAGCAACCTGTGCGGTGTTTTCTACCACATTAGCCTTATCAGCCGTCACCTGTGTTGCCAACGTCTGCACCGCCTGTCTGTCTGCCGCAGTGCTGTCTGCATTAGTCTTGGCAGTTTTGGCATAGCCTGCCGTTATTGTCTTGTCAGCTTCGGTTTGCTGTGCTGCCGTTGATGCTTGTGCTGCGGATACCTTGGCATCATTCTGAGACTTGACCGCCTCTGTGCGTGCGGTTTCTGCGCCCTGCATGGCGGTTTCTGCCTGTGTAGCGGACGTTTCAGCAGATGTTCTTGCGGTTTCGGCACGGCTTGCCGCCTGTTCTGCGGTGTCGGCTGATTTCTCTGCGGCTGTGGCAGACTTCTCAGCGTTTTCTGCCGCTGTAGTCGCTGTTTTTGCGACACTGACAGCTGTCTGCATATCTGCGTGCGCCTGCCTGCCTATGGCGTCTATGCGGTCTAGTGCGTCCATAAATACATCGGGCGATGGTACTGCATTATCGCCTATTGCCGCCCCTATTCGCAGTCGAAAAATTCGTGATTTTTTAACTAAAATATACTCGTCGCCCGACAGTTTCTTCGCACATATCTGACAGCTGACTGTCTGCGCTGAACGCAGGATATCCGCTGTAGGCGTCCACTGTCCGCCTGTAATATCGACCTCATACGTCACACCATCGCCGTAGTCTATCGTTAACACATAGCGGTCTGCGCCGTCTATCTCCATGCCCTCGACAGACACGGATCTAGCATTAGTTTCACCGACGTAGCCCAAAAGGGCTGTTGACGTCATTGCATTGTAATTTTCGTCTAGTCTGATTACCATTTCTGCACCCCCTATACGATTGCTATGTAGTCAATGCTGTACGTTCCTGCAGGCACATTGACAGTGGTTGCGCCATTGCTAGGACCCATGCAGATCACTGCGAAATATGCGCCCTTGTATACCTGCACATGGGTGCAATAGTTCTGAAATGGACTAGGCGTGCCGATGTCCCTCAGTGACACGCATATCTGCTTCGGCACAAAATCCAAATTCAGCGGTATTCGCACGCTTGAAGCTGCCTTTTCCAGCGTGTATTCAATCGTGCCACTTTTGATTTTATTCTGGTTTAGATCATTTACTGCCTGTTCTGTTGCCGTCAGTGCGTCAACCAATGCCTGACGAACGTCACGGCCGTAAAATGCGTTTCTGACAGTTTCGATTGCTGCTGTCAAATCAACATTGTTTGCCATTTTATCCCTCCTAGTCTAGTGTGTGGTTTTTTGTTGTAACGCTGTTACACATGATATCACCTGTTTTACCGTAGCATTGTACTGTGGTTTTTTCATTTTCGTTATACAGGTACATCGCCCGATTATTGGTATCAACTGTAAACACCTTTTTGCCGTTGTCCGTATATGTTGATATGCTACCGCTGTTTGTGTCTAACGAAAATTTCAATTCGTCATTCCAATAGCCTGACATAGCACCAGCCTGCAGGACGATATGACCGCCGATCGTGCTGTTATCAATGCGTATCTCCAGCGGACTGACTTTCAGCGTCCACTCGTTGTGTGACAACTGAATTGCACTGGTATTTTGGCTAGACGTTTGAATGTTAATGCTTCCACCTGTGATAGTCGCTGATTTTGACGACAATTTGTTAGCGACCACGTTTCCGTTCTCGTCCACCTTGAACGTTCCGCTGCCGTTGTTGATTTTAAGCCCTGTCAGGGTCATGGCGGTTATAAAACTAGCCACCAAATTTCCGTCGATAGTCCACGCATTTGTGTACGGTCCGTTTTTCGCAGAACCGCCGTCCGATGATTTCCAAAAACCTAGCCCATTTTTGTTTAACTGAATACAGGACTTGCAGGTGTTTATATCAGCCGTGTCCATAATCAAAATGCGCTCTGGCTTTTTTGACGGGTCAAGAATGACGTGTCCGCCCTCTGCACCTGTTATCAACTTTGTGGCGTTTTCAATTTTGCTGTCTATCACCTGACGATTTCTGAGTTCACTATCATCAATAGCTGTCTGCAGGCTCTTTGTTTTTGCGGTCATAAACCCTGTCATGGTTTCAAATTTGTCACCAAATGTCAGCTCTGACTGCTCCGGGCTGTCAAGGTTTATAGTGATACCGATAATTCGTAAATCTTCATCAATCCCCATGAGAGGGTTGACTATACGATACCAGCACCCTAGTTCAAATTGTTCAAAATTCATATCAATTGTCGACAAATCGACCGCAGTTATTTTATACTGCTTTTTGGCTTTATTGGCACTTTTCAGGTATGCCGTAGCTTTTGTCTTCAAAATTGACGCCTGCGTTACATCGTCCCACGTTTGTGTACCGCTGATTACGCCATACTCAGCGACCAACGCACTATCTTCGATATAGTCTTTACCGCCGTTTACACTGCCAATCGTCAGCCTTTTCTCGCTGTCGGTCAGCTTTGCGCCCAGTGGATATAGCCGTGTAACAACGCTCGTTTCGTCCACTTCACGGCTGATAGTTTTGAGATTTACCGCCAGTTCTATCTTTGTGTCAGTGCCGTGTCCGATATGTTCCAGATAGTCTATGTACACTTTTCCGTCTTGGTCTCTTAGCTGGATTTCACCGCCGAATTTTCCAACCAGCTGTTCAGATATAGCGTCCATAGTCGATATCCAATTGACAGAATACGTGTAGTTATTTTCGCCCGTCACAGTGACCTGTCCGACCGATATTTGTTTGTCGCTACCGACCTGCGCATTGTGTTTGGAAATGAACGACGCTAGCACTGTCCGAATGCCTACCACCTTATATTCCGCATACGGCTGAACACTGTCATACAGCCAGCCTAAACGTCCCTCGCAGGTGACTGATTTACAAATCAGACCCTGCTCGTTCATGCTGTCAGGGCATTTCAGCACACGTCCGATAAAAACGTCTTTTCCTGTGCTATCGTCCGTGACAGTGACCGATGTTGTCAGTGGTTTCAGTTTGTCATATCCTGCATTGTCGGGGTATATAGTAAACGTGAAACTGTCAACGGCATTGACAGCCTTGACAATTTTTCCAGCCGAAATGCGGTCAAGGTTATCACTATGTATCGTGGTTTTTTCAGTGCCATTTGTGATAGTGACAGTGTGCATTTATAACACCTCCTCATGCAGATCCAGCGTGAGCGACCCGAAGCCATACGCTGACAAAGTGTTCACGCCAGGTTGTAAAATCAGTTCGTCCATATCGAATGGTTTTTCTGTAGGTCTGTATACCTTTTCAGAAATATCAACACTGTTATTTTGAAAATACGTGAATCCCACTTTGTCGGTATCATCAGCAGACCGCCTATATATCAGGCGTGGCTTTATCGGCACGTCCGAATACAAATAGATTCTCAGAACACCCATAGGGGCGTGCGGAGCCATTTTAATAGCCGCCAACGTCATGTCCGTAAGATTTAGATAGTCATTTTCAAAACTGAAATCATCAAATCCCTTGTCGGAGAAATCGTCAGATATTTTATACGGCTGCGCCTTGAAAGTTGCTGTTACCTCAACACGATAGCCTTTTTCACTTTCGGTGCAACTAATTGCTCTTGCCTTATAGTGGTAAATTTCGGCATCGTCATATAAATCACATTCGCCAGCCGACAAAATCCAGTTTTCAAAATCTGCCACTGTTTTCCGCAAGGCGGTTTTCGGGCAGTCCATAAATACGAATTTGTAGGTCAACGTCCGTGTATCATAGGTAGGTTTACCGCCATTCTGATATGTGAAACATATGTCGCCATTGCGGTATGGTATCGTTGCCGATATATCCCTGATGTTTGGTGGCGGTGTACTGCGTGATGTCAGCAACGCCCCGAAATCGGTATAGGAATTTTTGCCGTTTATCGTTATACTAGACATTGTCAGCCGCCCTCCTTGCATTCAGATTGATTTTTTCAGCCATAGCAACGTCCATGTATGGGGCTGTCACTGTGGCGAAACGTTTTCCGTCAATATTCATAACTACTGTCAGATCACCGCTCTTGCCGTTTGACGTCGTGCTGTCGGCTTCGGTTGATATTTTGTCGGCCGTTTTTCTTGTGGTCTGCCTGCCTATCATGACAGGATCCATTTCAGCCGATACACCTGCAACGCTGTCAACAATAGCCTGCGCCTCGTCCACTGGTTCGTCCGCAGTGTCTTCCATACCGACGGCAATACCAGACGGCAGATACTGACCGACCTTTTTCGCCATGACCCTCGACGGGGAATGAATGTCAAAAAAATCGCAAAATCCGTCTATAATGGCACTACCAACATCTTCAACTACGCTCCAAATTCCGCTAACTGCAGAGACTAAACCGTTCAAAATGCCCTTGAGGATATTTGCACCCAAATCCAGCCAATCAACATCTTTGAAGCCGTCTATGATAGCGCTGATTATCTCAGGCAGTGCGTCGATAAGGTCAGGCAGAGCCTGTGGCAAGCCCTGTGCTAATGCGACAATCAGTTCCATACCTGCCTTGACTAGCGCTGGCAGATTTTCTGTCAATGAATCTGTTATAACAGGTATCAACGCTATTATTGCGTCTATCAAATCAGGTGTGCATTTGGTCAGACCTGTTATCAATCCTGTTAGCAGTTGGAAACCGCCCTCAATGATTGCAGGCTGATTTTCAATCAATGTTTCGGTTATTTGTTTTATCAAACTAGGCAACATCGGCATTAACTGTTTGATAACATCATTTAGCCCGTCAATCAGACCTAAAAACAGCGTGAACGCGCCCTGTACCAGTTCAGGCACTAGCGTCGGGATAGTTGAAACCAGTGCATTTATCAACCCAAAAAAGCCGTTAAGCAGTGACGGCAGAATTGAATTGATTAGTGACGGCGCAGATTGTGCCAGCGATTGAATGATAGATGTTAAAACTGTGGTTGACGCTGTGATTAGTGTAGGTGCGTTTTCGGCTAGCGTTTCTGACGCAGAACTGAATAGTCCAGATATAACAACAGGAATTTGTTCGGTCAAGCCGTCAAGACCGCCACTGTCATATGCGTCTAGCAAACTAGAAACGCCGTCAAACAGTTTGGTGAAACCGCCTGACAATTTCTGAACAGCTGGCAACGATTTTGTCAGAAAATCTGCCGCCATTCCCTTTGCACCTGCCATAACAGGCGTGAATGCAGTTCCCAAAGACGCAAGGGCGTCCTGCAATTCAAAACTAGCACGTTCATAGTCCAGCGTTGATTTATTTGCTGATTGGTATTCGTCATTGATTTCCGACAGACCCGAATTTGCCAACCAGTCTAGGGCATACTGCTGACGTTCTGCTTCTGATGTGCAGTTCTGTAGACCCGCATTAAAATCATCAACGCTATCACCCATACGCCCGATAAGTTCTGAAAACTGACCTGTCGCAGCACCTGTGGCAAGGGTTTCCTGCAAGCTGTCTGAAAGGCTCTCGATTTTCAAGGTATCAGGGAATTTTTCAACCGCTCCACTGAGTGCATTTATAGCAGGCGTCATTTGTTCATCGCTGAAACCGACAGCCATAAGGTTTGATAACGCTTCAATGCTCGAATCGGATTCACCGGTGATAGCCACCAAATCTTGCATTTTTGATTTCATAAAATCAAAATTGTTGCCGCTGGTTTCGGCGTTTGTTTTCAGCTTGGTCATATCGCTGTTCCACTCACGGCTCGTCTCAACGTTTGCCGCAAGCGCCGTTGTTACAGCTGCAAGACCAACACCTATGGTCTGTGTGTATTTTTTGAAACCATCAGCCGCCTTGCCTATCATCGCCGTGTCTATCTTGCCCAGCGTTGCCGTGAACTTTACGGCTTTGCTTGCCGCACCGCCTATGGCAGATCCGACTTTTTCAACTTTTTTTATGACAGGTTCGACCTTGTCTTTGGCTTCTTTAAATGCCGTACCAATAGCATTGACATTTTTCTTTTCATCTTTCAGGCTTGACAGCTTTGACTTCGTTGTTTCTAACTCACGCTGAAACGCACGATACTGTCCTGCGTCTATCTCGCCTTTTTTATACTGCGCTGTGACCTGCGATTGTGCTTCTTTCAGCACGTCCAGTTTTGACTTGGTCTCTTTGATACTGTCTTTCAACAGGTCTTGCTTTTGCTTGACCAGTGTGACGTTGTTCGGGTCTAGCTTTAGGGCTTTATCGACCGCTTTCAGCTCGCTCTCCAGCTCACGGCTCTTTTTGTTCGTTTCTTTCAGCGCCTTGTCAAGACCTGTGGTGTCGCCGCCTATCTTGATAGTAATGCCCTTTATGCTACTTTTTGCCACCTATCATTACCCCCTTTCCGAAATTTTCCCGCAAAGCCTGTCGGTCAGGCTTCGTCAGGGTAAGCCTATATGCGTTATCTAGGTACTCTTGACCGCTCTCGCTCTGCCTGAGCCGTGCGATAAATGCGTCACGACGTATCAGCAGATAGTCATAGTAGTCCATATCGTCAACATCATATAGCGATATACCCATATAGTCCGCAACTAACTTTTCCCACGTTGAGGAAATTTCATATTTCTCCCCTTCTCTATCCTGCGGCGGATAGTAGGGGAGTGCTAGTTTTTTGAATTTTTGATTTCTAGCAGATAGTCGATATATGTGCGGTAGAACATCTGAATGTCATAGATATCCCAGTCTGCCAGTGTTTCAGCCGTTATCGGTATCTTTGCGATATTGTGCGACATCAACTTTGCGCACATTTCGATTGCTTCGTCCAGCTTGTTGCCGCCTAACTTTGCGGATATTTCCCCGAACGCTTCAATCTCGCCCTTTGTGGGTGGCATGACAAAAATCGTGGTATGCTTTTCATCAGCCAGCTCAATGCGCAGGCTCGGCTTTTGCATTTTGTTAAAATTCAACGTCTTTGGCATTTTTTATACCTCCCAAAAAAACAGCCCACTGAAAATTCAGCAGGCTGTGTATTTGTGTTGCTTATATGGCGCTTATTGACTTATCCTCTTCGATATAGGTAATCAGCGTTCCCTCGCTGTCGCTTGGCAGTGCTTTGAACTCAGCGTCAATAACGCTTTCCTTGTCCTTTGCGAACGCCAGTTCGATGCCGCTCTGGTTGTTGCCCACGATCATAACCCATATATCTCCGTCAACTGCGTCGACATGGTGGAAACACAAAACATATCTCTTGCGACGCATATTTTTCAGACCACCAATCTTGACAGTTCTACGTTTCTTGCTGGTATCTTCTGTAACTCTTGCAGTATCGCAGAGAACGTCAAGGGTATTGCCGTTGAATACCATGATACCAGTTTTCAGTGTAGCCTCTTCTTCGGTGATGATTGTCTTCTGGTGCGTGCCGTCATCATCACTTGCGGTGTAGAATGTAGGTTTATATGACAGGGTTGCGCCACCCTGAATATAGCCCAGCACATTGGCTTCGGTGCAGATAGTATCAACATCTGGCACTGTTTCACCGCTGAAATCCTGATAGTAGATATAACCGCTTCCAAGAATGATATTGCTTGGGGCTTTCTTTGTCTCAGCCATTTCAATTCCTCCTTTTTAGATTTGTGATTTATGTACGAATAATTTTTCAACAGATTTTGGGCGTTTGTTATTACTATTTAGCGTCCTTAAAATCTCTTTATGCCAAACGCAAACAAAATCGTCAGGCGCTTGCAGTTCCGAAATAAATACTGTGTTTTTCTCACTGATTTTTCTCATGTATTTCCAAAATTCAGAACTATCAAATTTGCCTGTTGAATAGCCTGTAACGCCAGTATATGGTGGGTCAGCGTATACTACAGAGCCGTCAGGAATGTCAACGCTGCGATAATCGGCACAGGTAAATTTTGCTGTTTTAAGATTTTCAATGTCTCGCATTATAGCATTCCTACCTTGCTTGGCATAATTGTCGCCCCTTTTGTTTCGGGCATAGCCGCCAAACCATTTCGCACCAAACGAACACGTAAAGCCCACAAAACCAGCCAATGCCTTATCCTCGTCCTTATGCTCACGAATATATCTATATTGTTCCTCAGATACATTTTCGGGCAAGTCATAGCCGTTTTGTAATGCCTGATACATAGCTATCAGATATGGGTGTAGGTCATTGCATATAACATTTTCAAAATGTGGTGCTAATTTTGTTTCGATTGCACAGCTGCCACAGAACAAACTTACAAACGTCTTAGCATTTTCTTTTTTTTGTAAAATAAGTTCTGAAATAGGTTTTGCAATTTTGCATTTGCCGCCTAAATATAGCATTGTTCCTTCCTTTATTTCAAATAATTGGTAAAAGAATATCTTATCTGATATTCTTTGCTGTCTTCAATCCAGCTTTCAGACTTTTCCAAATCAAAATCCGCAAACTGTTTTTCAACAGCCGTTTCTAACTCTACGTCGATTTTCCTAGTGTACAATTCAATGACTATCGTCTGCTCTCGCAGGCTTGCGGGGTGCATATCGTCTCCGCTGTCTATGGTGCTTTCACGATAGAACACACAGTATGGCGTTTTCATTTCATCACGTGATGAATAGTATGCGACCTTGTCTTTCAGTTCGTCGATAGCCGTTAATCGTGAACGTATATCAGCCAATGTCAAATTCATTTCTTCAACCTCGTTTCTATCAACTCAGGCAGTGCCTTTTGTGCATATTCCTCAACAGGTTTGATATGCACAAATGCCTTTACTCTGCCCTTGCCACCTTTCTTTGCGTGACCATGCTCCAGCAGATGTGTCAGATAGTAGTATTTTTTGTTACGCACAACAACACGCTTGTTGCCCGACTTAGCGTATACTGTTTCGGCTTTCCAGCTTTCGGCATACTTGCCTGTTCGACGTGGTGACGTGGTTTTCAACTTTTCGATGCACTGGTCTGCAACCTCGTCGATACAGCCGTCAACTATCTTGGCGGTTTCTTCACTGTATTCTTTCAGGTCATCAGCGACCTGTTTTGCCAGCTTGCTGACATCAATCTCGACCGATTTCATCAGTTATCACCGCCAAAACGTTCAGCCGTCAGTTCAATGGCTGTTCCTGCGACATATGTGCGTATGATACGATATTCCCGACCGTTGTAGAATAACATATCTTCATCATCATAGTCATAGTAATCTGCCATTTTGATTTTCAGCGTAGGTTGAAACCCTGCCTGTGCGGCACTGTAAAATTCAGAACGTGAAATTGATGATACCTGACAGAACACTTCTTTGGCATTCTCCCAATCAACGACCTTTTCTTGGTTTCCTATCTTGTCTGAAACTATCTTTGCTTTGGCGATTTTTACAACATCGTTGAACATCGTTAAATTCCCTCCGTGTAGTCCTCGTTCAGACTTAGTGCGTCTCGCAGACGCTCGTAGTTCTTGCGGAAATCTTCGCCTTTGCCGTTGAAATCATACTGCCATTTGACATAGTTTTCGATAGCTTTTTTCAGAATTGCACTGCAATCATCAGCGTCAAAGGGAACGAACACGCCCACACGCTTCAAGTCCTCCATGCAGGCGTCAACGTTTGACATAATGTCGCTATCTAGCTTGTTGTGCGATATCCTCAGCGATTTTTTCAAACTTTCTAGCATTCGTTATGCCCCCTTTATCATCATGATTACTTACTCTTCTTCGTGAGTGTCACAAGGCTGTTCTTGTCGACGACCTTGCCGTCTACCAGCATGATACCCTTTATAACCTGATCCTCAGTGTCATTATCCTCATATCTCTTGACTGTCATCTGGAGATTTGTGTTGAGGATATAGTCCTCAGGGCGGAAAAGGAAAGCGACGATTGTGTCAGCCGATACAGCGTCGGTATAAGCGTCGATATCGTCTGAGAACACAACAGGTCTGCCAAGAACTGATGGCTGCATATCGCCGTTAAGACCATAGTTGACCCTTGCGATAGGCTGTCCCTGAGTATCTGTCATTGCCTGGATAGTGCAGAATGTTGACCAGTTCATAAACCACTTAACGCCTGCTCTATAACCTGACGGAATTTTTGATATCATATTCCACAGGGTCTTGTATGTAATGCCGCTTGCCAGTGCAATGTCTACGTTCTGACCGCTGACAACAGTTTCCGTCAGAATACCCTTTGGTCTGGTTGTGCCGTCACCCTTGATGATTGCTGTTTCGATAGCAGCGATCATTGCATTTGTCACCTGATTAACGAACACAGTTTCGAAGAAATCAAGAGATACTACCGAAACTTCAAGTGACATTGAAATCGGGCATCTGAGCTTGAAGTAACTGAAAGTGATTGAGCCTGTAGTCTTCTTCTGTGTGTCAGAACTTGCGCCCTCAGCGACCCATGTTGCAACAGGCTTGGCGCTTGAAGTAGGGATTGTCACGCCACCCTTGATATTTGTCTTTGTGACAAGGGCATAGATCTGGCCGTGTTCCTCCAGCTTTTCAACGATTCTCTGCATGGTTGTTGACGGAATAACAGCCGCAACATCAGTGGTCTTTGTGTTCTGTGCCTCGTTCGCAAACTTCGCAGGGATTGGTGTACCCTCGAGAACGTTGTGCATAAATGCAGTTCTGTACTCGATACTGTCATAGATATTTGATGTGTGTGTGATCGCATTCTCGCTCATCTTGTTTTCATTCCTTTCAATGATATTTTTCATAGTTTCTGACGCATGGTCCTTTGTCATAGCGTTCAGATTCGCCTGTGCCTTTGCCGCTTTCTCAGCGTCATTCATCAGCTTTTCAGCTTCCTCAAAATTACCCTCGTCGATAAGAGTCTGAGCCTTGTCAAGCATTTCCTGTCTTGTCATTTTTATAACCCTCCTTTAGTTTGTCAAGCCTTGCCTGTGCTGTTATCTTTTTATCAGCACGCTCAGCCTTCATTTTTTCGATTACGTTCTGTGGTATGATATCGCAGTAGGCCGCCACCAGCTGTGACTTGGCGTTCTTGCTTCCTGCGATTTCGTCTATCAAACCCAGTTCGACCGCTTCATCAGCCGTCAGCCATGTTTCCTTGTCCATGATTTCCAATGCCTTTTCTTTTGTCATGCCTGATTTGGTTATGTAGGCATTTGCAATGGTTTCATTGGCTTTTTGCAGGATTTCTGACATTTTGTCCATGTCATGGTAATCACCTCTTGTCGCTGATGATACGTTGTGCACCATAATTTGTGCCGTCGGTGATATATCTGACTTGCCTGCACACGCTATCACGCTTGCCGCACTTGCTGCAAGACCGACAACGTGTATTTTGACGTCACCTGAATATTCACGGATTGCCGAATAGATTTCGGACGCCGCAAAAATATCACCACCGCCAGAATTGATGTAAACGTCCAACGGCTCGCCTTTTTCGGCCGCCGTAGCTATACCCTCTAAAACCTTTGCAGGAGAAATGGCGTCAATTCCAAAATAGTCATAGATCCATTGGTCATCACTCGGAATGATTGTACCCTTGACGTTAATTTTCATCGTTTTCACCTCCCTCACCGCTGTCTATCTTTGCCGTGTCTAGTCTGACATAGTATTGATCGCCCGACGGAATGTCAGCCAGATTGAACACGCTTCGGATTTCGTTTGCGTTCATGATACCTCTGTCGAAAAACTGCACCAAATTCAGCTTAGTTGACATCGACGCAGTGCTCAGATTGAACGCTTCAAAAACTATCTTGTTACCATATCCTCTCTCAATACGGCTGAATAGTTTTCGTGTAAATTCGCCAGCCAATTCCATTACCACTGGTTCTATCTCCGATTCGTAGTAGGCGTTGTATTGGTCTTCGGTGTAGCTTGACTGCACAATACTTGCATTTGTGTTAAACAGTGAATAGATTCTCTGCGTGGTTTTTTCCATAACCGATGAATTCGGTACATAGTCTTTTGCGTCAACTTGCTTTGCGTCAGCTTTGCTGTCGACCGCCGCAACACCTGTGCCGTTCTGAACGCTCATGAACTGCTCACTAAATTCTTGCGCCTGCTTTTTTAAATCCTCAGGGCGCAGGGAACTGGTGAACTTCAACAGCCAGCGGATAATTGACGAATTTTTGATAGCCTTGACAATGCCCTGGTCTGTAGTTGTCACGATTTCCATTAATGGCGTCAGCGTTTCACTCAGCCGTTCTCCGAAAATATCGTCTTTGTAAAAATCACTACGCAGATGAATGATGTCTGCATATGGAAACGTATATCTTTGTCCGTTGAAAAACGTGAATTTCAAATACAAATCGTTGCCAATATATGCGCATTCTGCACTGTCTGCAGGAATAGGATATAACTCTGTAGGATAGCCGTTGCCGTCACGGATAATCAAAATAAATGCGTTGTTGTTCAAACACAACTGCGTTGCGACTTTTTCCAACATTTTCTGCATTGTCATGAACTCGTTAGGCTCTTCCAGCAGCATTCGCATATATGGTTCAGGGTTTATCTCGATACTGCCGTCACCATTTCGGCTATATGATTTTCTGATATGCTTTGCGGTCAGTTTTCCGATGGCCTTGACCTTTGGGCGAATACAAGCACGCACCAAGTCCGACCGATAAACGTTGCCGTCCCAACTATAGTAGCCGTTGCCGATTTCCGTCATCATCTTATATCGGGTCACTACCTGTGACCTGTTTTTAAAACGATTTATCAGACCCATTTTTTCACCCCTTTCTGTCTGTTGTTGTTTATCATGGGAACATTCCCTCCAAATGATATTTCTTGAAACATTGCCATGACTCTTTTTCTTTATAAACCTCATCATACCTTGCCTGAATGCCGTCAAGCGTCATAGCTATTTCTTGCTGATACTTCACTTCGGGATAGTACGTAACTTGCATGAATTTGAAAATCTCAGGATTAATATTCATTCCGCTCTGATATCGTGCCAAAAACGCTTCCATTTCATATTCCAAGATATAGAAAAGATATCTCGTTCCCATGCTCTTGTCTTTGGGTTGAAATACGCCGTACTTGGTTTCCAGCTCTGAGTTCTCGCAAAGGTATCTTACTTTTCCGTCCGTAGCGGATAGCTGAATATAGACAGTGCCAGCTTCGTACACTTTGCCTTTTTTCACACGTTCAAACGTCACAAGGTCAAGCAGTGGCTTGCGTTCTTTCTTGGCGTGTGAAAGAATATAGTCAGTGCGGTTTTCAAGATTTTTCAATTCAAGCCATGTTGCCATGGTTTCACCAACAATATCCTGCTCGGTGAAGAATTTCAGAAAATCGTCCTTGACCTGATTATATTCATCATCACCGCAGAGGTCTTTCAGCGTTGCCATAAGGTCATTCGTTGCCTTACGCACTTCAAGTTCGCTTTGTATCAGCTCTTTGCAGAGGTCTTTCAAAGACGGAAGTTCTTCCTTTTCAAACGTGTCAACATAGCGTGGAATGTTCAAATTGTAGTCATTCTTAGCAATTTCCTCATAGCTTGCCACGTTTGAGAATTTTTCAACAACACTGCGGCTGTGATATGTATCGGCTATTTTCTGAATGTGCTCGTTCGTCATGACGTTCTGCTTGCCGTGCTTTTCAAAAAGCTTTTCGGCACTGATAAACAAAATGTCTCTCGTTTGCTTGTTCTTGCTGAAGACGATAACATTGACAGGTATGCAGGTATTCAAAAACATATTTTCAGGCAATGAGATAACTGCGTCTATCAAATTATTTTCTATGAGTTGCTTGCGGATCCTGCCCTCTGCGTTTCCTCGAAAGAGAACACCTGCGGGGAGAATATAAAATGCCTTGCCCACGTCCGACAGCCTCGACAAGCCGTCAAGTACAAACGCATAGTCACTAGCCTTAGCAGGTGCAAGGTCATAGCCCTCAAAGCGTGGGTCTGTTTTCGGTTCCCATTTCAGTGAATAAGGTGGGTTTGATATGACAACGTCCGTCGCATTTTCCTCGTATGTGTCAACAACTTCTATGTCGCTGAACTCGTCCGATTTGCTCAGCTTATAAACTTTCTGCACTTCGTTAAGCAAAACATTTTTTTGAACAACAATGGCATCTTTATTGCGTATCACAAGGTTGAGTAATAGCACAGGGATACTCATCTGCGACAATTCTTCACATTGGAAGAAATTATCTCTATCCATTCCGACTGACAACGCTCCAGTTCCTGCACATATATCGATTATCTTTTCTGACTTTGGTGCAAGATTAGAAATCAACTTGCATAGACAATCGGGCGTATAATCCTGCTTTAGATTATTGCGGTTTGCGTTATTTTCTTGAAAATAGTCACGCAGGCAGTCGTTGTTGCCGTTGAAGCCTTGCTTGACAAATTCCTTACACAGCTTGTCTTTTTCAACTTTGTCAAGAAGTTTAGCAAGAAGCACCTGCGGAAGTTCAAAACTTTCTTTTATGCCAAATAGATTGTTAATTACTTCGGTTGTCACTTTTATCTCCTTATATCAAACTCTCAAATTCTTCCTGCCGATTATAATAGACCACATATGCGTCCAACAGTGCCGCAAGTCCGTCTATTCTCTGCGTTCGGTCAGATTTCTTGCACGGCTGAATGTTGCCGTTGACGTCTGTCTTGACAGCCACATTCAGGAAACACCATTTGTCAATTGGGTTATTGTCGTAAACAATGTTGTGTCGCTGGAATTCAGCTTTCAGGTTCTTCATCGGGTCAGACAGCGTGATAACGCCCTGTCGCACAGGTATTAAAACGCCCTTGCCAAACTCTTCTTCAAACGCCTTTATCAGCTCGTCCGAAACGTGCCAAGGGTCATAGCCGATAGCCAACGGATAAATATCTTCCTTATCTCTCAATTCCAAAAACCAGTCTAGGATAACACGCTTGTTGACCTTGTTTCCCTCACACGTCCTCAGCAGACCTTGTGATTTCCACAATTCATACGGCACACTATCTCGTCCACGTCTGTCACCTTTTTCAGCGTCAGCGTCAAGGACGGCTTGCGGTATCCAGTACATAGATTTTATATACAGCCTATCATCATCAGGCTTTTTACAAATAGCCTTTGCAGCATTCAGGTCTATATAATCAGCAGCGTCAAAACCGCCGATGAAATATCTAAACGGATAGTCCACGACAGTTTCTTCATTGTTCAGCTCGTCCCATGTCAGCCAACCGCTTTCGGTATTCTGCGGTAGGTTAAAATCCTTGACCATAACTGTTGCCTTGAAACTAGGGTCATCTTTGGCTTTCTGCACCATTTGTCGCAGATAGTCTGTTGATTTTATCGTACCCAGCCCAGGGTTTGCTTTCAGCCAGTTTTCTTCCTTATCCCATTCGTCGGGGCTATCCAACTCATAGATAAACGGAAGAAACCGGTTATTGTTTTCCGTCAGCCGTCCGTATAGTAGATTATTCGCATATTCGTATTGGGCGTCAAAAATGCCGCCACGAACAAAGCCGTTTGTTGTAATGCAAAATAAAATGGGCTGCTGTCTAGCGCCCATTGCTTGCTTTATCAAATCATAAAGATCTCGATTTTTTATTGCCGCCAATTCGTCGATAACGCCGCAATGAACGTCCAAGCCGTCAAGGCTATTTGAGTTGCTCGCAAGAGCCTTTATAAATCCCATGTTCAGTGGAAAATACAAATCGGCTGCACGCTTACGAATATGCTTGCTCAGCAGTGGCGATTGTTTTATCATTTTGTAGCAGGCGTTGAAACCTAGCTTTGCTTGGTCTAGCATTGTGGCAATGTTATATATCTGCGGTGAACCCTCTCCGTCATTGACTAGCATATCATTTTCGACCGCCGCAGTTTCCGTTGTCTTACCGTTCTTTCGACCTTCAATTATCAGGCATTCGTTATACTGACGTAGGTTGTTATCATCAACGAAGCCAAATAATGCCTGCAGTCTCGCTTTTTGAAAAAGCTCCAGCTTCAACGGCTGACCTAGTTTTCCGGACGGCTGTTTACAGAATTTTTCTATAAAATCCGTGTGCCGTGTTGCGATAGCTTCGTCAAAATGAAATTCATCAGGGCTTGCAAATCTGTTCAGCAGCATTTCCGAAACCTTTTTCATTTTCTCACACGCAACGATATTTCCGTCATAAATGCCAGTAAAATATTTTTCAAATTCCGTCAACGCTTTGCACCACCTAGGAATTCCAACAACTCGTCGCCCTCGGACTTTTGCAGGCTGTCAAGGATAATATCCTCAACTGTCTTTGCCATTGCATTGTATTTTCCGATTAGTGTTGCATATGCCTTACTTGCAGGGTGCTCTGTCTTGACAGTAAAACCATTGCCGTTTGTCGTTTCGATGATTGCACCCTCTGCTTTTATTTTTTTCTGATACTCACTCAACAGATTTTCCATGTAGTCCAGTTGATCTAACAGCTTTATGCCCAGTTCTCTTTTAGCTGGCTCACAACTATCCACAGCTTTTCGCAACTCACTCAAATTCTTCTTGATTTTTGCCATTGTCAGATTACACCCCCTTATGCGATTTTATCGTGCGTAAAAAATGACCTTTGCCCCCTCGGTATCTTAAGAAAAAATTCAGTCAAAATTTGAGGGGGGTATAGGCATACCCGATGCGTCAAATTCACATTTTGTTAATTTTTTAGGCGATTTTTGGTAGAAATGACCCTCAAAATTATCGTGACATTTTTTGCATACAAATTCGAGATTGGCATGGTTCAATGATACCTCAGGGTCACGAATGTTTGCTGGCGTCAACAATGTTCTGTGATGAACGATATATCCAGCACGTTCGTGGCATTCTTCACAAAGACCGCCGTCGATTAGTATGCGTTTGTCGATGTAAGATTGGCGACACTTCTTCCATGCCGCCGAGCGGTAAAAGGAATATGCAAAGTCTTTCATGATACCGCCCCCATAAAATAAAAATGCCACACGTGGGACACATTGCTAAGAGGTGTGTGTGGCTGATTGGTATCGGTGTCAACATCATTGCAGTATCGACCGATATATCCGCCATAGCTAATGCCATAGCGGAAGTCAGGAGATCTAAAACAAAAAAAGAAGTAAAAAAACATGGAGCAGGTTAGGTTATGGCACACCGCCCCTGCACATTGCCTGAGGGCTAGCCACTCAGGCGTAAAAATGAGGTTGGCTTTTATTGAGGAGATAACCAACTGACCTTTCGCCCTATCGGGCTATTATACAGTATAGCAGATCAATAACTGCATTTCACTGCATTTCACTGCACTCTTTTGGAACAACGATATGTTTCAGGGCTTCGCCGTGAATTTTATATATCGTTCGTTCTGAGTAGTTCATATAGTCAGTGATCCCCATTATGTATTCACCGTTTTCTTTGTTGAATTTCCCCACCCAGCGCTGATAAAAGAGATACCGCCTTTCAAGGACTTCTCGCTGGTCTGCGTCTACCACTGCGTCAATGGACTTTTCGATTTGCAGACGTTTGTCAATCAGTATCAGCGCCAGTTCCTGCTGTCTGCGTTCGTATTCTGCTATGCGTTCTATGGTGCTTGACATCTTGTCGCCATTGCAACTACCATGACTAGCACCTGTATTTTCGTATGAAATGCCAGCATATTCAAGTTGTGACCGCAGTTTCTTGACCTTATTTTCAATGATTTTCACACGCCTCTCGATTTTATAGGCGTTCTGCAAATATTCTTTTGCTGTCATTTCAACCGCCTTTCTGCACCCTGTCAGTCATTTCCGTTGATATCAGCTCCGACAGGTCAATGCCGTATGTCTCTTTCAAATAGCTGGCGTTGTTATCGTTGTCGAATTCAGCCGTGTCCATGATGTCAAACGTGCTATTCACTGCGTCGATAAATGCACGCAGGCGTTTGCCTTTCCAGCCGTACCACTTATCCAGTGTCCACAAAACAGTCGCCATTATCTGTTCTGTGATATCCTGCATTATCTCGCCTTGCAGTTCGTTATATCTTTTCTGCATTTCCTTTGCGACCTCTTTCTTGATGTCGCTTTGTTTGACGATGTTTGTTCGTGCTTTCATGGCATTTCACCAGCTTCCAGAAATTCAGGGGTGTCGAAAATATTTCCGATAATTTCGCACATATAAAAATCGCTAGGGCATATGTTTGACGTGTCACTTTCTCCGAAAAAACCAGTTTCAGGGTCAAATTTAATTTCAAAAACCTTTTTGTCAATATGTTTTGAAATATTTCTGTCGCACAGGCAGAGATCCCTCTCAAAAATCTTATTGCCGTTCGTGTCCGTCAATCCTGTATACTGACCGATTGTTTCAGGGTCAACTACATACGCTGTCATGATTGTATCAGCAAACTGTTTATCATCAATTACCAGATCTTCGCAAATAATGTGTTCAAAAACAGTGCCCTCGTCCTTTAAGTGTGGACGTCTCCTGACAACGTAATAGCCACATACCCATTCGCCATTGTCAGTGCGTTTGCCACGAAACAATATCTCACGCATCGTTATCACCGTCCATTCTTGCTCCGCTAATTATGTCTCTATTATTCATTTCTCTCCAACGAATTGTAGATTTTGGTATTCCAAAGCGTTCACTACATTCTGATAATGTCATAGTCTCGTTATTGATAGTAATATAATGATTTGTAGATTTGTTGTTTGCCTGTGTTTTCATAGTAACCCATCTACAGTTATCAGGAAAATAATTTCCGTTGACATCTATCCTATCAAGGGTGAGAGTATCAGAGTACCCATTGTTTTCTGCCCAATTTTTAAAATTATAGAAGCTTTGCCATTCGTCACATACAAATATCCCTCTCCCACCATATGAGTGATAATAAGGGTGTTTCGCTCTTGTACACCTTTCCCTCATGCCGTCCCAGATTTTATAAAGACGTGTTTTTGTAGCGTGGTGAGTTGTTATTCCGTTTTTTATAATTGAATATCCTTTACATTTTGATTTTTTCCCATAGCAGGAAGACACTGTACTTTTCGCTACTCCTAAAAATTTGCAAGCATCTTTTTCAGAATTAAAAGTAATGTTTTCTTCACCTTTGATAAGTGTATAACTTGTTGTACTATGTATCATTACTTTTCCTCTTTTCAAATATCGCATTTTGCTCCGCAGTTAGGGCAGTATGGCGTTGCATCGCATTCATCATGCCCGTACCAACCGCAGACCGAACACACAGGCACTCTTGCTGTAATATGTTTCTTCATAATCATAATTTTCTTGTTGACATTTGTATTGTCTACGACAGTACAATCATGACCATTGGTGTACTCTTCTTTTATGCCAACCTTGTTGCTTGGCACGAGTTTTGTTTTTTTGTGAAATTTCCAATACCCATGCTTGACCTCCTGCACGTCTGCGGTAGGCTGTTCGTTGATTATATCAGCGATACTACTGTTATCACCCAGAATGCCTGTTATGCCCTTTTCGTATATCGGCATACACGCCGCCGATAGTTCGTTAATCAGATTGTCTGCGTCAATATATCTTGCCATTGTTATACCTCCTAAAACGTCACCGTCACATTTAACACAGCCGCCGCTATCCAGTAGACAGCTTTTTTGTAGTCTTTTTGCACGGCGTATATAATTGCCGCTCCCACGTCCAGCAGAATCAGCAGAAGCGGGAAGATGTATTCGGACTTGATTTTTGTCATTCTATCCCCACCAATCTGACACCAGAATATTCAGCCCTAAGTGCCTGTGAATTAAATAAGCAAACCGGGGCGAGCCCGTGACTGCTGTACGCACAGCTGATGTAGACAGCTCCTGTCGGGCCGACGTCACGCACGTCGCTAACGTTGTCGGAGTCGCACCTCCACGGAGTAAGCGTCCACATGCATTTTTCAAAGAGCGGCACATAATCTCTATACTTGCGGTACTGGTCGCAAGTGAGCAGCGTTATATAATCTTCACACGTTCCGTAAGCTTTATCACCGTTATCGGCAATAAGAACAGACGTTTGCTTTACAAGATGTTCCATGTTAAAATATTCCTCGAGTACATCTTCGTTAAGAAAGCGGCGGAGAGTGGATTTCTCCCAGTTGTTGCAGCCGTCCTTGTCCTCCTCGTTAAAACGCTTTTCACACCAACACTCAGCCGTTATCGCTAAGTAGTTGCCGTTGATAATGTCAAGACATATAAAGTCTATACCCTTGTATTTAAACTTCATTCCAGGTTTTAATTTGATTTCAACCATTTTTTATCCCTCCTCAGTTCCCCATTGTTCAGCCATTGCAAAAGCAATACCTTTAAACGTTTTGCTTCTTACCTTAGCACGATCTTTGCCAGAATGACGTGTTTCTTCCCATGTGCGTGATTTACCATTAGAATATCGTCCAAACAGCTTGCCATTATCAGGCTTGTCCCCTGTATATGTTGGTCGTAGGACAGGCAGCCCCTTTAGCCATAAACACGTCGCCTTTGTGACAAACTGTTCTGAGTCTTCCGGTCCGTTTGAAAACATATATGGGTGAATTATTTGATCTGCCTTTCTGAATACAGTATTCATACGCCCTATAGGGTTTTCCACTGCAATTTTCGGTGCGTTCGCCGACACAATCTGCATAAAAAATACTATTGATTCTTCACGGTGTTTCATACGCTCGACCACCTTTTCAGCAGGTGTGCATTTCAAACTATAGTGGCGTGTAGCCACGTTCGTAAGGTATGTACACGGTGGGTGTGCGATAATCATATCCCATGTTTCAACAGTATGCTGCTTGCCGTCACAGGTGAAGAAATCGGTATTGCCATTGATAATATCCAAAACATCATTGCATATATGCCATTCAGGGTGACCGCCTGAACACATCTGAATATCGCAGCTGTATGCTTCGTGCCCTTTCGCACGGAATGCCTTGCAGACCTCTTGTGATTCTTCGCATGCTATTAATACTTTCACTTTTATCCCTCCTCAAATTTCGGACATTCCGTCACAGTATACGAATGTATCATACCGCCCTTTTGTTCCTCGTACATCCTGTGCTGATGTGTTTTCCAGCCGACAACAGGCTGTCTGTCTATCGACCAACTGCACCCTGTTATCTGCTCACCTGTTCGCTTGTCGCTCTTTGGCACTGCGTGTTTGCAATACCAGCAGAGTGTTGTAGCAGCACTGCATTTCACAGCCTCTATCTTATCTTTGAATTCTTCACAGACAGGGTGCTGATAGTTGACTACACTAGGTTTCAGACCTAGCCTTGCGCTACGTCTGCATAGCCCATATTTTCCGTTCTTCCTGCCGCAGTTGTCAGGCGATTTTTCAAAATATTTGCAACTGGTACAAAATTTGTTGTTACCCATGTTACTTGTCCTCCTCATACGGGCCCAGCCCCGACAGCACATCGAACATATGCTTGATAAATTCTATCAGCTCTTTACGGCTCTTCTTTTCAAATTCCGCATAAGGTCTGATGAATTTTTCCATTTCACGCATAACACGCACGCTGTCATTGAATGCCGCTATCACGTTCTCGTTAGGTTCGCTCTGCTTTATCTGCTTGTCCAGCTTCTGTGTCAATGCACTTTTGGCTTTCGCTGCTTGCTCCGCAGGAATGTTGTTCAGTGTGGCGGTTTTGTATAGATAGTACATAGCCAGCCAGTATATTTCATCAAAAATGTTGCTATCGTTCGGTAGTTCTTCACCACGATATGCCAGCTTGTCGATTTCTGACCTTTCCATGTTTTTCACTCCTTCTTTCTGATTTTAAAACGGCGGTAAATCTTCGTCTTCGGCCGTGTCAACATCTTTGAAACAGCCGTAAATCCTGCCCCATTCTGCGTTGTTGCAGCCGATACGTTTACTGATTTGGCTATATCGGACTTTGATGTTGTCCACCACGTTGCCTGTCAATCGGTTTTTTACAATAGCAATCTTGCTCTGAAAATTCTCTTTGTCCTCGTCTTTGTTTTTGCTATATGTTAAAACTAAATCGACCCTATTTGTGATATCACCCGAACCGCTGACACTATCTGCATTCAGTTCAATGCCGTCTGCGGTTTTGCGTGGGTGCGCTATCAGTATGACCGCCACGTTATATTTGACCGCTATGTATTTCACGGCATTTACAAAATCAGATTGCGCCCGATATAGTTCTTGGCTGAGATCAACGTCCAATGCCGTCATGAGGTTATCAATCAGTATCAGTTTGACGTTAAATCTGCGGATAGCCGTTTCAATCGTACCCAGCAATGATATCTTGCCGTCACGTTTCGCATTATCGCCGTCCAATGTTATTTCAGCCGTAACAGCTGTGTTATCGAAGATATACGCCCTATCATCATACCATCGGTTAATTTTATCGACCACATCATCGGGTATGTCATAGGTTTCATCGCCATATTCGTTGACCGAACATAAAACATTTTGTTTTCCTGCTATCTGTAAATCCAGCCAGCGTTTGAAATGATAGTCAGGCAACTCGCCCGAATAGACAAAAATCGAATACGGATTGCCGTCCAGATCTGATTGATCTAGCGCATTGGCAATTATCTGCGACGCCAGCGTTGATTTACCCTCGCCACGTTTGCCTGTGATAACTACCACCTGCCCCATATAGATACCACCGATATATCGGTCAACATCGTATATGCCTGTTTTGATATGTTCCTGCTTGTCAAGATTTACCGCCTTGACCTGCGACAGCTTTTTGACAGCCGTGACAGGTATTTCTTCGGCATTATTCACAGCGTCGCATATCGCTTTACAGCCGTATTTCTGCAGGATTGCGTTTGCGTCCTTTTCGCCCAGATAATCTTGCGCTCTGACAACTTTTAGTTTTTTGTGCGGAAATGACGTTGTGAACTGGTCAACCAGTGTTACATGACCGTGTTCATGGTCTCCAAAAATCACAATTTCGTCGAAGCTGTCCACAAAATCATAGCAGAACGGCACCCATGTTTTATTACTCTGACCGCCTGGCACAGATACCGCATTATCTATCTGACAATCTGCCACCGACAGACTATCTATCTGACCCTCTGTGACTATCAGCCTATCATGTTTTTCTGTGCATTTGTTCATGCCGAACAGTATCGGCTTCGTGTTCTTCTCAAACCACTCTTTTTGATTGTCCCTGCCTTTGACAAAATCTGTCTTGCGGTATTTCACCGATGTCAGCACGTTATTTTCATCAAAAAACGGAAACATCAGCAGATTGTCACGTTTATCGCCGACAGTGATATTGTATTTTCGTGTGGTGATCTCCGAAATTCCCCTTGACCGCAGATATTCAACCGCCTTGTCACGTGTGACTATCTTCACAGGTGGTAACGTGCGGTATTTCTTTTTCTGTTCATCATCAAATTCCAGTGGATAGTTGAAATCCCTAGCCAGCTGCACGAAATGACCTGTCATTCCGCAACTGCTCCGGAAGCACTTGAATGCCCCTGTGTCAAGATTTACAGAAAATGTATCTTTGTCATGACCGCCCCCATTGCAGTACGGACAGTATTTGAAATACAGTTCACGTCCCTTGCGGTGCGTTTCTGCATTCAGTGCCACAGCCAGACCGACCACATCATCATCACGCATTGTATATCCCATGTTTTCTCACCTCATTCAAAAATCTGTCGCACCTGGATTGTCCGTTCGCCTGCCGTTTGTGTGTGCTGCGGGAGCAGCGTATATTTCTTTATCTTTCTTATCTTTCTTTATCTTTCTTACATTGTTGTCACTTGCTTGTCGGTTGCTTGTCGGCTGCTTGTCACTTGCTTGTCGGTTTGTTTGTCGGTTGTCTTGGTATAGGTCATAGTTTACTATCGTAAACACGCTATATTTGTTAGTTGACTTGCTTGTCACTTCGCCTGTCAAAATCAGGTGACGAATTGCAGTTCTTACGTTGCGAACCGACAACCCTGTTTCTTCGGCTAGTGTACCATAGCTTGCAATCCTCTGCCCACGTTTAACAGTTATGTTTTCAAACGGCTTCGGCTCATAATTTGCGGTTATGATTAAATGAAAAAACAATTTGAACGTATTAACGTCATGATACCAACGCCAGTTTGCTATTTTTCTATCGAATTTTACAAAACCATTTTCTAGCATTTAATCACCACCCAATTTTTGAAGATAATCTCTCAAAGCGTAGTATAGTATCGCCTTTATCAGTGTGCCACTTTCTTGCTTTCGGCACGCTACGATCGTGATGTTATATCGTGCCTGCCACGAACAGAACGTTGCCAGCAATGCCTTCGGCGGCATTTTGCTGCGGTAGTTGTGCAGCAGAATATTTTCCCATAGCCTATCATCTTCGACCATCAAAAACACCTTTGCATGGTCTTCAACTGACCGCTTGAATTCACGGTCAAAACGTTCTCGCCCTTTTGTGAAATTGCCCACGATTTCATCCAAATTCGCCTTACGTTCAATAACAACGCTCTGAGCAAGGCTTACAGGCTCGTTACTAGGCTTTACGGCTTCACAGGTATAATCACCATAGTTTAATTTGTGTTGTGTATATGGCGTTTCTGTGGCTTTCAGAGCCTTTTCAATATGCCCCCACTTTTGTTCCCGACTATCAACGATAACCGAGAACGTTTTAAGTGTGGCGTCAATGTCTATCGGGTGCATTAGAATGGCACTGTGTCATCGCCTGCGTTGATTTCAACGAAATCAGACAGATTGGCGTTAGGGTCAAAACTATCGTTGCTGGCTGTTGACGGCTTGTTTTTCAATTCCTCTCGCTTCGGGATTGTGAAGTTACCACTGCGGATATCGTTCGCAGGCACAAAACGCTTGCACTGTGTGAACCAGCCTGTCTTGCCGTCCTTTTCCCATTCTTTTTCGTTGAAAAGAGCACCGACAAGCTTGCCTTTTAGGACGTTTTCGTCCCAATCTCTTTCGCAGTCGATATGTAGATTTGCATTTGAATTCTCAAACGCCTGTATCTGAGATTTGAAATAACCCAGTGACTTCTTGAACTTCGTGTCGTCACCTGTGTTATGCGGTATGCTCAGACGCATTGAACCCTTCCACTTTTTGTTCTCCCACTCGTCAGGGGTTGCCTTATACAGCTTGTCAAAAAAGCCCTTGAACTCGCCCTCTGCGATGTCGAACTGAATAGCCAGCCTGCTACCCCAATCAGTGGGTTCAACCTTGACGTTAAGAATTTTTACCACATATCCACCTGGCTGGAGCTTTGGCAGCTCTGAAAAACTTGTTGCTTCCGCCTGCTTATAACCTGTAATTCCTATCATTTACTTTTCCTCGCTTTCTATATCGTTTGGAGTTAAACCCCAATATTCCCTTATTTTGGTGTCTACGAATTTCAAATCGTTTTCAATTTCATCATCAAACATATCTTCGGGCGACTTCGCAGTAGAAATGCCTCTCGACTGCGTGATGAAATAGTGGTGGTTCTCATCGGCCGTGCAGAACAGCACAATCGAAAACAGTCCTTCAACTGTCAACTGATTGTCTAGCATCTTGCCGATGGTTTTTGCTTTGTACTTGCCGCCGTCCGTTAATTCGACGTGGTGCAGAAAGTACACGATAACGTCTGACGGCAGTTCGTTTATAACAAATTCTATCAGCCGTTCAAAACTGACCGCCATATCGGTAAATTTACCGTACCCTAATTCTTTTGCCTTGTCAAAACTATCGAACGCCATGAGATACTGGCTATCGTCAATGGAAAATGCCTTTGATTTCGATTGAAACATAGCTGCCTTTATTACATCATAACGGCTCTTGCCTTTGTTTGCCTTTACAAGTTTTGCCACTGAAAGCGTCGCAAGACCATTGTTTTTGAACGGCAACGGCTTGCCAGCGACGTTAAAAATGCTTATCTCGCCTGGCTTGAAATTTTTGAGGGAACGGCTCTTGCCACTGCCACTTTCACCCTCGATTAGAACGGGTAGTCCCATGTTTCATTCTTCCTCCTTGATTTCCAGTGGGCATTGAACGCCCACGAACGTGTCTGGTAAAAATACGATTTCGTCGGTCAGATTACACCGACCTGAACGGCGGCTGAAAAATCTGCAATACTTGCAGGCGGCGTATGTAACACCTTTGTTGTCAACAGGGAATGCGGTTTCAACTACCGCATAACCCCTGACATATTTCTGAACGCCGTTGTCAAAACTAGCACTCATAGCAGGTTCAGATCCTCCTCTTCATACTCAGCCCCTGCCAGCGTGGCAAGTTCATAGATTGAAATATCGTCGTTCTGGTTGATTTCTTCAATCAAAATCTCACGGAAACAGTCCTTGCAATAGTCCTTGTTCTGGTAGCAGAAAACATTTTCGTTTGCAAGGTCTAACTGTTCTCTGCATTTGTCACATTCGACTACTGTGTAATCACGGTCTCTGCCGCAGCATCTGCACCCGTCAGGACAGCCGACACAATCATTAGCTGTGTAACGCATTAAACCGCCCTCCTTTTATAGCAGAAAAATGCGATACCCCTATACATGAAGAAATACATTCCGTATTCACTATTAATTACCTCAGCGCCGACCTCTTTTGCCACCGCCCAAATGTCAGGTGTGAAAATCTGAACGTTTGTCGTGGCATAGTCAGACGGCAAAGCGTCACTTGTCATCATAGGGTAAACGCCTTCGGTAACAGTCCCACACTCTTGCGTTTTTTTCATTTTAAGTTCCGTTAATGCCATGACGACCATATCGTCAAGCCTTTCTTTTACTGTCATGCTTTCGACCTCTCCTCTCTAGTATCGCTGGCTCTGCCAGCTTGAAATCTTTGCAAGGGTAGCGTCTGCTACTCTCCAAACACCCTTTCAGGTGCTTGCAGTCCAAACATGAATAGCTAGTCACTTTGCTCGCCTCTCAGTTTTTCAAGCTTATCCCTCGTACTGTATATTTTTCCGTACACCTCGCCTATATCAAAGGCTCTACGCTCACATGCCGACATTCCTTCGTAGATATCGAGTATATCTGTACAGGCTTTGTCTGCGGTATCATATGCTTGACAAATCTGCTCTTTTGTGCTATCATCAATGTGTATGTTATCGGTATCTTTTGATACCTCCGAGCTTGTGCTGTTGGCAGACAGTGCAGGCTCGTTTTCTTTTAGGTACTCTGCCAAATACGCACCACACTTAAAATCTTTTTCGCATAGCGGACAATTTTCGCAACTAACAGCAAATCCTGTACAGTACTCCACAGCCTTTTCAAACTCCTCTTTCGTTATCATCGTCATTCTCCTTTTCAAAATGTATCTTTACAACTTCTACCATTGCAAGATACTCTTTAGCGTATTTGCTATCGCCATGAGTGCTTTTTACTTTTTTAGTAAATTCATCAAGGTTTCCGTTAAAACAGCCACACACAACGCCGATATCACCATTCTTACACCTGTAAAATGTGGTATTTCGATAATAAGAACCAAGTCCTTTGGCACAAACATAATCAGCGTCGCCGCAGACCCAAGCGTTGCCGTAGACCCTAGCGTCGTCATTCAACGCCTTAGCTTATCAAAACAGTGCTGTGCATACTTAGCCTTTGCCTCTCGAAACTGTGCGGTGCCTTTGCCCAGCTAATCGACGCTGTACTTTGCCGTTGCTTTGCTGATCAATTCATAGCCACGCCCTAGCCTTACAGTTCTACGCTTCGCCGTCGCTGTTTTCATCTTCATCACAGCCGTGTTCACGTTCCCATTTGTGCTGATCTATGAGGACCGCTATGAATAAAATTACAGCATATACCATAGCCAACACCATAATGCTTGCACCGATTATGCAGGCGATAAACATAGTTTCTGACACGTTTACCACCTACCCTTTGTGGATATTTCAACCTTGACAACAGGTCTTGCGGTCTCCTTCATCGCTTTCTCCAGCTCCTCACGGATTGCGGTTTCGGCTGTCTCTTTGATGTTTCGATATAGTCCGTAGATTGCCAGTGCGAACAGTGCCACACATAGCGCTATCGCTGACGCATATCTGAGGATTTCAAGTGTTGCTATCATGCTGTTCATCTTCTTGTGCTCCTTTCTTTGCAGTACTCCGCAAAGATTTCTTCGGGGTTTGCCCCGATTATCTTGCAGTACGCTACGATTTGTTCAGCATTCATGGTGCCGAACTGCCGTTCCCACCTGCTTACGGCTGTCTGTGTCATACTCAGCCGTTTTGCGATTTTTGCCTGTGTAATATCCTTGTCGGCTCTGATAGATTTCAGCCGTTTGGATATCACGTCATTGGCGGTCATTTTCTTTGCAGGCATTGTTTTCACCCCCCCCATTATTCGGCATGAACATCACGTGTAAGATAGTCCAGCGTAACGTTCAGCCATTTGGCTATCTGCAGAAGCACCGACGCTGGCATATCGTTTTTATCCTGCCATTTAGACCATGTTCTGCGGTCTATTTCGATAGTCTTCGCAAGGTCCTGCTGGGTGAGATGTCTGCGTCTCAGTTCACCATTGATGTTGTCAAATATCGTTGTTTTTTCAGCCATTTGTTACACCTCCGTTTTCATTTTGAATTCTCGTACTCGTTTTGAGTACATTATCATTATATACTCATTTTGGGCATTTGTCAACCCCAAATTGAGTACAAATATGTACAAATTCGAGATTATATTTTTGTACAAAATACTCATTTTGAAAATAATGTGCCCTATTTTCATTGACAAATTCCCATAATGGGTATATAATATATATAGTAGGAGGTGATAAGAATGTTTGACAACCGCCTTAAAAAACTGAGAATGGCGAAAGACCTCACGCAAGAGGAAGTTGCAAAAGCCTTAGGCTTGCCGAAAACAACCTACTGCAACTACGAACGTGATGAGAGAGAGCCGTCAGCAATGACACTTTTAAAAATCTCAGCATACTTTGGCGTGTCCCTCGATTATCTTTGCGGAAACGAGAGCAAAAAAAATTCCCCGCCACCGCAAAGCGACGAGGAAGCCAAGATTATCGACGCATTAAAGGTTCTTGAAGATAGCGAAATCAAAGACCTTGACAAATATGTCGATTTTCTCCTATTCAAGAGAGGGCTGCTTTAAGCAGCTCTTTTCTTTTTCTGCCCTTATTTTTTCCCACAATTCGGGGTGCTGTAGTATGTAAATCTTGTGGGCTAGTCTTTTTTCAAATTCTGTTCGTTCTTCTTTCGTCATTATTTTCCCCTCCTATATTTATGAAACGTATGTTCGATAAGCCTATTATATATCATGTTATCACGGCTGTCAATACCCCTTTTATGTACTGTCCGAAAAATCGGACTAAAATAAAAACATGTCAAAAAGTATTGCAAAATATGCGTTAAAATGTTATAATATACATGAAACACATTATAATAGGCTATGTGTAAATCATAGCATTTTTATGTCATAAAATGCAAGCGTGTTTATAATATCGAACATTATTTGTTAAATTTGAACAAATCGTCAAGGCCACATTTTAACGATTTTGCCAACAGCACAGCCGTTGAAATGCGTGGGTCAACATTATAGCGTTCTATCTGGTCAATTTCAGAAAAACTAACGCCTGAGATCTCAGAAAGTTGACGCAGGGTCAGGCGTTGTGTGCGGCGTATATCACGCAGATGTGTTTCGTATATCATATATATATCACCTCTGGGGTAGTATGCCCACCAGAGCCATGAATATAAGAAAAGGGGTAGAAAACATGGGATTACGTTTCAGAAAATCAATCAAACTGGGCGGCGGTGCAAAGTTGAATATCAACAAAAAATCCGTCGGCATAAGCGTCGGTGGAAAGGGTGCAAGATACTCTGTCAACAGCTCTGGGCGACGCACAAAGTCTGTCGGTATACCAGGCACGGGGCTGTCATATGTATCAACGTCAGGAGGCAGAAAATCGTCAAGCCATAGGTCTCACGGCCGTAAAGCAGGAGGCACGTCAAAGGGCGGCTGTCTGCTGGCGATAATCATTTTCTGTGCTATATCGGTCATAGTCGTGGGTGTGTCACGTCTGTTCGGCTATAGGCGACCGACGAAGGTCAAGTGGACAAGCGACAGCTATTCTATCGCACTGAATGACTATAATCGTGACTATAGCCACATAATCTATTTGCGAATCACAGGTGAAACCGACGCAGAGGACGTTGATCCGAAAGATATAAAAATTGAAATCAGCAATCCTGACGTTTGTCAGTTAGAATATGATGATAGCGGTGCATATGTCACCTATGACGTGAAACCCCTAAAAGACGGCTTTGCAGACGTGACCGCCACATATGATGGTGTGACATCTGACCCTATAACAATCACAGTGGATATGGGTGAAAAAGTCACTACTACCACCACCGCAGAGCCTGAAACCACCACCGAAGCAATCCCTGTGACAACTACCACGCAGGACCCAGCCGAAACAATCGTGTATATCACGGCTTCGGGCGACAAGTATCACAACAAATCATGCAGATACTATGATGATACCTGCACACCAATGACCCTACAGGACGCCCAGAACGCAGGCTATAAGCCTTGCAAGGTGTGTGGCGGATAAACATACCATAATAAAAAATGCCCCCACAGAGCGACCTGTGAGGGCGTGCACAACCGACCTAGCAAGAGATGATACTATAGTAGGAAGTACCCTATTATTTTATCATAAATTGAAAACATTGTCAAGATAATAGGAGGAATTTAACATGGCAACAGCGAAGAAAATGCCTAGTGGAAATTATCGTGTGAGAGCATATGACAAAGCAACAGGGAAGTACAAGTCATTTACTGCCAAAACTAAAAAAGAAGCCGAGCTAATGGCAACGGAGTGGCTGATAAAATGTCAGGACGAAGAAAACCAGCAAATAACATTCCAGACCGCAGCTGAAGAATATATCAAAATAAAAACGCCTGTGCTATCACCCACCACGATACACGGCTATCAGACTATCCTGCACAACAATGTTGACAGGCTGAAAGATATTCCGATTGACGCGGTTACGCCGCAGCTAGTGCAGGACTGGGTAAACGGTTTGACCGTTGATAAATCGCCGAAAACTGTTCATAACATCTATGGTTTTTTTACAGCTGTTATGTCATACTATGACGTGGATATACGGCTAGGGAAAATTCGTTTGCCGTCCAAAACGAAAAAATTTAAAATTCTGCCTGATGTTGAAACCGTAGTGGACCTGTTCCGTGGGTCAGATATAGAAATTCCTGTGCTGTTGGCTGTATGGGGCGGTATGCGTATGTCGGAAATACTGGGTATCCGTCGCAAGGACCTATGTGGTGATGTGTTGACACTGTCGCAGGTGCGTGTCACAGTTGGCAAGGAAATAATTGACAAAGAACAAGCTAAGACCTACAACAGTCGCCGACAGCTACGGCTAGGGCAGCCGATAGTAAATCTAATAGACAGCCTAAACTTGCAACCCGATGATTATGTTGTGACCTACACCCGAAAACAGGTGTACGGCCGTTTTGTCAAAACAATGCGATCGGCAGGCTATCAGATCACATTTCACGATCTACGCCACATCAACGCCAGCGTTATGGCGAAACTAAATATCCCTGATGTATACGCTATGGAACGTGGTGGCTGGAGTAACACCAGCACATTGAAATCGGTATATCAGCAAACGTTTGATACAGACCGCCAGCGTATTGACCAAACCATTGATGACTATTTTCAGGACATATATGACACGAAATATGACATGAAAAATATAAAACAGCGTAAAAACGTAGTTTGAATAACTTTTGCAATGGGTTCAAGTCCCGTCACCTCGACCAGCACAAAACCGCTTGTTTACGTCAAATG